>Ga0302251_1000126_pt1 | contig 91119 bp, 76 predicted proteins | sample AAG_RA_Gln_MG_FD_193534 | JGI IMG/M metagenome (GOLD analysis project Ga0302251, IMG submission 193534) | Enriched activated sludge microbial communities from anaerobic digester in WTTP, New Holstein, Wisconsin, United States - AAG_RA_Gln | ecosystem: Engineered > Bioreactor > Anaerobic >... | reverse complement strand
TCAGACCGCGCTTCTCGAAGGCCTTCTTGATGATGGGATAGGCGACGTACTCCGTGGTGCCCGGGGGCACGGTGGTCTCGATGAGGACGAGGCAATCCGGGGTGATGCGCTCGCCGATGACCTTCAGACTCTCCTCGAGGGCAGCGATGTCGGCGTGCCCCTGGCGGCAGTTGCCGAGGGTTTCCTTGAAGTAGTCGCACTGGACATCGACGACGACGACGTCGGCCAGCGACAGGGCGTCGTAGGTGAAGGTGGCGGTGAGGGTCTTTTTCTCCAGGACGCAGCGGGCGATGAGAGGCGCCACCTCGGGGTCCTCGGACTCCACGGGGGCGATCCCGCGGTTGAGGAGGGGGATCTTCCAGTAGGAGCGCGGCGACGGCCGCTGCATCCCGATAACGAACTTGTTGGGCGACCCGGGGGTCATCAGATCATTCGATTGCGAACGCGAAGCACCCGCATCACCGGAAGCACCGGAATTACCCGAATCGCCCGAATGACCCGAATAGTCCGAATCGCCTCCGGCAGTTTCCGCATCGCCGCCAGATGCTAATTTTAAAGACCTGACCCCCGATTCCTTCCAGACGGAGTCGGCGACGACGCCGGCCATGACGGCGCCGACGAAGCCGACGCCCATGACGACGACGATCTCCCGGCCTTCCTTGCGGTGCTTGGCGGCCAGCCGCTTCAGGCGATTGAATTCCTTCTGGTAATCTGCGGGGGTGGGCAGGGGGAAGGCCTCCCCGGAGGGGGCGACGCTGACGAGGGGCTGATCATTTTTCACGGGGGCTTTGGCCATATGCGGATTGGTTCCTTTCAAGTGATAAATTCGGGGGTCAGGTCTTTAAAATTAGCGTTTTGCCCGGATGTAGGCGTAGGGGCCATGCGGGGATGAAAAAACAGCGGCGCGGATTCTAAGCAAGGTAACGATGAACAGCCTCGACAATGATTTCCGCGAGAAGCACGCAGTTGGCGGCGTCATCGGCGACAAAGGCTTCCGCAGGCGTCAAGTCCGGCAAACCATTGGGATATCTGGTAGGAATATAGAAACGATCGAGGACCAGACCGGCCCGTGCATACTGAGCAAAATACTGATGCACCGTTAGATTGACCGATTCCAGATCGTCAATGAGCTTCTTGACGGAATGTCCCCAAGGATCGGCATCTTCGCGAAGCCAGACCGCCTTGACGGATTTCTCCGCCGCCTGCTGGGCATGAAAACAGGCATGGGCAAATTGGCCGTTTTTCTCGAGAATTCTCGCGCTCGACAGGTCATCATCCGCCGTGGACAGCCAGCGCATCGCCTCTTTCAAATTCTTTTCATCGCTCATAAATGGTCCTGCCCTCCGCAAGGATGCCCTTTATGAACGGTCGATGTGAAATCGACGCCAATTCTTCCGGCGTGTAGATCAGCAGATCGACGGCCCTGCCTTTCATAACATCATAAATTTCCTCAAACTCGTCATAACGATCGAAGAACCGCTTCTGCGTTTTATAAACAATCAAAAGATCCAGATCGCTTTTTTTTGTTTCTCCGCCCCGTGCCTCCGATCCAAACAATATCGCCCTGGCTACATCCCTCTTCTTGAAGATGGAAATCAATCTTTCGGGGGTCAGCAATCTTTTGGGGGTCAGGTCTTTAAAATTAGCGTTTTTCGTCATGGCTATTGTTTTTTTACAGCTCCGCCCTCTCGGTTACATCCGGGGGCGAATCCGGATGGAACTTGCCGGGGTGGGGCATGGGCTGATAACGCTGATCTGTCGTCCTGGGCGCCGGTCGCCGGTGGAGCAGGGAGGGCGCCGTAAAATTATTTCCGTATGGGCCGTATGGGCCGCCAGGGGGCCGGCCGGGAGACCCCACCGCAACCGCACCGTAGCGAACGCCGTTTAAAGTTTAAAGATCCGTTCCCCGGTGCATTTCCTCCTCCAGCTCGGCGATCTCCTGCTTGATGCGCTCGTATTCCTCCATCTTCCAGTTCAGGAAGGATGCCATCAGCTTCGTCTTCTCGTATATGCCTTCCGGTGTGATCATGTACGCATATTTGTGTTTATTGTTGGATTCGCAGAAGTTGTGGATTTTGACGTACCCTTTTTTGATCAGGGCGCGGATGGCGTAGTTGACCTTGCCGAGACTGATCCGGTGCCGCTCGGCAAGCTCCCGCTGGGAGATGTAGGGATTACTGGCCAGATCCCGCAGGATTTGCACATTCTGGATCCTGGTTTTCATCAACCGCTGGTATCCCCCCTTGATGGTGATGCTGCCTACCCGCGCCGGCCGGTGTGCGCCCCCCCACCGGCGTCATCATGCGTGTTCAACTTTGAACATGCAACGGGCGGCCTATAACATACAAGCAACACCATGTAAAGAAAAAACCATAAACGATTACGATTGAAATAGCTATTTATTAACTCAGGATACATTGATCTCGGATATATTCTTGTGAACTTGTGAACTTTCATTTCAGCGCGTTAACGTGACATCACACCGCAATGAAATGACACGCCGGCGGGACGGATCTATCCCCGAAATACCGATTATTTCAGGAAGGATTTGATCTTGTCGCCGAAGCGTTTCGGCAGGTAATCAAAGATGTCGAAGCGGCTCGGTTCGTCAATGGGGACGGGCTCGGGAAAGCGCACTGCCTCGCCGTTGAGGATCTGCCGGGGGACGTCCCAGACCATGCGCCGGGCGGTCTGCTCGCCCAGTATCTGGGCGGCTACGGCCAGCCCGGCGGAGAGGCGGGGGGAGCGGCTGCGGAGGCCGTGGCCGTCCGACACCAGCATCTGGGCGAGGCGGTGCTCCAGGATGAACACCGCAAAGTCCTGGATCTCCTCGGAGAAATGCTCCGTCAGGCTGGAGGCCGTGATCTGGGTCAGGTAACCGTTGACCGCCCAATGATAGAGGCGGTCGGGCTCCTCCCGGAGGACGGCGTTGCGCTCTACGTGGCTGATGATGGGGCGGATCCGGAGGAGCTCCAGATTCCAGAAGAACTCGTCCAGGTGATCGGGGATGGATTCGTCGGGCAGCTCGATGAGGGCGTAAATCCCGCCGTCATTCACGGTCAGGACCTGCCGGTTCTTGATCAGGCCGGGCAGGTTGATGTCGATGCGTAGTTCGGCCCCCGGATGGACCTTGAGGGGGATCTGGGCCTCCGCAAGGAGGCGCCGGCAGGTCGCCACCTGCTCCATGATGACGGGGCGGCTGTTGTCGAACTTCCCCGGCACCCAGTGGGGGGTGCAGACCACTTCCGTGACGCCGTCGGCGACGGCCACGCGGGCCATCTCCAGGGCCTGTTCCCAGGAGGCGGCGCCGTCGTCCAGTTCGGGCAAAATGTGGCTGTGGAGGTCGATCATCGTTCTCTCTTTGTGATTGAAAAAATTGGCGCGTCCGTTGCGTTTGTTGCGCCCGTTGCGTTTGTTGCTTCAGCCGCACCCGTCAACTATTCTTATTCCGAAACGCTAATTTTAAAGACCTGACCCCCTATTTTTCTGCGTCCTTGCCGTAGTAGCGGCGGCTGCGGAGGGAGCGGCGCTTGCGGGTCTTCTTCTTCCGCTCGCCGTCCTGGCCGTAGTAATAATAATAGTACTGGTAGTAGTAGTAGCTGTCCCGGCCCATATCGACGCCGTTGAGGACCGCCCCGAGGATACGGGAGTTCACGTTATGGAGCTGGGTGATGGCGTACCGGATCACCTCCCGGTTGGTCTGGTGGGCCCGGATGACCAGGACCACCCCGTCCACGATCTTGGAGAGGATCACGGCGTCCGTCACCGCGGAGATGGGTGGCGAGTCGATGATGATCCGCTCGTAGCGCTGCCGCAGCTCCGCCAGCATGGCGATCATGTGCTGCGATCCCAGAAGTTCCGAGGGGTTGGGGGGCACGGGGCCGGAGGCGATCATATCCACGTTGGGGAGGTCCGTGGGCTGGATGGCTTCGTCAAGGGTGCAGTTCGCCACGAGGATGTTGGACGTCCCCACGCCGCGGTCCTTCCCGAAGAGCTGATGCACCCGGGGGCGCCGGAGGTCGCAATCCAGGACGACGACCCGGCTGCCCGCCTGGGCCATGGCGGCGGCGATATTGGCGGTGCAGGTCGTCTTTCCCTCCCGGGGCCCGGAGCTGGTGACCAGGATGACCTGGGGGGCCGCGTCGGCGGAGGAGAAGAGGAGACTCGTCCGGATCCCCCGGTAGGCCTCGCTGGCCGTGGATTTCGGCGAATGGACGACGACGACGTCCTGGGTGGGGTCGGTATCGGGCGTCGCCGCGCCCCGGACGCCCCTCCGGCCGTCGCTGATGCCGACGTCGCTCAGGACGTTGCCGAGAACGCCGCTGATGGCGCCGCTGAGGCCGCCACCCCCTCCGGCGCTGCCGGCGCCGCTACTCCCGCCACCTCCGGCGCCTCCGGTGCCCGGATTGCCGCCGCCGCCCGGATTGCCCCCGCCGTCCTTCGCGGCCACGGCGGCGATGGCGGGCACGGGCCCGAGATAGGGGATCTTCAGGATCCCCGTGACCTCGTCGGGGAGCTTGATGGTGTTGTCGATGTACTCCAGGAAGAAGGCCAGGCCGATCCCGAGGGACAGGCCGACGATGATGGCCAAAAGGATGTTCAGGAGTTTCTTGGGCTTCACGGGCCCTTTGGGGATCTGGGCGGGATCGATGACCCGGATGTTGCCGGTGCGGATGTCTTCGGTGAGCGACGCCTCCTTGAAGCGTTTTACCAGGAGGTCGAACATCTCCCGGCTCGTCTCCGCCTCCCGTTTCAGGACGGTGTAGTCGATGGCCTTCTGGTTCATGGCCAGCGTCTCCCCCTTCTGCTGCCCCAGGGCGCCCTTGAGGGACTGCTCCCCGGCCAGGGCGACGCGATACTGGTTATGGAGCGAATCCACCACCCGCTGGATCTCCGCCGCCTTGCGGGCGTTGAGGGTCCGCATCTCGTTGTTCAGGGCGATGATCTGGGGGTGGTTGCTCCCGTAGCGCTTCGAGAGTTCGGAGAGGCGCTTGGAGATCTCCACCTCCTGCTTCTTGATCTCCTGGATCAGTTGGTTGCTCAAGACCTCGGGGATGGAGGCCGCGGAATCGGCCCGGCCGGCCAGGGATTGGGCCTGGCGGTAACGGGTCTCCGCCTCGACGCGCCGCGACGTCGCCTCGACCACCTGTTTGTTCAGCTCCGCCAGCTTCTGGGCGGTGATCGTTTCGGCGTTGGTGGAGAAGTCCGTGACGATCCCCTGCTCCTGCTTGTACCGCAGGAGGGCCTGATCCGCCGCATCCACCTTCTTCTTCTCCTGGTCGATCTGCTGGTTCAGCCAGTTCACCGCGTCCTGGGTGGCCTTGAGCTTCGTCTGGAGGTTGAGGTCGATGTAGGCCTTCGCCAGGGTGTTGGCCCCCTGGGCCGCCAGGACGGGGTTCGGGGACTCGAAGCTGATGTCCACCAGGCGGCTGTTCCGGATGGGTGTCACCTTGACGGCCTTGAGGAGCTTCTCCACCAGCGGCGAGGTGGGCTCGGCGATCCCCGGCTGCCCCACCGCGGCGGCGCCCTGATCCGACGTCTTCAGGAGGGACTTGACATAGGCGATGGGGGAGAAGATCCACTCCACGACCTGGGCGATCACCCCGGGCTTGGGGTTGAAGGTCTCGTTGTTTTCCAGGTTGAGGCGCTTGATCACCTCGTTGGCCACCGCATTGCTCTCGAGGATCTTGTACTGGGTCTGGTAGTAGTCCAGACCCGAGGAGTCCACGGACATGACCTCCTGGATGGAGACGACCTTGGGGTTTTCCTTCTCGATGACGATCCGGGTGGTCCCCTGGTAGATCGGTGTCGCCGTGAAGGAGAAGATCGTCACGCTCACCAAGATCACGGCGAAGACCGTGAGGATCGTCCAGCGGTGCTTCATGAGCACCCGGAGATATTCCTGAATGTTTACCTGTTTTTGACCGATTTCCATTTACTGCCGATTGCTCCTGTTTCGCCTTGATTAACTTGTTAAATCTGACGGCATCGTAAAAAGTCCGGATGCTTCGTTGCGCTTCATCCCTCGTCACTGCGACGTACGTCCAAGTACGCCTCATTCCTCAGGATTCGCGCGCCTCGCCTGCGGATCTTTTTACGATGCCATCCCAAATGAAACATTTTTTGCGCTTTATACGATGTCATCAAATCTGTTGTCCGTTCCGAATTTATCAGAAAAAGCTCTCCGGCACGACGATGAGGTCGTTGGGGCGGATATAGACCGCCTGGGTCATCTTTCCGGACTTGGTGATGGCGTCCATGTTGACCTTGTAGATCTTCTCCACGCCTTTCTCCACCCGGACGATCCGGGTGCTGTTCCGGGCGGCGATGCGGGTGAAGCCCCCCGCCATGCTCACCGCCTCGGCGATGGTGATGTCCTTCTTGTTGAAGGCATAGGAGCCCGGGGTCTTGACCTCGCCGATGATGTAGAAGTAGTCCGCGCTGGGGATATAGACCACGTCCTTCTCCATGAGGAGGATGTTGGCCTGCTGGTCCTTCCCCTTGAGGAGTCCCTGGAGGTCGAAGGTGATGGCGATCTTCTTCTCGTCGTCCTTCCCCGGATTGAGGGTCCGGATGACCATGCCCTCCTGGGCCTGGGCCTCCTGCTGCTTGGCGTCGGTGGAGCGGGCGATGGCTATGCCCCCGGCCTTGGATATCCCGTCGAGGACCCGCTCCTGGGCCTGAAGGGGGTAGAGCCCGGGACTCGTCACCGCTCCGAGGACGGAGAACTTCCGGCCTTCGTATTTCGCCACCATGACGGAGACGTGGGCGTCCAGAAGATAGTCCTTCGCCGCCAGTTCCTTCGCGATGAGCTTCTCGATCTCCGACGTGGTCTTCTCCGCCACCTTAAGCCTCCCGATCAGGGGAAAGGTGATGTAGCCGTCGGCGGTGACCCGCACGGATTCCCGGGAGAGGTCCTTCTCTTCGTAAACCTGGATGCTCAGGACGTCGTAGCCGCCGATCTTGTAGTCGCTCGTCGTGTCCTTGCCCTCGGGATATTTCTCCAGATATTCGGCGACGGTGTAGGAGGGGCTCTTTTCCAGGATGTCCGTCAGGGCGGCGGCGCCGGGATCCCGGGGGGTGGCGATGATGGTCTTTTTCAGCTCCTCCAGTTTGGCCTTGTCGCCCTTCTTCAGGTCGATGTTCCTCAGGGCCTTGGATGAATCGCCCAACTCCGTCACCGTGACGACGGGCCCGCCGGCGGCACAGGCGATCAGCAGGAGCATCGCACCGGCAATAAAAAGAATGATTTCCAGTCGTTTTAGTGCTTTTTCGTTTAGGTGTCGCATCTTCACTTCCCAAAAGTCTTGAGGCATCCCCGGTCCGCGGCGCATCCGCGTCCTTGGTCATTGCCTCAACCATCCGGACCGCCTGCTTCGGGGCACCCCCGTTTACCTCATTTACGAAAAAATTTCCCCCCCTTTTTTGAAGGGGGGGAAAAATGTTCAGCGTCAATAAAACTTCACAATGCCGTTACTTCGGGCTCGTGGTCGTGGCAAACGAAGAGGTCGAGGACGAGGTGGAGGAAGTGGGCAGCGGGATGGTGGTCGCCACGCTCGTAGTGGTGGTTTCCGCCGTCGTCGCCGCCGTGGTGGCCGTGGTTGTGGCCGCCGTCGTCGCCGCGGTCGTTTCCCCCGTAGCGGCTACGGTGGTGGCGATCGTCGTGGCGATGGTGGTCGGCAGCGTCGTCGCCACCGTGGTGACCACCTGCTGCGCCACCTGCTGGAGTTGCTGCGCCTGCTGCTGGACCTGCTGCTCGATCCGCTGGACCTGCTGGACCTGGGCCGCCACCGCGGTCACGTTGCCCGCCGCCAGGAGGGTCGTGGCCTGCTGGACCCGCTGCTCCGCCTGCTGAACCGCCTGCTGCTCCTGCCGCACGGCGACCGTGGCCTGCTGGACCACTTTCTGGGCCTCCGCGGCCTTCTGGGTATCGCCCGCCGCCTGGGCCTTCTGGACCTCCTGGACCGCCGCCTGGCGGATGATCTCCGTCTTGGCGACCTGCTCCTGGATCTTCACGGTGGTAATGGTGGCGGTCACCACCTGGGCCGTGGCCTGGGCCTGGGTCTTGGCCACCGGATCGGGGTTGGACTGCACGAGGATCTGGGCGGCCTGCTCAACGACCTGCAGGGCCTCCACCTTCGCCACCGCGGTGTTGATCGTCTTCTGCTCCTGGGTCAGGGCGGGGTTTTCGTTGGCCTTCTTCGTCTCCTGGGTGACGGCGTAGGCCTTCTCGAGGTTCTGGTAAACCTGGCTCTTCTGGGCCGCCGAGACGCCGGGGTTCTGGAAGAAGCCCCGGATAACGTTGCCGATGACGGCGGCCTGTCCGCTGTACATGTTGAGGAGGGTCTGCATCCGCTCGGGATTGAATCCGAAATCGGCGTCCGTCCCCCTCAGGCCGGCGACGGCCGTGGGCGACTGGAGGTAATTCTTGGTCTTGGAGGCCCCGGATTTGAACCAGAGCTTACCGGTATAGCAGGTGAGACGCCGGGCGTTCTCCGTGGCCTTGAAGAGCGTCCCCCTGGTCTCCTTCCGTTCCTGGATCATGGTCTTGGTATAGGGCTGCATCTTGAGAATCGCGCCGTCATTGAAGGTTACCTGGGCCTCCCCCTCTTTGGTGAGGAGCTGATCGCCGTCGTTCAATGCCAGGCCGGGAGCGGTGACGTCGGAGACGTTACCCGCCTGATTAACGATCACGGCACCCTTGACGCCGGTGATCTTGGCGATGGCGGCCTCGGCGCCGCCGGCCGCAAAGGCGATCATCAAGGCGATCAGGGTCATGGAGAAGAACGCTAAGGTCGCCTGACGCCTCCGCTTACCGAACAACTCTTTTACGTACATCTGTTTTTTCAAGGCAATCATGATTGTCCCTCCCCTTCCCTTAGTAAACGATCTTGAGGTTGACACTGAGCTGGTTGTCCACATAATCATTTTCTTCATAATTGGAGTTCTTCGTCACGAGGGCATAATTAACCCCGCAACCAAGCCAGTCCTGAACGGCGTAGTCGAGACCGGTGTTGAAGCTCCAGTTGCTATCCTGCCGCTTCTTGTCGAGAATCACATTGGTGGGGCTGCCCGCCGGCGGCCGGTTGTAGTCGTTGGCTGCGAAGCTGCCGCCGAGTTTGAAGGTGAATTTCGTGAAGAAGTTGTGGCTCAGGTTGAGGCCGACGCCGCTGTCCCAGAAGTTCTCGTTGGTGTTGGAGCCGGAGTCGCGAAGGGTCCTCCAGATGCTCAGGCCGAGAACCGTCTTTTCCATGGGGATGAAGTTGACGTTCGTGGCGGCGGACCAGGAGTTGGATTCGTCGCGGCGGACGCCGGTGTTGTTGACGTTCACGTATTCGTTGTCGTAACGGCGCCACTGATAACCGAAGTTGAACTCGCCGCTGAGCTTGGCCCCGGAATCCCAGGCGAATCCGAACTGGGCGGCGTTGGTCTTGGAGTCGCCCTTGGTGACCGTGGGATCGAGGTTGTCGATGTAGGACTTCTGGGTGTAAACGTACCGGACGAACGCCCAGGTATTGGGCATGACGCGGTACTGGAGGCCGGCGCCGAACTGGTTCTGGCCGTAGTTCTGAGCCCAGTCCTTCATGGTGTTGTTGTACTGCTGAATGAAGTAGTTGTAGTAGAGCATGGGGCGGAAATTGCCGCCGATGGTGTAGCCGAGCTTGGCGTTGAATTCGTTGGACCAGCGCTCGGTGAGGGTGCCGACGTTGTACTGGTCGGCATTACCATAGGGGTCGGTGTTGTAGGAGTAGGTGTCTTTAAGGCCGATGAGGATGCCTTCGGGCATCTTGTAGTCGAAGTTGAGGAAACCGCCGTTGTTCTGGAAGTTGTTGTTGGTCTCCGTGTTGTACCAGGCCCGGTCCAGGGTCCAGCCGGCGGTGATCCCGCCCCGTTCCGGAATGATGAAGTTGGCCATGATGCCGGGTTTGAGGTGATAGATCATGTCGGAGACGACCTTTTCCTCTTTCGTCGTCTTGGCGTTGGCGTAGGTCTTGCCGTTGCCCTTGTAGATGTTGTCGTCATATGTCATCACGCCTTGCAGGCCCGGGATGATGGTGAGATTGCCGATATTGATCCTGGGTTCGCCACTCGGCTTTTCCATGACGGTGAAATCCTGGGCCCATGAGAGACCCACCGTTACCGCCATGAAGATCAGGGCTGTCGCAACCGCCGAATAGAATTGCTTTTTTCGCATAATGCCTCCCTCCATAACAAACAAAATAATATCACGACATACGACTTCCGGCTTACCCGAAAAGCAAGCTCAACACCGCGAATTCTCCGAGAAAACGCTTAAGAAACAACAAATAGATTTACACAGAGCGGCTATGATGCTATTGAAATCGCCCCCGGATGTCAAGAGTTTTTTCATAGTTTTTTATGCGGGGAGATCATTCAAATCGAGGATCATAATGCCGATGGTTGAAGAGACAACGAAATTTCCTGAGCTTACGGTGGTGATTCCGGCCCTGAACGAAGGGTCCACCATCGAAACAATAATAACAGGCTGCCTGCGTTATACCGACGACGTGGTGGTGGTGGACGGCCACTCCCGGGACGATACCGTCCGCGTGGCCACGGCGAGGGGGGCGCGGATCGTCATGGACAACCGCCGGGGCAAGGGCGAGGCCATCAGATGCGTCATCTCCCACCTGCGGCGGCCCATAACGGTCTTCATAGACGCCGACGGCTCCCACGATCCCGACGACATCCCCGCCCTCATCGCCCCGATCCGGGAGGGCAAGGCCGACCACGTGTCGGGCTCCCGGCTCATCGGCGGCTCCAGCGAACTCCACGGCGGCTTCGACGAGTGCTTCCGCCTCATGGGCAGTTCCCTCATCACCGCCTGTGTCAATCACCGCTTCGGAGTCCAGCTCTCGGAGAGCCAGAACGGCTTCCGGGCCATCCGGACGGAGGTCCTGCGAGACCTGGGGCTGGTGGAGGACATCACCACCATCGAGCAGGAGATGATCATCAAGACCCTGAAGAAGGGCTACCGCATGGGCGAGGTGCCGTCCCACGAACACAAGCGCAAGGGCGGCGTCTCCAAGATCAGCCTCCGCAAGGTCGCCGTCCGCTACGTATGGACAATGGTCAAGTACCTGTACCTCACCAAATAAACGGGGCAGGTTCTGATTCCTGTAAAAGTTTTGTAAAAATCGGGACGGTTCTGATTTCTTTCTATTCCTCCCCTTCTTAAAAGGGGGAGGCATAGAAGGGGGATGGGGTTATTACCGGTCATGAAATTGATCTTATTCAATCCCCCGGCGCCGGACGGCCGGGGATTCACCCGGGAGGGGCGCTGCACCCAAGAGGCGGGGGTCTGGGCCTCCCAGTGGCCGCCGGTGACCCTGGCGACGGCGGCGGCCTTTCTCGCCGGCGACGGCCATGAGGTGCACGGCGTCGATTTCCCCGCCCTGGGGCTTCCCGTCCGGGACCTGGAGGCCCGGATCGCCGCTTTGCGCCCCGACGCCGCCCTCTGGACCACCGGCACTCCCACCCTGGCCCATGACCTGTACATCGCCACCCTCGTGAAGGCGGCATCCCCGGAGACCCTCACGGGGGTCATGGGGACCCACGTCAGCGTCATGCCCGGGGAAGTCCTGGAGAATTCCGACGTGGACGTGGTGATCAGAGGGGAGCCGGAGGGAATTATCCGGGAACTCTGCCGCCGGGGAAACGGTGAGGGGCGAATCACCCGAACACCCGGCGCGATCGCGGGCATATCACATGAGGCGGGCGGAGGCGGCCCCATCACCCTCAATCCCGAGGGAGGCGGCGGCGCCTCGGCCAGTAATAACCGCGGCGAGGGAGAAAGCAGCGCCCCCGACCGCGCCGGGGTTGTCGGCACTGCCGGCGGCGGCGTTCGTGGTGGCATTGGCGGCGGCGGGAGCGGCGGCGGACGGCGGGAACGCTGGCGGCTGTCCGATGTTGTGGGCATATCATATAAGGATGCGGCGGGCGCCGTCATCCACAATCCCGATGCCGGGTGGCTGCCCCCGGAGGAGATTCCCGCACCGGCATGGGAACATTTCGATCTGGCGCCTTACCGCCTTCCCCTTTCCGGGCGGCCGTTTCTCATCGTCGCCCCCGTGCGGGGCTGCCCCTATGCATGCAGCTTCTGCACGGCTCCGGTCTATTACGGCCGGAAGCTCCGCAAGCGGCCCGTGGCGAACGTCATCGCGGAAATCGCCGCCGATATGGACCGCTTCGGCGTGACGGAATTCTTCATCTGGGCCGACACCTTCACGGCGGACCGGAAGTATGTCCGGAGCTTCTGCGAGGGGATTCTGGCGGCGGGGCTCCGGATCACCTGGACCTGCAACAGCCGGGTGGACACCATTGACGGCGAGACCCTGGCGCTGATGAAAAGGGCGGGGCTGTGGATGATCAGTTTCGGCTTGGAAGCGGGGGACGACGGCATCCTGGCGGCGTCGGGAAAGAGGATCACCACGGCGGATTCCCGGCGGGCGGTGCACCTGGCCCGGGCGGCGGGGGTGCGGACGGCGGGGCACTTCATCCTCGGACTCCCCGGCGAGACGGAAGCGACGATGGCCGCCACATTGCGCCTGGCCTGCGAGCTGCCCCTGAACATCGCCCAGTTCTACGCCGCCGCTCCCTTCCCCGGCACCCGCCTCTACGAGGAGGCAACCGTTAGGGGCTGGCTGAAGACGGGGGGCGGCGACGGCAACGCCTGCGGCAACACTTGGGGCCGCGCCGCTGACAAGGAAGCGGATTCTTCCTCCGCGCACGAAGGCGAATCAATGGCGGCACCAGGACCGGAAAAAAACGCCTCGACGACTGAAGGCGAATCAACAGCGCCGCCCCGTATCCCCGCCGGTCCCGGGGCCGGCATCCCACCGGCCGGCGACGGCGGCGGCCAATTCTCCCCGTTTTCCCAGAACAGCGCCGTCCTCGAACTGCCCGGCCTCTCCGCCGCCACCGTGGACGCCTTCCGCCGCCGGTCCTACCGCGCCTTCTACCGCCGCCCGAAGATTATCGCCGGACTCCTCGCCATGGTGGAGCCCGGCGCCGCCGTCCACCTCACCGCCGCCGCCCGGCGCTTCCTCAAATGGTCCCGGTAAATGAACCGCCTCGCAGCAAGCTGCGAGGTATCACAGGTAAAAATTCCCCATGTCAAAGCAAGCTTGATGACTTTTTACGAGTTCATCAAGCTTCGGGGAATTGCACCCGAAGAGATTAGCAAAATTTAAAAACCCGTCTTCCCGCAGCTTCTTCCCTTTGCAACCGCCTCCCCCTTGCAGCTCCCTCTCCTTCAAAGGGAGGGTTGAGGTGGGGATGGGGTTCTCACAATGGGGGCGGTTCTCTTTGGGAAGTTTCTCGGTCTTGCCGTCCGGGCGCCGGCTGCAGCCGGATTCAGTGCGGATTTTCTTTGAACCGGATCCGGTACAGGCCGTAGTGGACGTGCTGCTCCTGAGCCGCGGCGATTTCCGTCAGCTCGTACTTTTCCCTCATCATGGAGCACAGCTCCTTATGATGGCCGGCGGTGCTGCACCAGTAGTTGTGGTGGAAGTACACGTGGCCGTTGTAGCGCTTCAGGAGTTCGGTGATGATGTCGGGATTGTTTATACCCGCAAAGGTCTGGATGGCCCCCTGCTGCCAGAGGAGGAGCATCGTGGGGACGTGGGTGAGGACGACGGAGCGGCGCGGTATCTTCTCGATGAACTGCCGGGCATAGGCGTGATCGTAACGCGCCCCCCAGGCCTCCTGACTGACGAGGCGGATCAGGGGCAGGAAGGGGAGCCAGGAGTAGAGGAGCAGGACGAAGATGAGTCCCGCGGCCAGGGCGCCGCCTGCCCGGAAAGGACGGCCGGCGTCATCTCCCGAAAGCGGCGGTGATCCGAATGGCTCAGGATCAGGCGCAGGAGAGCGCATGCGGCCGGCGGCGGCGCGGGCCGTATGGGGCCGCCGGGCGGCGAGGCGGTAGGTGAGGCGGGTGATCACGGCCTGGAGGCGGTCCGCCCCCATTCCGGCGAGAACGGCGAGGGGCATGAAGGAGACGAGGGCAAAACGGACGTCGGCACCGTATTTATAGCTCCCGGCGTAAAAAAACAGGAAGATCCCCCAGAACATCACGAACCACAGGAGGAACAGCCCGGGCAGGACAAACCGCGCCCCGCGGGCCGCCGGCCCGACGCCGCCCTTCCCTTTTTCATCCCCGATCTTTACCCATCCCCCTCCCCGGCTCCGGGATAGATCGGACGATCCGGAAACATCAATCCGGTCCGTTCCCGCCGCTTCGTCCGGCCGGGAGGGCGCCGCGGTGACGGTGCCGACGGCGTTGCCGGCGCTGACGGCGGAGGCGGGGCCGTCTTCGTCCCGGCGTCCCCGGTTACGCAAAGGCCCCGCAAGACCCAGGAAGGCCAGGAAGGTGAAGACGGCCGGGAAAAGCTGGTTGTTCAGGTAATAGGGGCCGTTGACGGCGATGTTCTTGAAGAAGAACTCCAGGGAGAACTTCGCCCCTTCGGCACCCCAGGACTCGCCGCTCACGGCATGGATGTGGAGGAACTGGGGAAGGATGAAGACCAGGGCCGGGATCCCCAGCAACCATACCTCCCACCGGGTCAGACGGCGCGGCGTTGTAACGAGCAGGGCCAGGAAGGCCCAGAGGCCGATGAGCCCAGATTCCGGGCGCATCTGGCTCGCCAGGGGGACCACGAGGCACAGGAGCGCCAGGTGGCGCAGACGGCCAGTCTTCAGGTAAACGAGGAGGCACAGGACCGCCAGGCCGCCGAAGAACGCCGCCGCCGGCTCCGCGGCCATCGTGTTGGACCAGACGATGTTTTGGGGGATCGCCGCCCAGACCAGCGCCCCCATGATCGCCGGGAAAAACCTTCCGGTCACGATATGGACGATCCAGAAGCAGAGAAGGATTCCGCCCAGATAGAGGAGATTGTTCATCCGGAAGCCGTGCTCCTCGTCCACCCCGCCGATCTGAAAGGCCATGCTGACGAGAAACGGCCAGCCGCTGGGTTCCTTGTTGTAAATCTGCCAGTGGGGGTGGTACTCGTCGTATTCGAAGACGCCGTAGTTGCACATCGCCGCCTGCCCCTTCAGGGCCATGCTTTGGGCGACGTTTCCGTAGATGTCTTCATCGTAGTAGATGCGGTGAACCCGGGGGGCCACCGAAGTGACGGCGACGGCGGCGGAGATCAGGAGGGCCGCCAGGATCAGCAGGCGGAAGTGGCGCTGGAGCCAGGCCGCCGGGGGGTCGGAGGACTTGGCGGCGGCGGCGGAAGGAGAGGGAGAAGAAGCGGAGGAGGTGTTGGGAACCACGGCGCTTGATGCGGTAGGGGCGGCAGTTGCGGCAGTTGCGGCGTCTTCAGCAACGGGGGCGGGGGCGGGGGCGCCCTCGGAAACGGTTGATGCGCCTTTGGGGGCGGCGGGGGCGGCCGGCGCCGGGACGATCAAGCCCCGGAAGGCCGCGGCGATATCCCGCCCGCAGGCGACCGCCCCGAGGATCAGGAGGAGGAAGTTCAGGCGGAGGATCCAGGTGATGTTGTTCAGAAGAAAGTTCTGAACGGTGCCCCGGGGATGGTAGTCGATGACGTAAACGCCGAAACCGATGACGAGGCAGTAAAGCGCCGCGATCCCCACCGGGAGCAGGGGGCCGGATGCGAGTTTACGCAGCGAGGTTTTCAACCAGGACGTCCTCCAGGAACAGGTAGCGGATGCCGGTCTGCCGGAGCATCTTCAGGGCCTCGGCGGGGGTGCAGACCAGGGGCTCGCCGTGGATGTTGAAGCTCGTGTTCAGGACCACCCCGTGGCCGAGCTCCGCCTTCAGGGCCAAAAGCAGCTCCCGGTAGGCGGGATTTTCCTCCTTGACGAACTGGGGGCGGCAGGTGCCGTCGATGTTGATGACCCCGGCCATGAGGGGCAGGTGCTCCTCCCGGACCCGGAAGGCCATGGTCATGAAGCGGTTGTCGTCCAGGCACAGGCCGTCGGCGTGGAGGAGCGGCGGTCCGTCCTCGGCGAGGATGCTGGGGCAGAACGGCTGGTACCAGACCCGTTTCTTCAGCAGGACGTTGAGGCGGTCCTTGATGCGGTTGTTGTCCGGACGGGCCAGGATGCTGCGGTTCCCCAGGGACCGGGGGCCGATCTCCATGCGCCCCCTAAACCAGAGGATGATCTCCCCGTCCAGGATGAAACGGGCCGCCCGTTGAGGGGCGTCGGCGACGGTCTCCCATTTCAGGGCGCCGCCCTCCCGGCGGGCCGCGGTACAGGCCGCCAGGATCTCCACCCGGGAATGGCGGGGTCCCAGGTACAGATCGTCGAGACGGTAGCCGGCCACGCCGAAGGCCTCGTAATTCAGGTGCATCGCCGCGCCGATGCCCAGGCCGCCGTCGCCCATGTGGGGGAAGACGTAGATCCGCTCCACCCCGTCGAGGGCGGCGATCTTCATGTTCATCTTGATATTGGAAAACACCCCGCCCGCGGCGGCCAGGCGCCGGATCCCCGTGGCGGCCAGGTAATGCCGGACGAGATCGAGGATGCTCTTCTCCAGGACCCGCTGGGCCATGGCGGCGAACTGCTCCGAGGGATAGCGCCAGAGGATCTTCCGGAGTTCCCGGTGCAGGGCCGTGGCGCTGTAGCGGGAGACGATGTTCCCGTCCGTCGCGGCGATCAGGTCCATGAGGGGGTTTTCCTCGTCGGGGATGGGATAGGCGTAGTTGGCCAGGGCCATGACCTTTCCCTCATCCTCCAACTCCCGCATGTTCATGAGGTTGGTGACGTGTTCGAAGAAGATCCCCAAAGAGGTATGGGCGGGAAGAGCCCGGAGGAGCTCCAGACGTCCCCCGGCAAAGCGGCGGACGGTGCCGCAGAGGCCGTCGCCGACGCCGTCGAGGGTGATCACCAGGGCCTCGGGAAAGCCGCTGCACGCCGCGGCGGCCACCGCATGGGCGGCGTGGTGGTCCACGAGGGAGAGGCGGAAGTCCCGGAAGCCCAGGGCGCGCAGACGCCCGGTGAGATGGCGGCGGCTCAGGGCGATGGAAACGGGATTGGGGGCCAGCTCGGTGAACCGGTACTTGAAGGCCTTCTTGAAGGGATCGGCGGTGCGGGGGGGCAGCTTCCGGCGGCGGATGAGGTAGTATTCCTCCTTGAGGCGGGGGAAGAGGCGGGTCAGGGTCTTGGCCGGATCCGTCGTCGAGGCGGCGATGTATTTCACGTCCGGAGGGGTGAGACCGGCGAACTCCAGACAGGCGCCGATGGCGAGGCTGGGGAAGCCCACCTCTAACTTCCGCCGGGTGAGGCGCTCCTCGTTGATCGCGCAGACGAGTTCCCCGCCCCGGACCAGGGCCGCCCCGGCGTCATGGCCGTCCCAGACGCCCAATACAAATTCCCGCTCACTTTTCATAAGATAAAAACGCTAATTTTAAAGACCTGACCCCACTGTGCCTGACCCCCGGCGGCGGCGCCACCACAGCCAGCCGCCCGCGGCGGCGATTGCCGCCAGGACCGCCACGGCGAAGACGATGAGGAGCACGGGCTTCTCCTCCACCGGGGCCTCGTCCTGGAGGAGGCGGGAAAACTGGACGCCGTTGAAGTCATACCAGACCACGGCCCGGTAGGGATAACGCGCCGGAGGGAGCCCGGCGTCAAGCTTCACCAGCGCTTCGTCCTCTTTCGTCCCTCCCGGACCCAACTCATAGAAACGATCCGTTTCGTCCATGGTGATGCCGTCGGGAAGGTAGAAGCTCACGACGGCCTGGACCGGACCCTTGTGATTGTTGACGAGGGAGATCCGGTATTTCGCCGTCGCCTCGCCCAGACTCTTTACATTGAGGGCCTCGGCATTCACGGCCACCGCCAGCGGCGGCTTTTCCCCCGCCGGGAGGCCCGTCCGGTTCATGAAGGGGTGGAAGTCATAGAGCAGATGGGGCTTGCCGGCGTGGTCGTCATAGGAGAGGCGGCTTACCATGATATAGTCGCCGGGGATCATGGCCCCCAGATCGAAGTCGCAGCGATAGGACGTCCAGGCCTGGCCGGCGGCGATCTGGCCGTAGGGATCCGAGCGGCGGGCATCCCGGGCGAGGAAGGTGGTCACCAAGAGATGATATACCGGCGCGGAGCCGGCGTTGCGGACCTCGTATTCTACGATCATCCGGCCGGAGGGGCCGGCGGTCACTTTGGGGATGATTTTTACCGGCCCGGCATTCGCCCCCGGTCCCGGCCCGGCCGGCGCCGGCGGGACGGCAACTATCAGGAGCAGCAGCATTGCCGCGGCCATCCCCGCCATCCTCGCCATCATTGTTGCCTTCATGCCTCCGCGGCCGTCGAATCTCTTCTTCATCTATATGTCCTCTTATATATCCTCGCTGAAACAGTCCTGACCTGATAAAAGCTCCGGTTTTGTACTATAGCCTCACCAGCAGGTCAAGATGATTTCCCGGGGCTAAAAAAGCGGCGGCGCCTCCGGGGCCACCCTTTCCGGATAGAAATTGCGGATGAAGCCGGTGATGTCCTTGAGGATCTTCTTGTTCCCCGTGAGCGTCAGGGCCTTGTGGTAATGGCGCATGGCCCGGAACCAGTAATCCTCCTGCTTGGGGGGATCGAAGCCGTAGGCCTTGGAGCGCATCACCCAGTAATTCCCCAGATCGATGTGGAGCCAGGGATTCATCACCCAGTCGCCGCCCATGTACGTGGCCCGCTCGATGGACAGGTCCGCCGCCGGAAGCCAGATCCGGCCGTAATCGGGATCGGCGGTGAGGTAGGTGTACTCCCAACCCAGGCATTTGTGGGCCTCGGCGTTGAAGGGGTTCAGGCGCACCGACCGCTCCAGGGCCGCGATGATCGGACCGTGGGAGGCCGCCCAGGCCGGGGTGGCGCTCCCGTTTTGCGCCGCCTCCTTGTTGCGGATTTCCGTAAGCGCCATCGCCATGCGGAAGGCGTATTCGGCGTTGCCGCCGTCGAGGCGCATGGCCCGGGCGATGTCCGCCGGGGGCGGAGACCAGTCGAGATTCAGGGTCATATTGGGCACCGTGGGGCAGTAGATCTCGGCTAAGTAATGACGGATCACCCCCTGGCCGTTCCAGAGGATCAGCCCCAAAAGGAGGACGAGGGGGACGGCGCCGGCCCCGCGGAGGGGCAGCGATGTCCCGGGGAGGAGCAGGACGTCCTCGTGATGGGATACTCGGTCCAGATGCAGGGCGGCTGTCCCGATGGCGAGGGTCGCGGCGAGGAGGAGGAAATTCGCCGGCAGGTGGAGATTGAAATCGGCGACGGAATGGACGAGGATCGCCGTCAGGGACGCGATCCCGCCGGCCCCCAGGCAGACGGCGAAGGTGCTGCGCCGGCGCCGCCACCGGTTCATATAAACGCAGACGAACCAGAGCCCGGCGGCTACGGTGACGAGCATCCCCGCCACCCCCGCCTCCGCCAGCAGTTGAGCCCAGTCGTTATGGCCGTGCTCGTAGGATGTCATCTTCTGCCGCTCGTCCTGATACTTGGGGAAGGCGTAGGGGAAGTTCCCCACCCCCACGCCGGAACGGCGGTAATCCTTGTAGATATCGATGGTTTTCTGAGAGGCGAGGAGGCGCGACTCGTAATCCCGGTCCATGACCTGGAAGCGGCCCACGACGTAGTCGATCCCCGCCGGCAGGGAGTAGAAGGCCACGATGAGAAAGATGGCCAGGATGATCTTCCCCTTGCGGCGCTGCTCCCGGCGGAGAAACAGCAGGACGCCCAGGACGAAGAGCCCGCCGGCGCCGGCCATGATGCCGCCCCGGGAGGCGGAGAGGATCAGGCCCACCCCCATCACCGCCCCCATGAAGATGATGAGGAACCGGCGGGTGAAGATCCCGTCGCCGGAAAAGAAGGTCAGGATTCTTTCCCTAAGGTCCGGACGCCGGTGGGAGGAGCGGCGGCGGGCCAGGGCGGCGGCATAGGCGCCGGCATAGGCCGCGGCCATGATCATCCCCATCTCCATGAGGCCGGCGAAGTGGTTGCGGTTGATGTAGGTGCCGTGGACGCTCTTTTCCGTGGCGTGGAGGTACCACCAGACGTGGTGGTGCCGGGAGTAGGTCTCCATGATCCCGTAGAGGGAATCGAAGGCCGCCGTAAAAAGGATGGCCAGGACCGCCGTCTCGATGCGGCGGCGGGTCCGCAGCGTCTGGAGGAGGCCGAAGAAGAACAGACCATAGGCGGTCCAGCGGATGAGGGACATGCGGACGGGATAGGCGTAGGGGGCGACGCTGTACCACACGTCGCCGGGCCAGGGCGCGGCGACGACCCGAGGGGCCGGCAGGGAGGCCAGTCCGGCCACCTTCGCCTCCGGCGACAGGACGGAGATGAGGAAATCGGGCAGCGGCGTCATCTGGAAGATCAAAAAGAGGGTCAGGAGGATGAAGAGCGGCGTCATCCCCGCCAGGGGCCAGACGAAGACGAGACGGCCGGGCGCGCCGGGGCGCGCCGGGCATCCGACGCCGTCAGAAAGGTCGTGACGGGCTCCCTCTTCCTCCCGGGAGGCAGGACCGTCCCGCCGCTCTGCCCGGTGCTCGTCTCCCCGCCGGCCGGCGGGTGCATCCGGAACCGGGAGATCCCGGCGGTCACCTGCTTCGGCCCGGACGCCTGCCTTCCGGTCTTCGCCCGCTTCGGACCGGGTATCCGCGCCCGGCGTCTCGGGGTCGGGATATTCACGGCGGAGGAAACGGCCGGGGATGAGGAGGAGACTCGCCGCCAGGATGCACAGGAAGACCAGGGAATAGACCCAGGTGTGGACGGCGCCGAACAGGAGGATGCCGAAAATCAGGGCGAACAGTTGCAGGCCGAAGGCGATCTGCTCGCAACGGGGGAGGAAACCTTCTTTCTTCCTCCTTTTCTCCTTTGGCAACCGCTTGAATACCCTTTTGAGAAGACCGGGGGATTTTTCCAGCTCCGCGCCGATTTTACTCAAAAAGGTCTTAACCACCGCAAGATCACCACCCGCCCGGCGGGGCGAAAACCATTTGACGCGTCGTTTGCGAATTATCTTCCTGCCGGAATGCATTGCCTCACCTGGTACAATGGAAGGCCTTCGTCTCGTAGGCCTCGAAGGAGCCGCGGAGCCGGCCGGCGACAACGGGGTAGCGCTCGTTGCCGAAGAGTTCCCAAACGACGGCGCAGCGCTCCGCCTCCGGCCATCCCAGTTCCGCCTCCACGGGGGCGCCGATGCTGTTGACGGCGATCACGAGGGTCTCTTCGCCCCGGTTCTTCACGGCGGCGTGAACCGCCGGCCGCCCTTGGGGGTCCCACCGGTAACGGGAAAGCATGCGCACCGGCGTCTCCACCGCGGCGTTGGGGACGAGGAGCCAGGGATAGATCCGGTTGAGCCGGCCCGCGACCCGGGCCAGATCCCGGCGCCCGTCCTCGGTTTTGCCGATGTGGCTGTAGGTGTAGAAGAAGATTCCCCTGCTCCCGTGGACGACGGCGAGGAAGGCGAGGACGTCCATCTCCTCCCAGCTCGGCAGCCGGGGCCAGCCCGACTGGGGCTCCCGGAAGGCCTGAACCACCGCGAGGAGCCGTTCCCGGCCCACGTCCCGGGCCGCCCGATCCAGGGAGTCGGAGAGGATGGTCATGGGTCTGCCGATCACGGGATACTGATCCATCATGAAAAAATCACTTGCATTCCGGTAGTCGCGGCAGGCCTCGGGACGGACGATGGCCATACAGGTCGCCGCCCCGGGATAACGATCCTTCAGCAGCCGCTGGACGTCTTCGGCGGCATTGACGGGGGCGGAGCGGATCTCCGGCTCGTCGTTGACATAGAAGGCCAGGTAGCCGGGACGGACGTGGCCGGCGATTTCGTCCAGGAACGGCCGCAGTTCATCGGGATCGTGGGGCGTGGCGAGGACGTACCGGAAATTCGCCGCGTGGCAGGCCGCCACGGCGCTCCGCAGGGCCGGGCCGCGCCCGCCGATGACCACGGTGTTGAGGCCGAGGCGGCGGAGCTGCGCCAGGTCTTCCTTCCCGGCACCGTAAACGCCGATGGGGAAGAAGTCTTCGTAGAGCCCCGCCGGTACGGAGGCGGAGGCGCCACTCACGTTTGCCTGCCGGGCGGCGGCGCCGATTTCTTTAGTCGCCTGGCCCGCCGCGGCCACCGGCAGGTCTTTGGCAACAGCGACAATAACCGCTTCCCCATCACTCCTTGCCAGTCCGGAGCGGGCATCTCCCGAGGCGGCGCCTGGGACCTCACCGCCGAACGGATCAGATTTTCCCGCCGTGACAGCATAACCGGCGCTGTCGATCCCTTTGGCGTGAAAATCGTTCCGGGCAGTGGTGGCCGTAGCGGACGCAACCGGCGTCAGGACCGGCCGGGTCATCCAGAAGTCCTTTCCCGCCTGATCGCTGGCAAAGACGAAATAACCGCCGCCATCTTTCGGCAGCGGGGCGGCAGGCTCTTCACCGCCCCGGCCGCCGGCAGCGGGAGCCTCCCCGGCCGCCGCCTTCAATTCGTCGCCGGGACAGGTTACATAGCCCCGGAGCAGTTGCCACCTTTTGGACTGCAAATGGTTGTCGAGCTTGATTTCCCGTCCCCAGACGCGGGCTTTCGCATAGACGCCGTTTTCCCAGTAATCACGGTAGAAATATCCGGAAAAGAGGTAATCACGCCCCGGCACGCAAGGCGGCAGCGGCGCCCGCCACTCACCCCGGCCGTCGCGGCCCGCCCGGATGCCCACGGCCCCCGGTTTGACGAAACAGCGGCTCCCCAGATCGTCCGTTCGGGCGGCGGCGCAGCCCGTCCAGCCCGGCGGTGCCGCCGCCGCCCCGGGAACGGTGAGGTCGGGATTCGGCAGCAGGTTCTCCCGGAGCCGGAAGGACCGCAGCGGCGCCCAGAGGTCCGCCTTCATGCCCCGGTAGGGATAGACGAGGATGCCGTCCGCCCCGCCGGCGGCGGCGGCGTTTACAGCGGCACGGAACTCCGCGGCGCCCGTATCTTCGGACTGGATGATCGGCCAAACGGCGGCCGGCATGGTCTCCCGGTAGTAGGCGGTCATCTCCCCGACCCAGGCGGGGGACCGTCCCACCATGCGGTGATAGACCATGGGGGAGACGACGTCCACGAGCCCGCCCAGGGCGAAGGGATCCTGGCCCAGGATCCAGGAGACCGCGCCTTCCCGCTCCCCCTTCGTCCATGGCACAAGAAAGGCCCCAAGGAGGAAGGAGCGGCCGGAGGACCTTTCCGCACCGGCGGCGGCCCGGGCATCCGCGCCCCTTCCCGGCGTCGCCGCGCCGGCCATCCTTCCGGAATCAGAGGCCGCACCGGCGGCGAACCTTGCGCCTTCATGCTGACCCGCCGCGCTGGCGGTTCCCCCGTAGTTCTCCGCCGCCCCGACAGCGGATCCGCCGGAATCCGCGGCTACACCGGTGCCGGTCGCCGTCTTGCCTCGCGGCGGCACCCCGCCGGTTCCGGTCCGTTCGTCCCGGAGTTTCCGGACCTCCCGGACAAAAGACAGGATCTGTTCCTGCTTCCACTGTCGCCATTCCCGGGAACGGTGGCTGCGGATCCAGGCCGCGGCGGCCGGGGCCTCCATCGCCGGGAGGGAAACGGCGGGACGCTTGCCCGTGGCGGCAAGGTGTTCCGAGAACAGGCGGCGGCAGCGCGGGCAGTAGCAGGTGTCGGGATAGTAGGCGGCGGCGCCGGTCCTTTCCCAGAGGCCGGGGTAACGGATGAAATCCAGCCAGATCCCGTCGGCGTGGGGTCCGAATCGTTTCAGGAGTGTGTCGATATGGCGGAGGCGCTCGGCCCGCCAGCCCGGATGGGTGGGGCAGACACCGCCGATCTCCCGCTCCTGGGGGCGGTCCTCGCCATAGGGACGGCCGGCCGCCGTGACCGGCCGGGAGTCGGGCCATCTCTTCCAGGGGCCCCGGCCTCCGAAGGCGTTCACCGAGATAAACACCTTGTATCCCCGGGACTTGAACCATTGGACGGCGGCTTCATCCCCGGGGACGAAGACGGCGTTTACACCCCCCGACCGCAGCTTATCTTCCGTGCGGGCGGGATCTCCCACCGGGACGCCGGGGACACCGTACATCCCCCGCACCGCCACCGCTTTTCCCTGGGCCGCTGGGATCCCCGTTCCGGACGCCGCCGGGCCGGGCGCGCCCCCGGGCTGACCGGCTCCGATAATCGTCCCGCCCTTCCCCGTCGCCGCCTCGGCCAGGCCCGCCACCGGATGCACCGTCGCCGCGAAGGCGGCGATGAAGATGATCAGGGCCAGAACCGCCGCTATTTTACCCCCCGGAGACGACGGCAATACCTCAAACGACATCATGAAATCATATCCGCATCTTCAAGATTGGCCGGCGGATTGCCGGCGTAAAAAAAGGGTTGCAAGACGGATTACTTGCAACCCTAATATCAACCAAATGGTGGGCCAGGGCAGAATTGAACTGCCGACACTCGGATTTTCAGTCCGATGCTCTACCGACTGAGCTACCGGCCCGCGAACAGATGGTCCGTCTATTAAATATCGCTCCATTTGTCAAGGTATTTTTCTCCGGCGGCGCTCACGGCGGGAGCGGCTTCCCCCGGTCACGAATGACCACCGTACCGGCTATCTTGTCGTGCCAACCCTGCTTGCGGGGATCGACGGCGATCCACAGAAAACCCAGATAAAACAGGGCACCGGAAACGAGATAACCGATGAGGCGCAAAAAGGCAACCCCGAAGGTAATGCTATCGCCCGCCACCGGCCGGATGTGGAGGCCGAGGATCATCTTCCCCGGCGTCCGGCCGGCTACGGCGACAAAGTAGGTAAAATACAGGACCGTAACCACGACGACGGCCAGGAAGTAGAGCAGGGTAAACCCGGCCATCGCCTGGGAGACCCCGGCGCCCGGCGCGGCGGCCGGCCAGGGGCCTCCCCCTCCGGCCGCCTGGCCGAGGAGATGGGACAATCCGCCGGCCAGCAGAAAGATGAGATAGATGACGTTCAATATGACCTGATCGATGCAAAAGGCAAGGCCCCGCCGCCAGAAACCTCCGTAAGCTTCAGTCACGGTCCCGCTCCTTTCGGGGCGTCCCCGCCGCCCCGGCGCCCTCCGGCTGGTCCGGCGCCGCAAATATCCCCCGCTCGTACTGGATGATCGTCAGGATTACCAGGGAGGCCGTCTCGACGCGCAGGATCCGGTGGCCCAGACCGGCCACGGTAAAACCCGACGCCCGGGCCGCCGCCACTTCTTCCGGGGCAAAACCGCCTTCCGGGCCGACGACGACGAAATAATCCTCCGGCGGCGGGCCGCCGACGGGCTGCAGGATGGATTTGATGTCCCGGCCGCCTTCCTCCCAGAAGATGATCCGTCCCGGCAGGGGCGCAGACGGGGAAGCCACGACGCCGCGGCATTGTTGCCGCTGTCCCTTCCCCACAAGCGGCGCCGGAAACAATTCATCCTCCGCGGCGGGCCGCGCCGCCGCCTCCTCATGGTTGCGGCGGCGGTTTCCGCCCCCGGATCGCGCCGGCGCCAATTTCGCTCCCGCTCCTTCGGCCAGGTCCAGCATTTCTCCGAACGACGCGATCATCTCCATCGCCGGAACGTCCGGACGGCGGCACCGCCGGGCGGCCTCCACGGCGATCTTCTCCCACCGCTCGCGACGGGCGGCAGCCTTCGCGGCGTCCAGCCGGGGAACGGAACGGGCGGAATGGAACGGCACGATCCGGATCACCCCGATCTCCGTGGCCTTTTCCACGATGCCGTCCATCTTCACCCCTTTGGGGAGGGCCTGGGCCAGGGTGATCCGGACGGACGGGACGGCGGCAATCGCTTCCCGTCTCAAGATCCGGACGGCGACCTCACGGTCGTCCATCCTTTCGATCACGGCGGGAAAGTCCCAGCCCGATCCGTCGAAAAGGGTGACGGCATCGCCGGGGCGGAGGCGCAGGACATTACTCAGGTAGCGCCGGCGGCCGGCATCCAGGGCGTAGATACCATCTTCCTTGAGGGTCTGGGGCCAATAGAGGCGGGGGAACGTCACTACCGGTAGCCCTCGTTGCGCAGGACATAGCAGCGCCATTCTTTTTCGATGATGGTGCGGTGCGCCACAAAGGGCTCCGCCAGGAAGTGGTGTTCGATATCTTCTCGATTTTGTTCGATTATCCCGGACAGAATGAGAAAGCCGCCCCGGCTGAGGAGGTCGATGAGGCGGGGGCGGAGCTTGATATGCATCCTGGCCGTGAGGTTGGCCGCAATGAGGTCGAAGGTCTCGGCGAGGGTGGCCGCATCCTGGTAGAGAACGTCAACCCGGTCCTCCACGCCGTTCATGCGGGCGTTCTCCGCGGCGATCGCCACGGCCTGCTTGTCGATATCCACGCAAACGACTTTGCCCGCCCCGAGCTTGGCGGCGGCGATACCCAGGATGCCCGTCCCCGTTCCCACGTCGAGGACGCGGCGGTTCCGTGCCTCCCGGTCCTGGAGGATGAGGTCCTCCATGGCCTGGAGACACATCCGCGTCGAGGGATGCTGACCAGTTCCGAAGGCCATGCCGGGATCGATCTCGATGAGAATATCGTGGCCGCCGGGACTGTAGCGCTCCCAGGTCGGCTTGATGATGATGTTCTTCGTCACCCGCAGGGGTTTGAAGTACTTCTTCCACTCCTCCCCCCAGTTGGATTCGGCGATCCAATCGGTGCGCCAGGAAGGCCGGGGCAGCTCGGGGAAGAGGCGGCCCAGTTCGTCGAGGTAGTTCTGGAGGGAGGTCAGGCGGTTTTCGACGCGGACGTCATCGGGCAGATAGGACTTGAGAGTCTCCGGGGAGGCATCCTCGGCAAAACCGCCGCCCTGGGGCTCCGGCGTCTCTTCCTGAAACACGCCCTGGGCGCCGTTTTCCATGAGGAAATTGGTCACGGCTTCACTCAACTCCGCCGGGAGGCTGATCTCGATCTGCAACCATCGTTCTTTTTGCTGTGTCATGACTCGCCCTTCCTGTTCCTTATGTGGGGAAACATATCCTTTTTTTGATGATATTTCAAGTAACTTGAAATATTCCCCTGGCCGTGATAGCCTGCCCGGCCAGATGCAATGGAGACGATCTCGTAATAAACCCTCATGCCCCGTGGGGCGCCACGAAGCATGAAAAGAGCATTTCATACGAAGAAAATGGCATTTCATAGTAAGTTGTTTTATTCCTCACCCCTTCAAGGGGGAGGGAGCTAAGGAAACGAGAACCATATCGCCGACCCTCCCCTTGAAGGAGGGAGCTACTGGGAGCGAAAACCATATCGCCCCCCTATCCCTTGAAAGGGAGGGAGATTTGCTTCTTTTTACCAGGGCGTCAATTCAGATGGACACTGATTATGCGCCGGGGGAAAGCCCTTGAAATACTATCCCGTTTGTCTCGACATCAGGGAAAGACCCTGCGTGGTCGTCGGGGGCGGCGAGGTGGCGGCCCGGAAGGTGGAGCGCCTCCTGGAATGCGGGGCCGCCGTGACGGTCGTGGCCGGGGAGCTGGGGGACATGCTGCGGGAGCTGGCGGCGGCGGGGCGCATCCGGCATGTGGCGGCGGACTATGAGGCACGGTATCTGGCGGGGGCCTTCCTCGTCATCGGCGCCACGGACCGGGAGGAGGTCAACGACTGCATCGCCGCCGACTGCCGCGCCGGGGGCATCCTGGTGAACGTCGTGGACGACCCGCGGCGCTGCGATTTCATCCTCCCCGCCCTCCTCACCCGGGGGAGCCTCTCCATCGCCGTGGCCACGGACGGCAAGAGCCCGGCGCTGGCCCGGAAGCTGAGGCGGGAACTCGCCGGGCAATTCGGGCCGGAATACGCGGCCTATCTCGACCTGCTGGGCCGCCTCCGGGAACTGGTCATCGCCGCGGGCCGGTCCCCGGATGAAAACCGGGAGGTCTTCACCGCCCTGGTAAATTCGCCGCTCTACGAACATCTCCGGGCGGGCCGGCGGGAGGAGGCCCGGGCGCTGATCCGCGACCTGACGGGTCTGGAAGTAGAGTCGAACTTCATATCCAGCCCGGAGGTCAAGCTTCCCCCCGTGCCCGGCGCGAGTGCAACGATGGAATGAATTCCCCCTTCCGCACACGGCAGGGGATCACAAACGCAAGCGGAATAGAATGACTTTTACCAGGTCGTCAAATATGGTATCCCCATAAAAAATGGACTTTTATCTTCTCCTTTATCGTTTGGTCCTGGTTGCCTATCTGATCAGCACCCTGGCCTATATGTTTTCCCTGCTGTCCCGCCGGGTGACGCCCGCCAAGGCCGCCACCTGGATCATGGCCGGGGCCTGCGGCCTCCACGCCCTGTTCTTCCTCGGGCAGTGGGCGACCCGGGGCTACAACCCCTTTCTCCGCCTCAACGACTCCCTCTCCTTCTTCGCCCTGGTCATGGCGGGGGTCTATCTAGCCTTCCAATTCCGGACCAAGACCCGGGTCCTGGGGGTCTTCGTCTCCCCGGCGGTCTTCCTCCTCATGATCGTCTCCTCCGTGGGCATCGGCGGACCCCTGACGGCGCCGGAGACCCTGCAGGGCGGCCTGGTCTCTCTCCATGCCATGCTCTCGGTGATCGGCGAGGCCCTCTTCGCCCTCGCCTCCGCCGCCGGCCTGGCCTACCTGATCCAGGACGGCCTCCTGAAGCGCCGCAAGGCCAGCAGGCTGATGAAGCTCTTCCCGCCGCTCCGGGATCTGGACCGGATCAACCACATCTGCCTCCTCTGGGGGTTTCCGCTGCTCACCCTGGGGATGGTGGCGGGCTCGATCTGGGCCCGAACGGTCTGGGGAAGCCACTGGCAGTGGGACCCCAAGCAGATCTGGACCCTGGCGGCCTGGCTCATCTACGCCATCCTCCTTCACCAGCGCCTCGCCATCGGCTGGAAGGGCCACAAATCGGCCCTGCTCTCCGTAGTTGCCTTCGTGGTGCTCCTGGCCGCCTTCCTGGTGGAGAAGTATTTCTTCACCACCATCCACCAATTTTATTGAACCATGAATCTCCTCCTCCTCGGCATGAACCATAAAACGGCGCCCGTGGAAATCCGGGAGCGCCTCAATATCGCCTGCACCGAAGACTTCAACCCCCTGGGGGAGATCCTGGCGATTCCCGGCGTCGAGGAGGCCCTCTATCTGTCCACGTGCAACCGGGTGGAGATCCTCGTCCGGAGCCGGGAGGGGGGCGGGGCGGAGGAACGGCTTCGGGAGCTGATCTTCCGTCACGGCAACCTGAGCGGGGCGGAGCTGGCCCGGTGCCTCTACGTCTATCGCGACGAAACCGCGGTCCGGCATCTCTTCCGGGTCGCCGCCGGCCTCGACTCCCTCATCATGGGGGAACCCCAGATCCTCGGCCAGGTGAAGGACGCCTACCGCCAGGCGGTGGAGCGGGAGGCGGCGGGGATCATCCTGAACAAGCTCCTCCACCGGGCTTTCCGGGTGGCCAAGCGCGTCCGGACCGAAACGGGGGTGGCCAATCATGCCGTTTCGGTGAGCTATGCCGCCGTGGAGCTGGCGAAAAAGATCTTCGGCACCCTGGGAGACAAAAAGATCCTCCTGGTAGGGGCGGGGGAGATGTCGGAGCTGGCAGCCCGGCACCTCCTGAAGCACGGCGGGGATCAGCTCTTCGTCGCCAACCGTACCTGGGAGCGGGCCGTGGGGATGGCCGCGGACTTCCAGGGAACCGCCGTGGAGTTCCCGCGGCTGGGGGAAGTGCTGCGGGAGGCGGACATCGTCATCACCTCCACGGGGGCGCCGGGGTACATCCTCACCGGCGAGATGGTCGCCGCCGCCCTGAAGCGGCGCAAAAACCGGCTGTTGTTCATCATCGACATCGCCGTGCCCCGGGACGTGGACCCCCGGGCGGGAGACCTGGAAAACGTCTATCTATATAATATGGACGACCTCCAGGAAATCGCCGACGAGAACATGGCGATCCGCAAGGAGGAGGCGGCCCGGGGAGAGGAGATCATCGCCGCCGAGACGGAGGAGTTCCTCGCCTGGTTCGACACCCTGGCCGTCGTCCCCACCATCGTCTCCCTCCGGGAAAAGGCGGAGGCCATCATCGCCGGGGAGCTGGAGCGGGCCGAGGGGTGGCTCCGGAACCTGCGCCCCGAAGACCGGGAGGAGGCGGCACTGCTCGCCCAGGCCATCGTCAACAAGCTCCTCCACGATCCCATGACCTCCCTGAAGGAGGAAACCCGGGAAGGGGCGGCCCGGGCCTACGTCGCGGCGCTGCGGCGCCTCTTCCGCCTCGACGGGGCGGGCGGGGAGAAAGGAGAGGCATGATTAGCGGCACCTTGAGAATCGGCACGCGGGGCAGCGCCCTCGCCCTGGCCCAGGCTAACTGGGTGAAGGAACGGATCGAGCGACGGCACCCCGGCATGGGGGTGGCGCTTACGGTCATCAAGACGAAGGGGGACATCATGCAGGACGTGGCCCTGGTCAAGATCGGCGGCAAGGGGGTCTTCGTCAAAGAGATCGAGGACGCCCTCCTCCGGGGGGACATCGATCTGGCGGTCCACAGCCTGAAGGACGTCCCCGCCGAGCTGCCGCCGGGGCTTACGATCGCCGTCACGCCGGAACGGGAGGACCCCCGGGACGTCTTGGTCTCGAAGCACCGCGTCAAGTTCGAGGCCATGCCGCGGCGGGCACGGATCGGCACCGGCTCGCTGCGCCGGGGCTTCCAGCTCCGCAATATCTTTCCCGACGTGGAGATCGTCCCCCTCCGGGGCAATCTGGACACGCGGCTGAAAAAGGTGGAAACGGAAGATCTGGACGCCGTCGTGGTGGCCGCCGCGGGGATCCGGCGGCTGGGCTGGGTAAGCCGGGTGACCCAGTTCCTCCCCGTGGAGACCATCATCCCCGCCGTAGGCCAGGGGACCCTGGCCATCGAGGTCCGGGAAGACGACGGGATGGTGCGCAAAGCCATCGCCTTTCTCAACCACGCCCCGACCTGGCGGGAGGCCCAAGCGGAACGGTCCTTTCTCCGGCGCCTCGGCGGGGGCTGCCAGCTCCCGCTGGCGGCCTACGCCAAGACGGAGGGGACGGGTATCAAGATCACGGGGCTGCTGGGGACGATCGACGGGCGGGTCATGATCCGGGAGGAGCTCCGGGGACCGGCGGACGCCGGCGACGCCCTGGGGGGGCAACTGGCGGAGGCCATCCTCGAACGCGGCGGCCGGGCCATCCTGGACATGGCCTACCGGGACTGCCGCTGACAAGGCCTTGAACCCTTAAAAAACATAGCTTAAGGAAACAGCAAATGATTGAAACAGGCGAGGTCTATATTATCGGCGCCGGTCCCGGAGCGGATCCGGGATGCACCGGAATGACGGTGGTGACGGTTATTCGACTTACTATGAAAATGCCATTTTCATGCTTCATGGCACTCCACGGGGCATGAGGGTCTCTTGGAGGGAAAATGACTGAGGCGGGCAAGGTTTACATCATCGGCGCCGGCCCCGGCGATCCGGGGCTGATCACGGTGAAGGGCGCGGAGGCCATTGGCCGGGCCGGGGTGATCATCTACGATCACCTGGTCAGCGGGGAACTCCTGGGTTACGCCCGGAAAGACGCCCGGCTGATCTACGCCGGGAAGAAGGGGGGCGACCACACCCTCCCCCAGGAGGAGATCAACCGCCTCCTCGTAGCGGAGGCGCAGCAGGGACACGTCGTGGCCCGCCTGAAGGGGGGCGACCCCTTCATCTTCGGCCGGGGCGGTGAAGAGGCGGAGGTCCTGGCCGCCGCGGAGATCCCCTTCGAGGTGGTTCCCGGCGTCACGGCCGCCGTGGCCGTCCCCGCCTATGCGGGTATTCCCCTCACCCACCGGGGGCTGACCTCCACGCTGGCCTTCGTCACGGGCCACGAGGACCCCACCAAGGAAAAAAGCGACATCGACTGGGCGTCCCTGGCGGGAATCGGCACCCTCGTCTTTTTCATGGGGGTGAAAAACCTCGCCCGGATCACCGCCGCCCTCATCGCCCACGGGAAGGATCCCCAGACCCCGGCGGCCCTCATCCGCTGGGGAACCACGGCGGACCAGGAGACCGTTGCGGGCACCCTGGCGGACATCGCCGCCCTGGCAGCGGCCCGGGGCTTCACGCCGCCGTCGCTCCTGGTCGTGGGACCCGTGGCGGGCCTTCGGGAGACCCTGCGGTGGTTCGACAACCGGCCCCTCTTCGGAAAGGGCGTGGTCATCACCCGGCCGGAGGCTCAGGCGGAATCCTTCGCCGATCTCCTCCGGGAGGAGGGGGCCCGGCCCATTCATTTCCCGACGATCAAAATCGTCCCGCCGCCGGCGTGGACGGAACTGGACGCCGCCCTGGACAGTCTCGCCGGGTATGACTGGATCGTCTTCACCAGCGCCAACGGCGTCCGGTTCTTCATGGCGCGCCTCCGGGAACGGGGCGGGGATCTCCGGGACCTGAAAGGCATCCGGTTGGCGGTCATCGGCCCGGCTACGGCGAAGATGCTGGCGGAAATGGGCCTCCGGGTGGATCTCGTCCCGGCGGAATACATCTCCGAGGGGGTCGTGCAGGCCTTTGCCGGACAGGATGTCCGGGGGAAGCAGATCCTCCTGCCCCGGGCGGCGGAGGCCCGGGACGTCATCCCCGCGGGGCTTGCACAGATGGGGGCGCAGGTGGACGTCATTACGGTTTACCGGACTGTCGCCTCCGACCGCCGGGCCGAGGAACTCATGCCGCTTATCGATACCGGCAAGGTCGATGTCATCACCTTTACCAGCCCCTCGACGGTGCACAATTTCCTCGCCATCATGGGGCCGGAATTCATCCTGCCGGCGGCGGTGAAGATCGCCGCCATCGGCCCCGTCACCGCCGCCGCCGTCCGGAAGGCGGGGCTGCCGGTGGACATCCGGCAGGAGACTTACACGATCCCCGGCCTGGTCGCCGGCCTCAGAGCTTTTTTCCAGTCTTTTTCATCCTGAAAGCAAAAATATTCGCTAATTATTTTGCTTTCAGGAAAAAATGTTGGGCGGCGGAGAGCTGGCGTCGCTTATCGCCGCGGGCAAGGTCGATGTGATCACCTCATTCCGGGATGGTTTGACAGAAGCGGGGAGGGAGTGTTAAGAGTTCACCTATGATCGGAATTTCGAAATTATACTGCGGGGCCGTGGAGCCGGGGGACGTCCTGCGCTACCGGCGGGAGGCGAAGGAGCTGCCGTCCCATCTCCTCCAGTTCTCCGCGGACAAGCGGCCGGTTATCGTCTGGAACATGACCCGGCGGTGCAACCTCAAGTGCATCCACTGCTATTCCAGCTCGCAAAACATCCATTATCCCGATGAGTTGACGACGGAAGAGGCAAAGACGATGATCCGGGATCTGGCGGCCTTCGGGGCGCCGGTGCTCCTCTTCTCCGGCGGGGAACCCCTGATGCGGCCGGATCTGCCGGAGCTCGCCCAATACGCCGTGGACCGGGGGATGCGGGCCGTCATCTCCACCAACGGCACCCTGATCACGAAGGAAAAGGCGGCCCGGTTCCGGGAGATCGGCCTGTCCTACGTGGGGATCAGCCTCGACGGCACCCGGGCGACGCATGACTTCTTCCGCGGGGTGGCCGGAACCTTCGACCGGACCATGGCGGGCCTCCGGAACTGCCGGGAAGCGGGGATCAAAGTAGGCGTCCGCTTCACCGTGAACCGCCACAACGCCGCCGACGTGCCGGCCATCTTCGCTCTCCTGGAGGAGGAGGAAATCCCCCGCTGTTGCTTCTATCATCTCGTCTATGCGGGCCGGGGCTCCCAGCTGGTGGCGGAGGACCTGGATCACGCCGAGACGCGAAGGCTCATCGATTTGATCATGGACCGGACCCGGGACCTCTTTGACCGGGGGATGAAAAAGGAGATCCTCACCGTGGACAACCATGCCGACGGCCCCTATATCTATCTGCGCCTCCTCCGGGAGGACCCGGCGCGGGCCGCGGAGGTCCTGGAACTCCTGGAGATGAACGAGGGGAACAGCTCCGGCCACGGCATCGGCTGCATCAGTTGGGACGGGGAGGTCCACCCGGACCAGTTCTGGCGGAATGTCTCCTTCGGCAACGTCCGGCAGCGGCCCTTCAGTGCAATCTGGACAGATACGACCAACGAGCTGGTCGCCCGGCTGAAGGACAAGAGACCCTACGTGCAGGGACGCTGCGCCGCCTGCCGCTGGCTTGAGGTCTGCGGGGGCAACTTCCGGGCCCGGGCGGAGGCCGTTACGGGGGACATCTGGTCCCCCGATCCGGCCTGCTACCTCACGGATGAGGAAATCAAACAAAATTGATGAATTCGTAAAAAGTCATGATGGAGTCGACGAAGTAAAAAGCTCCAGAGGCAAGGCGCGCGAATCCTGAGGAATGAGGCGTACTTGTGCGTACGTCGCAGTGACGAAGGATGAAGCGCAACGCCGCATATGGACTTTTTACGATGTCGTCAAAATTTAAGGAGGGAGCGCATATGTATTTTCCTGATTACCGACCACGCAGATTGAGGAAAAACGAAAACTTCCGGCGTCTGATCCGGGAGACGAAGCTGTCGGTGGACGATTTCATGTATCCCCTCTTCGTCGTCCCCGGCAAGGGCGTCAAGAAACCCATCGCCTCCATGCCGGGCAACTTCCAGATGTCGGTGGACAACATCGTCCGGGAAGCGAAGACGGCCCGGGAGGCGGGCATCCCCGCGTTACTCCTCTTCGGCATCCCCGACCGGAAGGACGAGCTCGCCACCGGGGCCTTCGCCAAAGACGGGATCGTCCAGCGGGCGGTCCGGGAACTCAAGAACAAGGCCCCAGAGATCCTGGTCGTCACCGACGTCTGCCTCTGCGAATACACCAGCCACGGCCACTGCGGAATGATCGAGAAGGGAGACGTGGACAACGACTCCACCCTCGAGGTCCTGGCGGAGACGGCGGTCTCCCACGCCCGGGCCGGGGCGGACATGGTGGCCCCGTCGGCGATGATGGACGGCCAGGTGGGGGCCATCCGCGAGGGGCTCGACGAGGCGGGCTTCGAGAACATCCCCGTCATGGGCTATTCGGCCAAATACGCCTCGTGCTTCTACGGCCCCTTCCGGGACGCCGCGGAGAGCGCCCCCCAGTTCGGGGACCGGAAGGCCTACCAGATGGACCCGGCCAACGCCGACGAGGCGATCCGGGAGATCACCCTGGACGTGGAGGAGGGGGCGGACATTATCATGGTCAAGCCGGCCCTGGCCTATCTCGACGTCATCCGCCGGGCCCGGGAGGAGTTCGACCTGCCCATCGCCGCCTACAACGTCAGCGGGGAGTTCGCCATGATCAAGGCGGCGGAACGGCTGGGCTGGCTCGACGGGCGGCGGACCATGCTGGAGGTCCTGACGGCCATCAAGCGGGCGGGGGCGGATATCATCATCACCTATTTCGCCCTGGAGGCGGCCCGGGCGCTGGCGGAACAAAAACATGCCTGACAAAGAACCGGATGGATAGGGAAAAGACACGGCTGCTGCCGGCGACGCTCCGGATGGTAGCCTGGGAGGTCATCCGGAGCTGCAACCTCAACTGCGTGCACTGCCGGGCCGCGGCGGCCTGCGGCCCCTACGCGGGCGAGCTGGACACCGCCGCCTGTTTCCGCCTCCTGGACGACATCGCCGCCTTCAGCAAGCCGGTGATCATCCTCACCGGGGGGGAGCCCCTCCTCCGGCCGGACATCTGGGAGATCGCCGCCTACGGCGACCGGCTGGGGCTGCGGATGGTCATGGCCACCAACGGGACCCTGGTGACGGAAGAGATCGCCGGGAAGATGGCGGCGGCGGGAATCCGCCGGGTGAGCGTCAGCCTCGACGGCCCGGATGCCATGAGCCATGACGGTTTCCGGCGGGTGCCCGGGGCTTTCGCCGGTGCCCTGGCGGGGATCGGGGCCATGAAGAAGGCGGGAATGGAATTCCAGATCAACACGACGATCACCCGGGATAACCTCGACCGGCTCCGGGAGATCCATGACCTGGCCCTGAACCTCGGCGCCGCCGCCCATCACATCTTCCTGCTGGTTCCCACGGGGCGGGCCCGGGACATGGCGGATCGGGAGATCTCCGCCGGACAGTACGAAGAGACGCTGGAGTGGTTCTACGAGCAAAGCCTCACCTGCCCCATCCAGCTCAAGGCGACCTGCGCCCCCCACTACTACCGGATCTTCCACCAGCACCGGGCCGCCGATCGCCGGGAGCGACAGCACCGGCAACCGACGGCGGCAGATCGGGAAACGGGCGCTCGGGAAGGGATGCCGGCGCATGACGCGGCGGCGGGAGATCCTGGTTCGACGGAAGGCAGAGATGTCCCAACCAAAAGCGTGCTGGCGGCGCCAAGGGCGTTGCTTTCCGGCCATGGACATTCTGAGGAGCTGTCCAGGCGCCCGGCAGCGGCAGGCACAGCGGTCGAGGCCGTCGTGACCACGGAGACAGGGCCGGGGACGGTGGCCAGCCACCCCCTCCACACGATGACCCGGGGGTGTCTGGGCGGGGTGTCCTTCTGTTTCATCTCCCACCGCGGCCAGATCCAGCCCTGCGGCTATCTCGAGTTGGACTGCGGCCGGATCGGCAATCAGGATTTCCGGGAAATATGGGAAGGGTCCCCCATTTTCCGGGATTTGCGGGATCTGAACCGCTACCAGGGGAAATGCGGACGCTGCGAATTCATCCGCGTCTGCGGGGGCTGCCGGGCCCGGGCCTACGAGCGGACCGGGGACTACCTGGCCGAGGAGCCCTACTGCCTCTACGAACCGAAAGGATAATAACCGCCGGACTCAAAAGAATTTACTTCTTATGATCGTTATGATAAAATTTAAGAAAAAACATAAGAGGCAAAGATGAGAGAAGGTTTACCAGGGATGGAACGCCTGACCATTTCGTTGCCCGGCAGCCTGGCAAGAGACATGGAGAAACTTACCAAAGAGTTCCGCATTTCCAAATCGGAGATGGCCCGAAGGGCGTTTGAGCAGTTCATCTACCAATGCCGGCGCAAAAAGCTCCTCCAGGCAGCCGAAACGATGGCCGAGGAATATCGAAGCGATCCCGAATTGACCGTCTTAACCGATCTCGACGGCGAGGAGTTCAAGTGAAGCGGCAGGAAATCTGGCTGGTGTGTCTCGATCCCACGGTCGGCGCGGAAATCAGAAAAACGAGACCTTGCGTGATTCTGAACGACGATGCCATCGGAATCCTACCGCTCAAAGTCGTGGCGCCACTCACGGACTACAAGGATAAATACGCCCAGGTCCCCTGGATGGTGCGCATAGATCCCCACCCCCGGAACAACCTGGGAAAACCCTCCGTTGTGGATGCATTTCAGCCCCGCGCCGTGGCAGAGGAGCGACTCATCAGAAAAATCGGGGTCTTGACTGACCTTGAGTTTGCCTGGGTACTCGATGCATTGCGGGTCGTTTTCGGGATGATTTGATCTCCGCCGGGATGCAAAGGACGGACGATCTCTTTAGATTTTCCACAGTGAGGATATGGGAGATATGTATTTTTACATGAAAAGGTTTGCCGTTGTTATCTTCGTGTTCCTGTTGCCGTATTTCACCGCGCCGGTGAGCGCCGCCGGATCGGCTATTGCCGCTGGTTCCAACGCTCCCGCGGGTCCGGCCGGGGTTGCCGGCGGCAGCGGTGTGGCCGCGCCCAAGTCCTTTCAGGAGCTGGACACCAATAAAGACGGCAAACTAAGCCGGGAGGAATTGGACCGGGAGGCGGTGCGGATCTTCAATGAATACGACCGGAACCGGGACGGCAGCCTGGAGCGCGGCGAATACGAAAAGGTCCCAGGGGAAAAGACGAAATTCGAGGAGCTCGACGCCGACAAAAACGGCAAACTCAGCATCGAGGAGCTGCGCCGGGCGGCAAAAGACCGTTTCGACCGTCAGGACCGGAACGCCGACGGGGTTTTGAGCGAGGAAGAACTACGATCCAGTCCCCGCTATCATCCCCAGGCGGCGCCGCTTTTGGGCATCTACTTCTGAAGGCCGGAATGATGGGGAGGGCATAGACGAGCATGGATGCGATGGACCGGCAGATCCTCCAGATCCTCCAGGATGAATTTCCGCTGATTCCCGCCCCCTTCCAGGCGGTGGCGGGCCGGCTCGGCCTCGGCGAGGCGGAGGTCCTGGACCGGGTGAGAAAGCTGAAGGAAGCGGGGGTGATCCGCCGCATCGGGGCAACCTTCAATTCCCGGGCGCTGGGATTCGTGAGCACCCTCTGCGCCGCCCGGGTCCCGGCGGAGCGGTTGGCCTCCTTCACGGCCGTCGTCAATGCCTCGCCGTTCGTAACCCACAACTACCGGCGGGACCATGAATACAACGTGTGGTTCACCGTGATCGCCCCCTCCGCGGCGGCGCGGGAGAATTTTCTTCGGGAAGTGAAGGAGCAAACCGGCGTTACGGACATCCTCGATCTGCCCGCGGTGCGGACCTTCAAGATCGACGCCCGCTTCGCCATGTGACGCCGGCTGCCGCCAGGCGCCCGACGGGGAAAACCCTGCCGGCATGGGGGAGAAAAATTAGGTTAAGGACAGGATGACAGAAAAGACAAATTCTCCGGACCGACCCCGACCGACGCTGTTTCTCATCGACGGGAACAACTACGTCTTTCGGGCTTTTTACGCCATCCCCGGCCTGACCAACTCCCGTGGCTTTCCCACCAACGCCATCTACGGGTTCACCACCATGCTCATCCGCCTCCTCAAGGAATGGCAGCCGGACTACCTCGCCGTGGCCTTCGACGTCCAGGGGCCGACTTTCCGCCACGAGGCCTATGACCGTTACAAGGCCACGCGCCGGGAGATCCCGGCGGACCTGATCCCCCAGTTGCCCCGCATCCGGGAGGTGGTGCGCGGCTTTGCCATCCCCATCCTGGAGAAGCAGGGGGTGGAGGCCGACGACATCATCGGCACCCTGGCCGCCAGATATGCCGGCGCGGACCTCCAAGTCTATATCGTCTCCGGGGACAAGGATATGATGCAGCTCGTGGGCGATTCCGTCCTCCTCGTGGACACGATGAAGGACAAGATCTACGACGCGGCGGCGGTACGGGAGAAATTCGGCGTCCCCCCGGCCCAGGTCGTGGAGATCATGGGTCTCACCGGCGACACCTCGGACAACATCCCCGGAGCGCCGGGGATCGGTCCCAAGGGGGCTCTCCGCCTGATCGAGGAATTCGGCACCATAGAGAACCTCCTCGCCAATATCGACCGGGTGAAAAACGCCCGGGCCAAGGAGGCGCTGCGCCAACATACCGACCAGGTCCGGCTGAGCCGGGAGCTGGCGACTATCCGGACGGACGAGGACATCCCCTTCGATCTCGCCGCCGCCCGTCGCCGCGATCCCGACAGGAAGGCCCTGATGGCCCTCTTCAAGGAATGCGAATTCTCGTCGCTCCTTCAGGAGCTCAAGCTCCGGGAAGAGGAGCTTACCGGCCGCTACACAACCATCACCACCGTCGGGGAACTCCGCGGTTGGTGCGAGGAAATCCTGGCCGCCGGCGCCTGCTCCCTGGAGGTCGTTCTGAATTATCCGGAGCCCATGCGGGCGGCCATCGCGGGCATCGCCCTGGGAATCCGACCGGGGCATGCCGCCTACATCCCCCTGCTGTTCCCAGATGTGCCGGAACCGGTAACGGGCCCCGGTCACCTGCCGACGGCGCCGACAGAAGCCGCAGCGGCGCGGACGATCTCGCCAAACCCACCGACCCCGGAGGACAGGGCTTCGCAGATACCGGCGCCACCGTCATCACGGGAGGCACCGGCGGCGCCGGGAGATCTGCCCCCCCAGCCGCCCCCGGCGGTCCCTGCTTCCCCGGAGACGCCGCAGCCTGAAGGCGGGGTGCCGGACGAGGAGCCCGGACGGCAGCGACTTCCCAGGGAGCAGCTTTGGGAAATTCTAACGCCTCTCCTCAATGACCAGAACATCCTTAAACACGGCCACGATCTGAAACCGATGCAGATCGCCCTCGCCGAGGCGGGGGTGACAGCCGCCGGCCTGGGGGACGATACTCTGATCGGGTCCTACGTCCTTAACCCCACCCGGCGGAGCTTCGAACTGTCCGATATCGTCCCGGAACATCTCCACCGTCACATCCCGGCGGCCCGGGAGATCATGGGCAGCGGGGCCCGGCAGCTTCCTCCGGAACTCATCCCGGTGGACAGGATGACGGCTTACGCCTGCGCCCGGGCCGACGCCGTCCTGGCCCTCCGGGAATTACTCGCCCGGGAACTGGAGAGGGAAAAGCTAATTCCCCTGTTCCGGGAGCTGGAGGCGCCCCTTATCCCCATCCTCGCCCGGATGGAGCGGACGGGGGTCCTGGTGGATGCGGAGTTCCTCCGTGTCATGTCCCGGGAAATGCAGGAACTGCTGGAGATATCGGCGGAAAAGATCTATCGACTCGCCGGGGAACGGTTCAACATCCAGTCGCCCAAGCAGCTCCAGCACATCCTCTTCGAGAAGCTACGGCTGGCGAAGGGGAAGAAGACCAAGGAGGGCTACTCCACCGACGTGGATGTCCTGACCGGACTTGCCCGGCACCACGAGCTGCCCGCGGAGATCCTGGCCTACCGCAGCTTCGCCAAACTAAAATCGACTTATATCGACGCCCTGCCGTCCCTGGTGCATCCCCGGACCGGAAGGCTCCACACCTCTTTCAACCAGGCGGTGACGGCCACGGGGCGGCTCTCCAGCAGCAATCCCAACCTGCAGAACATCCCCATCCGCACCGTGGAGGGAAAGCGGATCCGTCAGGCATTCATCGCCCCGCCAGGCCGCTGGCTCATCTCCGCCGACTATTCCCAGATCGAGTTGCGGGTCCTGGCCCACCTCTCGGAGGATCCGACCCTCGTTGCGGCCTTCCGGGCCGGCGAGGACGTCCACAGCCGCACCGCCTCCACCATCTTCGGCGTCTTCCCCGAGTTCGTTAACGAGGAGATGCGCCGTCAGGCCAAGGTGATAAATTTCGGCATTCTCTACGGGATGAGCGCCTTCGGTCTGGCCAAGGAGCTCGAACTCAACCAGAAGCTCGCCCAGGCCTACATCGATGAATACTTCCGGAGATACGCCGGGGTGAAAAGCTACCTGGACGGGGTGCTGGAACAGGCCCGCCGGGACGGCTACGTCTGCACCCTCATGAACCGTCGCCGCTACCTCCCCGACCTCAATGCCGCCAACGCCAACATCCGGCAGTTCGCCGAGCGGATGGCCGTCAACACCCCTATCCAGGGCACGGCGGCGGACCTCATCAAGATGGCCATGATCCGCATCGACGGAAGGCTGGCCGCCCAAGGACTAACGGCCGCCATGATCATTCAGGTCCACGACGAATTGGTCTTAGAGGCGCCGGAGGCGGAAGTGGCGGCGGTGACCGCCCTCCTCCGGGAGGAGATGGAACAGGTCATGTCCCTGCGGGTGCCCCTGAAGGTGGCCGTCCACATGGGCCGCAACTGGGATGACGCCCATCAATGAAACTATTTCATTGACTTTTTCCCTATCTTGGGGCAGGAAAAGTCCCGCCCGCTCCGAGCCGGGATTTATCATCCCGGCTCCTTGCTTTGGGCACGGGGCGGTGCAGCAACACCTTGTTTTCATTTGCGTTAGCATAAAATACATCCGTCCGATCTCCCTCGGAACGTTTTCTTAGCCGGGGTTGTTGGATCGACGTGACCATTTATTATATTTCATTACTCAGAGAGGATTTTCTCTCAACGGCAGACAATGGACAGGATATGCAGGCCGAACATAAGCAGGGACAAATCACCACATCACGACACCGTAAAGACTTTTAGGTGGCATCCGGGGCGTACGGTCATCCACCTCCTTCTTGCCGCCTTCCTGATCGCCGCCTTCGGCTCTCCCGCGGCTGGGACAACGGATGCCCCCGTCCGGAACAGTGGCGGCAATGCCGCGAACGCCAGCGCGTCGCCCACCGACAAGAACAACCAAAAAGCCCCCGCCGGCGGGGCAAAGATAAATCCCCCCCCAGCGCAGACTGCCGTCGATGTCCCCGCCCCGGAATACGGAGCGGATTATACGGAGATACAAAAGGCCGTCGTGGATCGCCTGGTCGAAAGCCGGGACCGAAACGGCAAACCAGCTACCACGGCGCGGGAGAAATTCTATCATGAGCGCAATCATAATCCCGCCTGGATAAGGGAAGGGATCATCTCCAGCCAGGTCCGGACACTGGTTCAGGTCCTGAAAGAGGCCCAACAGGAAGGGCTCAACCCCGAGGACTACGGCGTGACCCATATCGAGAAGCTGACGGCCCGCCTGGAGGAGGTGACCCGGGCCGGGGCGGCCGCCCGTTCGGAGACCTGGGCCGAATGGGATGTACTGCTTACCGACGCCTTCTTTCTTTACGGGCTCCACGTCTCCGAGGGGCGCCTCGATCCGGGGAAATGGTTCTACCAGTGGGTTCCCTACCGGCGGACCACCGACCTGGTCAAGATCCTCGCGGAAGCCCTGAAGAACAATGATCTGGAAGGCGCCTTGCGGCGTCTTCCCCCCCGCTATCCGGCATACGGGCAATTGCGGACGGAACTGGCCAAGTACCGTCAGATCGCCGCCCAGGGAGGCTGGAGGCCCATTCCGGAAAAGCTGAAGCTGCACCGCGGGAGTACCGGTGCGGCGGTCAATCTCCTCAAGCAGCGGCTGGTGGTGGATGGCGATCTCAACCCGGCGGATTTGGGCAGGAACAACCATTTCGACCGGGAGCTGGAGGCGGCCCTCCAGAGATTTCAGCATCGTCACGGCCTCCGGGCGAACGGCACCACCGACGACGAAACACGCAAGGCGCTTAATTTCACCGTGGAAAAGCGGATCCGCCAGATCGAGTGGAACATGGAAAGATGGCGATGGCTTCCCGACGAACTGGGCCCGCGGTACATCATGGCCAACATTCCCGACTTCCGCCTCTTCGTCGTGGAAAACCAGGTTACGGTGATGTCCATGAAGACCGTAGTGGGAAGGATCACCCAGCCCACTCCGGTCTTCATGGACATCATGAGCTATCTGGAACTTAATCCGACCTGGAACGTCCCCAATTCCATCGTCGCCGACGAGATGGTCCCCAAGGCCAAGAAGGATCCCGAGTTTCTGGCGAAAAAACGGATCCGGATCTACAGCAACTGGAGTCCCACGGCAAAAGAGATCGATCCCAAAACCATCGACTGGGCTAAGGTCAACCCAAAGAAATTCCCCTATCGGATGATCCAGGATTCAGGCGTCAATCCCCTGGGACGGATCAAGTTCATGTTCCCCAACCAGTTCGACGTCTATCTTCACGATACCACACAGAAAAGTCTCTTCCAGCGGTCGCGGCGGATGTATTCCCACGGTTGCATCCGGGTGGAAAAGCCCTACGAGCTGGGCGAATGGGTCCTCAAAGACGACCCGGCCTGGTCGAAGGAGCGGCTCGTCAAGGAAATCCGGAAAGGGAAGCGACAGCAGATCAATCTGCTCAAGCCCATTCCCGTGTATGTCATCTACCTGACGGCGTGGTTCGACACCCGGGGGCACATCCACTTCCGGGACGACATCTACGATTACGACAAGAGCCTGGAAAAGGCCCTGGAACAGTCTTCCGGGGCCGCCGGGCGCATCTGAAGACCACGAACGGGACGGATTTTATGAAGGTATCAAGAACCCGCCATAACCAGTCGCCGTCCTGCCGCTCATGACGGAAAGAGCAACCGACAAGTTTGTTGCCATCGCCAGCCGGCGCTTCCACTACCGGGAATGGGGTGGAGACACCGGGCCGACGCTGGTGCTGCTCCACGGCATCGGCGACGACAGCCATGTCTGGGATGATTTCTCCAGGGGAGCCGCCGCCCGGTTCCGGATCATCGCCCTGGACCAGCGCGGGCACGGGGCAAGCGACTGGGCGCGGCCAGCGGCGTATCGTTGCGAAGACTATGTATCCGACCTGGAGCAACTGATCGCCGGGCTGGAATTGCCGGAAGTCATCCTCATGGGACACTCCATGGGGGCCCTCCATGCCACCTGCTGCGCCGCCCGGCATCCCGACCGGGTCATCGCCTTGATCCATGCCGATATCGAACCCTGTCCTCCCGACTGGAACAAAAAGTATCTGGACGGCCTATACGAGCGATTGCCCCGCGATTACCCTTCCATTGGCGCCTATGCGGAAGAGCTGAGGAAAAACAGCCCCTATGCCCGGGAGGATTTGCTTTACCGTCTGGCCGGACATGCCCTAACAGCTACAGGGCAAGGCAACTGGCGGTTGCGTTACGACCGGGAGGTCCTGCGGCATTTCGACCGCTACGATCTGCGGCCCCGGTTGCCGGGAATCAGGTGCCCCGCCCTGATCATCCGGGGATGCGAAAGCCGGGTGATGAGCGCCGATAAGGCGAGGGAGATGAGCGCCGCCGTTCCCCTTGGCTCCTTTGCGGAAATCCCCCTGGCCAACCATCCGCTCCATACTGACAATCCGGAGGAATTCCAACGGGTGGTCATGGCCTTTCTTTCCGAAGCATTAGGCTCACATCGCTAAGATGCCTCCCCAGGAAAACAAAAAGGGCCTACCGGTCAGCATAAACCATGTAAGCCCCTGATTTCATTTGGTGCCGGAGGTCGGAATCGAACCGACATGAAGTTGCCCTCGGGGGATTTTGAGTCCATAACATTGGGATCGGCAAGACAGCGATAAAATTAGATAACGGCGCGAGATCAATAAATTGGGTCTCTTTTTGACTCTCCCGCCACCTCCCGATTTATCCCCTAAAATACCCCCTTTTTGCATCAAATTACTGCAATACTACTGCAAGATTACTGCACGGAGATCGCTTTTTCCAGCGCCATCTTATAGACTTCCCCCCCATTGTCAAGAAAAAGGGTGTAAAAATGACCGCGCTCGCCAGTCATAAGACGTTTTTCATTTTGATCACCGCAGTTATGCTTTTAGCCGTCTTATTGGAAATTTAGCGCCCGCACGGACGGTCGAGACCGCAGGGCGGGACCGTCCGGCGCCCTGGAATCCGCATAGCGGTTTCGAGGGCGAGGGCGCGATCCAGGGAGACATGTCTCGTCCGGAGCGAAGCGGAAGGCGATTCACGGCGACCGAAAAGAAACTGATCGCCCGCGGCCGCCTGTCTCCGACGAAGGAGGTGACAGGCGGCAGGCGGGCCACCATGGCGCAGGAGAGTGGAGCGTCCGCGTCTTCATGCGGGCGCGGAGCCGACTGCGCATCAGCCCGCGAACCGGGGCGTCCGAACGAAGAGAGGTCGCTCCGGGAGCGGGCAAGGGTCTAAAAAACCGGAGGGCCAAGGCAGTCAGCGCGCAGCGCCTGTCTGCCGACGGCCCGAAGCACCAGACAGAAGCGGCCGAGCGGAGCGTCCGCGGGTTTATGCGGTCGCGGAGCCGGCCGCAACGCCCGAGGACCGGCAAGCGAAGTCTGCCGGGACCGGGCAAAGGAGCAGTACCAAATGCCGGAGGGGCGGGCCGGTCGCCGCGCAGCGGTCGTCCGGCGCGACCCGGAGGCAGGGAGGGAGCCCCTACGGGGCGGACGGGCGCGGGAAGCCAAACGGCCGGAAGGGCGGAGCGCAGCCCGGCCCTGACGGACGATGGCGACCGCAGGGAGAGCCGGGGAGAAAGGCGCGACAGGCGGTGCACCAAGCCGGAAGGGAGCGACGCCGCGGCGCGACCCCGGCGACTGGAACGCTGGCCGCCTACCAAACAGATCTTTGGAACGAACACACAGAACGAATCGAGCAGGTTGCCCACAAAGCATGCGGCCGGGAAAAGAAAACACCGCGCGAGGAAAGCAAGGGCGGTGCCGAGCCCTGGGGCAGAGGAAAGGGCCGGCGACGCCCTTGCCCGAGTGCGGAAGGGAAAGATGCAGGCGGCGTGACAGGGCTGGAGCAGAGGAATGCCCTGGCGCGACGCCTGCCTACCGCCTGATGGGGTGGCGGGCGGGAATTCCCCCTTGGGGGGAATGACAAGGGGGGATACGGAAAAGGTGCAAGGGACGTGACGGCCACCCTGGTGGCCGGCGCGAACCTTGCCTACCGCTGTAAATGGAAAATGATCTCGACTGTCAGTCAGGCAATCAGAGGCTTACAACTCCATATTTTTTGAGTGGTTTTCATTGACGTAATTTTGAAATATACCTATACTCCGCAGCGACAAAGTGAGATCTTTTCAAAGACTGGGCCTGTAGAATGAGATTTGTAGCCAATGGACCATCAATTCCCGATGATCTTCTTGTTGCACGAGATGAGGGGAGAGTCGTCTTTATTTGTGGAGCCGGAGTATCTCAAGCACGCGCCAATCTGCCCAATTTTTCTCAATTGACGCGGAACGTTATTGAGAGACTGGGAGCTACATCTGAAGATCCGGCACGAAGACTTCTTGAAGAAGCAGAGAGACTTGATAAGATCACGGGAGTCACTGGCGTTATTCCATACGACAGAATATTTGGACTTCTGGAAAGAGACTTTTCCATACAAGAGATCGAACAAGAATCTGCAAAGGCTCTTAAACCTACTGAGAATCCCGACCTTTTCGCCCACCGGATCATGCTGGATTTGGCAAAGCTACCAGATGGACGAGTGAGAATTGTTACGACAAACTTTGATCTCCTTTTCGAAGCCTGCGATTCAGCTTTGCCATGTTGCCGCCCTCCTCGTTTACCGGACCCCATGCGCGATGATGAATTTGAGGGGATCATTCACCTACATGGCCGTGTGGACAAAAAATATCAAACTGCTGAAGGGGATGGCTTTGTTCTCTCCAGTGCGGGTTTCGGACGCGCATATCTGGCGGAAGGCTGGGCAACCTCTTTCATCAGATCAATCATAGATCAGTATATCGTCGTCTTCGTCGGGTATGCTGCTGATGATCCGCCCGTTCATTACCTGCTGGAAGCCTTAAACAGCTATAAGCAATCTTTGAGAGGGGTGTATGCCTTTCAGGCCGGCAATGCGGGAGATGCTGAGGCCAAGTGGAGACATAAAGGTGTATGTCCCATCGCGTATGATGAAGCGGACAACCATAAGGCCCTTTGGGATACGTTAGCAGGATGGGCAGAGAGGGCTAGAGATCCGAATGCATGGTTCGAAAAAGTCATTGCCATGTCGCAGAGAGGTCCTGAATCACTGACCCCGCATGAAAGAGGTCAGGTCGCGCATATTGTTTCCACACATGAAGGTGCCAAGAAGTTCGCCAACGCAGAAGTACCCCCTCCAGCTGAATGGCTGTGCGTTTTTGATCCATGCATCCGTTACATGACGCCCGGCAATATAAATATTTATGCTGATGATAAACAGTCTTTTGATCCATTTTATGACGCATATGGATTGGATAATGATACACCGCCGCCGAGACTTGATCCGCAGGATCACTTTGCGAAAAGGGATTTACCCTTCGGGGAATGGGATGCTTTTGCACTCAATGCGTCAGATATCAAGAACCTACAAGATGATCGTTATGCAGCACTGCGGGGACATTGGGCGATTAATGTGCCCCGATTATCTCCGCGCTTGGAATTCTTGTGCGTTTGGGTCAGCAAAGTCTGTCATCAACCAGCTGCCGCCTGGTGGGCTGCCGGGCAAAAAGGCGTACACCATTCGCTTCAAGATCTGATCCATTCTCAGATAGTGAAATTTGATAAAGATACCTGCCTTTCCGAGGTTTATAAGGCGTGGCAAATTATTTTCGCTGTATGGAGGGACCGTCAGCGGGATGCTGACCTGGATTGGCATAATTTAAAAAGCTCTGTCGATCGGAATGGCTGGACAATCGACGCAATCAAGGAGTTTGCTGCCATCAGAAGGCCCTATCTCAGCATGGATGATAGGCCTCGCTGGAGCGGCCCGAAACCGCCCGTTGCGAAACAAGAGATTCAATGCAACGAAATGGTCAGTGTTGATGTAAAATACCCCACGCCTTATGGTGATGCAGCAATTCCTGACGACTTTCTCTTGCCAGCTGTCCGAGAATTAAGAACCAACTTAGAACATGCTGTCTATCTGGAGAAGGCAATAGGCGGATATGGATTGCGACACCATTGCCCTATTGAGCCGGATAAAAGTGCCAAGGGCGATTCATATGAAAGAACCCACGGAATATCAAGCATTCTGCTCTATTACGTTAGCCTCTTCAAAAGACTCGTTGAAAAAGACCCGCAAGTAGCGAAGCGGGAATGCTTGGCCTGGCGGGATGATGAAGCTGTTTTTGACCTTCTAAGGATCTGGATCGTCGGCGACCCGCACCTCTTCGGTGGTAAAGAAGCAGGCGAATGGCTCTTGCAGCTCGGTATGCGGTCGTTTTGGGAACATCGCCATCAGCGTGACTTGCTACTTGTACTGGAAAAGCGATGGAACGACTTTCCAAGGGCAATTAGAGCACGTCTCGAACGTCGGCTATTGCAGGGACCACCACCTTGGGAATCGGAAGAGAAAAAACAGTATACTGATAGACGGGCTTGGACAATATTAAATTTCGCTCATTGGCTATCAGAGCATGGATGCCGGTTCAGTTTTGATCTACAGAAAAGAAGCGAAAAACTCCGCATGAAAGCACCTGAGTGGAAGCCGGAATATGCCGCGAAGGCAGCCCATTCCGTGGAAGGACGCGGAGGATCAATTGAGAGGAAAACAGAGTATTCCTCACTGCTTGCCGAGTCTCCGGAAAGGATTCTTCAAAAGGCGAAAGAGCTCAGTAGCACGGATTTCGACAGATTAACGGAGAATGATCCCTTCGCGGGCCTGTCGGCTGAAAAGGCAGACCTTGCCCTTGCCGCGCTTGTCAGCAATGCAGCCCGCAATGACTATCCCGAATGGGCATGGCGAACTTTCCTATACGCAGATGCACGCAAAAATGATCCTCCAGACTTTTCGGCGCAGATTGGAGGCCATATATTGGAGATGTCGGACGATATCATCTGCGGCATCATTTCACCTGTTTCCGAATGGTGCTTAAATGCCAGCAAGGGTCTTTTGGTATCGCAGCAGGAGCGATTCTGGCAGATCTGGGAACGATTAATTGCCATTTTAAAATCTAAGCCGCAAAGTGCACCCTCTAATATCCTGAGACAGAAAAATGAACCTGATTATGCAACAGAAAGTTTGAATGCGCCAGTCGGCAAACTTGCACAAGCGTTAATGAATGATCCGGCGATTAATAATTTAGGCAATAAGAAAAGCCTACCGTCCGCTTGGAAGAAACGCGTTGAAGAATTGCTTCATTTGGAGGGGAACCTGCGCCGGCATGCCCTTGCCATGTTTACATACTCTCTTGGATGGTTCTTTGTGAGAGATCTCCGCTGGACGAAGGCGAATCTGATTTCAGTGCTGGCTACCGATGCTGAAGATCAAAAGGCATTCTGGTCTGGGTTCTTCTGGAACCCCAAAGTCCATTCCAAACTTTTTGAAGTGCTGAAACCTTACCTAATACGCCTTGTCCACGACAAATCAGTAGAGAAACAGGGCCATCTAAATACCCTGTCGGCGATTCTTCTGGCCTATTGGTGGCACGTGCTTCCCAAAACAGGCACACGATTTGTAAGCAATGAGGAGATGCGAGAAATTCTTCTCCATGCTGACGATAATTTTCGGGTTCATACTTTATGGCAAGCCAAAAATTTTCTTACTGGGAAGAAAGCAGACAGAAAACATTTACCGATATTCCTTAGAGATGTATGGCCACGTCACAAAAAGGCAAAGAGCCTAAAAATATCTACTGCCCTTTGTGAACTGGCCTTCACAGATGCCGAGGCCTTCGGAAGCCTCGCAGACGTCATTCTGCCTCTGGTATCTAAAGTGGATAGGCATGGCTTTTTCATCTACAAGCTCGAAGATTCTAAGATCATTGATTTGTACCCTGAAAAATTACTTGCGCTTCTATGTGCAGTTCTGCCTGATAACACATCTGAATGGCCTTACGGGATAGGGAGTGCGCTTAAACGAATTGGCGAAGTAAAGCCGGCTCTCTCGAAAGATAAAAGATTGATAGAATTAATGAAGCGATTAGGTGCTTGAGACCCTGGAGAACTAATGAATCACAACGGCAACGCCATCGAATCCCGCCTCTGGGCCGCGGCCGACGAGCTGCGGGCTAATTCCAAGCTGAAATCCTCCGAATACTCCGTCCCGGTGCTGGGGCTCGTGTTTCTGCGCTACGCCGACCACAAGTTTCAGGAGGCGGCCAAGGACCTGGCCGCTGCCGGAGGCGGCGGACGGCGGAAAATCGGCCCGGCGGACTATCAAGCCCGCGGTGTCCTTTACCTTCCCGAAACGGCCCGCTTCTCGGCGCTGATCGCGCTCCCCGAGGGGGCCAACATCGGCGCGGCCATCAACGAGGCCATGCGGTCCATCGAGGCGGAGAACCCCGACCTCAAAGACGTGCTCCCCAAGGCCTACAACCGCTTCGAGAACGCCCTGCTCAAGGAACTGCTCAAGGCGATGAACTCCATCCCCATAGACATCGAGGGAGACGCCTTCGGCAAGATCTACGAATACTTCCTCGGCCACTTCGCCATGAGCGAGGGCCAGAAGGGCGGCGAGTTCTTCACCCCCACCGCCATCGTCCAGCTCATCGTCGGCATCATCGAACCCTTCCAGGGCCGCATCTTCGACCCGGCCTGCGGCTCCGGCGGCATGTTCGTCCAGAGCGCCCGTTTCGTCACGGAGCACCAGAAGAACCCCGGCGCCGAGCTCTCCATCTACGGCCAGGAGAAGGTGGCCGAAACGGTCCGGCTGGGCAAGATGAACCTGGCCGTCCACGGCCTGGCCGGCGACATCCGCCAGGGCAATGCCTACTATGAAGATCTGCACCGCTCCCCCGGCAAGTTCGATTTCGTCATGGCCAATCCGCCCTTCAACGTAGACCGGGTGGACAAGGACCGGCTCAAGGACGACCCGCGCTTCCCCTTCGGCCTGCCCCGCACCGACAATGCCAATTACCTCTGGATCCAGATCTTCTACAGCGCCCTTTCGGAAACCGGCCGCGCCGGGTTCGTCATGGCCAACTCCGCCTCCGATGCCCGCTCCTCGGAACTGGAGATCCGCAGACAGCTCATCGAATCACGCAGCGTGGACGTGATGGTCGCCGTCGGCTCCAATTTCTTCTACACCGTCACCCTGCCCTGCACCCTCTGGTTCTTCGACCGGGGCAAAGGCAAGACCGTCCGGGCCGACCAGGTGCTCTTCATCGACGCCCGCCACCTCTTTCGCCAGATCGACCGCGCCCACCGGGACTGGACACCGGCCCAGATCGAATTCCTGGCCAACATCGTCCGGCTCTACCGGGGCGAAAAACCGGAGGACCTGCACGACAGCGCCGATCTTTTGTCCGAACACTTCCCCGCCTGCAAATACGCGGACGTGGCCGGCTTGTGCAAGGCAGCGACGCTCGCCGAGATCGAAGCCCAGGGTTGGAGCCTCAACCCCGGACGTTATGTGGGCGTCGCCGCCCGCGCCGAAGAGGATTTCGACTTTAAGGAGCGTCTGGAGGAACTCAACGAGGAACTGGAGACCCTCAACGCCGAGGCCCGTGAACTGGAAGCGCGGATCGCTGAGAATGTGGCGAAGCTGCTGGAGGCGGAGTGATGGCGACGTTCCAAACAAGAACAATCGAAGAGGTTACAGAAAGGCTTATCGATTATCGAGGCAAAACACCCCCCAAAGCTGAAAGCGGCGTGCGACTTATTACTGCAAAAGTCATAAAAGATGGTTTCATCCAGGAAGAAAGAGCAGAGTATATCAGTGAGGAAACATACACTTCTTGGATGGGGCGTGGCTATCCCCAACAGAATGATATTGTCTTAACAACAGAGGCACCACTTGGCGAAGTAGCGCAACTTCGGAAAGCAGAACAAATAGCTCTTGCTCAGCGTGTAATTTTGCTAAGAGGGAACCCCAATATAATCAGCCAGCAGTTTTTCTTTCAGGCGATAAAATCACCTTTCGTTCAGGCTGGCTTGCAGCAACGCGCAACAGGAACTACTGTATTAGGAATCAAGCAGAGTGAATTAAGAAAAGTAAACATTCCTTACTATCCGCTGTCCACCCAGAGAAAGATTGCAGCAATTCTCTCTGCCTACGACGACCTGATTGAGAACAACCTACGGCGGATCAAGATTCTGGAGGAGATGGCGCAGAACCTCTACCGCAAGTGGTTCGGCAAGGCCCACTTCCAAGGACACCCACAAACCCGCCTCACCGACTCGCCCATCGACAGGATTACTGAGGGGTGGGAGATGGCATCACTTGGCCAGTTAGCCGATCAAATTAGAGACAGTGTAAACCCTGACTCGGTTGATCCAGAAACACCCTATATCGGCCTTGAGCATCTTCCGAGAAAATCCATTTCGCTCTCTGACTGGGGGACCGCCAGTGAGGTCCAGAGTACAAAGCTGTTATTCAGAAAAGGCGATATTCTGTTTGGTAAAATTCGCCCTTACTTTCACAAAGTAGGTGTAGCTCCTCTGCAAGGGATATGTTCGTCGGACATTATCGTTATCAGGCCGAGAGCTGCAAATTGTTTCGGTATAGTTCTAGGCTGCACATCGAGTATCGAGTTTGTAGAGCATGCCACTGCCACATCCCAGGGCACAAAGATGCCAAGAGCGAATTGGGATGTCTTAGTAAAGTATCAGATTCCTATGCCGCCTCAGCCAATCCTTAGCAAGTTTAATGAATTCATGAGTGAGATCGTGAACCAGCTTCAAAATTTCGCTTTCCGTAACCAAACTCTCCGGCATACACGCGACCTGCTTTTGCCCCGTCTTATCTCCGGCGAGATGGATGTGTCGGAACTGGACATCACTGTTCCCGAGGAGGCCACATGCTGATCATTGGAGGAAATCAATATGGAGGCACGTAATAGAATTCTAAAAGACTGGTACGGAAAGCTCCAACGCGGTGAAATCAAGCTACCGCGTTTTCAGAGGCATGAAGCATGGGATCGACAACGGATAGCCAGTCTTATTGAAACAGTTGTCCATGACCTCCCCTTGGGAATTACTCTGACACTTGAAGTCGGCGATAAGGAAAAGTTCGTTTCCCGTTTCCTGGAAACAACTACACCGCAAGATAAGCAACGTGTACTTGAACATCTTCTGGATGGCCAGCAACGACTTACTGCTCTTTGGCGGGCATTTCACAACAACTACGAATGGGAAACCTACTTCATCTACTTAAAAGATTTCGACAAGACTGACGGCGAAAATAACCAAGCAGATATGTCTGTTTTCTTCCGGGGACGTTACTACAAAAATAATGGCGAGCGGTACCCACTCTGGTGTGACGACCCGGCCCAGTGCCTGCAACGCGGCTATATCCCGACACACCTGCTTAAGCCCGAAGATATTCAGATAGAAATTGATAACTGGCTGGATAAAGCCACGGTTCGGATGGAACCGGAGGGAGGCAAAGACGAAATAAAGGCATTCTACGATTTTCAAAAAAAGGTAAGCGACCGGATCAGAGATCTGCGCGCCGTTATTGCAAACTACAATCTGCCCTACCTCTCACTGCCATCTCAAACGGACAAGAGTGTTGCTCTGGATGTATTCATCAAAATGAACACCAATAGCAAGCCATTGTCCCAGTATGACGTAATTGTGGCTGAAGTCGAAGACGTTATGGGCAGTTCGTTACACGATCTGCAGGCCGAGTTGGATAAAAAATATCCCAATATCGGAGGGTTCTCAGAACTGCCGGACCTGATCCTGACCACTTCCGCACTCTTACAGGGTGCCCTGCCAAATCAGCGCGGGGCTTGGGACATGGACAAGCGCGTCATGGTAAACAAATGGGGCACCATGGAAGCAGGATTGAATCGTATGGCAGAATTCCTGCGCACCGAAGGCATCTATGACAGTCAACGTCTGCCGACGAATGCGGTGTTGGCAGTTATTGCTGCCCTCTACGAAAACATTCCGGAATCTGGCGATAAGAGGGGGCTGGACGAGCTACTGTTAAAAAAATATCTCTGGTATGCGTTTTTCACCGACCGTTACGAAAATTCGGCAGCAACTCATGCTTATTATGATTTTATTGCGCTAAAACGGTTGATTAATGGAGAGAGTAAAGAGGATGGTACCCGGTACGGAGAGGCAGATGTTCCAATCTTCATCGATCACAAGCTCGTCGAAAAGGAAGAACTGTTAACTGCTGAATGGCCCAAACGGGCGACAATCCGTGGGCGCGCGATCCTCGCAGTAACGTGTCGCCTGGGGGCTCTGGATTTCTCGACCGGCGAGCCACTAAGTGCGACGAACATCGAGCAACGTCATTATCACCATTTGTATCCGGACGCTCTATTGGAGGAGGCCGATATCAGAAGCTTCCTAGCACTTAACTGCGCCCTGATTTCAGACAAAACGAACATGACTATTGGGCGAAAAGATCCTGTTGAATACCTGAAAGATCGCTATAAATGGACATCAGAGGAAATAGTGACTGAGAGGCTTCAGTCCCACCTGATTCCGATTCCGGAACTTGCTAATGGGGGTTACGAGGGCCTCACTGACGAAGAAAAGGTGTGCAAGCTTCGTATTGATTTCGGGCGATTCCTCAAGAGGAGGGCAGAACTGGTTATTAAAGCTGTACGGTTACTTGCTGATGGTCGTCAGATCAATGCTTCGATGTTATTCAGTGATGAACATGGTGAGGAAGGAAAGTGATAATTACCCGTAACATCAAAAGCACCTTGGCCGCCATGAACTCGGAAGGAATGGACTTCCGAGTTGTTTCCGAGTTACGAGAACAGAATGACCGCAGCATAGAAACCTTGCGGACTGATTGCCTTAACTTAGGCCGTTACTGGGTATTACCAAGGAGGCCATGACATGAAAGCCGCCGATCTCGATATCCTGCTCCAGGAGGGCGAAGGCGTCATGCTGGAGTACAAGGAAAGCCTATCCTCTTCCTTTGCCCGCGAGCTGGTAGGCTTTGCCAATACAGCAGGGGGCAGGATCCTGCTGGGAGTGCGCGACGACGGAACCGTTAAGGGGATTGCCGATACCAACGCGCTGAGGGCTCGCATCCAGGACATCGCCCGCAACTGCGATCCGCCGGTCAAGATCCTGCTGCAACGAATCGGCGAGGTCATCGTGGTGACGGTCCGCGAAAGTGAATCCAAGCCCGTTCAGTGCAGCGACGGTTATTTCTGGCGACAGGGCGCCGTCACCCAGAAGCTCAGCCGCGACGAGATCCGGGATCTCTTCCGCAGCGAGGGGGCTATCCGCTTCGATACCTCCGTCTGTGCGAAGTTCCGCTACCCCCAGGACTTCGACCGGGAGAAGTACAATGCCTGGCTCCGGCTGAGCGGCATCACCGGCCGCCCCAGCACCGAGGACGTTCTGGTCAACATCGAAGCCGCCGAGCGTTCCGGTGCCAAACTCCTTTTCCGCAATGCCGGGGTGCTCTTCTTCGCCAAGAACGTCAGACATTTTTTCAACCAGGCGTACGTCACCTGTCTCCTGGCCAAAGGCACAGACAAGGTGCACATTCTGGACCGCAAGGATTTTGCCGGCGGCATTGTTGCGGATATCGAGGATAGCCTGCGCTTTATCGAGCGCAATACCCGCACGGCCTACCGGATTGAAGGACTGCGCAGGGAGGACGTCCCGGAATATCCGATGAAGGCCCTACGCGAAGCCATCACCAATGCGGTCATGCATCGCGACTGGTTCATGGAGGGGGCCAATGTCTTCGTGGAGATCTATACCGACCGGATCGAGATCTCCAGCCCCGGCGGCCTGCCCAAGGGGATGAAGCTTTCCGACCTCGGCCGGAAGAGCATCCGCCGCAATGCCCTTCTTGCCGATCTGCTCCACCGCATCACCTTCATCGAAAAGGCTGGGACCGGCATCAAGCGCATGCGTGAGGAGGCACGGGCACAGCATTGCCCGGCGCCGGTCTTCGAGGAGAACGGATTTTTCACCGCGATCTTCTATCCCAATCCGGAGGTGCGGGCGCAGGCGGGCGCCAAAGAGGCACCAAGTACCGCACAAGTCGGGACCAAGAAGGGACCAAGTCGGGACCAAGTGCAGGCCCATGAAGTGGAGTCCACCCCACAAGTACCCCGCAAGTACCCCACAAGTACCCCGCAAGTCACAGATCAAGTTGCGGGGCAAGTCGGCACTAAGTCGGCACCAAGTCGGCACCAAGTGAAGGCCCATGAAGGATCAAAGCGCACCGCACATGTACCGGACAAGTACCCCGCAAGTACTCCCCAAGCACCCCGCAAGTACCCCATAGACACCCCGCAAGTCGTGGCAATACTCAAAGCTGCTGCGTCAGGCGAAAAAAACCGAGAAGAGTTGCAAACAGCCGCAAAGATCAAGGACCGAGAACACTTCCGTAAACGCTATCTTGAAGTGCTCATTGCCTTGGAACTCCTGGAACGCACCATCCCCGACAAACCCCGCAGCTCAAAGCAGCGGTACCGGACCACCGCTGCCGGCCACGCTGTTCTTGAAAAGGCCGGAAAGAAGGGATCGTGAGATATAAAAAATGTAGGCCGGAAACGGCTGAAGCCGCCCGAGGGACGGCTTCGTTACTCCTTTTGCACATGGCAACCGAGCTGGCTTTCGAATAAACTTTGTGAACGAAGAAGTAAAGGGTTTATTTGAGCTTTTTCAGCCTCCTGATCCTGAAATTGTTCTAATTGAAGTGAATAAGGAGAAATCATGACCCCTCCATCCAGCTACACCGAAGACGCCCTGATCGAACGACCGGCTATCGCCCTCCTGGCGACGCTGGGCTGGCAGACGGTCAACGCCTATCACGAGTTCGACCACGGCGCGAGCAGTCTGGGCCGGGAGACCAAGGACGAGGTGGTGCTGAAATGCCGTCTGAGGGAGGCGCTGCTGAAGCTCAATCCCGAGGCGTCACTGGAGGTCATCCATCAGGCCATCGAGGAACTGACCCGCGACCGCTCCCGGATGAGCGCGGCGGCAGCTAATCGCGAGGTCTACCACCTCCTTAAAAACGGCGTGCGCGTTCCCCGTCCCGATCCCGAGGGCGACGGCGAGACGGTGGAGGTGGTGCGGGTGGTGGAATGGGACGACCCGGCCCAAAATGACTTCCTGCTCTGCTCGCAGTTCTGGGTCACGGGCGAGATGCACACCCGGCGGGCCGACCTGGTGGGCTTTGTCAACGGCCTGCCGCTCCTGTTCATCGAACTCAAGGCCGCCCACCGCCGCCTGGAGACGGCCTTCACCGGCAACCTGCGGGACTACAAGGACACCATTCCCCAGCTTTTCTGGCCCAACGCCCTGATCATCCTATCTAATGGCAGCCAAAGCCGGGTGGGCAGCATCACCGCCGGCTGGGAGCACTTCGCCGAATGGAAGAAGGTGGGCAGCGAAGACGAGCAAGGCCGGGTGTCGCTGGAGACGATGCTGCGCGGCGTCTGCGACCCGGCGCGGTTTCTGGATCTGGTGGAGAACTTCTGCCTCTTTCAGGAGGCCCCCGGCGGGCTCATCAAACTCACGGCCAAGAACCACCAGTACCTGGGCGTCAACAATGCGCTCACGGCCCTGGCCGACATCAGGCAGCGAGATGGCAAACTGGGGGTGTTCTGGCACACCCAGGGCAGCGGCAAGAGCGTGGCGATGATGTTCTTCGCCCAGAAAGTGCTGCGCAAGCTGCCGGGCAACTGGACCTTCGTGGTCGTCACGGACCGGCAGGAACTGGACGGCCAGATCTACAAGCACTTCGCCTCGGCCGGGGTGGTGATGGAAAACCACGCCCAGGCGGAAAGCAGCAAGCACCTGCGGCAGTTGCTCAGCGAGGATCACCGCTACGTCTTCACACTGATCCACAAGTTCCGCACTGAGCAGGGCGAAACGCATCCGGTGCTCTCGGAACGGTCCGACATCATCGTCATCACCGACGAAGCGCACCGCAGCCAGTACGACACCCTGGCGCTCAATATGCGCACGGCCCTGCCCAACGCCGCCTTTCTGGCCTTCACCGGCACGCCCCTGATCGTGGGCGAGGAAAAGACACGGCAGGTCTTCGGCGATTATGTCAGCGTCTATGACTTCCAGCAGTCCGTGGCCGACGGCGCGACCGTCCCGCTCTACTACGAAAACCGCATCCCGGAGCTGCAACTGGTCAACGACAACCTGAACGAGGACATGGAAGACCTCCTTGAAGAAGCCGAGCTGAACGAGGAGCAGGAAAAGAAGCTGGAACGGGAGTTCGCCCGGGAGTACCACCTGATCACTCGCGACGACCGGCTGGAGGCGGTGGCCAAGGACCTGATGGCGCATTTCACAGGGCGGGGCTTCCAGGGCAAGGCCATGATGATCTGCATCGACAAGGCCACGGCCATCCGCATGTACGATAAGGTCAAGAAGTTTTGGAGCGAAAAGATTGCGACGTTGCAGGCGGAGGTGGCCGGGGCGGAGGGCGACTCCCGGCGGGAGATCGAAGCGCATATCGCCCGACTGAAGGAAACCGATATGGCGGTGGTCGTCTCCCAGGGGCAGAACGAGATTGCCGAGATGAGCGAAAAAGGGCTCGACATCCGCCCGCACCGCAAGCGCATGGTCGATGAGGATATGGAGACGAAGTTCAAGAATCCCGACGACCCCTTCCGGCTGGTCTTTGTCTGCGCCATGTGGATGACCGGCTTCGACGTGCCGAGTTGCTCGACCCTCTATCTCGACAAACCGATGCGCAACCATACCCTGATGCAGACCATCGCCCGGGCCAACCGGGTCTATCCCGGCAAGGTGAGCGGCCTGATCGTGGACTATGCCGGGGTGTTCCGCAATCTGGAGAGGGCATTGGCCATCTATGGGGCTGGCGAGGGTGCGGGCGACGGTAGGAAGCCGGTGGAGGACAAGTCCGCATTAGTCGCGGCTCTGCGTCAGGCCTTGGCGGAGACTCGGGGGTTGTGCCAGGAGAACGGGGTAAACCTTGCGGCCATCCAGGCCGCTGAGGGATTTTCCCGCGTCGGTTTGCTCGATGACGCCGTGGAGGCGCTGGTCGCCTCCGAAGAGATCAAGCTCCGCTATCTCGATCTGACCAACACGGTTCTGCGGCTCTACAAGGCCGTGCTGCCCGACCCGGCGGCGCGGGAATTTGCCGCCGAGGTGTCGCCTCTCCAAGTGATTGCCGATAAGATCCGTGCGCTGACACGGCCGGCGGACATCTCCCAGGTCATGCAGCAGGTGGAAGGACTCCTCGATCAGTCGATTGCCGCCGAGGGCTACGTGATCCGCGAGCCAAGCTCACCCTTTGACGCCGATCATTGGCTTGATCTGAGCAAAATAGACTTCGAAAAGCTGGCCGAGAAATTCAAGACGGGCCGCAGGCGCACTTTGAACGAGAAACTCAAGGGAACGGTCGCGCAGAAGCTCATGGTCCTGGTGCGGCAGAACCGCACGCGGATGGATTATCTGGAGCAATTCCAGGCCATGATCGACGCCTACAACGCGGGCAGCCTCAACGCCGAGGAATTATTTCAGCAACTGGTGGCCTTTGCCCAAAGCCTGAATGAGGAAGAGCAGCGGGGCGTGGGCGAGCAACTGAGCGAAGAGGAGCTGGCGCTCTTCGACCTCCTGACCAAGCCGCAGATCGCTATGAGCGACGCGGACCGGGAAAAGGTCAAGGCCACCGCCAGGGAGTTGCTGGCCACACTGAAGGCGGGCAAGTTGGTGCTCGATTGGCGAAAACGACAACAGGCCCGGGCCGAGGTGCGCGTCACCATCGAAAAGCTTCTGGATAAGGGCCTGCCAAGGGCCTACACGCCGGAGCTGTTCGAGCAGAAGACAACGGCCGTCTTCCAGCACGTCTATGACGCCTACTACGGCGCCGGCCGCAGCATCTATGCAGCGGCGTGAGGGGACTTATTTGCCTAAGGTGAATGGGGTTATGAAATTCAAGGAGATTACTTCCAGACTTACAGGAATGAGTGCATAAATACATATGATCCTTCGAATCACGGCAAAACTGGCGCAAAAAATCGGGCTCGATCCCCTGCCCGCCCTTCCTTACGATAGAGGCAGAAATCCCCTGTTGGATTGGCACGGCCATCTGTTTACGGTACAGCGCACGCAATACATCCTGGCGACCAACACGGCAACTCTCTACTCACTGGTCATGCCCGGGCGGGGGATCACGAACGGCACACAGCTCGTTCAAGCGCTCAGTACGGGCCTTCTGGACTTTCTTGCCGGCCAAGGGCAGCAGCCGAATGCGTTCCGGGTCTTGCTTTCGTCGGACCGTGATGCCGCCTTTGCCAAGATCACCGATCGGCGCATCCTGGGCTCCATGAATGAGCTCATCTTTCAGGAAAAAATCCGTCTTGAAGAGGGGCAACAGACGCCCTTTAATGTTTCGTTTTACCTGAATGAAACCCTTATGTCCTATCTGCATTACCGCCATCCGAAAGACCTGTTCCAGGAACTGCTTCGGCAAGCGGGAGGGTCCCCCGGTCACGGGCAAGAGGCGAATAACGTGATCTATCTCAACGAGGCGAGGCCCGCCGCCCAGCAGAACGATCCTGTCCTTGAAAACTACGAGAGATTGCAATCCGAAATCATCCGCGACAAGGTGAGCGAGATTTTTCGCGCCCATCCCCGCGATCCCTTCGCCGAAATGGAGAAGCTCGGGTTTACGCACTGTGAAGACGATACCGAGGACGAGGAAAAGGAAGAACGGAATGCCCGGCCGGAAAACCGACGCCAGCGGGATCTCGTTGCCTACTTTGAAGGCAGGAAGCCCCTGTCCGAGGGGATTTTTGCCGGCTACTCCGAGGAAAAGGCCGCAGAAAAACCCAATTACCCGTTGATCAGGAGATACTACAAAGCAGCCAATAAACATCTCAAATCCTTGTTGCTGTATGGCCTGGAGCACTATCCCGGCAGGATCGATCTCCTTTCCGATCTGGCCTTCTTTCACGAGTTCGAAAACTGCCTGAGTCTGCTCATCACCCATTACACCCGGGCCTGTATGGAGCAATGCAACCTGGAGACCTTTACCGAGCTGGCCAAAGATTTTTATTATTCCACGAGTCCCGATGGCTACGAGGCTTATCAGACCCTGCGGGAATTGTTCGGACCTGAAACCGCCAAGCGAAAGATTATTGACTCGCTGATCGCCGTGGAAGAAGATGGGGCTGACGATACTTCCCGGCCACTCGACTCTTAGTGCTGTCGGTCACAAGTTGAGCTCTGGCCGCATGCCTGCGGCAGTTCAGAAGCGTCGCTTCTCTCTAAGGTGTGCTATGATCAAGACAAAACCCAAACCGGATGATGAACGAGAAGAACGCATCGCCATGGAGATCATCGTCGATGCCTATAGCCCTGAAGAACAAGCGATGGGGTGGTATTACTACCTGGAAGAGAAGCTTCGGTTTCCATTTACCGCCGTTTGCAGCGCAACGCGCGCGACCTCGCCTTTGCAGCTTCGAGACGAGGTCGAGGTCCTCAAGATGGCGCCTGAAGAGGAGTGCGAGAAGGAAATGTTCGTCACGATCAGGCGAGGCAAAGGCAGGCTGGCAGTACCTCTATCCCAACTTAGCTTGGGAAATGCGGCCGACGAGCAAACCCAACAGGCGGTGGAAGATTGGCACTATTGGGTGCACAGGGGGTACCAGTTCGGCTGATCCCGGCCATGCAGGTGAAAAAGAATCTATTATCATTGACATATGGATGAATTTTACTTAGAGTACGAACAAACAGGGGCCGTTCGGAGAAGCGGATGCTGAGCGAAACGAAAAGGCTGATCAAATGGCTAAAGCAACAGCTGAAATGAAACAAATAGTCGCCCGGTACGCGGCCAACCTCCGGGCACTCGGTGTGCCGGTGGAGAGGATCTACCTCTTCGGATCGCAGGCACGCCGCGATTCAGGCACGGACAGTGACGTGGATCTGGCGGTCGTATCGCCGCTTTTCGAGAAGATGAGTCTCTGGGACCGGGCGGGCTATCTGGGCAAGGCGGCATGGGACATCGAGCGCCCGCTGGATGTCCTGGGATTTGCCCCGTCGCAGGTTAGAAAGGCCGAGCCGGGCACCTTGCTGAGCCATATCGTGAAGAACGGCATCGCATCGCCCATTGATCCGGTGCCTCCTCAGAAATACTGCTGAGCCATGAAAAGATCCCGTAAGAAGGAACCGACCTGGAGCGACCTCAAAGGCCGGCTTACCGAGTTCGACCGGCCGGCGCTGATCGGTCTGATTCAGGACCTCTACACCGCCAATAAGGACAATCAAGCTTTTCTGCATGCCCGTTTCGCGCTGGGTGAGGACGTGCTCAAACCTTACAAGGCCGCCATCGAGAGCTGGGTTTGTCCCGATGTGATGGGCAATGACGATATTTCCGTGGCCAATGCCAAGAAGGCGATTGCCGATTACCGGAAAGCCATCGGCCTTCCCGAGGGCCTGGCGGAGCTTACCGTGTTCTATTGCGAATCCTGCATGAACTTTCTCGGAAGCTGCGGCATAGACGACGAGGGCTACTTTGACGCCTTGGTGCGCATGTTTGAGCAGGCGATGAAGGCGATCCTGGTTCTCGATCCAAGCCGACGGAAAGCCTTTCTGGAACGGATCGAACGCGTGCGGCGCGAAGGGCACAACTGGGGCTGGGGCGTCGGTGACGACATGGACGATCTGATGGCGGAATATGGATTTGCCGATTGATATTGTACCGGGATATTGTATTTCCATCGACTTAGCGTCGATTCTTTTCAATCATAAAAGAGACCTAAACAGCGCCAATGCGTTGAGGGGTTATGCACAGAACCATAGAAGCACTCTATAAAGACGGGAGGATCATCCCCCAGGGAGAGAAGATCCCCGTGAGCGAAGCCAAGGTCTTGGTCACCTTCCTGGAGGAAGAGAGAAAGCGGGTGGCTACTCCCGGAAAGAAAAAGACCATGAAGTTCAAAACCTATCTCTGTGGCGGGAAGCTCCGGGATTTCACCAGGGAAGACGCTTATGACGACAGAACCTGAAGGCATCTCATAGGCACCGATAAGATAGTGTAGGGAGGATGCTAATCGAAAAGAGTTTGTGCCCCCCCTAACCCCCCCATGGAGAGAATAGCTCAATGCCAACTCCAGACGGTCCTCGGATAAGTGGACCGTTACTGCATTTTAATATCAGCGCCCGTGCTTTCTTGGCCAGAGCTATTAAGCACTTGGATGTATTCGAGCGTGAAGAATCCGTTGAACACTTTTTCTATGCTGCGTTGGAGTTGCGTTTCGGGATTGAAGCGCGTCTTAATGAATATTTAGTTCCCGCTCTTAAATCCATCTGCAAAGATCAAAAGAGCATCCACGACTATGTGGCGACGAAGCTCTTAAAACGCCTTGTAGCAATCGATCCTGATGGGAAACGGGCCAGCACGATACGAATCACGCATGTGCAAAGCGGTGAGTCAACAGTAATGCAATATACTCCTGTATCGCCGCGTCTTGCGACAATACATGGGATGTTGGGTGAGCTATTGCACTTCAGGTTCTTCACCAACAATGAGCATTTTTTCATACGTAATGCATTAGGTGGCAATCCGTATCGTTCGATAGCTGATTACCTGCCTCTTTTAAAAGAGGGAATCGCGGGGCTTCAAGAAGCGACTCGCGGATTACTCCTAGCCAATCCCAAGTTCACGAAAATAGTTGAAGAGGTTGCAAAAGATGCACCGGATGCGCCGAATGATCTATGATGTTGCGTCGAAAACGCGTCTTCTTCACAATGAAGATTTTCAAAATGGTTCCACCTCGGCAAGTCTCTCCTCGAACCTCTTGACCTCCTCCAGGGCTACCCGTCGGCAGCTCCGGATCCGGATAGTCTGTAAGTCGCCATCCTCTATGAGGCGGTAGACGGTCCGCTCGGAGATGGCGAAGTAGGCGGCCACCTCGTCGAGCCTCCAGTAACGTTTGGGGAGTGTACCCGTGCCAACCTGTCGCTGATCCCGCTGTGAATCTGTGTCCGGACGCTCATGATGCAATGAATGGGTCGGCTCGTTCATCTTGCCTTTCTCCCCCGGCACCCGTCCTGAGGCGGAGGATCACCCGTCCCGAACTTGCCGGATCGAAAAACCAAGGCATTGAAGGTTCGATAAAGCCCCTTTCCAAGGCAATGGGGTGGGTTCAAATACAGGGCCGATCTCCGGGACACGGAACGTCGGGAACCTTGTTCCACCCCCCTGCACCTGCGGCCCTCAGTCGGCCTATCCGTCCTTCGCCCGTTTGTCCCAAAAGTGCCCTGCCTTGGCGCGCTTCCGCAGAATCACCTTTTGGGCCTCCGAGAGCCCCTTCCTTTCCTGGTGGCCGTCAAGCCATCTCTGGAGTTGCGGCCCCTCCTCCTGGTCGGGGTCGAGGCCCACGATCCCCGGCTTTACGGTGCAGCGCTTCTGGAGCATCAAGGGGTGGAAGTAGCGATCCATCCGGGAGGCGCATTTGGCAATCTTCCCCTGCTGCCGGACCCAGACCAAGCTGTTGAAGCGCCGGGACTGGCAGATCTCCTCGTCGGGGTACCAGATGCCCCTTTCCAGGCTGGTCGGCTCCAGGGGGCACAGGGGGGCGCTACACGATTCATTGAAACGACAGTCCGCCGGGATCATGGCTTCACCTCCTGCTCCAGCTTCCGGATAAAGCGATCCACGGCGCTCTTCCGCGTGATCGCCGGTTTCGGCAGAGCCCGTGCCTTAAGCCCCTTTATGGACTTGGCGTAGCCCTTGTCGATGCACTGGATGATATCTTCGGCAAGGAATTCGTTGACGCCGTAGAGGGCGAAGAGCGCCTCCAGATAAAGGGCCATGTCGTAAAAGGTCTCCGTGATGACCTGAACGGTGTTTAACGGTTGTCGGTTCATGAACCACCTCCAGAAATGGTCTTCAAACCTAATATGTCAGTGACCCTGGCCCGGGAGACAACAGCGCCAAATTTTTTCCACCCCCGAAAATATTCTTTTCCTATAGCTCCTATAGCCCCTATAGCCTCTCCTTTATTTGCAAAGGGTCGAAAGGTGTGACTAGCCTGTCCCAAAGCGGGGAAGCTCATTTTCTTGGACAGGAGTGGACTCGCGTCCTTGCCGGAAAACGCAGGGTAAAAGATGATCGGCCCAAAGGGGATGAACGGAAAAGCCGCGCTCAAAATAATGCCGGTAGGCAAAATTTTCACTGTCCCTGGTGTCTATAGCGTCTATGGCGTCTGTGGCGTCTATGGCGTCTGTGTTCTTAGACATGTTTCACTTTTTGTCGTGTAATCGACCCATGCACGAATGCCGCTGTCCCGAGGACAATAAAAAGCTTGCAGAGATCGCCAGACCGACCCTGAAGGAGATGGAGGCCGATCAACTCTGTACCTGCGGCCGCTGGATGACGCCGTCGATCACCCTGGATGCCGGCCGGATCATCCGGAACGTCTGCTGTATCTGCGGCTACCACAATACCGGTGTCGTCGGGTATCTGGTCCGGATCACGTGCATCAAGTGCAAGAAGACCACTGATTTTTAGAGGCTCTCGAAGCCCATAGCGATTGAAAGGAGAGGCTGCGAGGCTCCCGAAGCCCATGCCGGATCTCACGCATGGGCTTTTCGTTTTTGCAGATAGATCGAAGCGGGTCTCCAGTCAAATCGGTTCAACCGCCACTATGCGGCCTTAAGGCGGGAATGCCCGCTGCTCACACCCTTCCCCGATACCTCGGGGCTGATCGCCTTCTTCCACGCCCTGAACGGCGAATACCTCGCCAAGGATCAGATTCTCTCCTTTTTGGTAAAGGCATGCCGTCGAGAGGGTCGGGACAGCCCGACCGTCCTTCTCTTCCTGGCCCTGTTCCGGCCTGCCATCGCGGCCATCTACAAACTGACCCGAAAGCGCTGGCGTGAGATCGATGACCGGGACTTCATTCAGGAGATCGGCCTTGGCCTCCTGGAGATCCTGCGGGAGGGGCGGTTCTCCTCCCAGCGGGTGGCTGCCCAAATCGTGGGCCGCTTGAAAAACAGGATCCGCGGGCTGGTCAACCAGAGACTCAAGCAAACGCGTTTCGAGGTGGCAGACGGCAGGGAGGAGTGGCATCCATCAGACCCAGAGGTCCTCGGCTGGGAAAACTCGCGGCCTGGTTGGGCCGACCCATCGCATTGGCACCCCTGGCACTGGGGGAATGGACCGCCTGCGGACGAACCGGATGATCCGGTTGGTCAACCTGCTCGCCCGGGGGAATGTGGCACCGCTGACGGCTGGGACGAGGATGGTTTCCAGATCACCGATGCGGAGACCTTCCTCGGGGCCCTCCTCCGCAAGGGGGTGATCACTGAAGGCGACCGGCAGGTCCTCACCGCTACGATCATCGAGGGCCGGTGCCTCAAGGCGATGACCATGGAGCGGGAGCACTATCACCGGGATCGGCAACGCCGGCGCAGGTTGCTCCTTGCCATCCGGGCCTATCTACTGGCGGATCGGTTCTGAAGGCAAAATATTTTCCCTCCCTTTGTCTCCCAGGGACGACATCCTGACATATTGAAGATGGAGGTGGTCGATGAATCGGGGCTATGTCCGGCTCTGGCGACGCTTTCTGGACGACGGGTATCTCCAGAATGCCAACCGCTGCGTCTTCATGCTCTGGTGCCTCCTGAAGGCGACCCACCAGCCACATGCGGTCGCCGTGGGGATGTAGCGGATCGAGCTTGCGCCCGGAGAGTTCATCTTCACGCTGCGCAACGCGGCCCAGGATCTGAAGCTGAGCGTCAAGCAAGTCCGCGTCATTGCTGCAACGCTGAAAAACAGCGGATTTCTGGCACTCAAAACGACAAACAAATTTTCGGTGATAAGCATTGTCAATTGGCACATTTATCAAGCGGTCGAAGAGGAAAAGGGCGCACAAAAGGGCACGTTGAGGGCAAACAAAGGGCACATCTACAAGAATGGAAAGAATGGAAAGAAGAATAATGCACCCACACCCGGCGCGAAGATCAGGCGGTCTTCGGGCAGCCGGTTACTGGATCGGCACTATGCAGGCGCAGGGTGGACCATCGTGCCGGCCGGAACGGAACCACCCCGATCCGCCGGCAGCCGGCATTATGATCGGGTGGCGGCGGAGCGACCGCAGGGCGAAAGGACAGGGACGGAGGGGCATGCAATGAGAGTGGCAGGGCGAAACCATGGCGACCGGAGCCCAACGACCGACAGGGAGAGAGACCCATGACCGCCCTTGAATACATCCAGCAAAAGGGCCTCGCCTACCGCCTCCAGTCCGGCCAGGCGGTCCTGAAGGTCTGTCCCTTCTGCGGCAATGAGAATGACCACTTCTACCTGGATCCTGGCAGCGGCGTTTTATTCTGTCATAAATGCCAGGAGAAGGGCAACCTCGTCACCCTGCAAAGGCACCTTGGCGACGGATCGCCCACCAAAACCACCTCCGGCGAGAGGCGACCATTGCCTTCAGGCCATGGCGCCGATCACCGGAAACGGCAGGGTGTTCTGCCGCAGCCTGAAAATCCGAGAGACGGCATCTGCCAGGCCTTCCCAAAGTCTCCAGCCCAGAGAACGGTCGAGCCCCGTCTGGTCTTTGCTGCCCATGAACGGCTCCTGCTTGACCCCGATACCCTCGCCTATGTGACCAAAGCCCGGGGCATCAGCATGGAAGCCATCCGGCATTTCCGGCTCGGCCTGACCGTGGATGCGGAAGGCAAACGGTGGCTGGCCATCCCCCATTTCCAAAAGAACCTGCCAGTGAACATCAAATACCGCAGCCTCCCTCCGGCAGAGAAGGCCTTACGCAGGGTCACGGGCTGTCCCTCGGTCCTCTTCAACGGCGATACGATCGGCCAGGAGAAGGAGCTTTTCCTCACCGAAGGGGAAATCGACGCAATCACCCTCTGGGACCAGGGCACGCAGAACGTGGCGGCCGTGACGACCGGCGCCGGGTCTTTCGATCCGGCCTGGATCGATCAGCTCAAGCCCCTGAAACGGATCTACCTGGTCTTTGATCCCGACGAGCCAGGTCAGAAAGGGGCCCGAGAGGCGGCCCGCCGCCTGAGTTACGAGCGCTGCTTCAATGTCCTTCTGCCTGCGGGCCAGGACGTAAACGAGTTCTTCCGCAGCGGCCATGACGTCTTCGAGTTCCAGGCTCTGGTCAAGGCTAGCCGGCCTTTCGACGTGGCCGGGATCATCCCCTTTTCCGAGGGGCTCAGGCAGCTCAGCGAGGAGAAGCGCCTGCCGGAGAGTGCCACAGGCCTGACCACGGGGCTTGCGCCGGTCGATCGGATCATCAAGCAGGGGCTCCAGGCCGGGGAGTTGCTCGTCCTGTCTGCCCCGCCGAAGACGGGGAAGACCAGCTTCGCCCTCCAAGTCGTCTCCTTCACCGCCCTCCAGGACCTCCCGACCCTCTTCTTCTGCCTGGAGATGAAGCCCCTGCGGGTGGTGAGGAAGATCGTCCAGGCCCACACGCGCTCCGAGGAGATCGGCCCGGCCGAACTGGAGATGACCCGGATCGCCTACAAGGGAAAGCCTCTGTATCTCGGCTACGCCAGCCGGAAGCCCGCCCTGGAGGCCGTGATCGAGACCCTGCGGGCCGCGATCCAGCGCTACGGCCTGAAGCTCGTGGCCTTCGATCACCTCCATTTCCTGGTCCGGACGACCATCAACCAGGTCCAGGAGATCGGGCTGGCGGTCCAGGCCTTCAAGTTCCTGGCCGAGGAGATGGAGATCCCTGTCATCCTCATCGCCCAGCCCCGGAAGCTCCAACCGGACACGGTCATGACCGCCATGGACCTCAAGGATTCCGCCTCCATCTTCAGCGACTGCGACCACCTCATCATCCTCCACCGGAACCGTTTGGCAAGCCAGGGCCGCGACGTACAGGAGGACATGGCGACCCAGGATCAGGCCCTGGATCCCGTTACTCTCTGCCGGATCGAGGGCTCCCGTTACAGTGCCGGCGGCGAGGCCCTGCTCTTCTTCCATGGAGAGTATTCGCGGTTCGACCCGCTCAAGGAAGGGACCTCATGATGGGGAATCGGTTCACACACAACTTTAAGAGAAACGATTGAAGCGAGGCTCAGTATGGAAAAGCGGATGATGGACATCAAGGAGTTGGGAACCTACATCGGCCTTAAGCCGCAGACGATCCGGAACCAAATCTCTCTGGGGAGATTCCAGATCCCCACCAAGCGGATCGGAAGGCTCCTCAAGTGGGATCGCCGGGACGTGGACCAGTATCTCGACCGGTTGCGGAAGATCAATTGAGGAAAGGGCAACTACAAACCGATTGACAGGGCGGCGGTCTGTGCCATAATTCCTTTCAAAACCTTGGAAAGGAGGTGGTGCCCACAATCGCTGTCTTGCCGATTCCTTCTCAGATCGCAGAGAAAGGAATTGGATATGGGAGTTTACAGGAGAAAGAATAAAAGGGGAGAGCCCTACGGGCCCTGGATCGTTCAATATCCCAGCGCCATCGATCCCCGGACGGGAAGGCAGAAATACGCCTGCAGCAAGGCGGGTGCGAGCAAGCGCCTTGCCGATCTGACCTTCGCCCAGAAGATGCTGGATTGGGAAAAGAAGAAGCACCTGGGTCTGGAAAGAAAAGATGAGTACATCTTCCGGGAACTGGTCAACTGGTATCTGAAGCTGCCCGTGGCTCTGAAGAAAAAGAGTTTTGACAAGGACGAACAGCGCGGCGCGATCCTCATCGATCATTTCGGGCAGCGCAATGCCCGGGAAATCAAGCCCGCGATGATCGAGGCCTTCCAGCACGAGCTGACGACGAAGACCATGCCTGGCAGGAAGAAGCCTTACAAGCCGGCGACGGTGAACCGGCTGCTCACCCTGATGAAACGGATCTACAACCTGGCCATCCGCGAGGAGATGGTGGAGCGGAACCCCTGCTTCAAGGTGACCATGCTGGCGGAGAACAACAAGCGCGACCGGGTCATTACGCAAACCGAGTTCGAGGCGATCGTCTCGCGTCTGCCGAAGCACGCGGCGGACATCGTCACCACCGCCTACCACACGGGGATGCGGGCCGGGGAAATCTACGGCCTGACCTGGGACCGGGTGAACCTGAAGGAAGGCTTCATCGATCTTTCCGCCGAGGACACGAAGACCTCTGAGCCCAGGCGGATCTACTTCAACGAGGCATTGAAGGCACTCTTCAAGGAGTTGGGGAAGGTCCGGCGGCTTCGCACCAAGGCGGTCTTCACTTACCGGGGAAAGCCGGTGACGGTGATCCGGAAGGCCTTCAACGAGGCCTGCGCCAAGGCGGGTGTCAGGGATTTCCGGATTCACGACCTGCGCCATACGTTCAACACGAACATGCGCAAGGCCGGGGTGGACCGCAGCGTGATCATGAAGATCACCGGGCACAAGACGACGGCGATGTTCGAGCGATACAACACCGTCGACGCGGAGGACGCCCGGACCGCCATGGCGCGGTTCGAAGGCTTCCTCCAGCAGCAGACTACTGCAATATTACTGCAAGCCCTTCCGGAAGCAAAAAAAGAAGGGCCGGCCGAACGGCCAAGCCCCTGATTTTCCTGGTGCCGGAGGTCGGAATCGAACCGACATGAAGTTGCCCTCGGGGGATTTTGAGTCCCCTGCGTCTACCAGTTTCACCACTCCGGCTTGGGGGAGGAATTATATTGCCAGACTGGAAAAAGTCAAGAAGAAACAAGTTGACGAAAATATTTCTTGAAATAAACTGACAATATATATATCAAGACATGCTTTAATGATAGGATCTGGAGGATGAGAATATTAGGTATCGACTATGGCGACCGGAGAATCGGCGTGGCCTTGTCAGATGAGATGGGTATTACTGCCCGGGGGCTTACCGTGATTACAAGAAGAAACAGACGCCGGGATATGGAGGCCATTGCCGCGCTGGTGCGGGATTGCGGGGCGGAAAAGATCGTCATCGGGTATCCCCTCCGTCTGGACGGATCGGAAGGCATCCAGTGTGAAAAGGTAAACCGTTTCGCCTCGCTACTGGAAAACACCCTGCACCTGCCCGTCATCCGCTGGGATGAAACACTTTCGACCAAGGAAGCGGAACAGATCCTTATCGAAACGGGAATCAAGAAGGAAAAGAGAAAGGCCATTGTGGATAGAATCGCCGCCGGCATCATCCTGCAGAATTACCTCAATTCAGTGCAACTGAATGCTGTTCAGAATTCCCCTTCCTCCGGACACAAGCTATAGATCCCCACACCTTCATGAAGTTGAGAAAAACAAGAAAAACTAAACTGCTGTTATTATCCGTTTTCATTATCGTTCTTTCCGGAGCGGTCGCCGCGGTCAATTTCGCCTATCGACCCGTCGATGATTCCTCCCGGACGGTCCTCATCGACATCCCCCGCGGCGACGGTTTTTTACAGATTATCGACAAGCTCGATCAGGCCGGCCTGGTCACCAACAGACCGCTCTTCACCACCCTGGCGATCCTCAAAGGGGCGGCAAGGCAGATCCGGGCCGGGGAATACGAGCTCTCCTCATCGATGTCACCCGTCGAAATCATCGCCAAACTGGTCAAGGGAGAGATCAAGTTTTACATGGTCACCATCCCGGAAGACTTAACTGCCAGAGAGATCGCCGCCCTGCTGGAGGCAAACAAGCTGGTCAAGGAAAGCAACTTCCTCGATCTGGCCCGCGACAGAAGATTCGTCGCTTCCCTCGGCATCGCCGGGGACACCCTGGAGGGCTACCTCTATCCGGAAACCTACAAACTGGACCGGTCCATGGGATCAAGAGAGATCATCCAAATCATGAACAGGCAATTCTGGAAGAGATTCACCCCGGAGATGCGGAAGCGGGCGGCGGAACTCGGCATGACGATCAACGAGGTCGTAACGATGGCCTCCCTTATCGGGAAGGAAACGGGATTCAAGGAAGAGAAACCTTTGGTTTCCGCGGTATTTCACAACCGCCTCGACAAGGGGATGAAGCTGCAAAGCGACCCGACGGCGGTCTATGATCTGGAAGAGTTCGACGGTAAAATCAGGAGGAGCCACCTCCTCAGAGAGGCCCCCCACAATACCTACCGCATCAAGGGGTTGCCCCCGGGACCCATAGCCAATCCTGATATTGATTCACTAAAAGCGGCATTGTATCCGGCCAAGACGGATTATCTTTATTTCGTAGCAAACAACAATGGTTCTCATCAGTTTTCTTCCAACCTGACGGCTCACCAACAAGCTGTTTCAAGATACCAGATTCTCAGGAAAAAATAACAATTTTCCCTTGACAAACCAGATGGCGCCCTTTATAGTGCCCACAGTGGAGTGAAGTGGAGCATTGTGGAGGGAACATTCGGTGTCTGTATTTCGAGGACAATACTACCACACCATCGACGGCAAGGGAAGGATAATTTTCCCCGCCCGGCTGCGGGAGGTCTTTGCGGAAAAGAGCAACGGCCAGCTCGTCATCACGAAGTTGAACGAATACCTCCTGGTTTTCCCGTATAACGAATGGGAGATCATCGAGCAGAAGATCTGGCACCAATCCCTTCTCCGCAGGCAGGTTCGCGATTTCCAGCGTTTTTTCATGTCCAGCGCCGTGGATTCCACTCTCGACAGTCAGGGACGACTGCTCATCCCCCCCCACCTGCGGGAATATGCCCATCTGGAGAAAGACATCGTCCTGGTGGGGATGCTCCGCAATGTGGAAATCTGGGACAAGGAGCGTTTCGAGGCGGAAATGAAAAGAATGGGAGAACAAAACGCCGACTCCCAGGGCTTTCTTGATTATATGGCCGATCTGGGAATCTGACAAGGACCCCATGGAATGGATTTTTTTCACCAGCCGGTGCTCCTCAACGAAGTCATCGCCTCCCTCGGTTGCCGTGCCGGTGGAACATATATCGACGGCACGGTGGGTGGCGCTGGACATACGATTGAAATTCTTCAGCAAAGCTTTCCCGATGGACTGTTGATCGGCATCGATGCCGACGCCGAAGCGCTCCACAGAGCCGCAAAGCGGCTGCACCCCTTTCGCGATCGGGTCAACCTGGTAAGGGGTAATTATGCCGCCATGGGCGATATCTTATTAACATTGAACATCCACCACGTTGACGGCATCCTCCTGGATCTGGGAGTCTCATCCCACCAGTTGGATAGCGCCGCACGGGGATTCAGTTTCGCCAAGGAGGCCCTTTTGGACATGCGGATGGACACCCGCCAGGCATTCAACGCCCAAAACCTCGTCAACACCTGGACGGAGCCGGAATTGGCCAGAATCTTCAGGGAATACGGCGAAGAGCCCCGGGCCGGAAAGATCGCCCGGGCCATCGTCGCGGCCCGGCGGAATAGAACCATTGCCTCCACTACGGAACTGGCGGGCATCATCACCGCGGCGATCCCCGGCGGGGCGGCGGGACGGCGCATCCATCCGGCCACCAGGGTTTTTCAGGCCCTGCGCATCGCGGTAAACGACGAGTTGGCCAATCTCGATCGGGCCCTCCGGACGGGTATAGACCTGCTTACGAGCGGGGGTCGCTTCTCCGTCATTTCCTACCATTCCCTGGAGGACCGGATAGTAAAGACCGCCTTTCGTGATTTCGAGGGCCTCTGCACCTGCCCTCCCGACCTGCCGGTTTGCCACTGCCAGCGCGATGCCAAGGCCCGGCCCGTCCACCGGCGGCCGGTAGTGCCGGAGGAGGAGGAAACAGCGGCCAATCCCCGCTCCCGGAGCGCCAAGCTCCGCACCGTGGAAAGGATATGAACCATGGCCGTCAGTGAAGCCCTGAAGGGGACGTATCCCCAGGAACGGAAGAAAGCCCCAGAGGCCAAATCAGCAAAGCTGATTCATGTTCATAAATACTCCATTTATATTGTCGCGGCCCTCCTCCTCATGTCGGTGCTCCTGTGCTACGTCGCCTCCCATCTCCAGATGACCAGGCTGGAATACCGAATAGCCGAAGAGATCAGCCGTAAGGAACGACTGCTGGAGGAACAGAAGAAGCTTAAACTGGAAATCGCCACCCTGAAGTCGCCGCAACGGATCGCCGCCATCGCCAGAGAAAAGCTGCAGATGAGCCATCCGGACAAGGATCAGGTCATTATAATCAAATAATTATCTTTGGTAAGGGCTATGCGGGAAGAAAAGAAGTGGCTGAAGTTTCGTATCGTGACCTTGCTGGTTTTATTTCTGGTCCTGTTTGTCGCCCTCATCACCCGGGCCTTTCAACTGCAGATCCTCTCCGGCCAGGCGCTGAAGACCATGGCCGCGAAGCAGCATCTCAAAACCCTGGAGGTCCCGCCGGAGCGCGGCATCATCTTCGACCGCAACGGCGAGAAGCTTGCCGCCACCGTCCTGGTGGATTCCGTATGCGCCGATCCCTCCAAGCTCCGGAATCCTCAGGAGGTAGCGGAAAAGATCGGACCTCTCCTCGGCATCGACCGGACGACCCTGGCAAAAAAATTCTCCAGCGCGAAAAATTTCTGCTGGCTGGCCAGGCGGGTCTCCCCCGAGCAGGCCAAAAAGGTGGAGACCCTCAATCTGGAGGGGGTCTTTCTTATCAAAGAACCGAAACGCTTCTATCCCAATGGCGAGCTGGCCGGACATCTCCTCGGGTTTGTGGGCCTGGACTCCACGGGACTGGAGGGTCTGGAGCGGAAATACAACCATTACCTCCAGGGCGCCCCGGAAAGGCTGGTCCTGATCCGCGACGCCAAGGGCAAAAAGCTGCATCCCCAGCTTGAGAAGCCGGCGGCGGAAGAAAAGACAAGCAGCCATCTCATTCTGACCATCGACAGCCGGATCCAGCACCTGGTGGAAGGGCAGCTCAAGACGGCCGTTCAGGACAAAGGCGCCAAAGGCGGTTATGCCATCGTCATGGACCCCCGCACCGGCGAGATCCTCGCCCTGGCCAATCAACCAAGCTTCGATCCTAACTACTTCACCGGTTCCGGCGCCTCTCCGGGTAAAAACTGTGCGATTACAGATGTCTATGATCCCGGTTCCACCTTCAAGCCCTTTCTCGTCGCCTCCGCCCTGGAGGAAAAGGTGGTCAGGGAAAACGATCGAATTTTTTGCGAAAACGGCCACTATGCCATCGCCGGACGGGTCATCCACGAGGCCCAGCGGAAGCGCCACGGCGTTCTCACCGTAAGAGAAATCATCAAATATTCCAGCAATATCGGCTCGGCAAAAATCGCCGAACGGATGGGGAGCGAGCGATTTTACAGCTACATTGCCAAATTCGGCTTCGGCAGCAAAACGGGCATCGACCTGAACGGCGAATCCGCCGGTCTTCTCCGGCCGTATCAAAACTGGACCCGCGTCGATCTGACCCGGATCGCCTTCGGCCAGGGCATTTCCATCACCCCCATCCAGCTCATCACCGCCCTGTCCGCCCTGGCCAACAACGGCGTGCTGATGAAGCCGTACGTGATCAAGGGCGTGGTGGACCACAAAGGGCAGATCATCAAAGAGTTCCATCCCACGATGGTGAGAAAAATAATCTCCCCGGCCACCGCCAAGCGCATCACCTCCATCATGACGGATGTCGTCGGGGCGGAAGACGGAACGGGTAAAAGGGCCCGGATCGAAAACGTCAACGTCGCCGGCAAGACCGGGACCTCCCAGAAATTCGACTTTGCCCGGCACGTCTATTCCTCGGAACGGGTCCGGACCTCCTTTATGGGATTTTTCCCTGCCGAGGCGCCACAAGTGGCCATCCTGGTGGTCCTTGACGAGCCCCAGCGTGACCGCTGGGGAGGCGTGGCTTCGGCGCCGGTATTCAAGAATATCGGCGAGCAGATCCTCAACAGCTACAAAACCCATATCCGGGAGCAACAGCCCCTGGATGAAAGGGATGCCATCCCTCCCCGCAAGGAGGCCGTGCGACTGGTTGCCGCCTCGCCTGCCCCCGGCATGGCCCTGCCGGGCGCGGCAGCGGGCAGTGAAGAAGGAGATGAATCCGTAATGCCGGATTTCCGGGGGCTGACGATCCGGGACGCCCTCCGGAAGGCCAAGGGCAAGAACATCGAGGTCAAGGTAGTGGGGAACGGTTGGGCGGTGGCCCAGCACCCCCTGCCCGGGACGCCGCTGGCCGGCGTCAGTTCCTGCGCCATAACTTTCGGTACCGGACAGTGAGGCATAGCTTGCAATTATCAGCCGTTCTCCAGGACATAGATGTGATCATGATCCAGGGCAGCATCCGGGGGCAGGTGAACTCCATCTGCTACGATTCGCGGCGGTGCGAGCGGGGCAGTCTGTTCGTGGCCATTCCCGGATTGAAGACCGACGGCCACCGCTTCATCCCCGAGGCGCTGTCCCGGGGGGCAAGCTTCATTATGCACGAAAAGGATTTTACGGCGCCGGCGGGCGTCACGGCCATCCGGGTCGGGAACAGCCGGCGGATTCTCGGACAACTGGGACGGAACTTTTATCGCCATCCCTCCGCGGAGATCTGCCTGCTGGCCGTGACAGGCACCAACGGCAAAACAACCGTGACCTATCTACTCGAAGCGATCATCAAGGCCGCAGGTTTTCAACCGGGCGTCCTGGGCACGGTGAATTACCGTTTCGGCGGCGAGGTCCTCCCGGCGCCGAACACCACGCCGGAATCCTTCGACATGCATCAGATCCTGAGACGGATGGCCGACGCCGGGGTGAGCCACGTCATCGCCGAAGTGTCTTCCCACGCCGTCGATCTGCGACGCATTGACGATTGCGATTTCGATCTGGGCATCTTCACCAACCTCTCCCAGGATCACCTGGACTACCACGGAGACATGGAACGGTACTATGAAGCCAAGAAGCGTTTCTTCAGCGAGGTCCTGCCCCAATCGCGGAAAGGCAGCCCCCTGCGGATGATCGTCAATATCGACGACCCCTGGGGGGAAAGGCTGCACCGCGAAGTCGCGCTCCCGACTCTGACCTTCGGCATCGACGGTCCGGCGGACATCCGGGCGACAGAGTTCACCATGACCCCTGGGGGCACGGAAGCCCGGCTGCAATACCGGGGCATGGATTCAGTATTTTCGTCGGCCCTCATCGGCCGGCACAACCTCTACAACATCCTGGGGGCGGCCGCCGCCGCCCTGGCCATCGGCATACCGGAAAAAGATATCCGGGCCGGAATCGCCGCGGTGACCCACGTCCCGGGACGCCTGGAAAAGATCAACCGTCCCGGAGAGCCGGAGGTCTTGGTGGATTACGCCCATACCGACGACGCCCTGGCCAAGGTGCTGAAAAACCTGTCGTCTTTCCGGATAAGCCGCCTGATCACCGTCTTCGGCTGCGGCGGCGACCGGGATCGTGGCAAGCGGCCCCTGATGGGCCGGGCCGCCGTGCGGGGCAGCGACATCACCATCATGACCTCGGACAATCCCCGTTCGGAAGACCCCCTGGCGATCCTCGGCGAGATCGAGGCGGGCGTCGCCGGTGAAGGGGTGGGTAAATCTTCCCGGGAAGAGCTCCTCGATCGACCGCCGTCCCGGGGCTACGCCGTAATTCCCGACCGTCTTGCCGCCATCGAAACCGCCATCGCCATGGCACGTCCCGACGATATCGTCCTCATCGCCGGCAAGGGACACGAGGACTACCAGATCGTCGGTTCCCGGCGCCTCTTTTTCGACGACCGCCTGGCGGCCCGGGCGGCCCTGGACAAATACCGACTTCCGGATGACCGGTCATGAACGCCAGTCCAGAAATATCACTCACGCAGGTTCTGACGGTCACGGATGGTGAACTGCTGTCCGGAACCGGAACGGGGGAAGTAGTTTTCCGGGGGATAAGCACGGACTCCCGAAAGTGCCGGGAAGGCAACCTGTTTATCGCCCTGGCGGGTGAGCATTTCGACGGCCACGACTACCTGACTCAGGCCCGGCGGCAAGGGGCCGCCGGAGTCCTGGTCCACCGCCAGTCGCAGGGTCTCCCCGGCGAGTTCCCCGTGATTGTCGTCGGCGATACCCTGCATGCCCTGGGAGATCTGGCCTCCTGGTGGCGGCGGCGCTTTAAGCCCACCGTCATCGCTATTACCGGCAGCTCCGGCAAGACAACGACCAAGGAGATGATCGCCGCCATTATGACCCGGCGGGGAGAGGTATTGAAAACGGAAGGCAACTTCAACAATCTCATCGGACTGCCGCTGACGCTGCTCCGCATGAGGTCCGGCGACACAGCGGCCGTACTGGAGCTGGGGACGAACACCCCGGGGGAGATCGCCCGACTGGCCCGGATGGCCCGGCCGGACATTGCCCTGATCACCAACATCGGCCTGGCCCATCTGGCGGGATTCACGAACCTGGCCGGGGTGGCGGCGGAGAAAAGAGACCTTTTCCGGGAGCTGCCGGCAACGGGGACGATGATCGTAAACCAGGATGATCCCTTCCTCCGGGATGCCGGACGGGACTGGCGGGGCGGGATCGTCACCTTCGGAATGCATGCCGCGGCAGACGTTTACGCCGATGGGATCATCCCAGTTCCGGTCTCCGGGGCCGGCGCCGCCGGTCAGGACGGTACCGGGGAAAAGTACCGGCCGGAAACCCGTTTCACCCTCCATCTGGGGGAGGAACGGCAGGAAATAACCATGTCCGTCGCGGGAGAACATCAGATTGTAAATGCCCTTGCTGCTGCCGCATCCACCTGGGCGGCCGGCGCGAACCGGGAGGAGATCGTCATGGGACTCGGCGGTTTCATCCCGCCGCCGGGACGGATGGAGATCATCTCCCTGGCCGGCGGCGCCTTCGTCATCAACGACGCATACAACGCCAACCCCTCCTCGGTCCGGGAGGCCCTCCGGACCCTGCAACAGATCAAGGGGAGGGGGCGGAGCGTCGCCGTTCTGGGGGACATGCTCGAATTGGGTCCCGGAGAAGGCACCTGGCATGAGGAAATCGGGGGTCTTCTGGCAGACACCGGAGTCACGAGGGTTTATCTCCGGGGAAGGCTCTCGGGAGCGACAGCAGCAGGGGCCTCGAAACGCGGCCTGCCGGCGGCGGCCATCATCGTCGCGGATGATCAGGAGGAGATCGCCCGGGACCTCCGGTCATATCTCCGGGCCGGCGACTGGGTCCTAGTGAAGGGATCGCGACGGCTGGAGATGGACAAGGTTACCGCGGCGCTGCGCCGTATCTACGGGCAAGAGGGAGGCGGCGGATGATCTATCATCTCCTCTACCCACTCCATACGGTCTTCTCGTCCTTCAACGTCTTCCGGTACATCACCTTCCGGACGATCTACGCGGCCATCACCGCCCTGGTGATCTGCTTCATCCTGGGGCCATGGCTGATCCGGAAGCTCCAGGAGCACCAGATCGGCCAGTCGGTCCGGGAGGACGGCCCGAACAGCCACCTTGTGAAGCAGGGAACCCCCACGATGGGTGGGATCCTGATCATCTTTGCCGTGGTGACCTCCACCCTCCTGTGGGCCAACCTCGCCGTGTGGTACATCTGGCTGGTGATCTTCGTCACGGTGAGCTACGGGCTCATCGGCTTCATGGACGACTACCGGAAGATCGCCCGGAAAAACAGCCGGGGGGTGCCGGGAAAGGTCCGGCTCGCCGGCGAGGTCGGCATCGCCCTGTTCGTGGGCCTGGTGCTCTACATGAAGCCGGGCTTCACCGCGAACGTCGCCATCCCCTTCTTCAAGACCGCCCTGCCCAACCTGGGCTGGGGGTACATCTTCCTGGCAGCCTTCATCATCGTCGGCGCCGCCAACGCCGTCAACCTCACCGACGGCCTGGACGGCCTGGCCATCGGCCCCATCACCATCTGCTTCATGACCTATCTGTTCTTCGCCTACTTCGCGGGGAACATCAAGATCGCCTCGTATCTCCAGATCCCCTACGTGGCCGGCACGGGGGAGCTGTCCATCTTCTGCGGCGCCATGGTCGGGGCCGGCCTGGGCTTCCTGTGGTACAACACCTATCCGGCCCAGGTGTTCATGGGCGACGTGGGCTCCCTGTCCCTGGGGGGCGCCCTGGGGACCCTGGCCGTACTCACGAAGCAGGAGATCCTCCTGGCCATCGTGGGCGGGGTCTTTGTCTTGGAGACCTTTTCCGTGATCTTCCAGGTGGGCTGGTTCAAGATGTCCGGGGGGAAGCGGATCTTCCGGATGGCCCCTCTCCATCATCATTTCGAGCTGAAGGGCTGGGCGGAGCCGAAGGTCATCGTCCGTTTCTGGATCATCTCCATCCTCCTGGCCCTGGTGGCCCTGAGCACCCTGAAGTTGAGGTAGGCGCAATTATGGAACTGCAAGGAAAGAACATCGCCGTCATCGGGCTGGCCAAAACGGGGCTGGCCACGGCGGAGTTTCTCCTCCGCCGGGGGGCAAAAGTGACGGCTACGGACATGAATCCCCAGTCCCTGGCCGCCGCGGCGCTGCCGGGGATGAAGACCGCCGCGCACGATCCGGAGATTCTTACGGGGGTAGACCTCGTCGTTCCCTCCCCCGGCGTGCCGCCGGCGAATCCCATCCTTGCCGCGGCGGCGGAGGCGGGCATCCCGATCCTCAGCGAGCTGGAACTCGCGGGACGCTTTCTCCGCACGCCCCTCATCGCCATCACCGGCACCAACGGGAAGACCACGACCACGGCGCTCATCGGCCACATCCTGGGGCAAAGCGGCCGGAGAGTCTTTGTCGGCGGAAACATCGGCGCCCCCCTCATCGGCTACGCCGGCGGCCCCCAGGAGGACCACTGGGCAGTAATCGAGGTGAGCAGCTTCCAGCTCCAGTGGAGCGTAACGTTCCATCCCGCCGTGGCGGTCCTCCTCAACGTGACCGCGGATCATCTGGACTACCACGGATCATTCACCGCCTACCGCGCGGCCAAGGAGCGCCTCTTCGCCAACCAGACGGCGGCGGACACGGCGATCCTCAACGGCGACGACCCGGGAACGGCGGCGCTGGCCCCGCGCCTGGCCGCCAGGACGCTCCGTTTCCGCAGCGGCGGCCCGGCGACAACCGGGATGTACCCGGAGGGAGAGGAACTGGTCTATGTCTCCCCGGCGGGGGAGAGGGAAAGCTATCCCCGGTCCATGGTGAAGCTGCCGGGGACCCACAACCTGGAGAACGTCATGGCGGCGGTTATGGCGGCCCGGAGCTGCGGCTGCTCCCCGGCGGAGATCGCCGCAGCGGTCGCCTCCTTCGCCGGTTTTCCCCATCGCATCGAATACGCGGGGCAGTGGCGGGGCGTCTCCTTCTACGACGACTCCAAGGGGACCAACGTGGACGCCGTCCGGCGGGCGCTGGAAACATTCACGGCGCCGGTGATCCTCCTCATGGGGGGACGGGACAAGGCGGGGGACTTCCGGCCCCTGATCCCCCTGGTGCGGCAGAAGGCCAAACGGCTCGTCCTCTTCGGGGAGGCCCGGGAGTCCATTGGCGCGGTCCTCGGCGGCCTCGTGGCAACGGATTACCACCCGACCCTCCGGGAGGGCATTGCCGCCGCGGCGGCGGCAGCGGGGGGGGGGGACACGGTGCTCATGTCCCCTGGGTGTGCCAGCTTCGACGAGTTTCGAGATTACAAGGCCCGGGGGAAATTCTTTCAGGATCAGGTAAAGGCCCTTGCCCATGATTAAATTCGACTCCACCGACAGAAGTCCGGACATCATCCTGCTCATCGTCACCCTCATCCTCGTCACCGTGGGAACGGTGATGATCTATAGCTCTAGCTCCATCATGGCCATGGAGCGCTTCAAGGACGGGCAGTTCTTCCTCAAGAAACAGATGGTCTTCGTCGTCATCGGCCTGGGGGCAATGATCCTCATGACCAGGATCCCCTATGAAGAACTCAAGAAGTTCGCTTATCCCGGGGTGATCATCTCCCTGGTCCTCCTCACCCTGGTCCTTATCCCCAAGATCGGCGTCCGGGTCGGCGGCGCCTCGCGATGGCTGAAGGTGGGTTTTTTCGCCTTCCAGGTCACGGAGCTGGTGAAGATCTTCGTCGTACTGTTTCTCGCCCATTTCCTCACCCGGAAGGCGATGTACGCTAAGGAAATGATGCGGGGGGTCTTCATCCCTCTGGCGGTGACCATGATCCTGGTGGGGCTTATCGTCATCGAACCGGATTTCGGCACCGCCGTCCTGATCACCATGATCCTCATGTTCATGCTCTACCTGGCGGGAAGCCGGGTCCGCTACCTGGCGGGACTCGTGGCCATGCTCATCCCCGTGGGGGTGGGCCTGCTGTTCTACAAGAGTTACCGGGTGGAACGGCTGATGACCTTTCTCGATCCCTGGCGGGACCCCCAGAACTCGGGTTTCCAGATCATTCAGTCCCTCATCTCCTTCGGATCCGGGGGAACCTTCGGGGTGGGCGTGGGCGACGGCCGGCAGAAGCTCTTCTATCTGCCCGAACCCCATACGGATTTCATCCTCTCCATCATCGCCGAGGAGAGCGGGTTCATCGGCGTGGCCATCATCATCTGCCTGTTTGCCGTCTTCGTGATCCGGGGCTTCCTGATCTCCTTCAAGGCCCCGGACAAGTTCAGTACGCTTCTGGCGGCGGGGCTGACCATGATCATCGCCCTGGAGGCCTTCGTCAACATCGCCGGCGTCATGGGGCTCATCCCCCTGAAGGGGCTTGCCCTCCCGTTCCTGAGCTACGGCGGGACATCCCTGATCATGAGCCTCACCATCGTGGGCATCCTGCTCAATATCTCGGCCCATGAACAATGAGGAGAGAAAACAGTGAAGATGATCATAGCCGGAGGTGGAACGGGAGGCCATCTCTTCCCGGGCGTGGCCGTCGCCGAGGCCTTTCTGAATCTGGATCGCCGCCATGAGGTGCTCTTCGTGGGCACGGAGCGGGGGCTGGAAAAGCGGGTCCTCCCGGAGCTGGGGTATCCCCTGGCCACGCTGGACGTGGAAGGCATCAAGGGGCGTTCCTGGGGGGATTCCCTCCAGGCCGCGCTGAAGATACCGAAAAGTATGATGCAGGCATTTAAAATAATGAAGAAATTTTCTCCCGATGTCGTCCTGGGCGTAGGAGGGTACGCCTCGGGGCCGGCGGTTCTCACCGCCCATTTCCTCGGGATCAGGACGGCCATCGCCGAGCAGAACGCCATCCCCGGGGTGACGAACCGCATCCTGGCGAATTTCGTTGACCGGATCTTCCTGTCCTTCCCGGATCCGGACGGGGAGTTTCCCGCCCGCAAGTCCGTGGTTGCCGGCAATCCGATCCGGGCCTCCTTCGTGGCGGCGGCCGCGGGCCACCGGCGCCGTAGGGAGGAGCGGCAGGATACCTTCGAAATCCTCGTTTTCGGGGGCAGCCAGGGGGCCCATGCCGTCAATATGGCGGTCCTGGACGCCACCGCTCTCTTGGGGAAGCTTCGGGAAAAGATCCGGATCGTCCACCAGACCGGGGCCAAAGACGTCCCGGAGGTGCGAGCGGGATACGAAAAGCTTAAGATAAACGCGGCGGTCCATCCATTTATCATGGACATGGCCGCCGCCTACCGGGAGGCGGACCTGCTGATCTGCCGGGCCGGGGCGACATCGGTGGCGGAAATTACCTCCATGGGCAAGGCGGCGATCCTGGTCCCCTTCCCCTTCGCCATTCACGACCACCAGACGAAGAACGCCGAGGTCCTCGTCCGGGCCGACGCGGCGCTGATGATCCCGGAACGGGAGTTGACCGGCGCCAGACTCGCCGCCGTCATCGGGGAACTGGCGGCCGATCCGGGGCGGATCACGGGCATGAGCGACCGGTCCCGGACCCTGGGCCGCCCAGAGGCAGCCGCGGAGATCGCCGCCGCCTGCGTCGCCTTGGCGGCACGGCGGGGCTTGCATTAACATTGCCGGGAGAGTATAAGCGGCGAATTTTTAAAAGGTGAAGACCATGACAGACACCAGAAGAATAGACGGCATGCGGCGGAAAGTAAAGACGGTTCATTTCGTCGGCATCGGCGGCATCGGCATGAGCGGCATCGCCGAAGTGCTCCTGAACCTCGGTTACGGCATTACGGGCTCGGATCTGGGACAGACGGACATCACCCAGCGCCTTGCCGCCCTGGGCGCCTTGATCTTCAAGGGGCATGACGAGAGTCATCTGGGCGACGCAGATGTCGTGGTGACCTCCACGGCAGTGAAGAGCGACAACCCCGAGGTCCTGGCGGCCCACCGGCACAATATCCCCGTGATCCCCCGGGCGGAGATGCTGGCCGAACTCCTGAAGATGAAATTTTCCATTGCCGTCTCGGGCAGTCACGGCAAGACTACCACCACCTCCATGATCTCCACGGTCCTCGGCCAGGGCGGCCTGGACCCGACCATGGTCATCGGCGGCAAGTTGGCCAGTATCGGCGGCAACGCCAAGATGGGCGGCGGGGAGATCATCGTCGCCGAGGCAGATGAAAGCGACGGTTCCTTTCTCAAGCTCGGCCCCTGCATCGCCGTCATCACTAATATCGACCGGGAGCATCTGGACCACTACCGGGACATCGACGAGATCAAGTCGGCCTTTCTGCAGTTCGCCAATATCGTCCCCTTCTACGGTTCCACCGTTCTTTGTCTCGACAATCTCCACGTCCGGGAAATTCTTCCAGAAATAAAAAGAAAAACCATCACTTACGGCCTGGAACCACCGGCGGACTACCGGGCCGCCGACATCAACCTCCGGGGGGCCTGGACCTCCTTCAGCGTCCTGTACCGGGAGGAGCTCATGGGTACGGTCGTCCTCAATGTTCCTGGATTATTCAATGTTTACAATGCCCTGGCCACCATCGCCGTGGCCAGGGAAATCGACATGGATTTTCCGGCCATCACCGCTGGTTTGAAGACCTTCACCGGGGTCCAGCGGCGCCTGGAGGTTAAGGGAACCGGCGGCGGGGTTACGGTGGTGGACGACTACGGCCACCACCCCACGGAGATCCGGGAAACCCTGGCGGCAGCCCGCACCGTCTGGCCGGGGCGGCTACTCGTGGTCTTCCAGCCCCATCGGTACACCCGGACCCGGGCCCTCTTCGAGGAATTTACCGGCGCCTTCAGCGACGCCGACCTCCTGGTAATCACCGACATCTACGCCGCCAGCGAAGCCCCGATCCCGGGGGTCAACTCGGAAAACCTGGCGGCGGCCATCCGGGAGCGGGGGAAAAAGGAGGTGCTGTATATCGCCGACTTTGAGGCCATCACGGAAAGACTGCTCATGCTCTCCCGGGCCGGCGACGTGATCATCACCCAGGGGGCGGGATCGGTGTGGAAAATCGGTGAGGAATATCTCCAGAAGGCGGCGGCAAAGGGATGAAGGAAGGCTTCCGTGAGGAATTGAAGCGCATCGCCGGGGATGGCGTCCGGTTCGATGAGCCTATGGCCAACCACACCTCCCTGGGGGTGGGGGGACCCGCCCTGGCGGTCGTTTATCCCGACAGTCCGGAGCGGCTGGGCGCCACGCTGGCATTCCTGAAAAGAGCAGGGATACCCTGCCTGCCCGTGGGGAACGGGACGAATCTTATCGTCCGGGACGGCGGCTACCGAGGCGTTATCTTCTGCCTGAAGCGGCTGGCCGACATCCGGATTGTCTCCGGACCCGGCAATGTGACGCTGATCCAGGCCGAGTCAGGGGCCTCCCTCGCCGAGCTGGTCAACCGATCGGCCGCCGCCGGTCTCACCGGCCTGGAATTCTGCGCCGGCATCCCAGGCACCGTGGGCGGCGCCGTGACTATGAATGCCGGGGCTTACGGCCATGAGATCAAGGACGTGCTGAGTGAACTGACCATCATGGACGGGATGGGAAAGACCAGTGACTGGCGGCGCGACCGGATCCAGTTTTTTTACCGCCGCTTTGTGACACCCGTCGAAGACGGATTGATCATGGCGGCAACCTTCCTCCTCGCCCCGGGCGACCCGGAGGAAATAAGCAATAAGATCATGGAAATAAAGGACTTGCGACGGCGGAAGCACCCCCTGGAATACCGAAGTGCCGGATCGGTATTCAAGAACCCCCCCGGGCAGCCGGCAGGCCGGCTCATCGAGGAATCGGGTCTCAAAGGCATGCGGTGCGGTGGCGCCCAAATATCTGAAAAACATGGGAATTTCATCGTCAATCGGGGCGGGGCCACGGCTAAGGACATCCTCGCGCTGATCGAAATAATCCAGGAGCGGGTAGGCCGGGAAAAGAATATCCGCCTGGAGACGGAAGTCGTCGTGGTGGGAGAAGGTCCGTGAAGATCTGGCGTAAGGAAAAAGTAAAGTATCGTAATTACCGGGAGGAGGTAAAAAAGTACCGCCGGCGGCGCCAGACGGGAACCGTCCTGATGGAGGCGGCCAAGGCCTCCCTGATCCTGACGGCCATCGGCGTCACGGCGTCGGCTCTGGTCTTCGGATACCTCTATCTCATCAGCCATCCCTACTTCGCCATCCGGGAGATCAACGTGCGCGGCTGCAAGGAATTGACGGAAAAAGAGATCCTCACCGCCGCCGCCGTCCGGACCCGCCAGAACATCTTCGCGGTGAGCCCGAAAGATGTGCAGGAGAAAATCCGCGCCAACCCCTGGATCAAAGAAGTGTCGGTGGGACGGGAGCTTCCGGATCGTCTGATCATCGACTTGAAGGAGCGCAACGCCGTGTCGCTGGTGAAAAAGGACAACGGATTCTATCTCATGGATTTCGACGGGATCACCTTCAAAAAGCTGGAATTGACCGACGACATGGATCTGCCCATCCTCACGGGCTACCAGGGTAAGGGCGAAGAAAGCCGGATTCTGCTTATGCGGACCATGGAGCTGCTCCGCCATCTGGCGACAAAAAATGATTATCCGAACATAAAAAACGTCTCCGAAATAAACGGCAACGAGCGTTACGGACTGTCGGTCTTCACCAACAGCGGGTTGTGCCTCTTTCTGGGTTTCGATAATTATGAAAGCAAATTCAAACGGCTGTTACCGGTGATGGCCGATCTGGAGCGCCGCAATCTTAAGACCGGTCATCTCTATATCGATCTGAGCGACCCGGTGAAGATCACCGTCCAGCGTCGGGAGGTCCTGGCGCCGGCGCCGGAGGCCACAGGCAAAAAAGGATTCAAGACATAAAGGAAAGAGGAAGACAGGCATGGCTAAAAAAGCGAACATCATCGTCGGTCTGGACATCGGCACCACTAAGACCTGCGCCGTCGTCGGCGAACTCACCGATCAGGGAATCGACATCATCGGCATCGGTTCCAGCCCCTCCGAGGGCCTGCGCAGGGGGGTCGTGGTTAACATCGACAGCACCGTGGAGGCCATCAAAAAGGCGGTGGAGGAAGCTGAAAAAATCTCCGGCAATCAGATCCGCTCCGTCTATGTCGGCATTGCCGGCGGGCACATCAAGGGGCAGAACAGCCTGGGGATCATTGCCGTCAAAGGGCGGGAAGTGGATGAGGAAGATGTCCAGCGGGCCGTGGAGGCCTCCAAGGCCATCGCCATTCCCCTGGATCGGGAAATTCTCCACACCCTTCCCCAATCATACATCGTCGATGATCAGGACGGCATCCGGGATCCCATCGGGATGTCCGGAGTCCGTCTGGAAGCCAAGGTGCACATTGTCACCGGCGCCTCCGCCTCCATCCAGAACATCGCCAAATCGGTAAGCCGGGTCGGCCTGGACATCGAAGAGATCGTCCTGGAACAACTGGCCTCCAGCGAGGCGGTGTTAAGCGGCGACGAGAAAGACCTCGGGGTGGCCATGCTGGACATCGGCGGCGGCACCACGGACATCGCCGTCTTTTCCGAGGGCAGCATCAAACATACCGCGGTGCTCCCCGTAGGCGGCAACTATGTCACCAGTGACATCGCCACCGGCCTCAGGACCCCCGCCGGGGAAGCGGAAAAGCTTAAAATAAAATACGGCTGCGCCTATTCCCCCCTGATTCCCAAGGACGAAGCCATCGAGGTCCCCAGCGTGGGGGGGCGGGAGCCCCGGGAGGTATCGCGCCAGATCCTGGGCCGCATCATCGAGCCCCGGATGGAGGAGATCCTCTCCTTGGCCCAGAAGGAGATCGTCCGGTCCGGTTATGAGGAACTCATGGCCGCCGGGGTCGTCCTCACCGGTGGTACCTCGATCATGGAGGGGGCGCCGGAACTGGCTGAACAGGTCTTCAATCTGCCGGTCCGCCGGGGACAACCCACGGGGATTGGCGGGCTCACCGATATCGTCAACAGTCCCATGTATGCCACCGGCGTGGGACTCGTTCTTTACGGCAGCAAACATATAGCCAGAGATTATAAGCGGGATGGCGGATCCTTAGGCAAATGGTTCCAAGGTATAAAAAAATGGTTTATCGAATTCTTTTAATGGGGAGGGAAGAAAATGTTTGAACTCACGGACTTATCAACTACCAACACGGCCAGGATCAAGGTAATCGGGATCGGCGGCGGTGGTGGCAATGCGGTGAACACGATGATCTCCTACAATCTCCAGGGGGTCGATTTCATCGTTGCCAACACCGACACGCAGGCCCTGGGCGCATCCACATCGCCGATCAAGATCCAGTTAGGATCGGAAGTCACCAAGGGACTCGGGGCGGGAGCCAATCCGGAGGTGGGACGGCAGGCCGCCACAGAAACCAAAGACCGCCTCCAAGAGCATCTTGAAGGCGCCGATATGGTGTTCATCACCGCCGGACTCGGCGGGGGAACCGGCACGGGTGGGGCCCCGGTAATCGCCGAGATCTGCAAGGACCTCAATGTGCTTACCGTGGCGGTGGTCACCAAGCCCTTCCAGTTTGAGGGCAAGCGCCGGAACTATCAGGCCGAGGAAGGGGTGGACGAGCTGAGACGGATCGTGGACACCCTCATCGTCGTCCCCAACCAGCGGCTCCTGAGCCTGGGGGGTCGCAATCTCTCCCTCCTGGAGGCCTTCAAGAAGGCCGATGACATCCTCTATCATGCCGTCAAGGGGATTTCCGACCTCATCATCATCCCGGGACTCATCAACCTGGATTTCGCTGATGTGAAGAACACCATGTCCAACATGGGACTGGCACTCATGGGGACCGGCACGGCCAACGGTGAAAACCGCGCCGTAGAGGCGGCCCAGCGGGCGATCTCCTCTCCCCTCCTGGAGGACAACAGCATTCATGGAGCCCACGGAGTGCTCCTCAATATCACCGGCGGTCCCGACATGAGCCTCTTCGAGGTCAACGAGGCCTCTTCCCTCATCCAGGCCGAGGCCCACGAAGACGCCAACATCATCTTCGGAACGGTGATCGACGAGAACATGGGCGACGAGATCCGCATCACCGTCATCGCCACTGGCTTCGAAGACATAAGCGGCCGTAAGAACACCGTCGTCAAGATGTCTTCCATGGGCGGCATGAAGCGGGACGACCTTTCCAAACCCGCTTACCTCCGGAAAGACAAGGTAATCGACGGCGCGATGACGGTAAAGATGGGACTCATCGAGGACAACGAGGAACCTGATTTGGAGATCCCCACTTTCCTGAGAAGGCAGGCGGACTGACGGAGTTCCATGTCCTGGGCGATCCGCAACAGGTTCCGGGAACTGTTAAGCCGTGAAGACGGTTACGAAAAGAAGTCCTGGGCAAGCGCCCTCACCATCTGCCTGGCCTATCCGAACCGCTACCGTACGGGTATGGGTAACCTGGGCTTCCAGACGGTATATAAGCTGTTGAACCGGCAGCCCGCCGTTCTCTGCGAACGGGTTTTTCTTCCCGACCCCGGGGACGAAGCATCTTTCTCCCCGGGGCCCCTCCCCCTTTTCAGCCTGGAATCCCAGCGCCCCATCCGGGATTTCGACATCGTCGCCTTTTCCCTATCCTTTGAAAACGACTATCCCCACATCCTCGAGATCCTTTCCCTGGGCGGCATTCCCCTCCTTGCCGAGGAACGGACCGCCGGGGACGCCCTCGTAATCGCCGGCGGCATCTGCGTCACCATGAATCCCGAACCCCTGGCGGACTTCTTCGACATCTTCCTTATCGGCGAGGCGGAAGCGATCCTCCCCGACTTTCTCACCGCGCTACACCGCCACCGGGAAAAGGGAGATAAAAAGGAGGAACTTCTCCTCGGTTTGCAGCGGGACGTCCCCGGAGCATATGTTCCGAGACTGTATGCAGTCAACTATCACGACGATGGCCCCATCGCCGCCATGATCCCCGTCGCTCCTTCCCTCCCCCGAAAGATCGGAAAAAAATGGGCGCCGGACATCCAGGATCTGGCCACGGAATCGGTAATTATGGCGCCGGACGCGGAATTCGGGACCATGTACCTCATGGAGATCAGCCGCGGCTGCAGCCGCGGCTGCCGTTTCTGCGCCGCCGGATATCTCTGCCGGCCGGTGCGGTTCCGGAGGCGGGAAAACCTCCAGGGCGCCATCACCCGGGGGCTGACCAAAGGGAAAAAGATCGGCCTCATCGGCACGGCCGTTTCCGACCATCCGCAATTGATGGAAATATGCCGGGATATCCTGGCCGGCGGGGGGCAAATCGGCGCCGCCTCCCTTCGCTTGGATACGCTCTCCCCGGACCTCGTCGCCTTGCTGAAGCAGGGGGGAATCAAAACCCCGGCCCTGGCCCCGGAAGCGGGATCACAACGTCTCCGGGACCTGATCCGAAAAGGGATTTCCGAGGCCGACATCACCGAGGCGGCGATGAATCTCCTGAAAGGGGGGTTCGAGCAGCTCCGGCTCTATTTCCTTGTCGGTCTCCCCACGGAGACGGCAAGCGATATTGAGGCCATCATCGAGCTGCTTCGGCGTCTCTCCCGGCTTACCACAACAGCGGCCGGTCCGGTGGAAAAACGCTTTAAAAGGCTCACCGTCAGCATCAACCAGTTCATCCCCAAGGCGGGGACGCCCTTTCAGTGGCACCCCCTGGAGGACATCCAAACAACCCGGAAGAAGATCCAGTCCATCACCGGGGCCTTCCGGGGCCAGGGCAACATCAAGATCGCCGCGGAACCGCCGAAAAGCAATTATCTCCAGGCCCTCTTCGCCCGCGGCGACCGGAGGGTGGGGCGGCTGCTCCTCGCCCTCCATAATCAGGAAGGCAACTGGATGCGCGCCCGTAAGGAAGCGGCTCTCGATCCTGATTTTTTCATTTATCGCCTCCGGGAGGCAACGGAGATCCTCCCCTGGGATTTCATTGACACCGGTGTCCCCAAAACCTTGCTCCGTAGGGAATTTGAAGCCGCGCAGCCCTTGGCGGCAAATAAAATCTATTGACAATATTTTTCCTGCTGTGTTATGGGGCGAGCTCGAATTGCCCATGTGGGGTTGTAGCTCAGTTGGGAGAGCGCTTGAATGGCATTCAAGAGGTCAGGGGTTCGACTCCCCTCAGCTCCACCAAGAAAATCAAGGGGTTGCGGATCGTTACCGCA
>Ga0302251_1000125_pt1 | contig 91357 bp, 83 predicted proteins | sample AAG_RA_Gln_MG_FD_193534 | JGI IMG/M metagenome (GOLD analysis project Ga0302251, IMG submission 193534) | Enriched activated sludge microbial communities from anaerobic digester in WTTP, New Holstein, Wisconsin, United States - AAG_RA_Gln | ecosystem: Engineered > Bioreactor > Anaerobic >... | reverse complement strand
TGAGCATATGCTGATGGAGCGCGACCCCCGTCTTGAAGAGCCGTGGAGATATTTTGAGGATGTCGATGACTTTCTGGCCTATGAAGCAGAAGTCGCTGAAAAGAAGACGAAAAGCGAGCTGTGTGCGAATCCCGGCAATCGGGATGGGGAGAGCAGAAAAAACCTGTGTGCGTCTCCAGACAACCGGGATGGGGAGAGCAGAAAAAACCTGTGTGCGTCTCCAGACAACCGGGATGGAGAGAGCAGAAAAAACCTGTGTGCGTCTCCAGACAACCGGGATGGGGAGAGTAGAAAAAACCTGTGTGCGCCTCCAGACAATCAGGATGGAGAGAGCAGAAAAAACCTGTGTGGGCCTCCCGACAATCGGGATGGGGAGAGCAGACAGGCTTACTGCGATGACGAGACTCTTGCGAAAGCCAGGGAGATCTGCACGATGCCTCACGGTGCAGACCCTGCAGAGACATTTGTGATGGATATACTTGCAGATCAGGTCGGCACTCCGCCCCGGGGCTCGACTATGCAGATCAGATTCTTCCTCCCTGAGGAGCTCTTCGAGATGTGGAATACCTGCTTCGGCCTGTATCTGCTGCAGTCTGGTGCGGATGATTCGGCACAGGGCTTCATCGCGGCGCTGCTGCAGGAGTGGCTCATCATAGAACGGCTCCATTTCAAAGTGACACGCAATTACGCAATACTGAAGCGGGACCGCTTCCGCTGCCAGGTGGCTGGATGCAACTGCCGCCGTAACCTTCATATCCACCATATCATCCCCCGCTCACACGGCGGAAGCGATGATCCAGCAAATTTAATCGTATTGTGTGAAAAGTGCCATCTGAGGCTTCTGCACGATCTGCATACGCTAAAGATAGAAGGAACGGCGCCGTTCAACCTGACCTTCACATTCGGCGGCGCCAGTCTCCACAGAGATGGGAAGCACTTCCTGAAATACGTCAGAGGGAGAAAAGTCCTACAACCACAAGGGATAAAACCCGGCCGAAACAGGAGCGGCGGTGAAAATGACCGCCAGATCGAACTGTTACAGTTAATATAAGAGTCTGTCCCCAATTCTTATGTGATGATTTCACCATTCCATAACCTGGCGAGAAAGGTTTTCCAGGGCAGGATTCTGATCGAATCGACAAGGCGTTCCTCTCTCTCATTACATACCACAAAGGCCTTCGACGGACTGTGCTCCTCAATAAAAGCTCTGAGCGATCGGAGATCACGTGCCGAGATGCTGCCTGAGCCCTTCACATCGATTGCAACCTGCCCGCCGCCAAGGATGAAATCGACCTCCAGGCCGCTCTTTGTCCTCCAGAAGCAGATATCGTAATCCAGCTCTCGATATGAGCTATGAGCCCTGAGCTCCATCAGAATGAAATGCTCGAGCGCCCTGCCGAACTGCTCTCCCTGCTCGGCGGGGATATTTCTTCCTGAAATAGCTCCTGCCACTCCTACATCGAAAAGATAGAACTTCTGAGCTTTTCCTATTACATTTCGGTGCTGTCTTTTTCTGTACGGCTCGATGAAAGTGCCGAGAAGGGTGTCGACGAGAATCTGGAAATATTCTTTCACTGTCTTTGAATCGACGCCGCATTCCCGCGCGATGTTCGAGAAGTTTATAAGCTCACCGTGCGAATATCCCATGGCATCGAAAAACCTCGAAAAGGCGGGGATATTTCTGGTAAGTCCTTCGGCAAAGACTTCCTCTTTAAGATAATCCCTCACATAGGCACTGACCGACCTCCTGTAGTCATCACGCAGGAGATGAAGAGGTATCATGCCCCGGTTCAGAGCCTTCAGAAGCTCAATATCATTGAGCTCTGCAGATACGAGAGGAAAGAGCTCATATCGCCATGCTCTTCCTCCCAGCAGATTTGCCTGTCCCCGCTTCAGCTTCCTCGCGCCCGAGCCGCAGAGTATGAAGGAGATCCCTTTGTGCTCGATGAGCCAGTGAACCTCATCGAGGATCATGGGAATCTTCTGAACCTCGTCGAGGATGACAGGATTTCTCATACTGTCTTCGTTTTTAGCCAGTACCTGCTCGCGAAAAAGTGCCGGCCTCTTCGACAATGCCAGAAACAAATCAGTATTGAGAAAATCAAAGATCAGGCTCTCAGGAAATCTCTCGCGGAGATAAGTGGATTTTCCTGTTTTCCTGGCTCCCCACAGGAAAGCAGACTGCCCGGCAGGCAGGGTGATATTGAGAAGACGCCTGATATTTGCCATTTTCCCATAAGTTCCGAATTTGCTTGACTAATTCGGAATAAACTCCTATTTAGTTTAACCAATAAAGAATATACTACGAAATGGTATATAAGTCAAGGCAATGGGGCGGCAGAGATGAATCTCAGGGAATCTGTAATATCAGAGAAGCCATGCATGGAAGACATCCAGACAGGAAGGCAGAGCGCTGCCTACTCTGCAGGGCAGATTAATGCTGATCGATAATCTTCCTCATGATATCGGCGCTGAAAGGCTTTCCGTGAGATGGGAAGATCGTCGTGATGCCGAGGGAGAGCAGGCGCTCCCAGCTTTCTCTCAGGAGTCTGCAGTCGTCTGCAAATATGGGGAGGCCAGGCCGCAGTGTGAAGGGGAAATAGTTCATCGCCATATCTCCGACAAAAGCCTCACCTGAATCGAGCACGACGCTCACCGAGCCCGGCGAATGGCCAGGTGTGTATATCACCTTTCCAGGGATGCCGTAAGGCTCGAGAGGGATTCCCTGATCTTCCAGCACGACATCCACTTTAGCCGGAGCTGGCCTGAGGTGATTTCTGAACATGAGCATCGGCGTCCGCAGGCACTTTCCCCACAGGCATGAGCCTTCCGGTATGGAAACCTGAGAGCGCTCGAGCCATTCCCTTTCATTGCCGTGCAGGGCCAGCGGCGCTCCTGTCATCTTTTTGATCTCATCCGCCAGGCCGATGTGATCCCAGTGAGCGTGCGTGACCACTATAAGCCTGATATCTCCCGGCTCTATAGCCGCTTTCCTCAACACATCCACGAAATTCTTCAGCTCTCCCGCCATTCCGCAATCTACAATGACAGTCCCCCGATCGCGAAGAACATAGCAATTATCGGCTCCAAGCGGGATTGGCAGTATCTCGGTCACAGTGCTCCCCCCTTACATCAGGCCTGAAGAATCAGGCATTTTGTTTTCCTGGCTCTTTTGAGCATATACTTTCAGTCAAAATCCACACCATTTCGGGATAGTGTTCTATTTAAGCACGATTGTAACGTATGAAGCTGTAGCTGATCTTCCCGCTATTTCCGGTCAATTGATCAGCAGCAGTATTCTCTGTGCAACTGCAGTAAAAACCAGCACACTGACCTTCTCTATCAACATAGCTTTGCTGCATCGCCAGTCAAGACTTTTCACCTGATCGGCCAGGATGATACCGCTGGTTTTGTAACCATAAGGGATTGATACTTCGAAAGGATATCCCTTTTTTTGCTCGTTATCGGACATACAATGCACAGGGAGGTTCTCGCATTATACTCGAGAGGTGAAAGAATCAATGCCGGCCTTCTTCCTGACTGTTCATGCCCCTGCTGCGGAGAAAATAAAAGCTCAACTATATCTCCTCTGTCCGGGATGAAGCCTTCTTTATCTACCATATCTCATTTCCCTGCGGTTCGCCGGAAGAGATTTCACTGTGCTGTGCTCTTTTCATATCGGATGTATCTACATTGATTATACACCGCTCACTATTCTTTTCAACAGCCCTCATAAAATAATCCAGAAAATATCATAAGCCCCGCTGTAAGTGGGACATAAGCCTGCACTGCCTGTATTGATGAGGAATAGAGACGGCGTCACATCAGTTTTTAACACGACACACGACATCTTTCATGTCCCGGAACTCCTGTGGAAGAGTTGTAACAACTGCGTTTGCCTGTCCCCGTTAAGGAGGGAATGATGGAACGGTGAAAAATGGGGCGAAAGGTATAAAATCATTAACATCAGAGCTCCTGATCTCAGGGATTATGTGCTGACAAGAGTTTTGTCCCTGCCTGAAGCGAGGAAGGCTATGAAATCGGCTACTTCTCCGGGTCAGACTTTCCCTTTAACATTCAGTTCTTTTATCTCCCTGGCATGGATGAGATCAGCTTCCTGAAGTCCTTCCTGCCAGTCTGCAGGCAAGCCTTCCTTCCTGCCCTCGGCCCTCAGTTTGGCATTGTAGTTCCGCACATTTACATCAAACAACCTATCGGCCTCCCATCAGTCAAGATCGACGAATTCCATATCCATCTTGTTCTGATATCAGTGCTTCAGAGTATCCCTGAAGTCATTTCGATCAACTGCCCCACAGAGGCTGAGAAAAGACCTGAAACATGTCTGAAATATTTCTGATTTCTTTCTGAAAAAAACAAGGCGCAATTAACAAAGAATTAACATGAAATTAACATTTGTAAAGACTGTTAACAGAAATGTGAGCAGAATTGAGCAGAGATAAAGTTAAAATATACTTAGAAAGATGCAAACGGGAGGAAAAAAGATGGATTGGATGAGAGCTTCAGCCTTACAGAACTCACCGATATATCCAAGTGTGACAAAGCAATCCGGAGCAGCAGAAAACATGAAAAAAATAGCTGCCCACCAGCATGAACAGGCTCATGAATACGACGACGGCTCATATATCAGCCCTCTTGACATCTTCACCCCGACAGAAGGTCTTGATATTACAAGAGAAGCCCCCCTCCCAGACTCCAGTGATGTAAAAATACCTTTCGAACTAAATCAGGATGATTGCTATAAGAGCAGAGCTCTCAAGTCTGAGTATTCAAATAATATGAATCTCTTGAAAGAAAAGCTTGAGATGGCGGAGCAGTTGAATCAGGAAATGCAGGGCATACAGAACTATGTCAACGGCGAAGGCGAGACCCCTCAGGGGATAAGCCACATCACACAGGACGGCGATTATACCACTGTGAGAGTTCAGGATGTTATCAACGGTATGAGCCTGAATGGTCAGCCTAATGAGAATGGAATGAATAATCACTGGATCGATTACACTTATAGTACAGACGGAAGCTATATGGCGAAAACAGAGCACAATGCCCTATCTAACGGCGAAACCCAGGATATTATGGAAACGTTAACAGGCAATACCTATGATGAATATATGAACGGAGATCATTATGGCAGCTTCACCTCAGAAGACAGCGAGCATATGACTTTAACAAGTCTCATAAACGGCAAAACCACATCTCTGGACGGCACAAAGATTACTAGCGATTCTCCCAAAGGCACATCTACCTATAATGTGAATGAAGATGGAGACGTGAGCGCCACCAAGTCCGGCGGCATAATGGAAACAGCTTTTCATGACGGCTCATATCAGCAGAGCCAAATAGGTGAAGACGGGAAAACAATAATCGATAAAACTGTGGCTCCTGGAGCCGGCCCTGATGCAGAGCACAACATGGCCTATTATGACAATCTGGCCAAGCAGATGGGCAGCGCAGTTGACGGAGACGGTAATGCAACCGAGCTTACAAATGACCAGCAGTATCTGCTCGGCCAGAGCCTTACAGCCTTCCAGCCAAATATTCTGGAGAAGCTTCAGGATTCAGGCGTTCAGTATATGATGTTTGATGATAAGAATTCGCCTCCGGGAGGATACCCATTCGGTCCTTACTGGCCTGAAGGCAAGGGGGGCAATTATTCAAAGGAGCGCAACATAGTGTCACTTAGGAGCTCAGACTTTGAAAACGGCGGCAATCGCCTTACCGACCATAATGTTCACCATGAAACCGGCCATTCAATCGACGATGTACTTATCAATGATATCATGTCTTCATTCGGGCAGCCGCAATTCAACATGCGCTCAGATGTGGATCCGCAATTTGCAGATATGTACAACAGCTTTGTTGAAGGAACAGCCGACGGCACACACCAGAATTGGTCAAATTATGCAAAAACAAACAAACATGAATACTTTGCAGAAGGTGTTGCATATTATGTCGGCACAAACAATGAGAAGGAGAAGCTACGTCAGCAGGATCCCGACCTCTTCAATTATATGGAACAGCTCTTTACAAATCAGCTGGCAGATCCCAATCTTGTCGTAGAAGATAAAGATGCAAAAATCCCCTATTCACCTCTTTAGGGAGTGTCTGTTCTGTTCGATGAGGCCTTAGGCTGAGTCGAGCAGAACGACTGCTCAATGAACTTCCATGCCGCTGGCTATATTGATGGACTGCCCTGTCATCGCCTTCGCCCTGTCTGAAGCGAGAAAGGCTATGAAATCGGCTACTTCTCCGGGATCGAGTATCCGCTTCTGCGGAATAGTCGAGATGATGCCTTTCAGCATTGCTTCGTGAGTCGAGTTGAACCTCTTTGCCATCACGTCTATGGAGCCTTTGTGGAGCATATCCGTATCCATGGCACCCGGGCATACCGTGTTAATCCTTATGTTGAATGGTGCCAGCTCCTTCGAGAGGGCCTGCACCATTGCTATGACAGCCGCCTTTGATGCTGAGTAAACACTCCCGTAGGCAGCTCCGGTCTTCCCTGAGACCGATGAGAGATGAACGATTGAGCCCTCTTTCTTTCTGTCGATAAGAGCCTTCACCACGGCTTTTGTGATAAAGAAAGCTCCTTTCACGTTCACCGCGAATGTGGTGTCAAAATCCTCAACTTTAATATTCACGAGATCATCGAGCGCAGGCTGAGCGGCACAGTTCACCAGAATATCCGGAGGGCCGCCTGATTCGGCAAGAAAAGCATTGAAAGCCTTGTCAATCATCTCCACATTTGCAAGATCCACAGAGGCGGTCCAGATTCTGCATCCCTCCTTCTCCAGAAGAGAGCGGACCTCATTGAGGCGTGTCATATCACGAGCCCACAGTGCAAGCTCTGTGGCTCCCTCCTCACAGAAACGCTCAGCCACTGCCCTTCCAAGCCCCCTGCTGGCTCCGGTGATCAGTGCAGATTTTCCTTTCAGAAGCATCAGCGCCCACTTCCTTTCTTCTCAATGAACTCTATGTACTCTCCGTCAGGGCCCTGGCAGAAGAAGAATCTGATATCGCCGTGAAGCTGCGGCTCCTGCTGAAGAAGTTTATAGCCCTTCTCCTTCACAGATTTCAGCACCTCGTCAATACCACTGCATCGGACTGCAAGATGTTTGATGCCGAATGAGCCGCCTTCCTTCCTGTACGGCTCGAGAAGCTCGACTACGCCGCCGCCTTTGCTGAGACTGCAGATCCGCATCTGCATGGCCGGTATGTCTTCAACCTCTCCAATCTCAAAGCCGCAGAGCTTCGAATAAAAATTCGAGCTATCGCCGATGCTTTTCGTCACAAGGCCGATATGATCGATTCCATGTATCTCCATCTCCATACCTCCTGATAAAGTAACAGACATTGCAGAATCACGATTAAAGAGTCCATGCTGATGTGAGCGCCTTCTCACTCTGTCACCTGTTTCTCAGCTCATGAGTCCGGTCTTTTCGAGTGCCTCAGCGCTACCTGCAAGACTCACCACCATCTCATCTTCGGTAAAGTGCCTGCCTGCAAGCTCTTCCACAATGGAAGGTGAAAGACTATCGATCCTGCGGCATATCTCTGCCAGCGATTCGGCAGGCTCTCCCATGAATATGCGCCTTCCAAGAATCCTGGCATACTCCATTGTATCTTCCGTTCTTACTGTCATATTTCCCCTGAACTGCCCTCTGGCACGCTCGAAGTCATCCTTCCTGACGCCATTCCGAGCCAGCCCGGAAAAGATATCTGTAATGTGCTCGATGGAATTCTTTACATGCTCAGGCTTGGTGTCCAGCAATATTCTGAATGTTCCTGAAGGCTCGTACAGCTTGAGCTGGGTCGTGACAAGATAGGTGAGTCGGTGCTCCTCCCTGAGCCTTCTGTAGAGAAGACTGCCGAACCCCACACCTGTGAGAGTGTTGATAAGGCTCCAGTCCAGCCAGCGCAGGCAGGCATCCGGGTCCTGAATCAGCCAACCGACAGCGATGTTAACCTGTGAAAGTCCCGGATATTCGCAATGATGAATTTTTCTCTTATCCTTTCCAGGACCGGTCTTCCCTTGCACTTTCCGCCTTGCCTCACCTTCGTGCATGGCGCATGAAAGGGTTAAAGCACAGTCTCTGGCAATATCCTGATCGATTGCTCCTGCAATGACAAGAGAGCAGTTGCTGCTGCAGTAGACTCTTTTCTTATACTGTGATATTACAGACACATCGTGTTTTGCTATCGATGCTGCATCTCCCAGAGGAGACCTTCCCATCGGGTGAGGAAGAAGGAGCAGATCTTCCAGGGAGAGTCCGTTGTGGAGGCGTGCGTTTGCCCGCTCCCGTTCCATCTCCTGAACTATTATAGACTTTTCCTGCTCCACTGCCTCGTCTTTAAAATCATTGTTGGATATAATCGACGCCAGAACCGAAAAGGCGGCGCGATAGCTCCACGGCGGAACCTTGGCCCAGAATGAAGTGGAATCTCTTGTGGAGTAGGCTGAAAGCTGCCCCCCCTCCCCTTCGATGGCGCTGCTGATGGCCGTGAGAGATGGATACTGAGGCGTACCATTGAAATTCAAATGCTCCAGAAAGTGCGATATGCCCCATTCCTGCTCGCTCTCATAAGCAACTCCGTCTCTAAAGGAGCACAGAATGGAGATAGAATGAGCCTGAGGCTGCGACATCACGATGACATTCATCTGTCTGTCATCGTTGAAAGAAAAAGCCTGCTCCTGTTGAATCTTTTCCATCAAAGCCTCCCGGCTGTCAATTCTCCATCTTTTCGACACGGTAAAGGCAGTATGGATTGTCGAAGGGGTCATCTGTGGTGGATATGGCAGTAACCTTGCAACCGCCTCTGCAGTCGAGCTTCTTATCGCAGTCTCGGCAGTGAGGCCCCATCCTGTCAGGATCGAAGTAGCGGTTGAGCTTGAAGAGATTCCTGTCCTCCCATATCTCCTTGAGACTCCTGTTCCTTATATTATCCTCCCTCTGAGACTCAGGGAGAGACAGGCAGCCTTTCACATATCCGTCGGCTTCAAGCCCCAGCACCCATCGGCCTGCATGACATCCCTTCCACGGCTTGTCTGTTATATCGTATTTCGAATAATACCCCAGATTGTCACCGGCGCAGACCATCATCTTCCCTTCTTTGCGGATTTTCTCTACAAACTGAGCCACTTGAGGGAGATCCTTCGGATCGAGGACAGATTCACTGTGCTCTTTCATCCTTCCTGACAGGAATGTCACCTGGATCTGCCAGAAGTCCATCGGAACATCGAGAAAAAGCCTGTAAGTTTCGTCTAGAAGTGGAAAGTTCATCTTTGAGACGTGAGACACGACTCCGACGGAAACCCCTTTCTCCTTCAGCATCCTCGCGCCTCTCATGGCTCTCTGAAAAGACTGGCTGTTCTGCCGGATATGGTTGTGAACCTCGGCAGGGCCGTCCAGAGAGAGGCCGATTCTTCTCAGGGGAGTTTTGAGGATGCGGTCAACATTCTCTTCCAGATAATAGCCGTTCGTAATCATATAGGGCTCGACGCCCTTCTCTTTGAGCCTCCTTGCGAAGTCATCCCAGTGGGGATGCATGAGAGGCTCTCCACCGGAGAGGGTAAGCACTTCACAGCCAAGTTCGGCAATGTCATCGCAGAACTTCAGTGACTCTTCGAGTGTCAGCTCATCAGCTCTGGGAGCACCTGCTGAAGTGCCGCAGTGCAGGCAGTTGAAGTTGCACCTCCTCGTCAATTCCCATCCTGCTATCTTTGGTATAAATGGAAAAGTCATTATGATCTCTCTTTCTCCTTTCTGAGAATCAAAAAGAGCCATACTGCCAGTGTGCCGGCCACAATGACGAGGCTCCCCACATCGGTGATATGAACGTATTTTACCTTGTCGAGCAATAATCCTGCCGCATAGGTTCCGATACCCACCATCATATATAGAAGGGCGCTGACGGTTCCGAATATCTTGCCTCTCAGATGGGCCGGCGGCTTTTCCATGAGGAAGGTCATGAATATAACCGAAGAGATGCCATCTCCAAAGCCTCCAATGAAGATGGAGATAAATGCACAGTACCAGAGGTCGAAGCGAAATGTGAACCCCATGCCGAATGCCATTATAACCATAGCTCCACAGTAAAGATGGATCAGCGGTATTTTAAGGCGCTTATGAAAAAATGACACTGCCATTGAGCCAATGAAGGTTCCTGCGCCCCAGAATGCTATGAGATATCCATAAAAGCTGCCTTTAAGCCCTACAGCCTTCAGTCCAAAAACAGGGAGCACGGCGTTGTATGCTCCGCTTCCAATCCCATCGAGAAAGCGGAGAAAAAGCGTGGTCAGAAGCAGAGTTGAGCCGGCAAGAAAAAGAGCCGTTTCCCTGAACTCCTGAACGATCGGCTGCCTCTCTTTCCTATGCGCGGCCTCCTTCGACACGGTCCGTATCATCAGCATTGTCAGCACCGAAAACACGAAGGAGAGCGAATCGACCAGAAACACGACCTTGTATCCCCAGAAGCCTATCAGAAGCCCGCCAAGCGCCGGCCCGATGACGGTGATGACCGACGAGGACATGCGGCTCAGTGAGTTGGCCTGCATCAGACTCTCCTTCTTCACGATATCCGGCAACATTGAGCCGAAAGAAGCAGTGAATATCTTATCCAGCGCTGACAGCATAAAGCCTAACACGAAGAACTCGGTGAGGCCTGTCGAGAAAATGAACGCAAGCACCATCAGGGCTCTCAGGGCGTCGCAGATCAGCATTATCTTCCTTCTGTCGAACCTGTCGGCCAGCACTCCTCCGAGAGAGCCGAAGAAGACCGACGGGATGAGCCTTATGACCAGGAACAGCCCCAGGAGCCTTCCTGAGCCGTACAGATGATATATATAGGCATTCAGGCCTATGAAGTTTATCCATGTGCCGAGCCCCGATACGGACTGGCCTGTCCACAGAAGAAGAAAGTTACGGTTTTTCAGAAGCGTTTTCATTTCTACCTTCAGCAATCTGACAGGAGTTGGACTCTTTCAACAGACTTCTCTCGTGTTCGCATATTCCCGATCTTTTCCTCCGGGCATTCGCATGCAACCGAAAAAAGAGCGACATACATGCCGCTCAATTCGTTAAAATCAATGGATTTTCTGTTACCTGCCCTTTTCAGTCTTTTCCCTGTTCACTTTAAGTTTGATCCCGTCTATCACGACAAACTCGTCGTCCTGCTCGACTTTCCCGGCCTGCAGAATCGGCTCTGCCTCGGGATTCCTGGCGACATTCTCGAACTCGGCCTTCTGTTCTATGGAAGGCACATTCACGGCATAGAGCTTGCCGTTGTTGCAGCCAAAGAAGAAGTTGCCGTTTCCGTCACATGCAGGCGGGCAGTGGACATAGCTGTCTGCGTGGTACTGCATCAATTTCAGCCCTGACTCCTGATCGAGGCAGAAGACCATGTTTCTGTCTGTAACCACATAGAGGAGGCCGTTCTCTGCCGGAGCCGGCTCGACCCGGAGTTCCCCTCCGATGCAAAACTCCCACTTGTGCTTCCCTGAGACGGGATCCACAGCATAGAGCATGTTGTCGCTGTTCCCCACATACACTGTGCCGTCCTGGCCGAGCACCGGCGAGGGAAGAATCCAGTGGCTGGTTGGAAAGCTCCATTTGCTTCTGCCGTTTGCCGGATCTATCGCAACGAGGCTCTTGCCTATGCATCCGGCGTATACCGTTCCATCAGGGCCTACAGTCGGAGAGTTGCGAAGCATGCCGCCTGTTTCACACTTCCATTTTTCCTTTCCCGTCCCTGGCTCGAGGGCATATACTGAGCCGTCGTGCCCTCCTCCGTAGACGGTACCGTCCCTTCCGAGAACGGGCGGGGCTTCGAACTCCTGATTAATGGGCGTCCTGGCCGTTATTTTCCGGCTTTTCAGATCGATCGACAGAAGGTTGCCTCCCGACATTATTGATGCCCGGTTGTCGTCATACACAGTGAGCTGACCTCCTTCACCGCCAAGCGGAATCTTCCACTTTTCGCCGCCGTCTGCGGGATCCAGCGCGTGAATCGCTCCGTCACCGGCAACAACCAGAAGTGAACCGTCAGAAGCGAGCACAGGAGCATGGCACTCGCCGCCGCCTATCTGTTTCTTCCACATCTCCGTCCCTGTCCCGGGCTCAAAGGCGTGAAGTGCCTTGTCAGGGTAGCTGTCGCTGACGAAAAGCCTGCCATCGCGCCCCAGAACAGGAGATCCGCATACGGAAAGGTCCTTGGTCCATTTGACTTCAGCGGTCTTCTTCGAGCTGCCGGCGAGAAGTGCCCCTGCTGCTTTCCTGATGTCTACTGTCGGGCTGGAAGTGACGCTTTTCTGAAATACATCGGAAATGTTCGGGAAGGTCTGCGGAGCCTCTTTTTCACCCTGGCCGCACTGCCTGATGCTTCCTGACTGTATTGCGCCTCTATCCTGTATTTCCATGACTGATGCCCCCCTGCTGAATTTTTCGATGCATACTGCAGAATTCATTATCCACAGAACAGTAACTGCATGGCAGGTTGCACCTCATCGTGTTGGCAACAATCAGCCTGCCTGCTTATATCCTCCGGCGCGCCGGCACTGCAGCCTCCGCGCCGTACATAAAAAAACCAACATTACGGCTGGTTTTTTTATCGTAATTCTTGCTCTGATTAGTTGCCTGTGCTGTAATCAGGGGGAAGAACATACATTGCATGGACCTCGTTACATGTGACTGTTTCGTTTTCTCTCCACATATCTGCAGCCTCCTTCAATCCATTATGAATATCCTCGATGATACTAGCAGCCGCCGCCATCATCCGGGGGTATGATATACATTGCGTGAATTTCATTGCAAGTTACTGTTTCGTTTTCATTCCAGAACATGTCGATTTCCTCCTTTTTCAGTAATAAAGCTTATATCTGAAGATATTATGCTACAAACTCAGCAGCCCGGACCGGGATCGGGGGGTATCACGTACATCGCATGAACTTCGCTGCAGTTTACTGATTCATTTTCATTCCAGAACATATTTCGCACCTCCTTTTCTCGATCTTCTCTACTTAAATCTTATCTTTTTTCGCCTGCGGATTCAAGCATTTTTTGTTACAAAAACATTAATAAATTACCACATTCTCAATTGAGTTCCAAACAAACGGGATTGTACAACATAGAAAGTGTTTTGTCAACACCTTACGAGACTCCTTTTCATAGAATCTTTTCAGAGGCCCCGCTCCTTTCTGTATACGGCCTTGTCCCCAGTAGATAAAGGATTATCGTATTCAGCAGAAAAGTCCAGAGGACAAACATCAATCCTGCGTCGTTTAACAGCACCATTTCCCTGGTATGGTGCAGCGATGAGGACACATCAATCTCGCCGTCCAGATATCCCAGGCCGAAGAAGGCCAGTATGGAAAAGATGATAATCAATGTGCTGTCTATCCTTCCTTCCCTTACTGTATGAAAAAGCACCACGAAGAAGATCAGTATCGGAACGTGATGAATGGGCGCCACATAGAAAAAGCCTGAAAAGAATATATGAAGCGTCATGGTTATAAGGAACAGGCTTCCATAACGATCATCCGGTTTCAGTCTCCGATTCATATGATACAGTACAAGAATGATGTAGACTGTCATGCACAGGAAGATCGCCTTGCCGAACACAAGCATCTGGCCGGATGAGAGAGTGAGATGCAGCTTTCTTATCAGAGCTGTCGGCAGAGACTGCCAGATAAACTCCTCTGCACTTCCTGTGAGCTTCACAAGCCTTGCAGCATAGCAGGAAACAAGTCTCACAGAATTGGTGAGAAAAAGAAAGGGCAAGTTGTAGAGAAGAGCGCTCCCAAGTGACAGAAGACACATTCTCCACTCTTTCCTTACGATGAAATATAACAATATACAGAGAGGAAAGAGCTTCACGTTGATCGCCAGACCCAGTACGAGGCAGGCTGCAAGATCCTTCCCACGGCAATGCAGATAAAGAAAAAGAGAGAGAAGGAAGAGAAGAAAGATGTTGATCTGCCCTGACATGAAGTTTTCAATGACAGGTGAAAAAACCAGAGCAAAAGGAAGCATTATAAGCGTGTAAAGGACCGGGTAAATAAAGCTCTTCCCGTTCCTGAATATGAGATTGAGAAAAAAGAGCGAAAGAAAGAGCCACAGGTGGTTCAGCAGAAAGAAGACGCTGATTGCATCGCTTCTGGAAAGAAAGCTGAAAGGTATGTGAAGCACATACATGACAGGTGGATAGTTGGGAGGTCCGAAGTATTCCATGCCAGAGCTGTGAGCCTGTTTACAGTCCAAAAGGATTTTCTCATCATATACGTTCACGCATCCCATTCTGTAAAGGTACCCATAGTAATAGTAAAGCCCTGCGAAATCCCGGCCGAATATCGGATAGTGGCTGTAATGAGTCCAGAAACAGCAATAACAGTATCCCCTGTTTCTGAAATAAGGGACGCAGAGAAGCAGGAAGATGAGAGCAGGTATGATGATTTTCCAGATCCGGCACTTCTGCATCATATCACCAAGGAGACAATCTCACGGCAGAGCTGCCGTGAAGGAGACCTGGAATTCAGGGCCTCCCGATGTAACAAGAGTTCTGGAAAAGATGGCAGAGAACCCTTCCATGCAGTTCTTTGATTGTCGGCAGATGGAATAAACGGAAAAAGCCAGGCGTGAATCTCTACCGCCTGGCTCATTTATCCTCTTCAAACCCTGATCCCCGTTATTTTTCAAGCACTTTAAAGCTGCCCTTGTGGTATGAGCCAAAGTTCTTGTCAATGCCATACTGCTTATACGGGAAATCTACCCACTGCCCGTTAATCTGCAACTGTACCGATCGATGGTTGTTGGCCTGGCTTGTGGGATATTCGATGATCCTGGCCTGGTAGCCTGACTTTTCCAGCTCCTTTTTCAGATAGTCGGCTCCTGCCCAGCAGTCGCCTTTTCCAGTTTTGGACATCTCATCGCCTGATGTTGTAGTTCCAAGTCCGTGCTTGAATGTGGCCATCTTTTTGCCAATCTGATCGATGGCGGCGCTTTTCAATGTAGTTGTATCGGCTTTTGTATTGTTCCAGGCAGCATTCGCTGCGGCGTTCCCGTCTCCGGCAACTGCGATGGCATTTCCGTTCCCGGCAGCAGCAGCAGCGTTCCCTTCCCCGGCAGCAGCGGCGTTCCCGGCGGCAGCGTTACCGTTTACGGCATTCTGCCCTTTGGCAAGCATCTGCTGCATCGCCAGGGCAAATACCATATTCTGAAGCTGGTTGCACGTGTTCTGGGCGGCTGCCAGTTTGGCCTCGGCACTGAACTTTGCGCTGTCCTGCAGCATAGTGTTCAGTGAATCCTTCGTGGGCATGCCTGACAGCATCGATGAAGGCTGTTGTTTTATGGAGCCGACTCCATATGTCTGTGAAGCTGGATTGAAGCTCTGATTCTGAATTGCACTCAGGGTATTCACGGTATTTGTCCTCCTCTTTCAGCCTGGACAGCGTTTTTTTGATATCCGATAACACTGTCTCTCACTTTTATTTTCACCGTGGCTCCTTATAAAAAAGTAAATTTCCGCTCAAGAATCCCTGAAAAGATTAACTCTGTGTAAACTTATGATTAAACTTTACAACTTTCCAGATGAGAAAAAAAAGCAATTTAAGACAAGTATTAATCTACGGACTCTGTTATACTATGATGGTAAACACTATTCAATGACAGGGGGAATACCATGGACTCGATCGGCTCAGCAGCTCATAAACCAAACATACTGATGATTGCCACTTCAGCTGATAAGCTTCCGCTTAAAGATGGCAGCGTCATGGAAACAGGTGCCTGGGGAGAAGAAGTATTTGAACCGCTAAAGACTTTCAAGGATGCTGATTTTCTCGTTAACGTCGCCACACTGCAGGGTGCGAAGCCGGCTTTTGACGCCAACAGCATGAGCCCTGCCATGATAGGAAAAGAGAAGGCACAGGAATACAACGAGCTATCTGCGAAATCGACTGAACTTAATAAACCGCTGAATCTGCAGCAAATGACAGGTGAAGATCTGGCAAAATACGATGCCATTTATATTGCAGGAGGTCACGGAGTTCTGGCCGATCTTGCAACTTCACCTGAAATGGGAAAACTCTTAAAGCAGGCCATCAGCAGCAGCAGGCAGGTAGTATGTGCAGTATGCCACGGCCCGGCAGTCTTCAAGGCCCTTTATCTGGCTGGGGAGCCAAAAGCGCTGGCTGGTGTTAAAATGACAGGTTTTTCTGAAGAGGAAGAAGCAGCCGCTTCATTGAAAGGCAGAGTTCCTTTTGAACTGGAATCCACATTGAAGGAGATGGGAGTGGAATACAGCCAGACAGATCAGCTTTTTTCACCTTATATAGTCTCCAGCGGCCATACGGAGAACGGTAAATCCAAATTTATCACAGGACAGAATCCGGCTTCATCAAAGCCTCTGGCAGATGCAATCGTCTCCAATCTGAAAGCCAATCCAGAGATGTGAAATATACTTTCTGATTCAGATATCAGAGCTCCACAGATAAATATCAGGCATTCAGTCTGATATTTTCTTTTTCCTGAACAGCCTCGGCGAATTGCCGAAATAACTGTTGAACAATCTGCTGAAATGGCTGAGACTCTCAAATCCAACTTCAAAAGCTATCTCCGTAACAGGGAGCTCTGAAACTTCGAGAATTTTTCTTGCTCTTTCCAGGCGTTGCCTTATAATATACTGATGAGGAATCATTTCGAAAGTTTTTTTGAAAAGACGCATAAAATGATGCGGCGAGAGACAGGCGACTTTTGCTATATCTTCTATGGCAAGCTTTTCTCTTAAAGAAGCATCTATGAAGTCTTTTGCAATGCAGAGGCGCCTGTAAATCTCGAGCCTTGCCGATTTCCTGACAAGAGGGACCTTGTCTGCTTCATATTGAATACTGCTGTTTTTCCTTGCCAGATGCCCAAGTAATATATGCAGTTTATCTTCCAGTTCGCCTGGCGACAGTTGGCCGATATCTGCTGACTTTTTCAGAGACACTATTATATTTCTGAGCTCACTGCTGTATTGAAAGGTTTTCTCAAGGAAGACAGGCTCTTTTTCAATTGAACAGGCAGGTTCAGCCAGCAGCTTTTCATCTGACAGCATAAAGCTTCTCAGCACATCTTCCTTCAGGCTCCTGGATATGAATATGCAGAAAGATTCCACATCTGTTTCAGAGGAAACGTAAGAGCTGTATCTCTGCCCCTCGTTTAAAATCAGGAAGCACGATTCGTCAACATGGAAGAGGCCGCTTTCGCTCTGATAGAACTCCTGTCCGTTAAAAGCGCATTTAATGGATAAAACACCTCTGTGTGTCTGAAAAAAGCTCCTTTTCAGATAGAGGAGACGAAAAAGGTGACTCATTCTGATATTCCCTGTTCGGACTTCACCAGGCTGTGCAGATCCATACTCCTGATGCCCGATGCCATGACCAGGTTTCTCAGATTACGGTTATACATGAAGGGAAGCTTGACACACTTGAGAAGCAGGTTCTTTTTCAGATTGCATCCCTTCCTTTCATAGCGGTGGACTACACTCTCACCGCCCTCATTGAGAGCCTCTGCCAGGGCCAGTGCGCTTCTGAAGGCATAGCTGAGGCCTTCTCCGGATGTAGGGCTTATGAATCCTCCTGCCTCACCGATGAAAGCCAGATTGTCGAGCCCGTAACAGAGATGACCCGTCGCCATGGGGCGAAACAGCATTGATCCGTTTTTCTTCACCGACCGCTCCAGATTGAATCCCATCTCCCTTAATCTGACTTTCAGTTTTTCGAAGGATTTATGAGCTTCCTTCCCAGGCAGGAGCGCTGCGCCGACAATCAGGAACTCGTCTTTGGGGATGGTCCAGCAGAAGTAATCTGATATCTCATCATCGAAGATCACCGAATAATACGGCAGCGCTTTCACTGATACGAACCACTCCTGCACGGCCACGTAGACTCTGGGACTTCTCTTCCTGCAGATGAAGCGCCTGGCACAGGACGAGGAGGCGCCGTCAGCAGCGACAATGAGACGGGCATCTTCTTCGTAGTCTCTGCCTGCTGCAGAGAATCTCACCTTCCCGCTGCCCTTCCCGGTCTCCACCTCCCTGACCTGACAGTTGCACCTGATGTCTACAGTTGCCGGTAAGAGAGAAACAATGTACCGGTCAAATCTTTCTCTGTCCATATTTATGTAGTGGCGCTGATAGTATCTCTCCCTCGAATTGCGCACATCTATCGTTCTCACGGTAAAGAGCTGAGGCCCTACAAGCACATCACGGGGTACGCCAAGGCCGAAATGGGCCAGCATGTTCTGCGCGTCAGGGGCAAGAAGGCCGCCGCAGCATTTTCCCGGTGAAGACTCTCTGTATCTGTCGAGAAGTCCTCTCCGCTCCAGCATCAGCACCTTGCAGGTTTTCCCGATGAGCCTGGCAAGCGTTGCTCCTGCAGGACCTGCACCTATTATCGCCACATCATACATGTATGATTACCCTTTCTCCACTAACCTTCTCACCAGGCAGTTGCTCTATCTGATGCTGATTACGCAGTGCGGTCCGGTATGGCGAGAATATGGTGTTCAGCCTCTTTCAGTCTGCCCTGAGTCTTGAAAAGCACGGCCAGCTGGTAGTGAGATTGATAATGACTGGAATTAATCTCCAGAACACGGTAAAAATTTCGTTCAGCCCTTTCATAGTTGTGTTCATCCAGCTTCTTCATTGCCCTTGCAAAGAGCTGGCGCTGGCGCTCCTGACTCTTTTTCTGATATCTTTGATGAAAGTATCTGAGTATCTCGAAGAAAAGCCTTCCAGGCGATGAAGCCAATTCCAGAATCCTCTGATACTCGGTTCTTCTCTTGACAGAGAGCTTGAAAGAATCCGCTCTTTCTGCCTCCACCAGTATATCGCAGCATTTCTGAACTCCGTGCCGCCTGTATAGATCCTGATCAGGAAAGTCACAGGTGATATCGTACACTGTATAAGTAAAAGAATAGTCCCACCTGCTGAACTTATCACAAAGGCGGCTTAGAAAAAAGTCCTCTCCATCGATTACAGGCGATACTGCAATCATATGAAAGGTTCCTCCGTCGTTCAGGTGCTCATCCACTCCCTCCAGTATCGTCATCGGTATCTCTGTACCGTAATCTGACCCGCCGTAGGCCCACAGCTCCTTTTTCCGGGACTCCGGCAGAAATACATAGGGCGGATTGCTGACGATGACATCAAACTTTCGGTTCCCCAATCCCCTGAAAGCATCGGAGATCGTGAACTCAACATTGTCAAGCTGATTGAGCAACGCGTTGCTTCTCGCGATCTTGACCGCCTTGGGATTAATATCAACACCGACTACCTTCTCACAGAACTGTGACAGCACCATGGCCTGGATGCCTGAGCCGGTCCCAACGTCGAGACCACTTCCGAACCTTTTTCCTGAAAGGCGCTTCTTCAGCAGGCCGGCAAAGAACAGAGACTCAGCGGCCAGGTACACCCTTGTTTCGGCATTTTCATCCTGTTCGGGAAATGATGACAGAAGATAGAGACTGCCGAGCGGTGTGACATAATGACAGGATCTCAGAGTGCTACCGTGCTTCCTTATAAGGTTTCCGGCAATCAAAGATTCAAGCTCACCCTCTTTTATCTCCTCCTCCAGGTCCCGGCTTTCCAGCGTCTGGCCCAGCCAGAAAAGCAGCCACAGCCTGTAAGCGTGAGGATGAGAATGTGCAAATGACTCGGCATACACAGGATGGAAAGGCAGTATCTTCTCCACCGGCGGGCAGGCGCTCCGGATGGTATATCCCGCCATAAGGCGCCTGAGCAGCAGCATTATTATTTCGGCGATGGAGGGGATCACAGGTATCTCTTCGCATCCCGAATACCCGTTTCTGTCCAGCACATTCTTCAGCACCGACAATGCTTCCGGGGATATCTCATTTCCGAGACCGGCCTTGATGCTCCTCTCTTCTGCCATATCTTTCCCTCCTGATCTAATCATTACATAACCGTATTTCACCGTGGATCAGATTATATCATTCTTTGTTCCGGGCAATCAATCATCCCGCACCGGCTCCCTGGCTGCCGGCGACATTGAAGGCCGCGATCTGAAGAACATTGGGGACCTTTTGAAGATGGTGAATAGAGAAAAGTTGAAGAGGACACAAATGAAAGGATGAATGAACCTCAACACGATTAGGCATTCAGGTCATGTGAATACTCCCACTGAGTACCAATCATGCCTGCAGTGTCCCGTTATTTTATGACATGAGGCTGCAGACAATTCTGGTCCTGTTTCCAGGATATCTCATCACTGGGCCGGTGGAATCTGGCACTTTCCCTTGTCATCACCTCGACATGACTCCCTGGATATGCGATGAATCGCCTTCTGATGAGATTCATCTCTTTCTTCGAGGTGATGAACGAGATCCTGGTAATTCAAGTATTCAATTTTGCCATTTGGTTCAGCCATAGATCACCTCAATGACAGTTTTTCCGTATCACTGCACCGGAGCAGGCGAAATCCTGCTTCAATGTATTATCAGGCGCAGTGCTGAATTATGGCTGAAAGAGAGATGAAAAAAATATGAAAACAGTTATATGGATGTTAATTTTTCAGCAGTAGCGAAAAACTTCATGAAGAAATACTGTTGATTGTGGCAGGGCTTTTCCCTCATCTGCGGTGATTGGAGAAATCATACAAAGCTGAATTGCACTGATGGCCGTAATATCTGTTATTACCTGTCTACAGGAAGCTTTACCCCTCCGACTATTATATACTCTTCCTCCTGCTGGATTGTCGGTTTGTCGGTGACCTCAGCAGGCTTTTCAATCTCCGTCATATCAGGCTTGGGGATACTGCTTCTCACAGCAGTAAGATAGCCCCCTGCACTGATGGAAAGAAGGGAGCTGCCGTCCGGGCTGAGAACAGGCGAAGAGCCTTCATAGTTATGATCGAGGAAACTCTCCCACAGCACTTTTCCTTCTTTCAAAGCGCCTGTATAGCCTCCTGCACTTAACGTGCAGAATGTGCCGTCCGGAGCCACGGCAGGAGAAGAGCCTTCATAGTTGTGGTCCAGAAAATGCTCCCACAGCACTTTTCCGTCCTTCACCGCTGTTGCATAACCGCCGGCACTGAGCACATAGAGAGTGCCATCAGGCCCGACTGCAGGCGAGGAGCCTTTATAGTTATGATCCAGAAAATGCTCCCACAGCACTTTTCCGTCCTTTACTGCAGTTACATAGCCGCCGGCACTGATAGTGTACATTGTGCCGTCTGCTCCGACAGCCGGAGAAGAGCCATCATAGTTATGGCCCAGGTGGTGCTCCCACACAACTTTCCCATCTTTCACCGCGCTTGCATGGCCTCCGCCACTGACAGAATACAGTGTGCCATCGGCTCCGAGAGCCGGAGAAGAGCCTTCATAGTAGTGCTCAAGGCTGCACTTCCATAAAATTTTCCCATCCTTTACCGCGCTTGCATAGCCGCCGGCACTGACAGAGTACAGTGTGCCATCGGCTCCGAGAGCCGGAGAAGAGCCTTCGTATGTATGCTTCAGGCTGCACTCCCATACAACTTTCCCATTTTTGACCGCACTTGCATAACCACCGTGGCTGACAGTATACACCGTATTGTCCGGGCCGACTGCAGGAGATGAGCCTCGTTTGAATTCATACTTATCGTCATCCTCTGAGCCTCCAAAGTCGTGATCAATATCACACGACCACTGTATTTTTCCATCCTTAACTGCAGATATGTAGCCGCCTGCACTGATGGTGTAGACAGTGCCATCGGCCCCTGTCGCAGGCGTGCAGCGATCGTAGTCGTGATCAAGAAAACACTGCCACGATATGCCTCCCAGCTTCTCTGCCTTGTCGAGAAGGACCCCGGCTGCCTTATCAATAGATATGGCCGGAGTGGAAGAACCTGCGGACGGAGCGCCCTGCGAAGCGGAAGTGGCTGCAGCCGGAGTGCCTGATGAAACTGAACCGGAAGAGCCTGCGGTCAGGGCCTTTGAAGGGATTGAGCCTGCTGCAGGCGGAGATGGAGTAAAAGTATCCTTCTGCTGATTATTTTCACCTGTGCCCTGCATCTTTCTCTCCGGAGCACCGGCCAGATGTGGTAATGAAATCGGCATATCTGGATTTATCGTCATTTCAGGGCACCTCCGTATTGTTTCGGATCATCATCACAGAAAGTATGCAGACTGCTACCTTAATATTATATCTCAATATGTCAATATATCAAATCAGATTATCTGTCTCCCAGTTCCTTCATCAGCTCTCGCAGCTCTGCCGTTCGTGCTTCTGTCATCTCCTTCATTCTGCCGTAGTAGATGAGCGGGTATATGCTGCCGCCCTTGTTGGGACTTGCCCAGCATGCAGAATTGGCGTCGCGGAACTTTATCCACGCCAGCTGCGCATCTATCAGCGCGTCTTTCTGCTCTTTTGCAACCCTGTAAATGAGCTGTTTATATACATTGTTCAGCTCTGCATCTGATTTCTTATATCTGTCCTGCGCATCGCGGTTCATCTGAGACTGTGACTGCGCTACAATGAGATACTGCGTTTCGGCGTTTTCACGGCATTGCACAAAGGCCGCTGCCGCGATGAAAATGAACACTGCAAGCGCGAATATAATGAGATACTTTTTCATAAAACCTCCTTATTCTCTCTTCTGTTATAGCAGCGCTCCAATCATGAGCGAAGCGAACCGCGTTCTTTCATATACGGCGCTGTTCTCACGGCTCTCCGTCTTTCATCGGGACTGTCCTGGTTATGTCATAGAGCACCAGTGATGCTCCCAGAGACGCGGCAAGATGCTTTCCGCCGGGGCTGAATATCACAGAGTTGCCGTGACCGCAGAAGCGCCTCGTTCTCCCTGTCTTCTTCCAGGGCTCAAGCGAGTACAGTTCCGCATAGGTTTCCATGATGTATATTGCTGCGGCATACCTGGCTTTGCAGTCAATTGCAAGAAAACCAACAGGGCCAGACTCTCTTTTTTTCAGCTCCTTCAATGTACGTGCATCCCTCCAGGAAACCCCGTTCACTCCTGCAGAGACAATGATGTGTTTTCCAGGGATGAATTCCAGCGCCAGCGATGGATCTGCCTTTCTGACTGACCCAATCTTCTTCCCTGATATTGTATCCCAGCAGGTCAGCGTGGAAGGTGAATAGCCATCCTCTTTATCGCTGTCGTGAACTGCTGAAGCGGCCAGCAGTGCTCCATCGGAACTGAAGGCGGCCCGTTCAAATGAGAGGGCCTCGCCGGTCAGCGTCTTTACCGTAGCTCCACTGACGGAATCGAGCAGCAGGACTGCCCGATTCTGTATATCTGAGCAGACAATATAACTGCCATCCGGACTGAACCGGATTGGAACAGCACCCCGCCCTGCAAAGATGCTTTTCTGAAACCTGCCTGTATGGCTGTCGTAAAGGCTTATTGAGCTGCTGTGGGCTACGGCAATGGTTTTTCCAAGGGGGCTGAAGGCTATTGAGCAGATATCCCCTGCAGGCGGCTTTATGGTTGCTTTCCTCTTGAGATTGCAGGCGTCAAATATGATTACTGACTGACGCATACCTTCTGAATCGGCGTCCGGGTTTGCCTGAGTGAGGGAAGCCAGCAGCCTGCCGTCCGGAGAGAAGGCCAGTTGCCCGAAAACTTCGCGCTCGTCTTTAGAGTACACCACACCGAGCAGAGGAAATGTCTTTTCTTCCTGGCTGCACACCAGGGCTGCGCAGAGAAAAAGAGTGACTGCAATAAACAGTATAAGACCGAGCCTGGTGTTCATTATCCGGCACCTCCACAGATAGTAGGCATAAAAAGCTCTTTCCGCTGCTGTGCAGGCCTTTCACAACGGAGCAGCGAGTATTTCCTGATGCAGTATCTGATAGAATCGTTCTCTGCCGTGCTTCTCCGCCCAGAGAGTATGGCCGCACTTTTCCAGAAGTATGAAGTGAAAGCTCCTTATCACCGTCGATAAGGGCTCACTGACGCCCTGCCAGGGATGCGGATCATAGTCGCCGTGGATTGCGGTGACCTGACATGAAATCTTTCTTCCCATTTCCAGCAGTTCGCCGCTTTTCCTCATAGCATTGGCATCGCTCCACACGCTCTCATTGATCTCAGGCTGGTATTCGATGACTTCTTTATCCAGAGCGATGGAATCGTAGGAGTCGGCCTTGGACGAAAGCTCTCCAAATCTCGCGAAACAGCTGAGCCTGGCACCTGTCTCCGGACTGCTCAGTGCTTTCATTATTCCCTGCAGCTCTTCTCTTTCCTTTTCAGCAAGACGGGCGATCCTTGTCTTCATTATATCTCTGGCATATTTCTCCTGAAAAGGCGCACTGGCAAGCAGTATGAGCTTTTTTACCTGCATCGGGTATCGTGCGGCGACAATATAGCTGAGAAGCGCCCCCCATGACCAGCCGATCAGGGTGACCGGGAGACATCCGTGTCTCTCGACGATGGTTTTCAGCTCTTCAACCTGACCTTCAAGAGACGATGCCGTCTGAAGCGGCTCCATGACAGCGATTGAAGTGGAGAGCTCCCTCGCCACCGGAGCCATTTCTCCAGGTGCTCCGGGACCGCCGTGGACCACTGCCACAGTATAAGGCGGGAAGCCGTAGGTTCTGGGATTCTGCATTATTGGCATCGTTGTACCTCCAGGATAGTATTACAGGCTCGGGCGGCATTATTTCCAGAGCCGCTCCGGAGGCGGCACGAGGCCCTTTCCAGGCCACGTTTCAGGCTGATTCAATACATCACCGGCCATATTCCAGGGCGTCACCGAAACCTCTGCGACAGTGACCTTTATCTGCTCCCAGTCAGCCGGCCCTGCCCATACCGGGAACCACACACCGATTATCATTCTTGCAGATACTGCCGAAACACTGGTCGTACTGATGCCGATCTTACGGCCATCCACATAAAAAGAGACATCTCTGCCGCTGCAGACATACCATTTCGAATGTATCTTCACCGCCGCCATACCCTGAAAAGGCGAGGAGGCATCGTGAATGTAGTGATAGCTCCCGTAATCTATCAATCTGTCCGGTGGAAGCTCTGTAATCTCTTTCAACTCGGTTCTCCACTCCCACCTGTACCTGTGATAGAGACCATCTGCCACGCTTCTGCCGCTCGAAAGGAGTTGTATGCTCTGGAAGGTAGCGCCTTTTTCAAGGTCGTTCGCCGTCAGAAACGTATTGAATGCTCCGCGTGTAAAGAAATCGCCATTCCGTGCGTGTCCCATCTCCGGCGCATCAATCTCTGAGTTTACCGATGAATAAAACGAACCGGATGAGGCGCTGTTTCGATACTGAGGCTGATACAGAGGATCGAGCGCATTGAGGAGAAGGCCTGTCAAATCTCCTTCTGCGCTGCGGTGCTCTTCATAATGAAAAAGCCACGCGCCGATGCACGCACCGCACGGTGAAGGGGTTTCTGCGATCTTCATCGTGGCCTCGTATGCTCCTGAGGCGAAATAGTCCTTTGTGGCGATGCAGGCTCCCACTCTGGTTCCTGCCGCATCCTGAACGTGGCGTATCCCCTCAGATTCCCTGACGGCGGTCACTCCCTTCACCGGACCTGAATATCTGTCACCGTGGCCATAGAGGGCGATGACTCTCTGCCTCTTTCCATCCACCACATCCTCTTCAACGGCCACATTGTCAGGAACGGCACCGTTATTTCCCCTTCCCCATCTTTTCAGATAGACACACCAGCGGTCCGGTGAAAGCCCCTGCCGGAATCTCTCACAGAAACCTCTGCAGGCTCCACCGAAGGGAACTCTGGATAGATCCCTGACTGAGGGTTCATCTGAGAGAAAGACGACAAACCTGTAATCGCCTGAACCCGGCGCATCTGTGCCGGGCTCGCATGCAGGCATGGTGACTTCTTCCACACCGTCGTTGATGGTCCGCTCTGCAAGAACATTGCACCGTGATGAATCACCGCCACTCTGAAGAGCTATGGTTATATGCTCCCTGGACCCCACATTTCTGCTTTTCCACCTGACTACCATCGACTGTCCCTGCTGAAAAGGTCCTGTCCATTCAGGAGAGAGAAAGGTCAGAGCCTTCGACGCAACTCCCGGCCCTGCATCACTTGACTGTAAATAAGCGGCTGAGTCTGCTCCTGAGAAAAACAATAAGGAGAGCACAGCGACCAGTGGCAGAAAAAACAGTGCTTTTATCATGGACAGCTCATCAGATCAGAATGGTGAAGTACTATTCTGCATTGTAGAGGTGAAATCCCTATTCTGTGAAGATATATTATCTTCATCCGGTTTCCCGCCGATTAATTGGATCATCCCTGGAACTTCCATGTCACATCATTATGAAAAATAATGATGATGTAATAAAGAGAAAAAACAGGGAGGCAGAAAAAATGATTCAGAATGTTAAAAATCTTTATGGCGCATGGAACTTCAAACATAATCTACCGAAGATACATCTAGATGATAATAAAGACTATACACCGGATCAGCTTAAGGCACTCGATGATCTCACCAATAGGAAAGAGGAGATTGACAAGGTGATGATTGGATTCAGAAAGAGAGAACAAATGAAAGAAGATATTAAAAGAGAAGAAGGACTTGTCGCAGGGACCATGCAGGTCGATTACTCGAGCTTAAGCGGAAATCTCAAATACAATCCCAAGACAGAGAAGCCTGTCGAGTTTGATGCAGTATATACAAGCTTGGTCAACAAAAAAATAAGTTACAGCGATGATGGCAATAATATCACATATTCACATACAAACCGAAGGTTTCGCACTGACAGTAATGGGCAAAAATGGCTGATAACAGGAACCGAATCACTCAAGTTGAACAGCAAATCAGGAGAAGTAATCGAGATTCAGGAGTTCCCGATTAAAGATGGTGAGTTCTCAGTTGATCCAAATACTCACGGGCTTCTGGAGCCATAGAATTCCGACTGTCCACAGAATACAGGAAGGCTGCAGAGGTTTCTGCGGCTTTCTTCCATATTGTTGCTGGCAAGAAAGAAACTGAGATTACGAAAGAAGGCTGAGTCATTGTAACAGAAGCAGCCCGGCGCGCACCCATGCCGTGCGTATTGAAAAAGAGGCCCCTGAAAAAGTGAGCCTCTCTGCAATCTATCTTATTTTACCTGTCAACGCTTTGAATAGGTCGAGTGCAGCCCCTGGAAGGCTCTGTCAGCTGACTTGTTGCTGGCAGCGGCGGTGGGATCGAAGAAGGTCATCTTGCCGGTTGCGGGATCCTTGTATTCAACCCAGTAATGGCCGCCTGTATAGCTTTTCCCCTTCACGTCTCCCAGCACCAGCTTGGCTTCAATGCCCTTCTCCTTGAACTTCTTGATGGCCACCTGGGCTAGATCGCAGCAGTTTCCAGCTTTGCTGGACTCTGTCTTGGCATCTGACTTTTTATCATCGTAATAGAACTCATAATTATATCCTGCCATCTCCCTGGCTATCTCTTCTGCGACATTATTATGCGTTCCACCGCCATTGGGTTTCGCATCGCCTCCTGTCTTATCAGTTGCCGCATCCTTTCCATCCGCTGCAGCCTTCTTATCAGCGGTTGCATCTTTCTTATCAGCAGCCTTATCATCAACTGCTGCGCCGTTGTTCACAGCCTGATTGGCATTATTTTTTCCCTGTGCCTGCATATTCTGCTGCAGCTGCTGCATTATTACCTGAAGAAGCTGATTTTTCATGGCCTCAAGCTGGGCACACTGCATTTGAGTCTGCAGCAATTCACGTTGCAGATTCGAGGAATTCTGAGCTTCCTGGCCAAAAGTAGTGGCATCACCGGCGAATGCAGAGGCATTCACACCAACGGCAGATGCATTGACGTTCATGCGGGAGAATCTGCTGCCTGAAAGAAGCCCTGCCTGAAAGAGACTTTGCAGTTGATTGCCCATTCCTGAGGTATCCATTGCATTTAACATATTCATACTCCTTCTATATATAGTTCTGCCTTACTCCTTTGGAAGCTGCACCTCTGTGCTCATCTATCCTCACATGAAAGTGTTCACCGCAGTGACTGAAAAAAAACTCAAGATCTTTTCAAAAAAACCTGAAAAAAAATACAGATCGTTAATCTTTCTTTCAGTTTTTGTTACATCTCAGGAACAGCCTGCTGTTATAACAATAAACTGAGATGGCATTACTGAAACATCGGCGATACAGAAAAGAGAGCCTGCCGCAGCTCAGAAGAGGGAGAAGAGGGTACACAGGAGAAAGATTCCGAATGAATATGCCATTGACTGTTCAGCGCGCAGATCCAACACATTATGAACAGATCGCTCTCATGATCGAGAACCGTCGTTATCTCTATTCATCTCTGCGAGGCATGGAAGATCTGCAGGTGCGACGCCATCAGATTGAGCACTTCAGGGCAATGACAGAATATGCTCAGAATAACGGCGATATGCTCTTCTATACTGCCTGCCAGGGAGAAGAGCTTCTCGGCTATATGATAATGTATTTCGGCAGTGATGACGATATTACAGGCACTCCTCACGCCTTTCTCATCGATCTTGATGGGAAAGATGAAGATGTAGTGAGCACATTTCTCGAAAAAGCCGAGAGCTCAGCTCTGGAAGCGGCGATGCGCTATCTAGTCATCAACGTCTCCAGATGGGATGATACACTTCGCGCCATACTCGAGAGCTCAGGCTTCATCAATGAATACTCTCTCTTCATCCACTCTCTGGACCGTGAATTCCCGCCCTTCGAAGGCGAGAGTCGCTTTCTGATAAGAGCGGCAGAGCGCCGGGATGCACCTGTCATTATAGAGCTGGGGCGAGAGAGCGTCACCTCCCTCATATCGCCATATCGGCGATGCACCGTGGAAGGTGCACAAAGGCACTATGATGAGTGTTACCGGCATCTCCCGTCATGGCTTGAAACGCCTGAGTCCTTTGCGGCATCCATCGCTTATGAGCGCACCTCAATGAAGCCTGCAGGGATAATCCTCCTCCATCTCCAGGGAGAGCTGGAAGGTCTGGAGGAGCCATTTTTTCAGTGCAGCACCTGTGACTCCACCACCGGACAGAGACAGGCTTCTCTTCTCTTTCTTTCGGTCTGCACGGAACAGCGTGGGAAATACCTGGGTCAGAGCCTGATAAATCACGCTTCCAGAGAACTCAGGGAGAGGGGATTCACCGCCATGGCCGGCGAAATACTGACTGTCAACAGAAGAGCGCTGGCCACACTGCTCAGAAGGTTCAGCGGACCTCTGGAGGTGGAGAGATACCAGATGGTTAAACACCTCCCGGAGAAGCCTGGAAGGCTGTGACGATGGTGCATATACGACCGCTGAAAGATAAAGACCTCCACGACCTGGAAAGTGCAATAGATAAGAGAAAGCTCTACCATTCTCCACTGCGCTGCACAGATGACTTTCAAGTGAGAGCTTACCAGAAAAGGCTCTATCGAAGCCTCGTCTCTTCTACTGTCAGTCAGGATGGCAGAATGCTTCTGATGGCTGAAAGCAGTGACGGATTCAAGGGCTTTCTTCACCTTCTGACCGGCTATGTCGACAACCTGTATTCTATCTATCAGGGAACGATACTCGATCTGATCTACCCGGAAGGCGATGAAGATACTCTCAGGGCGCTCATCGAGCATGCAGAAAATTCATTGATAAAGATACAGCGCCATTTCATAGTCATACTGCCTGAGTTTCGAAACATCATGGAGAGAGAGGTGCTTCATCAGTCGGGCTTTCACGATGAATACCTCCACTTCGTCACGGCGCTGTCATCATCGAAGGGGCGCAGGAAAATGCCTTTCAGGCTGAAAGAGGCTTCATACGGAGACATCAGGACACTGCTTGAGATGGGAGCTGTCCAGACAGAACAGATTCTCTCTCCCCTGCGCTTCATCTCCCAGAAGGCGTTGAGACAGGAGTATATGAAAGGCCACGGCTTTGACTGGGCTGCCTCACCACAGCACGTCACATGCAAGATGGTATATGACTCCAATGACAGCCTTCTGGGATATCTCACCGTAGAGAGGAACCGGTGTGATCTGCAGACCGGCATCGAAGAAGCGCATCTGACAGACATCATCTTCCGGGACTTCTCTCTCAAACAGAGATACACGGCACCGCTCCTGCAATGGCTCGATCGCTCACTCATCGCCGACGGAACCTTTCTCCGCATCACTGCCATTCCATCCGGCGACAGGGAGACAGAGGCACTTCTGGATCTGATTGAAGGCCATCACGACTGCGAGAGAGTTCAGATGGTCAAATCACTTCGCCGAAAGCAGTAAACAGGACTCTTCAGAACATGAGCACTTATCTTCACTGTTTCAGCATATGAGCAAGCCAGGGCGGGAAATAAAATAATGTGCGATGCACAGTGGCCGAATAGAAACGCAGCGGTCCCCTCACCGAGCTGTCAATTATCCTGCCGATCTGCGATGTAGAACGGCTGGGGAACGGGCTCTCAGCAGAGGCCACCACGAAACCGAGATCGTGGCCCATAGACGGGATCAGAGCGTGATAAGGCCTGAGAGAGGTGAAGCAGGTCCTCATTTTTTTCAGCACGGCACCAAAGAGATGGTGATCCGGCATGCTCACTGAGTGTATCTGAGAGCAGTACAGCCCTCCACTCGTGAGGCGGGAGATGACCAGACGATAGAAATCAGCAGCTTTGTCCTGGAAAGAAAAGGGGTCCCGCCTGATCTCCGAAATGTCACTTATCACCACGTCAAAGTGCTCTGTGCTTTCAGAGAGATATCTTCCGGCATCGCCGATGGAAAGCGTCACCCTTTTATCGTCAAAGCTCCCCTGACTCCATTCAGGGAGATGGTCCCGGCAGGCCTGGATCACCATCCCGTCTATATCCACCATCACCACTCGCAGAACAGTGCGGTGGCGGAGAACTTCTCTGAGAGTTGCTCCTTCCCCGCCTCCAAGTATCAGAACAGACCGGGGTGCACCGTGCAGACAGAGCGCAGGATGGACCAGTGCCTCGTGATATATGAACTCATCGCTCTCTGCGGACTGAAGCTCATTGTCAAGCAACAGAGCTCTGCCGAATGAGAACGTGTCTACGATGAGAAGATGTTGAAATTCAGTCTGCAATTCCAGTATCTTTGACCGGAACGCAAAGTTATGGGAATCATAGGGATTTTTCCTGTCGGCTGTCCAATGAACATTCAAAACTCATCACCCTGTCCATTTTACGTCAAATCAGCTTCTCTGTAAAGAACCTGGAGGATAGCAGAAGGCATCATACAGAATCTCCATGTAAGGGAGGATTTGACCATGTGTCCTGAAGATTTTATCTTTCGATTCGACCTCGAGAACAGGGAGCGCCAAGAACCTGACAGCGATGCTCTGGCAGCCCTGGTGCGGGAGCAGTTTGCCAATATTCTCGATATTATCATACCCTGTTACAAAGGGAAGCGCGTCCGCATAGACAGCTTCGCCTTCGTAAACCAGCCTGAGATACTATTTCCCCTCTCTGATGAAAAGGCAGCCGATGAAAAAAGAGAATGAATTCATTGATATTAAAACAATTCAGTGGTCTGAGGCACGGATAGCATACATAAAGAAGCAGCTTGAATCCCTTCTGTCTGTCGTCGAGCTTGAACATAAGGGGAAGCCTGTAAGCGTGGACGGCTTCAGACTGAAGAATCTCGGCCACTGGAAGGTGCCGAAATGCGACGATTTCACCTTCGTGGAGGACATGCTCGAGTATATCGGCAGGATGAACCGCTGCCGCTCCAGGTGCCACTTCTGCTTTTTCCAGGGAAACCCGAAAGACTCCATATTCAGCTCTCCATATCAGCCGCCTGAAGAAGAGATCCTTACCAGATTAAGGTACTATTCATCTCCTGATCCGACAATGCTTTTTCCGACGTGGGTTGATTTCGAGGAGATCCTGGGAGACGAGCGCACCTTCCGGCTCCTCTGCGAGCTCAGGAAGATCACAGATGAGCAGTTTGTCATCACAACTGCAGGAGCCATGCTGACCGGAGAGTTCATCGAAAGGCTCCGGCTCCTCGAACCGCTTATCCTCAGATTATCCCTCAATCTCTCAGACATTAAAAAGAGGCAGGCGCTGATGAGAGACCGCAGAGCAGCAGTTGGCGTCAAGGCCCTGCCGCTTCTCAGGCAGGCAGGAATCTCATACTGGACATCCATCGTAGGATGGTTCGGCCTCGAAGAGAAGGATATCAGAGATACGATAGAATATGCAGTATCACACGATACAATGGCGGTAAATTTCATGCTTGGATCCTTCACACAGTACAACGCACCGTCAGAAGCGGCCGGCTGGCCCGATCTGTGGCTCCACTATCTGAGTATTGTTGAGGATATGAGAGAAAAGGTCTCCTGCCCTATCTTCATTGTGCCGGCTCTCTTCGAGGAGAACCGCCGCGGCACCGGATGGAAAGAAGCCCGTGTGCTCGGCGCAATAAAAAACTCCACTGCTTCAAAATCAGGTATTTTATCAGGTGATATCATCGAAACGGTTGAAGGCAGAAAACCGCTGAGCCGTCCTGATCTGATTCAGGAGCTGTGCTCCCGGGAAATTGAAGGCCTGGAGACCACCGTTATGGTCAAGAGGGGAAAGCACTCATTATCCTTCTCACTCTCGCCTGAAGACTCTGCCTATCCATATAAATCGGGAGCTTATGCATACGGCATCCTGATGGCCGACGGGCTCTCGCACAGAGAGCTCGAAAAGCTGATCACGATTATAAGAGAACACAACTCCACTCACACAGTTGTCGCTACAAGCCTGCTGATGAAGCCTTCACTTCTGGAAGCGCTCGATGAGCTGGATATCGAAACCCGAAGCGGATCGCGAATCACTCCGGTTGTCATCACTTCATCATATCACGGAGGGAATATCATTGTCGGCGATCTGATGGCCTGTGAAGATTATATAGCCTCCCTCCGCTCCTGCATCAGAGAAAGCGGTGAAAGGCCTGATCTGATCATAATCCCGGGCTCAGGCTTCGGGGACTGGAAGTTTGACATAGCAGGAAAGTCCTACAACCTGATCGAGCGCACTCTGAAGATTCCGGTGGAAGTGCTGGATAACAGGAGAATCTTCCTGTGACATACCGGCAGGTCAGACTGGATAGCACAGGCGGCCTGAAGAAGCTAAAAAAGCTCAGCAGAGCTCAATGAGCTGTCTCTCGTCTGAAAAGACCCTGGTAATAGGCTTCCACCTGATCAGATATGGATGAAAGCGCCAGAGAGATTACCGCACACTCCTTCGCCGATGCCGACGGATCGAGCAGCTCCTCCAGTTGAAGATATGTGCAGTATCTGCCGGTACACTCCCCTCTCTGCTTTTTGCTGCATAGTGATGAAGATACCGGAGCGGGCTCTGCAAGTGTGTGAAGGCTTTCAACTGTTCCGAGCAGAAAGCTCTCATAAACGTCATACCGGCATTTTCTGAAGGCATATACATTCTGCTCCGAAAGAACATCTCCCCAGGCTGTCAGTGCAGAGATTGAGGAGCGGTGCTGACACGCATCTCCTTTACATAGCGGTATCACACAATAGAAGCGGATGCGTTCTTCATCTGCATACTGATATGCCCTGCCGAGCTCTCTGGACAAAGCTGCCGGATCATACCTGTATCCCATACCGCGCGCCAGGTTCCACCCGATGCTGCGCAGTCCCGCTTCCTGAGCCAGAAACTTGACTGATGAAGAGAGAGTGAGGCAGCTTTCAGGATCAGCGACAGTGGAGGAGTATACTGCCTCATCTCCCTTGTGAGTCTGTATGAACCTGATTATCGACATTATCCTCTTAAAGTCAGATGGGGATATGCTTCTTTTTCTGGAGGTGGTTTCATAATCCCCATCGATAGAGATCTCAAACTCCACATTATAGGGCAGTATCTCTTCCAGAAAGGCTGTGTCAATCATTGTGCCGTTCGTGACAATCTGATGAGAGAGAAAGGGATAGGCCTTTATCGTTTTGATTATGACGTCTCTGTTAAACAGAGGCTCCCCTCCGAAGTGTATGACAGAGCCCCCTTTCCCATACTTTTCGAGCCTGAAGTCCAGAAAACGTGCGATTGTATCGAAGGAGAGGAGCTCAGGCTCTGCCCCGTCGTTGAAGCAGTATGAGCACAGGAGGTTGCAGGCTCCTGTGTGTATCAGAAAAACCGTTTTCAGACTGCTGTCTGATCCCATTCTGTTCAAGCTCCGGAGTTATGATGAATCGTGAGTTGCTTCAGCGTTTAGAGTCACAGCGAAAGGGACAGGGCGACAAGACCGTCCAGGACAGGCTGAAGCTGATCAGGGCTGGCATCGTTCTGTACGTTGTAAGTAGGCCTGTATATCTCTATCTCACTCTTCCGTATTTCTATACTGAGAAAGCCGGTGCTTAATATGCTTTCGATTATCTTCCTGTTCATCTCTGAAGACAGGTACCTGGAAGCCAGAGCAGCCTGATCGGATTTGATGATGAATTTTTCATCGAACTCCGGCACACCTATCTGTATCTCATTGACGAGACCCAGGTTCTTGCCAAGCTTTTGAAGGGCTCCCTCAGGATATACGGTGAGATTGAACGGAGAGCCGGTGTAGAGCCAGACATACATGTAGGGAGGCGTATTTTTACCTCCTGGCCTTATATCAATCCTGATTCTTTTCCCCTTGTAAATGCCAGTCATGGAAGGGACGGGAAAGCCCGCTCCTATCTCCATATTTTCAAGTCCGATGGAAGAAGCCAGATTCCTCAGAACAGCCTTTTGTTTTTCGCAGGTCTTATACGAGTAATAAATAACAAATCCAATGAATCCAATAAAAAAAACGAAGAAGATAAATTCCGGCATATAGCTCACCCCCTTTCCAAAGAGTTCAATAAGAATAATAGAAACCCTCCAAGACTCCAGTTGAGACGGCAGACAGGAATGCCGGCAGATAAAGAGAAAGACACGACTGAAGGGAGCAATTCACCAATGTCTCTCACGATGAAGAAATTCGTTGAAGAAGATCCTGATGCCCTGGTGACCCTCCATCTTTCACAGCGCTTCCGTTATTCAAAGATAAGGGAAGTTGATGAGACAGCTCTTCATGCATTTCAGCGGGCAAGGTTCTCACACCTCTTGTCACTTTCAGCTGTGCGGAATGATCTGACGGCTCTCTTTGCAGAGAAAGATGGAGCTCTCACAGGTTATATCATCGTATATACCGGCTCGCGCCATGAGATTGCAGGCACACCTCAGGCGCAGGTTGTTTCGTGCCATTCGACTGAAAGAGCGACTATCCGGGCGCTTTTTCAGGAGGCTGAAAAGCAAGCTGTCGATGCAGGCTGCCACTACTTGACGGCTCTGATTCCGGCAGATGACAATGCAGTAAAGCTCGAGCTTACCGCACAGGGCTTCTCGGAAGAATGCCGTGATTTCATCATCAGGATCACAGAGATCACCTGTACGCCAAAACGGCAATTTACAGTAGAGCGCGGCAGAGAAGAAGACCTGAAGAGCATCACAGATCTTACCCTGCTGAATGCCGACTCCCTTATCTCTCCATATCGCAGAGTCACAACAGAGCAGGCTCATCATCATATAAGGGAGATGCTGAAAGACCTTCCCTGCTGGTTGAAAGGCGATAAGGACTTTGCTGTTCTTATAGCCAGAGAGAGATGCTCTTCAGCAATTCTGGGCTTCTCTCTTCTTTATCTGAAGCCCCCTTTACGTGACTATGCAATGCTGACAGCTTCCGCAGCAAACGGCACGGCAGCAGCACCCCAGAAAGCCATATCTCTTTCTGATATGTTTGAGCGTTCCACTGTTGACAGGATCACAGGAATGGCTCAGGGTTATTTTCTTTTCATATCAGTCACAAGAGGTGAATGGGGAAAGGCGGTGGCCAGGCACCTCACTGCCGCCAGCGCTTCTCTCTTCAAAGAATCAGGATTCGACTATTTTTCAGGTGAGATTTTATATGGGAATCATAACCCGGAAGCACGCCTCAAGAGGATGTACGGGCCTCTGTTCGAGATCGAAAAGCTGCAGATGGTGAAGTGTCTTACCTGATACCGCCTTTACAAAGCGCTTCCCAGAAACAGACCGGATGAGTGAAGAGAGAGCTGTGCATATCTGCGCTATAGAACTTCAGAGGCTTCTCTCCCTTCCCTGCAGCAATCTGGCTCTTTATGCTCTTCAATACAGCTTTTCCGGTCATCACATCCGGTTTAGCGCCATCCACAGAGGCGCATATAAAGCCGCTCTCTGTGCCGAAGGAGGGGACAAAGACCTTCATTGGATACACCTGTGAAAAAACACCTTTCACAGTGAAGTAAATCTCTCTGAACATATTCATATCCTTCAGGCCTGCAGGCGCAGAATGGCTGCAGAAGATGCCTCCAGGCGCAAGATGAGCTTTGACAGATGTAAAAAAAGTGTCTGTAAAAAGATGAGACGACGGTGAGGAAGACTCAGGCTCAGTCAGATCGCTGATTATGACATCGAAAAAGTAATCGCAATCATCAAGATAGTTCATACCATCTGCGAAAATGACATGAGCCCTGCGATCATCAAAGCTTCCTGAACTCCAGGTCGGCAGGTATTGCCTGCACAGACCGACAAGCTCTTCGTCGATATCGACCATCACCACTTCCTTCACACTGCGGTGACGAAGCACTTCCCTCAATGTGGCACCTTCTCCGCCTCCGATAATCAGCACCTTCTCTGGACATCCGTGGGCTATCATGGCAGGATGAACAAGCGCTTCGTGATAGATGAACTCATCATATTCACTGGACTGGATTGCTCCATCTAGGAAGAGCATCTTGCCGAAGGAGAATGTATCGACTATCACAACCTTCTGAAATGCAGTGCTGCATGAATAGAGCCTCTTCTTCACGGCAAAGCTGAAAGTCTCACAGGCAGTCTTTCTGCAGGTGATCCAGTCCCAGATTGGAATCCGCGGCACAGTTTTTCTCCTGTCTCTGCAAATTACTCATAAGGATTCTTCTTGCTGACGACAGTCACTCCTGCTCTTTCCCGGCTGTTTGGATATACCCGATATATCCCTGCAGCTATGAAATTCTCATACTTCTTTGCTCGTTCAGACATTCATGGTATAATTGTAACGGTCATTCTGAGACATCTCCGAAGAATACTCACAGAAAAAAGCAATATCATCCAAGACAGAATCCGGGCAATAGAATATAATATACCTGAATTCCCGCCATACAGAATCGACGATGCCCGATAACGAAACCTCAGGAGGAACAACATGGATATTAAAAATGTATCATTACAGACACCTTATCAGAACCAGCCGCAGAGCACAGCGGATAAAGGCGAAGGTGCAGCAGCGGAGATTGATATGAAGGAGAAAGTATCCCCCTCCATCAGGAAAGATGCTCTCACACAGCAGATGGAGCAGCTTCAGCAGATGAGTCAGGCACAGAAAACAGGTGCTCCGCCTGAACCTGGCTCGAAGGAATACTGGACAAATCAGGCAAGGCACATGACCGACTTCTTTGCGAAGGTATCAGTCGATTCTGCCGATGGGGGCTATTACACTCACATCGACAGTGCAGGACAGGTAAGTAACCCAAATGAGAAGTTTCTTATGCCGACGAGCCGCCAGGTGTGGTCATATGCAGCAAATTACATGATGACAGGCGACAGTAAATCTCTCGAGCTTGCCAGACACGGCGTCGATTTTATCCTTGCCCACCATATGCGCACCGATGAGCAGGGTGAAGTATACTGGATGCAGCAGGTCGATAAGAAAGGCAATCTTGTGGAAGGCGCAGACAAGGCTCCCCTGATGATTAACGAGCAGACCTACGGACTGACCGGGCTCATTGAATATTATAAGGCCACAAAGGACCCGAAGATACTGGATATAATCCAGAAGGGGCATCAGTTCATAACAAACCGTTACAGCGACAGCGTGAACGGAGGATTCTTCGACAGCGTAGACCCCCAGAGCTTCGAAGCGGCACACACCAAGAGCTATAACTCTACAATCTATCCCGCTACCTCTGCCCTGCTTGAAATGTCAGACATTGCAGAGGGAGACTGGAAAAAGCAGATAAACAGGCAGATCAGGGAACTGGCCGATATCTTCATCCGGCACTTCCCCGATCCCAAAACAGGCTTCATCAAAGAGAACTTCACAGAAGACTGGCGTGAAGACTGGAGAGGGTGGCAGAAGCAGCCGGAAGGCTCGATCGGCGTTACAGGCCATAATACGCAGGGCGCGCTGTTCCTGCTCCGAGCCGACCGCCTTCTCACCAGCGAAGGTATGATCACTGCTGATGAGTCGAAGAAGTATAAAGCTGCAGCAAAAGCCGTGCTGAACAGCATCCTTGATCGAGGCTATGACCGTGAGCACGGAGGCTGGTATGATGTCTTCGTAAGAGAGACTGGAACAAACATGTGGCATACAAACAAGGCTTTCTGGCAGCAGGAGGAAGGATACCTCGCCACGCTGGCAATGTCAAAAATTGATCCCGATCCAAGATATGCAGAGGCAAGCGATCAGACTCTGAAGTTCTGGGATCAGTGCTTCATCGACAGAGAAGCGGGCGGTGACAGGATGACAGTGGCTTCAGATGGAACTCCACTGGCCGATCCGAAGGGAGGTCCTGGAAAAAGCTCCTACCATTCGACTGAGATGGCCAGACTGGCCTTGGAGATAAACAAGTGGGCTTGAGATTCCCCGGATAGGGAGCTTGAAGGTTGTGACGAAATCTTCATCAGGCTGTGTCATTGAACCTGAAGATTACACGCCAGTTCTTCCACAGTTTACTAATTGTAAGGACTGCAAGATTTCTTATAACTCCTCAAGCCCCCAGGGGTTCCGGCCGGACCCCTATGATCTCTGCTCCCCCTGCCCTTATCACGGCCGGTTGAACGTGATAAATCAGTATGTGACGAAAAAACGCTCAATTCATAACGATCACAGCGCATTGTCAGTAAAGTGCGTCTTCTCCCCTGGAGAGGTTTTCTATGACGTGGATGAGCTGAAATATACCCTCACCGCAAAGAACTATCTGATAATCAATGAAGGCCAGCGTTATCATACCTTCATAGATTCAGAGACAGACGTCAACGGATTCTGTGTGCTCTTCGGCAGAAGCTTTTCAGGAGAGGTGCTGAAAACCCTGATACAGCCCATCGACATGCTCCTGGAAGATCCTTACAGCCCGTGCGCACAGCCTGTCGTTTTTTTTGAAAAGATGTATGAGCACGACGGGATGATCACCCCTCTTCTGCAGAGTCTCAAAAACTCAATGAGCACTGCGGTCAGCTATGAATGGTTCGAAGAGACACTGCATCTACTGCTTGAAAAGCTGCTTATCGTGCACAGATCTCTCTACCCGAAGATTGATGAACTGCAGGGAGTAAAAGAAAAAACACGGATAGAGATATTCAGAAGACTCATCAGGGCAAGAGACTATATCGACTCATCGTTTCATGAATCCGTTGATCTTAACACCATGGCCAGAACTGCCCACCTGTCGAAGCATCATTTCCTGAGACTGTTCAACCAGGCTTTCGGCAGTACGCCTTACCAGTATCTGGTAGATCTGAGACTGGAAAAGGCCAGGTCGCTTATCGAAGCCGGCAATGACTCCATAACGGAAGTATGTATGAGAGCGGGATTCAGGGACCTCAGCAACTTCTACCGCCTGTACAGGAAGAAGTTCAACGCCTTCCCCAGTGGACAGAGGAGAAAGAAGGAAGGCAGGGGTAAGCAGGTGAGATGATCTTCCCTGTTGAAAAATAACGCCTGGTATGGTAGGATTAATCCGAGAGCTTCTCATTCTGACAGAGCTATAACTATATAAGAGGTTTCCCCGGTGGAAGGACATTACAGACATCTTTCATTCCGTATTGCCCTGTTAGCCTGTGCAATAGGAGTCATGTGCCCTCTGGATGTGGAAGGTGCCTCTGCTGTTGTGCCTGACTCACGCACCCTTGCCATAGACGTCGAATGTAAGCCTCCCTGTGCGAATATGATCCACGATCCTTTCTGTAAATCGGTGTTCTCTCCACCTGAAGGCAGACCCGGCCTTACCCCTGAGATGATTGAAAAGGCTCTGGGCTCCATCAGGGATCCGGTTTTCACATCTGACAGAAGCAGCGGTGAAAAGACTCTCATTGGCGTGGTGAACTGCCAGTGTGAATGCAACTGTGCATGTAATGCCTGTGGAGATTGTGCGGTATCCTGCGGCATGTGTGATTGCCCCTGTGCTGCATGCAACGCCTGCGATACGTGTGATTGCTGCGGAGGTGCGTATCTTGTCAGAAAAAAAGGCTGGCAGAACTCCAGAAGGTCATTTTAATTCAATCTGCCATATTCATCATTTGTGGCAATGGCAGTTGCAGAAGCAGTTGCACGTACAGTTGCAGGCACACTGAACAGTTGACAGCATTCTGTCTGTCTCTCGAGCATTACTCCCGACCTCACTGAAAAAAGGTGCCTCGATCTCTTCGAGGAGAGTGAGGGCATCTGCCCTGAATGACCGTCTTCTCAGCAGTTCATTAAAAGTGAGTGCCTCCCTGGTCTCAACCACTTCGGAACTTCTGAATATGGGATCGGCATTGCGCTCTCCGCTGCTGAGGCCGAGAAGCGATACAGGCAGGCAGAAGCCTGCAAAGATAAGTGTTCCGAACTTATTAACAAAATGTGCTTTCCCGGTTCTTTCTTTCATCATCTCACCTCTCGTTCAGGGAATCACTCGCAGCAATGACGATCTGCCATCTGCATCTTTCCTGCCGATGGCCTTTACTGCCTGAAGCTCGAGCCCGTTGCGCATTGTCACCGCTGTCTGCAGCGACATCTTCTCTTCTGTTGAGGGATTTCTGGCAGAAAGGGTGACTATAAACCTTCCTGTGCCGCTGTCATATGCAAATACCGCATCTTCAAGATCCCGGCCTATTCTGGCAACACTCTGCAGAGTTGCTCCTTCATAATCAGAACGCTCCACATCGCGAGTCCCCTTATCGTATTGATAGCGAATTCTGAGACGTTTACCGCCTTTTCTCTGGTCATATTTATTAAAGTCTATTGTGCGGCCATCTAAGGAGATGCTGTGGGAGCCGTCGCATTGGCGGAGCTCAGCCGAAAATATGTCCAGAGACGTTCTCAGCATATTGGATATCTCTATCTTTTTCTGTCCCTGCAGGTATGTGCTCATCGATGAGTTGAAAGTGCTGACTACAATGCCCACACAAAGTAGAAACATGAAGAAGGCAAAGAGTATCTCCAGCAGAGTGAGGCCTTTCTCTCTGCGTCCCTTCATTTCACACCTCCCTGCCTCAACAGGTTTGATGAGCCTGTATCGACAGTCCTGTCCGGCAGTGTCATCGTTGGATGATAAGGGACAGAAGGGGCCACGATCGTCTGCAGTTTAATCCGCTGCGTCAGCGGCGTATCTTCCATCTTGGAGTCTACAGGCCCCTTCGCCTCAACAGTGATCAATAACAGATCATAGACAGGTGTGCCTTCAGTCTCATCATAGTAGTGCATCTGTGAAGGAGGGTCTGGAGCATAGACTTCAACAAGCAATCTGTATATGAGGTCTGTATCGGGGAAGTGAGTCCATACACCGGCAGTACCGACTGCTCCCCTGTCCCTGATAGCCTCTTCCATTCGATCCTGCGCAAGCTTGACGAGCTTTGTTGATAACTGCGTCCCCCTGTAGAAACGGAAGCCCAGCATGAAAACCTGAAAAGTGGTAAAAAATACTATGATCAGGATAGTGATGGATATCACTATCTCGAGCAGCGATAGGCCTTTTCTTTTTCCCATAGTGATCCTACCTGTTCATCTCACTCCAGTAGAAGATATTACCTGAGCCCCTGTATTCATCAGCATTTTTAGCCCGCTGGATATCAACAAGAGCAACAACTGTCCGCTGTGAGAACACTGTGCCGGCGTTTCCGATCTGACCTACTGACAGAACTTTGAACCGCCACTGATACTTCCCCCTGGAACCAGTGTAGTCATCATTCTTGCTTTTAGTCACTTCATATCTTTCAGCTCCACTCAACTCTCTTACAAACGTAATTTTAATGCTGTAACTGCCTCTCCTGCTGCTCGATAAGAAGCATCCTCCTGTGAGGCTGAAGGGATCACCAGTTTCAATCATGCCTTTTAATCTATCCCAATCCAGGTTGACAAGCTCGACAAAGGCTCTGCGCAGGCCTGCATCTGCCTCATAAAGAGCCAGGTTCGCATCATCTGCAGCCTGTGAAGTTTTAGACTCCATAGTGACCATTGTACTGAACGATACTGCTATCATGAAGATAATGGCTGAAACGAGAAGAGTGATGATGAGCACAGAGGCTCGAATACCACTTCTTCTCCAGCCACACCTGCAGCTCTTCATTAATTCCATCCTCTTTCCTGCTGGATCATCCTGAAACAAGGATCACTGCCGCAACATAATCAAAGATGGCTCTCAACTGCTCTTGCACGTCCATCTGCGTCAATGTGAACAGTCATCATTATATTCCCGCCCTGAATAGAAATGGTGCTGACGTTGTTTTTCTTCACGACAGCCCACTCATTGTCATTCAATGTCCCGGCGCCATAGAATTCCAGTGTGCAATTCTCCTGGCCCGGCCTGAAGAAGACATTTCCGCGGAAGATATCTCCAAAACGGATACGTCGGATCACATTTGACGATGTCCCGCTCCAGAGTAAATACTCCCTCGAGCTCCCTCCCGGCGATATCGTAATGCCGGTAGTACACTCCAGCGAAATGGCTCTCTGCTGCTGGAATCTGATATCACTGATCAGAATCTGTGCAGCGCTCTTGCACGCATGATTTGCCTCGTAGACATTATATCTCAACATAGCAACACTGGATGCCATTCCGAGAATTATCAGCACCACCACTAGCTCCAACAGCGAGAATCCCTTATCAGACATCCTTCTCATTGGCACAGCCCTTCTCTAGCCTCCAATGTTCGAAATCATCGAATAGATCGGCAGAAAGAGCGCTATTATTACAAAACCGACGATTACTGCCACAAGAGCCATGAAAAGAGGCTCCAGCATACTTATGAAAGTGTCTATGCGCAGTGCAATCTGGTCATCGTACATCTCAGCGATCTTTTCCATTGAAAAGGCTATGTTCTCTGTCTCCTCACCTAGTGTCAGAAAGCTCTTTACAAGAGGCGTAATGTATTTCTTGGATCCGAAGGCCGACGAGACCGATTCACCTGACATAACCTCCAGCTTTACCTGATCAAAGATATCTCTGAGTGGCTCTATCTGTACGACATCCCTGGTTGAATCGATTATACGATCGATCTGTATACCGCTCTTATACATCAGGGCAAAGGTCCTGGCGAACCTGGTCATCCCAATCATAATGAAGAGCTGTCCCAGAACAGGCACACCGATTTTGACATTATCGACGAAGTAACGCCCGATCAATGTCCTGGTAAAATTAATATAAAAATATGCTGAAATGACTGCTGCGATGAGCATGGTAGTGATAGTGCCCGGATTTTGAAAGACCTTTACGATGAACAGCAGAATCTGAGTCGTGACAGGAAGCTTGATCTGCATCCCCTCGAGAAAACGTGCAAAAGTCGGAACATAATACACCATCAGAAGAGAAATAATCAGCACTGTTGAAACCATTACAAAACAAGGATAAAAAAGTGCAGAGGCTACTTTTTTTTTTGTCATCAGCTCTTTTTCCTGATACTCTGCAAGCTCCTGCAGAATCTCAGGGAGTCTTCCAGTTTCTTCTCCAACTTCCACAAGAGCCCGAAAGATGGGGGGAAATATGCTGGACTGCCTGCCAACTGAATGTGAAATAGAGCTGCCTTTCAGAATATCCTCTCTCAATGTGGAGACGACACCACGCATTCTTTCATTCTCCTGATATGTTGCCAGGGTATGAAACGCACGGTCCATCGGAATTCCCACTCTCAGCATCATAGAAAGCTCCCTGGTAAAAATCACCAGTGTATGGTCGCTTATCCTGTTGAAGCAGAAATCCATGAGATGCCGAAGCTGAGCTCTGAGAGTATTCTTTTCGCCTTTGCAGAGTATTTCCAGAACTTTATACTGGCTGCGGTTGAGCTTATTCAGAGCCTCCTGCTCAGAAAGAGCTTCCACCACTCCTTTAATTCTTTTATTATTATTATCCGTTGCTATATACTTATATAAATACATTTTTATTACTCATTCTGAAGAACAGAAATGTTATTACTCATCATAGGCACTTCCATTATGCTGTTAATTATATTGTAGCAGAAGTTGCAGACTCTCTCAAGTGCATCAGATCGCCGGACCATTATCGAAACGCCATACTGTTGATTCGAGAAACCTGGCAAAGCGCTCTACTTCATCATCGCTGCAGTCTTTATAAACTCGCTTGAAATACAGCTTGAACGAGAGTCTGTCTGAATCTCCATATTTCATGCCAAAATAGCTCAGTATTCTGGTATCCAGAGCCTGAGCAATACTTACAACACGGCGAAGCGCCTCACCAGGCGTCCCCATCTCTTTCATTATCTTGACTGCAGCAGGGAGTCCGATTCTGTCATAATCAATCTTCACCAGACGGGAAAGACGATCCCTGAAAAGAAAAGAAACGAAGAGATCGTTGACAATATAACCGGTCAGAACCGTGTGATACTTCTCCAGCGTTATCTGATGAGTTTTTCCCAGATCTAGAATCTCGAAAACAGAGATTAGTCCTGACAAAATCCCCTCTCTGGCCTTCCGAGGCGCAATGAGGCAGAAGAGTGCCAATGCCGGAGGTCTGCCACCAGCCTCCGCATCGAGATCGATTCCCAGGAAGATCCCCTTCCTGTCGAGCTGTTTTCCGATCTCCGAAAAGAGCTCCACCGGAAAACCAGAGCCTCCTGTCTCAGAGGAAATCCGAGCTGCCAGCCTGGCAGATATCTGAGTCTGGTAATATATGCTCACCGGCGCAGATACCGAACCCTTTTCAAACTCAACTTTGAAAATAGTCCCTACATCGGGATAGAAGGTGTTGACACATTCATATGCACTGCGATGGCTGGTGCCCACCGCAGCCGCATCCAGAAAGGCTCTTATCCTGCTGTGAAAATCCACGCCCCTCCCCTCGATAGTCATTTCGAGATAAGCTTTATCGGGAGCGAAGCTGAACTCCACTTCACGTGCCAGGTATTCACCGAAAATATCACAGTAGGTGGAGAAAAGAGGGTGTTCTCTGAAAGGAAAATATATGGAAAGCCTGTCCAGATCTTCTCTGAATTCATCTCCATGTTCATTTACTGCCATCTCAGCATCCTCCTTGACAGCAACTATAATAAAAGGAGGAGGGCGCGATATATCTCACTCCCCCCTCCATTCAATGCTGACAGCTTCTTTTTACTTGAGCTTCTTAGGTGTGCCATCAGGCCACCAGCGCGAAACCGATGGCTCCCCGGTTCCTTCCTGACCTTTAGGCCCGCTTAGACCGATATCGTTCAACATCTCATCCCACTCAGTATCATTGACCCACTGGAGATCCCCATAGCTGGCCTCCATATCTGACTTGTTTGTCGGGGCAAAGATGCTGATGCCCTGTGAATTGGGATGCTGCTGCTCATTGACCTCATTGGCCATTACGACGCTCTTGAGCATCTCTTTGATTCCTTCAGCGGCCTTTTTGAGGTTTGGATCCTTGGTATTGGCGATAATGTTATCAGCAACGTGGCCTGCATCTCTGATATCCTTGTAAGGAGCCCATCCTCCGCCGTAATTCTCTGCAGATTTAATGGCATTTCTCACTGATTCCTTGTCATCGCTCTTTCTCACTTCTTTGGCGAATGCATTCATAGAATCCTTGAACTCGTTCATCTTGGTGAGATCGATTGCAGAGAAGGTGGGAATATCGTCAGAGTGCTGTCGGTTGACATCCACGACGATCTTTGCGAACTCTTCAGGTCCTACGGTAATCTTATGTATCATTGCTTCCTGAACGGTTTTGATTGCCTTGCCCATGCTCTCGCCGCCGAGCATTGAGTTGTAAGTCCATCCAGGGCCGCCCTCGCTCTCTTCAGCAGCAAGCATGATCTTTCCATCATCCTTCAGCTCGTATGCTACTTCGCCTTCCGCCATAAGACACGCATCAAAGCCGATTATATCGATCTTCTTACCGGTGATCTTCTCGGCATCTGCAAGAGCCTGATGGATCTGAGGCACTGACATCAGGTTGCCGTCGCTGTCATCAGCCATGGCACCGGTAAAGCCGCCGCCGTGATCGTTCATGACCAGGCAGACAAAGTCGGCAGGGAACTTGCCTACAGCATCGACAATGAATTTTGTAAGAGTCTTGGGATTCGACATGTCAGTCTTGCCGTGTTCTTCAATCACTTCGGAATTGAGCCTGTCTAATGTATCGTCCTTGTTTATGTAATAGGTGCGGCAATCCTGCCAGCCTCCGCCCAGCGGAGCCGGTTCGGGTCCCACATCGATATAGGCCACTACGTGTGTGTTGGCATCAGAACCTACAAGCTCCTGATTATCCAGATTCTTCATCTGGAACTCCTTCAGGTTGCAGTCTGCCGCTACATAGTTCACAAAAAGCCACTTCTTCTTCGGCTTTACGGCTTCAGGCATCGTGAGCTGATCGCCTCCGATCTGCACACTGTCGCTCTGCTGCGATGCAGGCTTCTCCTGCGGTGCCGCCTGCGGCTTTACATCAGAAGCTGAGCTGGGAGCAATGAAATTGCTTACCCCTTTGATGTCCATGCTTTACCTCCTAATAATATATTTTACACAATCTTGTGGACTGAATCTCCCCCCTCTTGAACAGAGTAAAAATCTACTGATATTATATAATAGGAGATTTTACTCTGTCAATTTATGGGAAAAACCGAAGCTTCCTGTCTCTCTCTACATAAACGCCTGATACAGATAGAAAAAATGGTTATCAGATTCCGGTGAAGGCTGCCATATCATGTGTTAACATAATGTTAACATTCTGACGGATAAAAGGGAGAGTATTTTAATTACTGGAAGGAAATTCTGTCCGCGGGTGGTATTCAATATTAGACAGTATAAATAAATGCAGCCACAGAGACATTCATTGTAATCGGTACCAGAAATATAGATTTACACGATAGATCACATACTGAAAGGGGATTGCTATGGCATTAAAGGACTATTACCGTAGCCTGGGAGTTTCTCCACTCGCCAGCCAGGAAGAAATTCATAAAAGCTTCAGGCTTCTTGCAAAAAAGTATCACCCCGACATATGCAAGGAGAAAATACTTGCCGATGAGAAGATGAAGGAGATAACCGAAGCTTATAACAAACTCAAGGATCATGCCTCCAGGAAGGAGTATGATACAAGGCCGCACTTCAAATTCAGAGAGTTCAAGCGCTCCACGCTGAATGTAAAGAAAGAAAGTTTTCTGGAAAAGCTCTTCCCTAAAAAAGATGACCGAAAAAAAAGAGACGGTAAGCCAGCCAAGAACCCCATTGAAGAATCCTTCTATATGGGTTTCACATATGTGCAGATGAGAAAACCTGACAGCCTGTCTCTTGCCATACAGGAGTTCGAGAGCATAATCAAAATTGATCCGAAGATTCCAGACGCCTATTATAATCTGGGTCTCTGCCACTATCTGCTGGGAGACTTTGAAAAGTCCATAATGGCATTTAAAAAGGTTCTCAATATCAACCCCAAGGACGAACAGGCCAAAACCATGTCCAGCCTGCTTTTCGAAGATCAGTGATCATCGCAGACGCTGAACGAAGGCATAGAGCAGAAGACAATGCACCTTTACAGAATAGTCTAAAGCTCCCGGTTCACCGGGAGCTTTTTCATTACATTCTCGACACTTCTTCCGAGCCTCCGATTATCTCTACAATCTCCTCATAGATAAACCTGATTTCTGCAAGGAGCGGTAAAAGACGGGACACTGCAAGCAAAGCCATCTCATCGTAATTATCCATCTTCCTCATACACTCCAGAAGACCCCTTATGTCTTCACCGTGTGATGATCTGTCATCACACAGAGTGCTTCCGTCAATCTTCATAATCAGATTAGCGCTCAGATTACCGAGATATATCTGCCTCTCCCTGAGACGCTGCTCTATCTCGGCAAGATGATGAGGAGGTATTGACATCAAAGGACTTCTCAGAACCTTGTTGCCCAGAACTTTGGCCATGTGTGACGTGACTCTGGCTTCGGCCCTTACCCGCTCAACATAGTTCTCGAGCTGAACTATCTTGAAAGCCCTTATCATCTCCTCTGTAAAAACGCCGCCCTGAATCAGAAAGTCAATATTTTTCCTGTCATCCAGAATCTGAATTGCCTCAAAAGTATTTTCCGGTGCTCTGTAGCCGAACCTCCGCTCGGCATCCTCCCTGCCAAGCTCATAGACATCTTCATCAACAACGAAATAATCTATTTCTTCTCTGAGCCGCCTGCACTCCGCGGCCACTGCGTCATTGCACGGGATGCCCTTCTTGACTGCTTTCCTGATCCTTTCATTGATTTCACTCAGCACCTCTGCTATTCCCATCTGCACAAATGCCAGGGGGAAATACATGGGCGAATTGGCTCCCGGCGCACGCCACTCGAGTTTGTTGCCTGAAAGACCAATTGATACTGAGCGGTTTCTATCCTGAAGGGGCGAGTCTCTGAACTCTGCGGTGCTGCCGACAAAAGCCGAGAGATAGACTGGAGCTTCATAGCCAGGGCGCCTTCTGAGATCATTGCCCCTCGATGCTATTGCCGCATCGTATACAGGCCAGTGCCTGCCCAGCGCAGCCACCATTGCAAGACCTATCAGATTGACCGGCGATTTCTCTTCACTGGTAAGGCCTTTAAGGCTGAGAAGATTCTCCACGATAGCTCCGTTCTCAACATTATACTTGACAAGACTCATGTTGGTGTGCTTTCCGCTTCCGTTGATGCCGTCGCCTCTGGAGCTTTCCGTAAAAGACTTGCTTCCTATAAGAACCCTGAAGCCGTGATGCGAGCAGACATCTTCTATGATCTGTCTGGCAATCAGCTCATTATCTGCAGCGTGCAGGGCCGGTGCATATTTCAATACAATCTCACACTGTCTGCCGTTCAGCTCATTTCCGGTCTGCCCGACCTCCAGATGCTTCTGTACGGCCAGAATTCCAACTTCAGCGAGATTTTTCACTATATCCGCAAGCAGCGCTTCTTCATCTGTCCGGGGGATTGTCAGGTATACTCCCTGCAGATTCTGGTTGACAGGTCCAGGCTCTCCGACCACTGTCATTCCAATGTATTTCAGATCAGGCCGTTTTTCTGCAACGCCACTCGGCACGATGAAAAACTCCTTTTCAAAACCGGCAATGAGCCCAAACCTTTCGGATTTTCCAGGCATCTTGAGTGACAGTGTCTTCGCAAGGTTTCCCATGGTCTGCTCAAGATACAGTGAAGCCAGACGAAGGGGCTTTCTGCCTCCAATGGGAGTACCTTCCGGAGTGATCATCTCTGAAAGAATGCACAGTGAGGTACGGCGCACAGGATCAGGGAATGTGAACCATTTGCTTTCCCTGTCTGGAACAGCCATAACCTTTGAACGGTGCACCACCCTTCCTCCACCTGTGGCAAAGCTCGAGCCGTCCAGCTCAGAGCCCTGGAAGAATGTCTCCTCATCGAACTCTTCTATATTAATCGGTTTAGCCCTCAGCTTTGAGCTGATCATGGTGGCCACTGTATGGCCTGCTTCCTTGATCCCCCTGCTGCGGCACCACGTCATGAATGTACAAAAGTCGTGCTTCACATTGTCTGGGACGACACAAGTCTTATCTGCAGATGCATCATCTCCACAGCTCTCCTTCGCTGTTCTGGATGGAGAATGTGATTTTTCATAAGGATTGTCTATATTTCTTCCTGTGTTTTTATTTTTTCCTGCGGTATGCTCCATAGCTGCTCCTTGTGATTGAGAATAAATAGAATCCACTTATGATTCTGTACTGCATAAGTCACTCCTTTCTGCCGGGACAGCAGCAGTACATTTATAACAGCAGGATTTATCCCATTGCCGTAAAATCTCTACCATTATGAAAACAAGACATTTGCTTCTTATCTTCACAGGGATCACCGGAATATTGCTATCTCTTCTCATATGCTCATCATTCCCGGCTGGCTGTGCAGAAGCACCAAAGTTCCATACGATAAAAGACAAGGCAAAGATCGACTCCATACTTGCAGACGTGCACAGTCAATACAGCTCCATCGAGGAAAGGATGAAAGCGCTGGCGCTTATGAGAGTGGGGACTCCATACTCAGGCGGGTGCCTCGGCGAGGAAAAGCCTCCAGACGAAGGTCCCCTGTTCAGAACAGATGAAACAGACTGCACGGTCTTCATTCTTACCAACTGCGCAATGGCACACCAGAAAAGCTGGAAGGCAGCTCGGAACATGATGAAGCTCATCAACTACTACAACCCTCCCAGAGTCGGGAAGGAAGTGGTAAGTTACAGCAACAGGATCCACTTTACATATGAGCGCCTGCACCAGTCTCCATATTTCAGGGACATCTCTCTGGAGCTTCTTCCACAGTCTCAATGTGCAAAAATCACTCTCACGCTGAACAGAAAGAGCGACGGCGGGAGACTTCTCGATATCCCCTGGGAAAAGAAAGTTACCGCCTGTTATATCCCGTCGGCCGCCATCAATGCAGAGCTTCTTTCAAAGCTACCTGCGGCTTGCGGCGTGGGATTCGTGCGGAAGAAGAACTTCAAGCTTGGAATCGTGGTATCTCACGAAGGGATGATAGTCGACAGAAAATACCTGATCCACGCCAATTCAATACTTGGCCGGGTGGAAAAGACTGATTTCATGAACTATTACTTCACAGAGAATCCGGGATACTTTGACGGAATCCTCATATCCAGATTCCTTTAACACAGAAAGTGAGCACACGACATGATACACGACAGCGTTACAGTAGGAAAAGTGCAGTGCAACTGCTATATCCTCGGATGCGAGAAAACCAGGGAGGGCGTTATCATAGACCCTGGCGGGGATGCAGACCTCATCCTGGAGATTGTCAAAAGACATAACCTCTCAATAAGGTATATCATACTGACTCACGGACACTTCGACCATATAGAGGGCCTGAGCGATTTGATCCGCTCAATCAAAGCACCTGTAATGCTCCACGAAGGGGACGTTTTTCTTTATGACCATCTGGATGCGCAGGGGCAGATGTTCGGATTCGATCTGGCACCGGCACCGCCATTTGACAGAACAGTGGAAGAGGGAGACCGCTTCTCTTTCGGTGACTATACAATAGAGGTTCTACACACACCAGGCCATTCGCCAGGTTCCATCTCTCTTCTCTGCGACAGCAGCGTATACACCGGCGACACCGTTTTTGCAGGCTCCATCGGAAGAACCGATCTGACAGGAGGCTCTCACGATACCCTTGTCAAATCAGCCAGACTCAAGATCATGTCGCTTGATGACGCGACGAAGCTCTATCCCGGCCACGGAGAATCCACGACAGTGGGCTATGAGAAAAGATACAACCCCTTCATCGGTGAAGGCTGTGAACGCTTCATATAGCAAAGGTTATGCCGGTGCACTGACGAATGTTCACCGGAGGCTTTTGCAGGAAAGGCCGAATCCATGCACTCCGATATTTCACAACGCTGCTATTCCAGCTTCCTGCCGCAGCGGCTGCAATATAATGAGTCGGCATCATTTTCCTTATTACATTCTGAGCATAGCTTCACAATACCCTGTTGAAGCTCTTCCGCAGACATCTCCTCGTCGATTTCCGCCCCAGACAGGAGACCAATCAGGACATTGAACTTGTTATAATACTCAGACGCTATGTCCAGAGGAGTCTGACTATCACTGTTCTTTATTGATGTATCTGCTCCAAATGTTATGAGAAGTCTTGTGAGCTCCGGGTCGCATTCCTGTGCCGCCAGGTGCAGAGGCGTCCAGTCATCATTATCTCTGGCACTGGCATCAGCGCCGAGTTTCAAAAGAAGCTCGGCAATCTCAAAGTATCCCTCTGATGCCGCCAGATGAAGAGGAGTCCAGTTCTCATGTCCTCTCTCCATTATGTTTGCGCCCTTCCGGATGAGCTCCTGGAGCGCTTCAGTATCACCGACCTCAACGATATCAAAGATATCAGAATCTTCTGCTCCATCTGCTTTTGCACCGCAACGCGGGCATTTTTCAACACCATTTTCCATCGCTTCATTGCAGGAAGAACATTTTTTCATCATGACTCTCCTTTTTCCGGATTAACTGGTCATACCGCTATGACAATAACATATCCGGCATTATTATTCTCCCTGTTAATTCTCGCACCAGGGCTGAAATCCATTTATATCCTGAAAACAGGAGCCGAGGATGAGGAATCCTCGTTAGAGCTTTTGCATCAGGCCTGCTCTCAGGAAGCTATGCTCCTTCACCTGATGTGCAGGCAAACTCAGTAGTTACAATGTTTCTATAGAAGTTCCGATACATTTGAAAACTGATGGTTTTCGTAGTATAACATGAAAGGAGAGAGATATTCCCTGCCGTTCAGGCAATCACATCATCAAGTCTCTGCCTTAGGAGCACAGATTAGAACATAATGAGAGGAGTCTGCGGCGACAAGACAGGCAGACGCAGCTATGGATAAGAAGTTCATCGGAATTGACACGTACCTTGGCAGATTCTTCATAATCTGGAGCGATAAGGGAGTCACCGATTTCATGTTCCCAGGAGAATCGGAGTCCAGGCTCACGATAAGGCCGAAGGGATGCAGAAGCCCTCACAGCAGAAATGTTCCTCTCTGGATTAATAATATCGTTTCAGATATACAGACTCTTCTGGAAACCGGAAGCGCCGATCTGAGGTCAGTGCCTCTTGATATGTCTGGAATCTCTCCATTTTTTCAGAAAGTGTACAGTATTGTAAAGACTATCCTGCCTGGGCACGTAATGACATATGGAGAAGTCGCAATGCTGTGTGAGAGCCCTGGAGCGGCAAGAGCAGTGGGCCGCGCCATGGCAGTAAAACCTTTCCCTCTGTTGGTGCCGTGCCATAGAGTCATCGCATCCACAGGTGCCATGGGGGGATTCTATGCGCCTGGCGGGATAGAGGTCAAGAAGCAGCTTCTGCTCCGTGAGGAATCTGCCACAAATAACAGGTAAGCCTTCATCTGGCTGGTTTTGTGCTGATTATGTCACCGTTTTCTGGGATAGAGCCTGGCATTGTCGATGAACCGGATGTACGGCATTATGGCTGCTCTGGCCTCTTCAGAGATGGAAGAGTTTTCCAGTGCTTTGGAGAGGGCTGTCGATGAAAGGGTCGAGAAAATCTCCCAGAGACCGAGAGACTTGATGACGCTCTCGAGCTCACCACGGCGTCTGTCGTTGTATTCAGGGATTGAGCACTGGCGGTAAGGCCACACTCTGATCTTATGGGAGCTTCCTGTAAGGGTGTGCACGTCACAAAGCCGTGCCTTCGCAACTATTGCTTTTTTCAGTATTTCTTTTTCTTCTTGAAGCTTTGTTATCTCTTCATCGAGCTTCATGTAGCGGTCCACCAGCGTCAGTCCCTCATCCTGCATTGCCTCTTCGTATGACATTTCTCGCAGAGCCATTTCGTGCTTCCAGGCAGGGCACCTGGACCTGAACCCGCACCAGTCGCAGAGCACACCTGATTTTGCAGGGAACTCTGTCTGACTCTCGATCATATCTATTTTTCTTATGAAGTCGGTTCGAAGTTCCTCGAGCTCCGCCTCGCTCCGTGAGGAGCGGAACTCCATATCAAATGCCAGATAATGCCAAATCAGCGTGACTTCAGTGACCTGTGGATAGAGCCTTGTAATAGCGAGGTGATAGAGGGCGAGTTGATTGTCTCTGTCAATATCAGGCTGCGTGGGAAGAGTGCCGCCGGTTTTGTAGTCGTGCACTTCCCAGTGTGTTTCGCTGATGCGTGTGAGGCGATCGATGATGCCGATGAAGGGATAGTTCTCCTCACTGTCCAGAAAGAACTCCAACTTCTGCTCCAGCCCCACGGTTATACCCTGATCGAAAGGGGAATAACGATCCTGATATGCCTTCAGGGCCTTTCGACCCAGACTTCTATAATGATCTGAGTCGAATTCAGTTGATCTGATCAGGAGCTTATCGTGAATCAGTTCATTCCATCGCCGGTCATAAAAGGAGATAACCTCATCCGGGTCTGGGACTTCAGCCATCTGGACGTGCCTGTAGAGAAATTCGAGGGCTTCGTGCACTCTCGAGCCGGTAAAGGCTTCTATGCCTTCACATTCATCCTTCAGCCTGTCTATATAGAGATATTTGAACCGCTGCGGGCAATTCTCAAAAGTGGAGATTCTTGAGTAGGAGTATCGTTCCATCTGTCTGTCCCCCTTCAATCGTCCATGATTTCCTCTTCGATTATTTCTTCGTCATCCCGGTCCGAAGATGCCTGTATCCTCTCTTTCAAGGCTATCACCATAGTCTCCTCAACGCGCCTTACTTCAGGAACGCCGAAAAACCCGACAGAGCGCGATGGACGCCTGAGTCTGATGCCATCGTCGCTGTCTTTTACAAAATAGATGTCGCCACTGCCATCTGCTTTCTCCTCTCTTTCAATGGAGCCGATGTCATCTGCCCTGTATGACTGCACAGTCCTGTTCCCTTTAATTTTAATGGCTATTATGGCTGCCCTTCGATCGGTTATGATATAGAGAGTTCTTTTATTTTCGAGATATGCCAGCACAGGAGAAAGCAGCATGCCTGCTCCAATGAGTATGAAGGGGATACCGAAAAGAGGGAAAAGCGACATGGGCCCCATTCTGGAAAGATTTTTAATATTGAAGCCCATCGCTCCAAATGTCCAGAAAAGAGCGAAGGCTGTCCATGGAATGCCGAATAAAAAGGTGCCGATTGTAGACAGACTCGCTCTCAGTGGATCTGGACGACCGAACCAGAGGAGCTTCTCTCCCGGCTCGAGCTCTTTCTCGGCTTCAAGTCTCATATTCTGCTCAGACACAGGTCACCTCCTGTCACTGCATGCCGAAGTAGCGCTGCGCTCCCAGAATCTCCACCCAGCCGTTTGCCCATTTTGCCGCATCATACTTTTTAAACCTGTTGTTCCAGTCGATCCGGTAATCTTCATACAGGGCCCTTATGAATCCTCCCACGTGTTTGGGATGCCAGCCGGCGTTCATGAGATCGTTGATGAGAATGTTCAGGCTGTCTGGCTGAAGAAGTGAGGGATTGGGATTATGAATAAGCCATCTCAGATGGGGAAACTGCGAGACGAATCTGTCATAGTCGCGGTACATCTTCCACCAGTCCCAGTAGGGATGATGCTCTTCACTATCCATTGTCTGCAGGAATCCGGCCAGTGGTGACTGCCAGTAAAGGTCGATGAGTCTTCCGATGCCGCTGCTCCCATCAGGAATAAATCCGGTCTGCCCTTCAAAGTGTTTAAGTGCCTGGTCATAGTCATTTCTTACCACTATCATCTTATGTTGATCCGGGAAGTTTTCATGCTCATTCCTCGCTCTTATAAGGCGCACCAGGATGGGTGTGTTATTCACTACTCTGCTGTCAAGGGTTTTCTGGTAATGGAGCTTCAGATAGGGCGTTACAGGGATGGCACAGGCAGATGTATCGACTGAGCGGGTCAGCATGGTTATATCAAAAGAGATCCCTTCAGGACCTATATCACTCATCTCTACAGGGAGTGGCCATGCCAGTCTTCGGGCCTTGTTTATGATGAGCCCTGCAAAGAAGAGCACCAGTCGGAGTGAGCCTTTAAAAGCCTGCTCGGTCTGCCAGGGCACTCTATTTCTTCTTTTAAAGGCAGGCCGATTCTGCCGCTCTGCCACTGTCGGCTCCACTCCGTGCCCCACTTCCAGCAGTCTGTGAAAGACTTCTGATTCAGATGGAATTGCCGCGACAAAATTATACCCTCTGCCAGTCAACACTGCCAGATGATCTATGCCAAGCTCCAGCAGCGACTCCCTTACGAGCCTGTAAATGGGCTCGATTGCATCAAAGATAGCCTGCTGATTCAGAAGGACGATGTTGCTGTCCAGATTGTTGTAATACTCAATGTCAAAGTAGAACAGCACGCGCTTTGGAAGTGGATTGGCTTCGCCCAGACAGCTGCTCTGCCACATGGACTGGAAAAGCTCCAGTGGAGGCCACTCATAGTTGATATAATAGCTTAGATACTCTTCCTTCGTTATTGAGCGGCCTGTGCCGAGTTTGTCCTTGATCTCGCAGATCTGCCTCCCTGCCACGGCGAGGTATTCGCTGGCAGTTGTCATCATCGCTTCCCAGAGATTGGAAGAATCGCTGAGCCGCGAAAGATGGCGCTCGAGATGAAAATCATCGTAAAGCGCTCCCATGAACTGCAGGGCCACTCTCCATACGTCGTCGTGCCAGAACCATCCGTTTATTCTTTCCTGTGACTCCAGCAGGTTCATCTGAGCCACCGCCTCCTCAGTTTGGCCTGAAGCGCTCCGTTTACTTCCTGGAGTGCCCTGAGTATTATTGGAAGCTCCTTGTCAAATATCTCGAGAATGAGGCGCACCGGCTGGTTGTGAATCCAGCAGAAGTCAATTACGGCATCGAGAGCACGGGAGACGTTCATCTCAAAGTATTCATCGTAGAGATAATCCGGACAATCGAGGCGGAAGGAAGCTTCATAAGGATTCTCTTCAGGATGTATGCCGGGGACTTCATGGGTTCTGGTGCCCCAGCATCCTCCAAGATGAAAAAGATAGACATCTCCGGGACCCAGAGTGTTCAATGCATCTCTCAGCACTGCTGCGAAGGGCTTCTCCTTGACATTTTCAAAACCCGCCTTCTGTGTCTCGCAGATAAGGCTCCTGCCGCGCCAGAGATGAGAGAGATCGAAGGCCAGCATTGTCTGTGGGAGAATGAGCTTGCACGTTTTAAGCAGCTGTTTTATCTCAAAGGGCGTAGCGGGATACTTGGGAAACTCCAGCACTTCAATGCATGGGATGAAGCTGAACTTTTTTCTGCGGTAATACTCGGAAAGCCAGGCATATACTCTCAGACTTTCAGGGATGAGCACGTCTCTTCGCATATCCTGATCCACCCAGATGTCCCGTTGAATCAGGTGATAGACAAAGTAATCCGCTCCCACCGCGTTGGCAAATTCCATTGCCTGGCATATGCTGGAAAGGCTCTGGCGCTTCTTGAAATGCCCGTAACTGTCATCCAGCACATCTATCATGATGTTCGGCGAATGGATTCCCAGCAGATGAGGCTGTGTGGTTATCTCGCTTCGGATCCACTCTGCCTTTCCATCATTGCTGGTGAGAATCTCTGTCCAGTGATTTCTTCTTGGATAAAAGCCTCCATCGCGATATTCAACCCATCGACGCTCTGGCTGCCACTCCTGAAAAAAGACGGGAGAGGAGAGCGCCTTTCGCTGCTCATGAATGTAATTCCCAAGATGCTCCGGAATATACAGCCCAATCCTCTCATCGGCGTGGTTGGCACAGGAAAGAGCTGGCCCAACGTATATCTGGTCTTCCCGTAATGGCATGATATGATTCTCCTTATATTGCAAGTACAGCCCTGGGCAGTTATTATAGCATGTGCCGCTGTTCTGTCAAGAAAGAGTGGCTCACCGCCCCCCGTGACGCCTCAGAAGATCGGCCACATCCTCGTGTCCGCTTAATTCGGCGGACTGAAGGGGAGTCCAGTTCCATATCATATAATCGGAAGCCATCCTGTTCACAGCGTTGACATCGGCTCCCTTCTGTATCAGAAGCTCTGCCAGATCCCTGGCACCCTTCACAGCGGCGTGATGAAGCGGGGTAGATCCGTCAATATCCTCGGCATTTACCTCTGCACCTCTCGCAAGCAGAGCTTCTGCCACGCCTCTGTGCTCAAATTTTGCGGCGTTGTGGAGGGGCGTCATTTTTTTTCTGTCTCTGGCGTTGGACGGAGCACCTCTTTCCAGCAGAAGCTCTGCAACTGCACGCTGTCCTGTACAGGCCGCTGCATGCAGGGGGGTCCACCCGGCGCCGGATGTGGCTTCCACATCTGCTCCTCGTGTGACAAGAAGCTCTGTAACTATTCTATGTCCTTTGTAGGCAGCCCAGTGCAGCGGTGTCCATCCCTTGTTATCCGCTGCATTCACGCTGGCGCCGTGAGCTATGAGGAGCTTGACCATTCTTCTGTTTCCATAGAGAGATGTGAGAAGCAGTGCCGTTCTTCCTGTGTTGTTCCTGGCTTCCATTGAAGCGCCGTGCTTTATGAGGATCTCTGCAATATCACGGTTGTCGTATAGAGCAGCTACCATCAGCGGGGTTTTTCCGGAGTTGTCCGGAGCATCGATCAACGCACGATTCCTGACAAGAGTTTCTGCAATGGCATTGTTTCCGTAAATAGATGCAACGTGAAGAGGAGTGCTTCCAAACTTGTTTTCAGCGGCATCAACGTCAGCGCCCTGTATGATGAGCAGATCTGCCACCTTTTTCTGATCTTTGTAGGCAGCCCAGTGCAGAGGCGTCATGCCATCCTTGTCACGTGCGTTGATATTGGCACCGTGCTCCAGAAGAGTTTTCGCTACATCTCTATGCCCTTTCTGAGTGGCCAGGTGAAGCGGGGTGAGGGAATACACGTCTTTTGCATTCACGTCACCGCCATCTTTAGCAACAAGCTCTGTGAGAATTTTATTCCCTCTCCAGGCAGACCAGTGAAGAAGGGTTTTGGCTTCGCTGTCGCGTGCCATACATGGGGGAGGATTATGTCTGAGGAGGAACCGCAGGCGTGGATAATCCCTTTTTGTATCAGCATTAAAGATTTCCTGAAAAATATCTCTGTCCACGATGCCTCCGGTCTTCACATCTCAACTGTCTTTGCAGGACAGATTCCGGCATTCTTAATTCATTTCCGGACAGAGTTCTTCCTTCTGTTGCTCTTTCTTAACCTGCATTCGCACAATTACTTATTACACACATCGAACCTTCACAATCCTGCCGTTTCAGCTTCAAGAAGAGGCAGGATTTTTATGTTCTGTTTTTATTGTCCACGTCGGAAGGAGATCACAACAGACGGCGTGTAAACTCCTATTATCATGAACAGGCAGGAAGGGGTGGGAAAATGAGAAAGGTGGGTTTCCTCGCTTGCAGCGCAGTGATGTTCATCGTTCTTATGGCATCGGCTCAGGCCTCTGAAATAAATGATTTTGACAGCGCCGTATTATTATGTGATGTGCAGAAGGCCAGGGCCATACTGATCAAGAGCCCTGAGCTGATAAGGAAAAAAAGTGAACAGGGCTATACACCCCTTCATGTCGTGGCTATTGGCGTGGTGAAGGGAGACAAGGCCGTTGAGATGGTTAGAATGCTCATCTCCAGGGGAGCAGATCCCAATGCTGCGGACAATCTGGCTGACACTCCTCTTCATATCGCAGCGCGGAATGGACGCGGTGAAATAGCGCGTGCTCTTATTGAAGGCGGCGCCGAAGTCAATCCCAGGAACAGGGCAGGCCAGACGCCGCTGGGCGTGGCCCGGGAGTGTGAAAAATATAATGTGGCAGATCTACTGAATCTGAAGGGTGGAAAAGAATAGGAAGGAGACTCATGTGAAGGACTATCCTGTGCTCAGACTCAGGAAGGGCAGGGAAATAAGCCTGGTGTACCGACATCCGTGGATCTTCTCCGGAGCTCTGGAGAAGACTGAACATAAGCCTCCGCACGGCGCCCTGGTCCATCTGCATGGAGCCGACGGCTCTGTTATGGCTACTGGAACCTGGTCTGCTTATTCCTCGATTGCAGTTAGAATCTTTGAATTCAGAGATTCTGTCATTGACCTGGAATGGTTTAAAAGAATGTTTGAAGAGGCTTATTACAGGCGGTACATACTTGGATATGGCCCTGGAACAGCAACAACCGGCTACAGAGTGGTTTTCGGGGAGTCAGACGGTCTTCCGGGCCTTGTGGTAGATCGCTACAACGATATTTTTGTAATGCAGTTGTCTACAAAAGGAATGGATAATCTGCGTTCTGTTGCGGTGGAGGCATTGACGGATATATTCAGTCCTCGTGCAATCATCGAAAGGAGTGACTTGAAGGTTCGCCGGGAGGAGCGTATGCCGATGCTCACACAGCAGCTTCTGGGAGAACCGCCAGGTCTGGTTGCCTTTCAGGAGAAGGGTATGCATTTTCTTGCCGCTCCCGCTGAAGGACAGAAGACAGGCTTTTATCTCGATCAGAAGGATCTGCGCCAGACAATTACGCGCTATGCCAGAGGCAGAAGAGTGCTGAATCTTTTCTCAAATTCAGGCGCATCAGGTATTGCGGCAATGAAGGGAGGCGCTCTTTCTGTCCACAATGTGGACTGCCAGAAAGAAGCACTGGACCTCTGCGAAACTCACGCTGCAATGAACGGAATCGACGGTCAGCATTTTACCACTGAAAAGGCAGATATTTTCAGTTATTTTGATTATTCAAAGCTGGGAACTTATGATATGGTCATCCTCGATCCTCCGGCACTGATAAAGGCAAAGAAGGATCTTGAAGATGGACTGAGATCTTATCATTTTCTCAACAGGGCTGCAATGCGGCTTCTCAACAAGGGCGGCATTCTTGTAACATCGAGCTGCTCTCATTTTCTGAAGGAAGACGAATTTGCATTGGTGCTTCGCCGTGCTTCGGTCCAGGCAGAGTCAACACTTCAGATTCTTGATATGGTGAGACAGAGTCCTGATCACCCTCAGTCTGTGTATTTCCCTGAAGCTCTGTATCTCAAATCCTTTGTCTGTCTGCTTTTGCCATTAAGGCATTGATACGCCTGAAGGAAGGATGGCGAATGAAAGATCCACGTATCGCGGTAACGTGTGCTGTCATAATGGCTCAAGTCCTGCTTCGTGATCTGTAGACTGTCTTGCAGAAAGCGGCTCCGCCACTTCGTCGAGATCATATCCCTTAATCAGATTTGCTATGGCTTCAATGAATTCTTTCAGAACCGCATCTGCTTTTGGAGCATTCTTTCTTTCTGCGATTCTTATAAGAAGCAGAGTTGCAGTGTCGAAATCCATGTTGGGACGATTTTTCAGCAGTGAGCAGGCAGAGCTCAGGATAGCTGCCCTGTCCTCCAGGAGACCCGGTTCCTTCCCTGGAATTATCTGCTGCATCCACGACATGTGACTGCGCACCTGATCAATCGAGGCGGTTTTCCGAATCTCCAGCAGTGTGCAGATCTGACTGAATGAACGTGCCACTCTCCCCACTGACGTGCCGTCCTGCAGATGGCCTACAGTATCAGAGGTGGAGCGTAAGAGTTTCATAACACTTTTTGGCTTTAAATCAGGCTTTGAGCCTAGAAGTGTCAGAGATGCTCTGAGCATTTCGAGCTTTCCGACTTTCAGAAGGGCATCGCTGGATCCTGAGGCTGATACCAGAGAATCTGCCTGCCCGGAAACTCCCATGCACAGGGCAGACAGCTCATCAGGCATCATCGTGTCATATTTAATGAGAAGATCGGATGCCTGCCCGAACAGCTCTCTCTGCAATGCCTGATCTTCACCGGTGATGCTGATAATGGAGTTGTTCAGCCTGTCAAGATCCCCGGGTTTTATATCTTTCCTCTTTTCCATAACTTCCCGGGCATAGTCATTTTTTATCGCCCAGGAGATTCTGACAATGCCATCGTGTGATTTGTTTACAAAATCAGACATTCCAAGATCCTGGCGTTTAAAAGCCAGATCTATGAGCATTGAAAGCCCTCTTGGATCTCTTGTAAGCAGCGCCAGTTCATCGAATGAGATATCCTGCCGTTTTGTTAAGAGCTCACTTACCGAAGCGACCTGATCACCGAAAATGCGTTTAATTTCTTCATTGTTGACACGATTATTGCCACACGGTGTCTGGTTCAATGGCGTCCCTCCTCAATGTAGAACTTCATGTCCCGGAGTATTCACAGTACTGCTGTAACCACGAGTCTGAAATCAATGTATACTGCCTGCCCTCCCCTCCAGGGACAGGCCGGAGGGGGGGATGTTGGATTGAAAGAAACGATGTGTCTCCATTACCAGGTATTTCGTGGAGATGCCACGCAGACCCTCCTGGATTACAACCAGACTTACCTTAACTCTCAAACGGCTGTCACCCGGCAATCGCACAGGACATATCAGATATGAAACAACAGGCTGAATCCATTTCGCAGAAGCGTGTGCATCTTTGCATACAGTAACACAGTATCATTTCGGCCAGCTCTGTTGAGCAGAATGATACTGTTAACAGGATTCTACGGCAGATAAAGCCGCGGGATATTTCCCGGCAGGCACACCAGATTACAGTCTAGAATATGCAGGTATGTGTTGCAGTGGTCACGCCAGACCTGGCGTGTGATGAGCTCCCTCAGCCTCCGCCGGATCGGCATCCCGATAAAACCAGCATCATTGACAGAAGAAAGACAATTGCGATAAATTTCAGGTTCTTCAAAGCTTTTCAGAGCTCCTTTCTGATGGTTCTTGTTTTTGATCACTATCTGCAGGCAGACTGCTGCAGCATTTTCCGGGGCTTCAGCCGATACCGGAGCTGCCTTCAGCTTTGATCTGTTCCCATAGTCTTGCTAAAAACCCTTTTTTTCTTCTATATACTCTTTGTCCTTTCTGCAGATTCTGTATTGTGCCGTACAGATTCTTTTATACCATGGATGGACTTCTGCCCAGGAAAATTCAGCGTTTCATGCTCACAAAGGCTCAGTGTATGATGGATAGACCATTTCATGAAACAGCTCTTTGCGGCGGCATTCACCTCCTGAAATGCAGAAAACTGCATCAGAAAGGTAAACGGCAGGTAGATGAAGAAGAAAAACAGCGGTTGTATAACTATGGCAGGCGGCGAGTTTACACTATGAATGCAGCCAGGCACCTGGAATTTCACCACGTTACCTTTGCCTACGAAGGCTCGACCTCAACTCTCCTGGAGGACATCACAGTGCACTTCACAGCAGGATGGACAGGGATTGTCGGCCCGAACGGCGCGGGAAAAACAACGGTGCTCCGTCTTGCTGCCGGCGAACTGCATCCCCTGCAGGGGACAGTCAGGCAGTCCGGCCACATCGTCATCTGCCCGCAGCGCACAGATGACCTCCCGGTTCAACTTCCTTCATTAACTGATTCTGTGGAAGCCGAAGCCTGTGTGCTTCGCAGAAAGCTGAACATTGGTGATGACTGGGCAGACCGCTGGCCAACCTTGAGTCATGGGGAGCGAAAACGCGTCCAGATCGCCGTTGCCTTATGGCAGCATCCTGATCTGATGCTGATCGACGAGCCAACCAATCATATTGACTTCAGCGCAAGGGCCTTGCTTGCAGACGCACTTGCAGGATTTAACGGCATCGGCCTGCTGGTGAGTCATGATCGCGAACTGCTGGACCTCCTGTGTCGTCAATGCCTGTTTCTTGAACCACCGAATGCGATGATGCGCCCAGGCGGCTACACGGAAGCTGCTGCAGAGGCGAGACGTGAAGAAGAGAGCCTGCAGACCGGACGCCGGATGCTGCAGCAGCAGATGGAGCATCTGACCAGAGAATCGCAGCGACGCTATGGCAAAGCAGCAGGCGCCGACAGAAAAAGATCCAAGCGTGGCCTGGCACGCGGCGACAGTGATGGTCGTGCGAAGCTGGACCTTGCCAGGGTTACCGGCAAAGATGGCCAGGCCGGACGTCTAGCGAGTCAGTTAACCGGTCGTCTTTCTCATCTGCAGCAACGCCTTTCGGCCATTGAGATCAGGAAGCGTTATGATATTAGTTTCTGGCTGGATGACTCGTTTTCCCCGCGTAAACAGCTCTTCTCTATTCCGGGAGGAATCCTCGAGCTGGACAGAGTGCGCCGCATCTTCTGTCCGGATCTCACCATGCTGCGCCATGACCGTGTCGCCATAACCGGAGCCAACGGCCTGGGTAAGAGCACGCTTGTCCGGCACATCATGGACCGGCTCACCATTCCCAGAGAGCACCTAATCTACCTGCCGCAGGAGATCGATCTGGCGCAGACACGGGAAATCATGGGAGCAGTCCACATCCTTTCCCATGAGCAACTGGGTCTGGTGATGACAGTGGTGAGCTGCCTGGGTTCCAGACCCGGCAGATTGCTGGAAAACATTGACGCCAGCCCTGGCGAGCTTCGCAAGGTATTGCTCGCGCTGGGTGTCATCCGCCGCCCCCATCTGATTGTCATGGATGAGCCGACAAACCACCTCGACCTGCCATCAATAGAGTGCCTCGAGCAGGCTCTGAGTGATTGTCCGTGCGGCCTGCTGCTGGTAAGTCACGACCTGCAGTTCCTTTCTAATCTTACAACAGTCCGCTGGCACCTCAGTCCCGAAGGCGATAAGATAGTCGTGAAGACAGGAGTCTCAGAGGACGGCTGGTGAGGCGACAAGCACCGTTTGTGAGCGAAACGAACTGAGTTCCATATTCTTCACCGGTTATGCAGCTCCAGTGCCTGCCTCTGGGAAGCGGTGCGTCAATGGATGCCGAATTGCTGTCCAATAGAGTTGAGTGCCTGGAATGTGCTCGGACAAAAGGCTTATCGGCCAATGAGATTCACGATTCAGACAGAAAAAATAGTGACAGTGCTGTGCAAAGAAGGAAAGGCTGTAGAAGAGACAGAAAAGTGCCCTTTGATGTCCTGTCTTTTCTTTCACTCTCAGAAGCAGCCGGTAGATAGAGCAGCCGGGATCTGGGCAGCTTGAGGAATCGAAATGAGGTCAGGTGCATCAGATTTATGAAAGACTAAGAAAGGAGGATATACAGAATGAAAGAGAGAGTTGAAACAGTCATCAACAAGATAAGGCCTGCACTTCAAGCCGATGGCGGCGACGTGCAGCTTGTGGAGGTAACACCTGATGGTCAGGTCAAGGTGAAGCTTACAGGAGCCTGTGGAGGCTGCCCGATGAGCCAGATGACATTGAAGATGTTTATTGAGAAGACAATAAAGAAGGATATTCCTGAAGTAAAAGAAGTCGTAAGTGTATAGAATAAGGGGCAGGCACTGAGCCTGCCCTCAATGTTTGATTACCTTTCCACTTTCCATACAGCAATAACCCCGTCTCTGGCGCCTGAATAGAGGATTTCCCCATTGTCTGAAAAGAAGAGGCTTTGAACCGGAGCACGATGCCCCTCAGCGGTACAGGAATCTGAAAGTGCATCCGCACAGGCCACGGTAACAGAGCCGTCACTGTGCCCTGCTGCGCAGAGGCTTCCATCAGGTGAGTATGCAATAGCAGCAATCTGAGACTTAAGCTTCACCTGATCTGAAACATTGCCGGTGTGAGGATTCCTGAGCTCCAATGTTCCGTCTTTCGAGCCACAGGCGAGGTGTGAGCCATCAGGGTTATAAAGAATCGAAGTGACAGCCTTGTCCACATATTCGGAATCCTTTGATGCCTTATCAGGCTGTTTGTTGCCACCCGGTGTTATCACAGGTTTCAACGTACTCAGTGTCAGCACCCTGGGACCTGAAGCGGTGGAGAAGGACTGCAAAATCCTGCCAGTTGCAGAATCCCATATCTTGATGGTCCTATCCCAGGAGCCTGAAGCGAGGCTCTTTCCATCCGGTGCGAAAGCCAGGGTGGAAACAAAGAAATCATGACCTACCATCAATTTCAGAAGCCTTCCTGTGTGATAGTCCCACAACGATATCTCACCGCTCCGGGAGCCTAAAGCCAGGTTTTTGCCTGAAGGAGAAAAGGCTATTGCTGTGGTTCTCTCACTCCACCTCAGCGAGTACGGCGCTTTATTGTCTTCTAGGGGATAGATCCTTATATAACCGTTTTCAGGTGCTGTAACAAGCTCAGGGATATCTGGAGAAAAGCACATTAAAAGGGGAACAGGTGTGTATTGATCCAGAATATGTCTCTTCAAAGTCTTTCCTTCCATATTCCAGAACAGAACAGTCCTGTTCTGCTGTGCTCCTGCCACCATTCCGACATCAGGTGAGATGGCCAGGCAATAGAGCCTCAACGGTGAGAGCTCTATTCTTGACTGCTGGCGCAGCAGAATCTTCCTGACTTCACTGCTGCAGGCTGATGATCCATGGATGAAAAGCAGAGAGGCTGCCAGTATCAGGAGAAATGCTGTCAGTATCAGCGCGCGCAGAAATGAATTGAAGAGTGCTGTTTTCACAGAGACAACTTCGATAAGGAGCAGTTGAACTTCCTGTCATTTTTGCCCAGTATCTGCATCATACTATCCGGTATTATAAAGAGGAGCGCGCTGTTCTGACTTGAGAATTGCATTGCTTGAAGGGAGAATTATCGGTAAAAACGAATTATAGATAACAATATTGGTGAAACATAAGAAAGCCCCTTGCAATCAAAATGAATCCCATTTCTGATGAGTTTCGTTCTGCTTATCAACATAAGGCAGTTTATGTTTTCACCACGGGAAAATAACTTTAAGATAGAAGGAGCGGCCGATGGAAGTAAAAGTCAAGACAACACTTGTTCAACTGCTTGAAAATCTGAAGTCCAGGAAGGCTCAGTATAATGGATCAATATACAGAGTGCCTCCGCAGTGGCACCGTGTCGGCGCTGATACCGCAGAAGGTGCAAAGACCTCTTCTGTGAATCCCTACGATTTTTACATCGGTCATATAGAGGCTATTCTCGAAAATACCTCTGAGAAGTGCGATGACGAGCTTCATTACAAAGGTACAGGAGGATTCTGGATTGAGAAGGCTGTTGTATACAATATCTTTCCCAGGCTTGCAGCCGCCTTCGATCACAACGGCGACAATCTGCTGGGAGGGGCTTCGCAGGACATCACCATCAATAAAGAAGGCATCAGGGAGACAGGGACTCTTCTGAAGACTATTGCGCTGCTGGGCCATATCCACTCGCTCGGCTGCAATGTAGTATATTTCCTTCCTGTCACGGCCATTGGGCACGATGGAAACAAGGGCGATCTGGGATCTCCATATGCCATAAGAAATCCTTATGAACTGGATGAAAAGCTTGCCGACCCGCTCTGCGATCTGGATGTTGGAGAGCAGTTCAAGGCTCTTGTCGAAGCGTGTCATCTTCTTGGTATGAAGGTTATTCTGGAGTTTGTCTTCAGAACAGGTGCGAAGGACTCTGACTGGATACCACAGCATCCTGAATGGTTCTACTGGATTGACAGAAATATTCCTGAGAGGCTTTCCACAATGAGTCACGAGGAGATGAAGGCTGCCTATGGCAACCCTATTTTCACTGATCCGGAGCTGGCTGAGATCAGACGTAAAGTAGAGGCACACGATTTTACAGAGCTTCCTCCTCCTCCGGACCTCTACCGGAAGATGTTCAAGCTCTCTCCTGAGAGCTCTGAAAAAGTGAAGAAGAACGACAGAGGTCAGTTCACAGGCATCTCTGTCGATCCCTGCACAGGTGAAACAGTCGAAACGAGAATACCCGGAGCTTTTGCCGACTGGCCGCCGGATGATGTACAACCGCCGTGGACAGATGTAACATATCTCCGTCTTTACAACGATGAAGATGCAAAGCATCCAAAGTTCAATTATATTGCGTATAACACAATAAGGATGTATGATACAGCGCTGGCAAAAGTGGAGCTGGCAAACAGACCGCTCTGGGATAAAATAGCAGGAATCATCCCCCATTATCAGAAAAGCTATGGCATCAACGGCGTCATGGTTGACATGGGGCACGCCCTTCCGCCTTCTCTGATGAAGGAGATTGTAGGAGCTGCAAGACAGATCGATCCGGATTTTGCTTTTCTCTCTGAAGATTTTACGATAACCGATAAGAGCCTGCATTCAGGGTACAATGTGGTACTGGGATATGCATGGCACGTCGAGCATGAGCGGGACAGGCTTATAGACTTGCTCAGGCACGCCGGCATCACCGGTATGCCGATCTCATTCTTTGCCACCTCTGAATCACACAACACTCCACGCAGTGCAGCGAGGCAAGGCGGCGTGAAATTCTCGAAGTGCATCTATCTTGCAAACTGTTTTGTTCCCAGGGGAATACCTTTCATTCACAACGGCTTTGAGCTTGGAGAAACCCATCCTGTGAACACCGGTCTCGACTTTACTGCCGAGGACATTGAAAGCTTCAGAGGAAAGACTCTGGCTCTTTTCGATCGCCAGTCCTTTGACTGGGAAAGGGCTGAGCAGTTCTCCCGATATATCTCACGGTGCAATGAGCTCAGGAACACCTATCGCGAAATTGTGACAGATAATCGACGGGATAGCTTCAGCCTTGTAGAAACCGGCAGCGATGCAGTCCTGGCCTATAAGAGAAAAGGCTCTGTAGAAGGCAGGGAAACGGAACTTCTGGTGATAGTAAATATGGACTTTACCAGCGCCAGATCGTTCTCGATCCCATTCGAAATTACAGCCGGGGAACTTGTAAATCAGATCGATGGAAAGGCTTTCACTGTCCAGCAGGGAGACTGCGCAGGGGAGCTTGCGCCCGGTGAAGGAGCTCTTCTCGTAATCTCATGATTATATTTTACAAATTGGAAACGCCCCGGTAACATGCTTTCGCTATAATTAGAGTGGAGGGGTGTCTGTGCCGGGATATTCGGATATATTCGATGCGATAGAACATAATGATATAGAGGCGGTCAAGAGCTTTCTCAATACCGGTTTCAATGTCAGTGAAGCCAACGTGCATGGATTTACTCCGCTTCACTGGGCGGCAAAGAAAGGTGAGCCCTCTATTGCGGATTTTCTTATCAGATCAGGGGCAGCAATAGATGTGCACGATAGAGATCAGATGACGCCTCTCCACTGGGCAGCCCGGAGAGGCCATCACGCTCTTGCCTGCACTCTGCTTTCTCATAAAGCAGACTGTAACTGCCGGGATACCATTGGCAGAACACCTCTTCACTACGCTGCACTGCACGGTCATGCAGTGGTCGCAGAGCTGCTGATCTCCTCCGGAGCATCACTTCGATCCACCACAGTATCAGGACGAACTCCTCTTCATGAAGCTTCATCATACGGGCAGATCGAAACAGTCAGGCTGCTGCTGGCAAAAGGCGCTTCTCCTGAAGAGATGGAGAGTGATTTCCAGGCAACGCCTCTTCATTTTGCCGCAAGAGAGGGGCATCTTCAAGTTTCCCGGATTCTGATAGAAAATGGAGCTTCTGTCGCTGCAACCGACCGAATGGGAAAGACTCCTGCACATTGGGCTCTCTTATCTGGACAGAAGGAGCTTTATGATTTCCTCGCTTCGCAGGGAGTCAATGTATCCGAGATTGAGAGAACACTGCTTGAGATTACCAGAACGAAAGGTGAGGCACTTCTGCAGCATCGCACAAAGACAAAACGATCCCTGCAGGAAGTAATATCTTCTAACGAAATAGGCTTTCTCATTGCGTCACTTCCACCTGAAGCGGCGGCGGCGGTGTTCCGATATCTCAGTCCCGATTCAGTGACAAAGATAGCCGGCATTATTGCGTCGATTAAGAATCCTGAAATGGAAGAGCGGACTTCTTCTTTCAGGAAATTTGCCAGATATGCAGGATTGGCTGTGCTTCCAGGAGAGGATGCATACACACTGCTCACAAGGGAGATTAAGAAGGAGCCTCAGAAGTACGCGCCTCTCATTGAGGTCATACTTTCAGAAAAGACTTCATCAGATGCCGGTACACAGAACTCTGGAGACAGTGATACGCTCCTGCCTCCTGCAACAGGCAATCTGTTCAGGAGCAAGGCAGGCGAGTATGACATACCTCAATCAATGTATGTGGAAAACAGTAAGGCCTTTCCTAATGACATACAGAACAATGTACAGGAGAAAAAGCCGAGCTGCAGGAAGGAAGACAGCCGGACGGCAGCAGGCAGGGAGCATCAGAAGAAAGGAATTCCACTGTCAAATCTTTCTTTGCTAGAGATCAACCCAATAATTGTGGAACTGGGAAGATCTCTGCTTCCGCTGGTGGACCCTGGAAAAGGTGCACCACTCATGGAGAGAATCAAAGCGATCCGCTCTCAGATGATTATTGAGCTGGGTGTTGTGCTGCCGGGAGTCAGGTTAAGAGATAACCTGGCCCTTCCGCCGGAGGGCTATTCAATCAAAATCCGGGAGCATCTCATCGCCTCTGGTGAAGTGCGTACAGGCAGATATCTCGCTCTGGCCCCTCCTGATGTTTTATCCAGAATAAAGGGAGAATGTGTCTCAGATCCTGTCTATGGAATGAAAGCCCTCTGGATAGGGAGCGCAGAACGAACAGAAGCCGAGAAGAACGGTATAGTTCTCTTTGAGCCGATATCGGTTATATCGATGCACATTACAGAAACAGTTTATTCCAGAGCTGATGAAATGATCGGTGTTCAGGAAGTGCAGGTAATGCTTGATAATATAAGAAAATCGCACCCTGCAGTAATTAAAGAACTTATCAGGAGCGGTTTCCCGATTATATCATTGACAGAGATACTGAAGAGCCTTCTTCGCAATAGAGTATCGATAAGAGATCTGGTAAGGATTCTGGAAGCAATCCTGAAAGGCCTGTCTGTCACTTCAGACTGCGACCTGATAGAAGAATCGGTCCGGAAGAGCATCTCTGCATACCTGTGCAAGGCTCTCGCGAACAGGAGAAACCAGATACCGGCCATTGTTTTAGGCCGGTCTCTCGAAAGAAGGCTGATCAGAACAGCCCGTTCCAGAAGGGCCGCTCTCAGGAGGGAAGAACACATCCCGCTGTTTCAAAGGATCAAAAGGGCATTACAGGAGCTTTTCAGCGGCCGAAGCTCTTATAGAGGAAAGTACAGAAGAACGAAGAGAGTCATAATAACTCTGTCAGGAGATATAATGAGAGAGATAGAGATGGTATTGGACATGGCGCTCGAAAAAGCCGGTGATATGAATACAAAGCCTGTGCTGGTCTGTCACCGGGCTATAAGGGCTCCTCTTTCCAGGACTCTCCTGAAGAAGTTTCCAACTGTTGCGGTGCTCTCCAGAGAAGAAGTCGAAGATGATTTCGAAGTGGTACCTTTCTTCACAATAGAAAGAAAGCGGAAGGTAATGGGCATATTTGATGAAGAGCAGGCCGAATACTTCATACTTGGCAAGACAACCGGAGTTCCTCTATATGACAGGCCTCCTCTTCACGTTGTATCAATCGTGCTGCTTTCGATGCCGCCTGATCTGGCTTCAAAAATCAACTCATATCTGTCGCCAGAGAACAGAGAAAGAATACAGCAGTTCATCTCGGAACTGCCCAGAGTCCCAGACAGGGAGAGGCTCTTCTGCGTCTGTTCATTTCTTATCAGTTGGGGAGCCAGGCAGTGCACACCGCAGAACTGCATTGAAGTTCTCGATGAGATGGCCGCAGGATATCCTGAAGCCTGTGCCCGTTTCATGGAGGGACTGCTCCGGTAATGTCCCGGAACTTCTATGGAAAAGTTGCCTCCCCTCCCCCGTTATTAACGCCTGGCCGGACAGTTAATCGCATATTTCCAGGGATACTCCCTGCCGCTGGAGTCACGAACCACCAGCATATCCGGTGGCATGGCGCCGGGTTTCATTCAATCAGACAGGGACTTTCTGCCGTTGAGCTTTTACACGGAGTCTTCTTCCCTCTTGCTTATCAGCCTTTTTTTATCCTTCTGCATACCTGGCTGACCGGCCGGTGGACCATACAAATGTTAACGAAATGTTAACACACAAAAAGCTGTCAAACTGTAGTTTTCATGATATCATATAAGCGGTATAACTTACCCTGTTGCAGATAAGGAGACTACCATGGATTCAGTACATCAGCCGGTCATTCCACAAAACCTTCCCATCGCGCTTCACGGCAAAAAGCAGATCTCTGCAGGTGAAAGTGACGACGGAGGAGGATGGCAGCACATCAGGGATACAGTCTCAGAATCGATGACTGATTTCAGCTATCATGGTAAGACTCTTGGCAATCTGGGTGCGGCAGTGGCAGGAACGATATTTATTCCTGAGATTCTTGCCAGTACGATACCCGCCATTTCAGGCATGGCTTTTGGCTATCCAGGTATGATCGCCTCTCTCGTGGCAGTAACGCTGGAGGAAAAGTATATCGGAATTGGAAAGCATATCGGCGGATTCATCGGCAGTGCCGTTGGAGCCGGAGCTGGCCTCGCGAAGGCGGCTCTGAAAGAGGATGGAAGTCAGAGTGATGGAGATAAAAAAGCGGACCTGCCCAAAGCAGATCCAAAGAATAAAGGTCCGTGGGAGCCGCTGGCGCCCAGACTCCTTCACAAGGCAGAAAAGGCTTTTCTGGGACACGTTCCTGAGAGAACAAAGGCCGTGGAGCTGAGTGAGAGCATAAGCGCCACTGTTGCCTGTGCCGCAGGCGCCACAATCCTTCCAACTGCAGCCATGATGTGCATTGGAGGCCCGGCTGCGCTGGTTATCGGCACCCTGGCAGGCTCTCTGCTTGGCATGGTGGGAGGGAGCCTGGAAGAAAATACTATCGGCATAGGCCGGGCAATCGGTGAAGTGACTGGGAACCTTATAAGCGCCGCAGGCAAAGGTGCGAAATGGGTCAAGAACAAGATCACCGGCTCTGAAATCACAGTCGAGGGGAAAGATGCCAAACCGGTTGATGACAGAACAGCCAGTTCTCCTGCAGTACTTGAAGGGGAACGGAATAAGAATAAATCGATAATCGGAAAGCTGGCCGGATACGCAGGGAGAGCCTTCATGGCTCTCAACGGTGCCATTGGCCCGCCATTGATGGGATTCCTTATGGATGCAAGCTCAGTGGCGAATCTCATCCTCAGGGAAAAGCCTGTACAGACTATCGACTTCAAGGATCGCCCCATGCCTGAGGTGAACAGGGACCGCCTGATAAATAACTTTATCAGCATTGCAGGTATCAATGCCCAGTATAAGAGTGAAGGCAAGGTCGCCACCGAGCTTTCCAGGCAGCTCGGCGGACTCGGCATAAGCCACAAGGTGGATGATTACGGAAATCTCATCGCCACTGTGCCGCCCACAAAGGGCGCTGAAGATTCGCCTACAATAGTTCTCTCCGCACACATGGATACTGTAAGCGAAACTGCAGAAAAAGCGATCATCAACGGTGAAAAGAGAATTCACACCAATGAGCGGTATATACTGGGAGGCGACGACAGGGCAGGAATAGCTCAGATTATGGAAGGTGTTGAAACCGTCCTGGAGAAGGGCCTGAAGCATCCGGAAATAAAGCTTGTATTCACGGTAGGTGAGGAAGTGGGCCTCAAAGGCGCAGCCCGATTGAAGCCAGAAGACGTTTCAACCCGTCCCTCTCTGGGCTATGTGATTGATTCGACAGACAAGGAATCGATTTTCCTTGCTAATGACGCAGTATTTCTGGCTCCCAACTCATTGAGGTACAACTTCAGCCAGGAGGATCCGCTAATCCAGGTCGGGATGCGCTCCCTTGCCGACGCAGGAATAAAGCCTCAGCCCTATCACGGGCCGGTGCTCGCAGGTGCGGGAACTGATGCAAATACTCCTGCATTTAACAACGCTCTCACTCACAGTGTGGCTATCGGCACAGGAGTAAGCTTCGTGCACACTCCAATGGAGAATGTCAAGAAGAAGGATCTCGAACAGGTGGCCCGAGCAGTTGTAGGCTTCCTCACCAACGCCTGCGACTTGAGAGTCGATGAGAACCAGAAGATAGTACCGCGGTATCCTGCAGCCGGGGAATAGAGGCTGATTATAGTTGATGGCCTCGTAAAAAGTCTGTTTTAAGGATTTTCGTATACCGGGAAGCTGAGAGCAGCCTTTAAGCACCAGCGAAGACGGCACCTATCCTGACAGGGATTACAGAATGACACGCGGCGTCGATAAAACCACGATAGATGGCATTTATGACTGGCAGGATGGCCTACTAGAAATTCGATATCGCCTGGAATGACAGCGAGATGATTGTAAAGGGCCTCTACCCCCCGCCAGAATCAGGTCATCAGATTCAACGCATGAAATCGCTCTGATTCACGATAGAGGAATAACCGCGGTTCTCCAGAAAAAGTCTAGCTTATGAAACGCCTTGACTTATCCATATACACCGCCATTTTTACTGTTACCGTCTTTCTATGCCTTCTTCTTTCTTCAGATTGCACCGCTGCCAGGAGTGAAGAGGAGGCGGAAAAGAATAAGAAAATCTCTGCTGAATTGAAAGAAAAAATCAGGACAGATACTCCCGATTATGACAAAATCAAATGCTCTGTAAAACATCACAACATGTATGTCTCCAACACGCTTTCCGGCCCTGGCGCTTCCTCGGCAACCTCATTCGATATGACAATTTATGAAGCCGGACTTTTCCGCCGCTTTGAATACGGCAATGACAGCCTGATCTCACCAAATCTCAGCTTCCCAATCGGCGGGACATCAGCATTTACTTCCAACACCTGGCTGAAATGCGATGCCTGCTGCTCGCCCTCCCTTTCAACAGGGGCTGCGCTGAGAGCATACACGATGGCAGACAACGACAGGGGGATAACAACTCCCGGAACCCCGATGTCAAGACTTGCACGCTCATACGGTGTGATGGCGCCTCTTACATCTTTTACTGCAGTGGTGCCGGGCTCGTTTATCATACCTGATATCCCCTTCCCTGCATCTTATCTGTCACTTTCAAGACTCTATCTGGAAGGAAAGGGAGAAAAAAGCCGATGGACGCTGGAAGGGGGCGAGCTTTACCCCACAATGGGGAAGCCTTATAATAAATATCTTAATATGGAGCACTTTCTTTTCAGGACTCCCATATCGCAGCTCAGCGTGCTGGGCCACTGGAAAAAGCAGGACGCTCTCTTCTCGGAAGCGCTCCCTCTCGAGCGCATGCCTGGTTATGGCGTGAAGTATTCAGGTGAGACCGGTAAGATAAACTATGAGCTCTTTTCCCTGAGAAACGGTGAGATGCCCAACGCGCTGAACCGTGAGTTCGACTATTTCGGTGCGAGAGCAGGTTTTGCAGATAAAAAAGTCAGATGTGCCTTATCGACCATCACATCTCACAGAAAGACAATCAGGGCAGAAGAAACGCCCGGACTGCCGATGAACCGCCAGGAGAGCCTGATGGGACTGGAGGCTGAATTTGATCTTTCCCCCTCCTTCGGCCTTTACAGCGCCCTTACCACAAGTTCATACTGTGAGGATGGGGCACGGAGCGGCATGGGCTTCGTTGGAAGCTCTCAGCTCTATGGCATCCATGGAGCTTTTATCAAAAGGTCCCTCCAGGCCGACCTCCGTTATCAGTATCTGGATCCGGACTACGAGCCTCTCACCCATACCAAAAAGGCCATCTATCCATCCAACTATCAGGGATTTCGATATGAGGTGAAATACAGCTGGGCCTCCACCGAGATAGAAAAGAAAAAGAACAAGAACATGATGTCAGTCCATGGCTGCTCCCTGTCACAGATTGATGGAAACATCAATCTGCGTTTGGATGGAGGATTCAGCCATTTCGCCGCTCCAGACTATATATTCCCTGACGGAGGCTCCAGATTGCTGAACAACAGCACTAAGGGCACAGTCAATGTTTTCTCACCGGAATTCTGCATATCACTGAGAAAAACACCCTTTGATGTGGGAGGTTACTATGAACGGCTGCAGATGACTCGCGGGATCGATGCGCTGGGCCGCTCATATGACAAGAGAGTGGAAAACCTCTCCCTCTGGATGGATTACAGAATAAACCCGACTCTGGAGCTGATCTTCGGCATTCGAAGAGTCGATTTCAAAGGACACTGGTATCAGAAGGAAAAATTATACAGCTTCAGACAGAACGCCTCGATTCCGAAGCTGGGAATCAGCTACGACAACGACAGGGACCTGAAGATAAACGCGTATCTGCAGTTTATGAACTTCACAGACAGCTCACCGGTCAACTTTGGAAATGGAACATCATCAGATAACGACTGGAAAGGCTCTCTCTTCTTTATTGAAACGACCGTTACTTTTTAGGGAGGAACTTATGAAATGGGATCAGAAGATGGTTGCGGCATTTGTGTCTATCGCATCCAATTCCATTCTGATGCTTTCCAAGATCATAATCGGTATCATAACAGGCTCTGTCAGTATTATCTCTGAAGCCGCGCATTCAGGCCTCGATCTTCTGGCATCACTGATCGCCTTCTTCTCTGTCAGGGAGGTGCGAAAGCCTGCCGACAGAGAGCATCCGTTCGGCCACGGCAAGATAGAGAATCTTTCAGGCACAGTTGAAGCGCTGCTGATTTTCTTTGCAGCTGCCTTCATAGTGCATGAAGCAACAGGCAGGCTGCTCCACGGCAGTGAAGTGGTGCAGCTGGGCTTTGGAATCATCGTGATGGGAGTCTCTGCAGTAATTAATCTCTTTGTCTCCGCCTATCTGTTTAAAGTGGCAAGAAAAACCGGCTCACTCGCGCTTGAGGCCGATGCGGAACACCTGCGCACCGATGTATATACATCTCTCGGAGTGATGCTTTCCCTCATGGCGATACATGTGACAAAGCTCACCATCCTAGACCCTTTAGTGGCAATCGCAGTAGCCGTCTATATCGGCCTGATAGCCATAAGACTCACAAAGAAAGCCTTCCGGGATCTTGTAGACTCCCGCCTTTCAGAGAACGAAGAGAGCCAGATCAAGACCATCCTGAACGACCTGCCTGAGCTGAAAGGATATCACAACTTCAGGAGCCGCCGCTCAGGGAACGACCGTTTCGTAGATTTCCACATTCTCGTGTCAGAGAGAATGGATCTGAAAGATGCCCACGACCTCACCAGGAAGATTAAAGCATCGATCACAACCACGCTGACGAACACCAACGTGACCATTCACGTAGAGCCCTGTCATGGTAACTGTCGGGAATGCAGCCAGGACTGCGAAAAAAAAGAGAGCAATCTCGCCAGGACTGATGTTCTCTGTATTCCTGGAGAGCATGAACTGGAGCAGCAGATACAACAGATCCTGAAGGAGACAGATGGCGTGATAGGAGCTCATGAAATACACATTCACAGGTTCACCGGCCTCTGGGAGGTGCAGATAGATCTCATCGTGCCTGCCACAATGATGGTGGGAGAAGGGCACGACACGGCGCTGAAGGTGGAGGAATCTCTTCGTCACGTTCGGAAGGATCTGGGGAAGATCACTATACATATTGAGCCGGAAGGGCACAGGGACATTATGACATAGTGTTCAGACAAACACAGTAGTTCCGTCATAGAAGGAGCATCAACTCTGAACACACCGATGGAGACGAAGAACTCATTCATCCTGGATTTTACAATAGTGATGCTCACAGGAAGCTCTGAGATATTGAAGGTGACAGTAATGGCAGTAGTGGTTATAACAGGCTCAAATGGCCTGATTGGCTCTGAATCAGTGAGATTCTACTGTGAGAAAGGCTATACAGTAGCGGGTATCGATAACGACATGCGCAGGTCTTTCTTTGGTGACGATGCATCCACCTTGTGGATGAGAGACAGGCTCATGAAAAAATACACGAACTACTTTCATCATCACGTTGATATCCGTGATTCTGAAGGGATTTCCGCCATTTTTAAAAAGTATGGCAAAGACATTTCACTGATCATTCATACAGCGGCACAGCCATCTCACGACTGGGCAGCCGGCGACCCCTTCACCGACTTCTCCGTCAACGCGACAGGCACATTGAGCCTTCTTCAGTGCATGAGAGATACCTGTCCTGAAGCCGTATTCATCTTCACCTCGACAAACAAGGTATATGGAGACCTTCCCAACTCGCTGCCATTGCACGAAGAGGAAACAAGGTATGAAGTTGATGAGAATCATCACTGGTCAAAAGGTATAGATGAAACAATGTCTCTGGATCAATGCAGGCACAGTCTCTTTGGTGTATCAAAGGCTGCTGCGGACCTGATGGTACAGGAATATGGCAGATACTTCGGCTTCAAGACAGGCATCTTCAGAGGAGGTTGTCTAACCGGACCTTCCCACTCAGGAACAATGCTTCACGGCTTTCTCTCTTATCTCATGAGATGCTGCATCACCGGAAAAAAATACTATATTTACGGATATAAAGGCAAGCAGGTCCGGGACAATATCCATTCAGCTGACTTTGTTGCGGCTCTTCATCATTTCTATGAGAATCCTGGTGTTGCCAGAGTTTATAATATGGGTGGAGGCAGAAACGCAAATATTTCAGTTATTGAAGCCATCTCCAGATGTGAAGAGATCGCCTGCAGGCATATGAATACAGAGTACATTGACAAAAACAGAGAAGGCGATCATAAGTGGTGGATCACCGATGTGTCCAGGTTCAGAAGTCATTATCCGAAGTGGGAATACAACTATGATATATACCGTACACTAAAAGAAATCCACGTTGAGCAGAAACATCTCCTTCGGTGAAGATCAGTCGATCATTGTTTCGCGGCACCTGCCAGACTCGCTATGGCAAGATTAACCGAGATGGGGCCGAAGTTGGATTCTATTGGTATCAGGACCGCTCCGGCCAGTTTATCACTCACTACAATCACTTTGCCTGTAAGCATCACCGGAGGCGACATCATTATCTTCATGCCGCTGTCATTTAAGTCCGAGACAGCCCGCCCCCCGATTATGTTTGCGAGCTCGCTGATGGTGGATCTGGCAAGATCGTTCAAAGAATCAAAGGGTTCATAGTTCATTGCTTCGCATATCTTAAGCGCAGTCTCATCTGTCATCGAATAGATGATTCTACCCTCCATATCACCCATCACTCCGATGACAACCACTACACCATCGATGGGATCGGGAGCCGTGTTTTCCACAGGCTCTCCTGCTCTGACCTGAATATCCATGCTCTCTGCCAGACTTGACAGTGTCGATTTGACAAATGACTCCACATACGGCTGTGCCATAATAGTGTACCTCTCCATATCTCTTTGGCTGGAATATCGTAATTATTATACAGGAACGGTTAATAATTAGCAACATGGAAGGTGAGACTGCTGCCTGAAGATAGCGTTGAGCCTTATCTTTTCCGCCGGTTTACCACCATCTGTTGCTTCAGAGAGAGGAAGAAAAGGCCTGTAAAATGAATATTGAACCAAGTCTGAAAGCTTATTTTAGGAGGTCAGATAAATGAAAGCACAGTCTTCCCACAGCAGAGAATCATCGGCACGAAGATTAGCATCAATAATAGCTGTAAGTGCCGTTATCACGGTATTACTTGTCACCGGCACGGTAGCGGCACAGGATATACGGCAGCTCTCTCCAGGTCTTTACTGTGCAGGCATCCCCTCTGACGAGTTCGTCTATAAGGCAGCGCCTGAGTCGTCAGGGAAACAGCGTATGACCAACTGGTGCTGGGCTGCATGCATACAGATGATCCTGAACTTTCACGGTGTGGAAGCGACGCAGGAAGAGATCGTGACGCGCATGTTCGGCGCCACCATAGACAAACCGGCATCTGCCGAGGTGATTCTCGCTGCGCTGTCAGGCTGGGCGGTAAGTGCCAAGGGAAAGCCGGTGGTAATAGAAGCTTCCGCCGGCGTATTGAACGGCAGCGAGATTGTCTCCGATCTGGCCTATCACCAGCCTATAGTAGTCGGCCTCACAACACCGAACGGCATAAGTCATGCCTGTGTTCTGACAGCCGTCTGCTATTATGTAAACCAGTATAACAACGAACCGATCTTCAGCTCTGTGGTTATAAGAGATCCATGGCCAGGCAGAAGCAGCAGAAACGAGATGTCCTGGAATGAATTCAGAAGCCGACTGATGTTCCTGGCAAAAGTACGGGTGACTGAGACTTCAGAATACGATTACTGAGATCAGGCCGGCTGATGATAGAACCATCCATCGGGAAATTCACATTTTGTTTACATATGCGCCTGACAGTCTACCTTGCCACCATCACAGGAAATACGTATAATAGAAAGAGCCGTTAAAACTTAATCTGAGGTGACACTATGCAGATCGAATCGTCCGGTTCATCAGCGAAGCCTTTTGTACGGGATTCCTCTGCTCTTTCTACCGCGTCTGCTTCGGAAGCTGCAGTATTACAGCTTCCGGAAGATACCATAGATCTGAATGGAAACCGGGAGAACTCATCTGCATGCCGTAAGGCCTTCGGCACAATCGGCGCCGCAGCAGGTGCTGTTCTTGGCAGAGCAGCCACTGCAATCGGTACAGGAGTGACAGCAGCAATTATTCTGGGCGCCCTGGGCCCTGTCGCTGCCGGAATCGGTGCCATAGCAGGGCTTGCGCTTGGATACAAGGCAGAGGCCAAAACAAAGATCGGGCGCATCGCCGGAGGTCTGATAGGAGGCGCCGCAGGATCTGCCGCAGGCTTCGTAACTTCGAAGCTCACCGACTTCACTCCTGGCGAGACACTTGCGAAGGAGACTCAGGGATTCACACTGAAAGGGCTCTTCCAGAAGCTCAGAGACCCGAAATATACGAGCCATACAAAGCTCACGAGGGAAGAAGCGGAAAAGTTCATGGCCGGGCTTCAGCCTGGAGATCTTATCATCACAAATGACGATGGCGACTTCCAGTTCGAGATCGCCCAGAAGCTTCTGGGAAAGACAGGCAACTGGACTCATATCGGCCTCATATCAGAGAAAAACTCTGTCCTGGAAGTTCTGATTGAAGCAGACGGCACTGCAGAGACGGACCCGATGAAGCGCTTCACAGACAACCATCACGTCATGGTTCTGAGACCGAAATATTCGAGTCCTGATGATGTGAAGAAGGTCATAGACGAAGCACGGAGCTATTTCGGGAAAGTGACTTATGATCATTCATTCAATATGAAGACAGACGACAGGCAGTACTGTCAGGAATACATCTACAAGGTAATGAGAAAGGCATCTCCGGATATTGAATTGAAAAGCTCTTCTCTTCTTGGTCTTGAGTATGTAACTGCCGACAACTTTGTCAATTCACCAGACACGGTGCAGGTCAGCTCCACCGGAAGCAATTTCTGGATTAACTATCTATCGAAATTTGACTGATGCTCCTCAATCGGGCATCCTGGATTCTGCTATCGCATAACAGCCATTTATGGCTTTTTTACTTCAATAAAGGGGGGTACTAAATGAAACGGTATTTATTTTTCCTCGTGTCTCTGCTGATGCTGGTGCTTATCATGCACTCACCCGGCTTCGGACAGTCGAGCACAAAAAAGCTGTGGGACAATGTCGCAGAAGCAACCAGGAAAGGGCTTCCGCAGACAGCCATTGACAATCTGAAGCTCATCTACAAGACTGCACTGAATGAAGGGCGTAAGGGAGAGGCGCTGAGAGCTCTCACCACCCAGATTGTTATGGAGTCCACCATCAAGGGGAACAAGCCTGAATACAAGGTAAACCGCCTCAAAGAAGAGATCAGCAAAGCTGATGATCGAATGAAGCCCATAATGAAAACGCTTCTGGCTCAATGGTACTGGTACTATTACTCGCGAAACAAATGGCGCTTCATGAACAGGACGTCTACAGAAGGGTTCAATGAAGAAGACTTTACCACCTGGGATCTGAAGAAGATATTCAGGGAGATATCATCACTTCATCAGGATCTGCTGAAAAACAGTGAACTGTTGAAATCCCTTGAGCTCAGACAGTTCAAGGATGTCCTCTCCCCAGGGAACGCCGCAGCGCTCCGCCCTACCCTGTTTGACTTTGTGGCATACAAGGCTCTGGATTTCTACAGCTCAGGCGAACAGGCAGGCGCCCGCCCTGAGGATGCCTTTGTAATAGACTCCAATTCTGGCGCTTTTGCCGATGCCGATTCCTTCATCATCTACAGTCCTGCCACCACAGACGTTGAATCGCCGCAGTACCTGGCACTTAAAATCTACCAGAACCTGCTTCTTTTCCATAAGAAGGACGGCAACAAAGACGCCTTTATCGACGCCGATATATCCAGGATTAACTATGTCTACTCTCACTGCACAGGCGATAAAAAGGAAGAGATATACAACCTCAGGATGAGAGAGATAGCCGAACAGAATCCATCATCTGAGCTCTCCAGTCTTGCCCTTTACTACCTGGCTTCGCATATCTCAGGAAAGGGTGATTTCACAGAGGCATTCAATCTGGCTGTCAAAGGGAAAGACGCCCATCCGAAATCATATGGTGCCAGCCTCTGCAGCCATCTCATCGCCGCAATCACAGAAAAGAAGCTGGACCTCAAAGGTGAGCGCACTTTGATGCCGGACAGAAAGTCTCCGCTTCTGGTCACCTACCGGAATATCGACCAAATCTCCTTCAGAATCATCAGAGACAGCTGGAAGGACTGCCTGACCAAAAGGGGGGGGCGGTACAACATCTTTGATCTGGAAGGAGCAGAAGTGAGCAGACTGCTCGCATTGAAGCCGGAGGCCGAATGGACAGATCAACTCAAGCCCACCTCAGACTATAAGACACGAAAGGCCTCGATTGATCTTCCGGCTCTTCGGCCCGGCTTCTATAGAGTTTTTGCAAGCTATAAGAAGGATTTTTCCAAAGGAGAGAACTGCGTATCTTACTGCAATCTCTGGGTCAGCAATATCGGCGTCGTGACCAGAGTCCGGGACGAGAACATTGAGGGCTTTGTGGTGAACAGCGAATCAGGGATCCCAGTTTCACAGGTTGCAGTGACTGTCTATGGACTGCGCAACTATGACGCGAAGAGCTATGAAATGATACAGACAGTAAAAACAGATGCAGACGGACTTTTCTCCTTTTCAGGGATCTCGAGACAGTCATACTATCGGCTCAGGCTGGCTGCCTCAGATGGAAAAGGCTCAGATGCCGTAGACAGCAATGAGCTTTATCCATCTCCCAGAAGCCCGGTGCAGGGCTACCGGAGCACAATCTTCTTCACTGACAGGGCCATCTATCGTCCCGGCCAGACTGTGCAGTTCAAAGGCCTGGTCGTTGACATCGATCAGGCAAAGGTAAACTACAAGGTGGTGCCGGGGCAGAACGTTACTGTGCATTTCAGAGACACGAACAGGCAGGAGATCTCGAGCGTAACCGTAACCTCAAACGATTTCGGCTCTTTCTCCGGGAAGTTCACTGCTCCGACAGACAGGCTCATGGGCCAGATGTATCTTGTAGCAGACTCCCCATCGGGAACGGGCACAATAAGAGTTGAGGAATACAAGCGTCCCAAATTCGTTGTCGATCTGACAGCACCAAAGGAAGGATACCGCCTTAACGACGAGGTGAGCGTTTCCGGTGAAGCTCAGTCCTATTCCGGCGCCGCTGTGGATGGGGCAAAAGTGGTATACCGGGTTGTCCGTGAAGTGCATATTCCATACTGGTGGAGCTGGTTCTTCCATCGTGGAGGCTCGAGCAGCTCCTCTCAGGAGATTGCGCACGGCACTGTGACCACCGATACATCCGGAAAGTTCACCATCAGGTTTACTGCCGCACCGGACCTGTCAGTTTCGAAAGAAGCCGAACCGGTCTTCTCTTTCCACGTCTATGCCGATGTCACCGATACCTCCGGTGAGACCCACAGCGACTCGACCTATCTCCGTGTCGGTTATGCTTCCATGGAAGCTTCCCTCTCTGCAGATGCATGGCAGACAGATGACAAGCCTGTCAAATTCACCGTTTCCACGACAAGCCTGAATTACGTCTCACTTCCGGCGTCAGGTATCATCGAGATATACAGCCTCAGAGAGCCATCAAAGCCTCACAGGACAGAGATCACCGACAGTGCGGACATCAACTCCGGTGATAATGAAGACGGGGTTGATGCGCCTGAATTCTCTGCCGATATGAACCGGTGGCCGCTCGGTGCGGTAGTGGACAAGAAGCAGTTCAGTAATGACGGGAAGACACAAAGCACTATAGAATTCAATCTAAAGGCAGGAGCATACAGGGCAAAGCTTACGACACAGGACCGCTTCGGTGCGAAGGTGACAGCTATTCAGCCGATTGTGGTCTGTGCTCCGGGAGCTCAGAAATTTCCCATCAGAGTCCCATCATACTATACAGTGAAATCCAATATCGTAGAAGCTGGCGATACTTTCAGAGCGCTGTGGGGCACAGGCTATGAAAGCGGCCAGGCCTTTGTGGAGATCCTGCAGAACGGAAAAATACTGAAAAAGTACTGGACTACTCCCGGAAAAACTCAGAGCCTTATTGAATATCCGGTTTCTGACAGCTCCCGTGGCGGCTTCACCGTCATAACAACTTCGGTCAGAATGAACCGCATATACACCTACCGCAGAGACATTACAGTTCCGTGGACAAACAAGAGACTCAACGTATCTCTCGAGACATTCAGATCGAAGCTCATTCCCGGCGCAAAGGAAGTCTGGACTCTGAGAGTCAAGGGACCCGGTGCTGAGAGAAAAGCTGCAGAGCTTGTCGCTACCCTGTATGATGAATCGCTCGATGCCTTTGTACCTCATCGCTGGAACACATTCGAGCATCTCTTTGCCCAGAACAGTACGAGAGTGGATGAGCGCTACACAGGAGCATTTCAGGGTTTCACTCACTGGTTTGCCGACTGGCATAACCACGTCTCAGTCCAGAGCAGGATCTATCCTGATTTCATCAGTGAGCTTGTGGCGAACCTTTACGGCTACGAGTTCATGCGGATGAGAAATTCAACAGGAAAAAAGATGGATGCTGATACTTCTGCAGGTGAGCCTCAATGTGAGGCAGCAGCTCCGTGCAAACCTTCCTCTGTTTCCACTCCCAAAGATGAAGACAAGAAGACTGTAAACGGGTTCGCCACAGGAGGAACAAAGAGGAATGGGAAGTCTCCCGAGACTGGTGTCAGCTCTCAGGCGAAACAGGACCTTTCGTCCGTGAAGGCCAGAAAGAACCTCAATGAGACGGCCTTCTTCTTCCCCCATCTACTCACCGACAAAGACGGATCTGTCAAAATGACCTTCACAATGCCGGAGGCGCTTACAAAATGGCATCTGATAGCACTTGCTCACGGGAAGGATCTCGAATCAGGCATGGTGGAAGGCCATGCAGTAACGCAGAAGGACCTGATGGTACAGCCTAACGCCCCTCGTTTCCTGAGAGAGGGAGATCTCCTGGAATTCACGGTGAAAGTTTCAAACATGGCAGAGAAGGAGGTCAAGGGAGCAGTAAGGCTTACGCTATTCTCTCCCGACAGTGATTCATCACTTGATGAAAAGCTTGGCAATACAACGACCGATCAGCAGCTTGCCATACCGCCGAAGCAGTCCAGAAGCTTCTCATGGAAGCTTTCAGTACCAGATGGCCTCAAAGTGGTGGGCTACCGGGCAGTGGCATCTGCCGGCAACGAGAAAGACGGTGAAGAAGGCATAATGCCTGTCATCGCCAGACGCATCCTGGTCCGCGAGGCCATCCCGCTCTGGGTGAGAGGCCCAGGCGAGAGAAAGTTCACCTTTAAGAAGCTCGCTGAATCAGGGCAATCAACCACACTGGTTAATGAAGGCTATACAGTTCAGATTGCCTCAAATCCCGCCTGGTATGCCGTTCAGGCACTTCCATTCCTGATGGAGTTCCCTCATGAATGCTCAGAGCAGGTCTTCAACCGCCTCTATGCCAATGGACTGGCAAAGCATATTGCAGGATCCGATCCAAGGATCAGGACGATCTTCAACCAGTGGAAGGACGAACAACCGGACGCACTGCTGTCTAATCTGGAAAAGAACGAGTCTCTCAAGAATGTGATATTGCTCGAGACGCCGTGGGTGCTGGAAGCGAAGAGCGAGAGCGCCGCAAAAAGACAGGTTGGAATCCTCTTTGAAGACGCAAGGATGAAGCGAGAGCTTGATTCAGCATACTCAAAGCTCAAGAACATGCAGCTTTCAGATGGATCATGGCCCTGGTTCCCAGGCGGCAGAGGCAACAGCTTCATCACACTCTATATCGTCACCGGATTCGGAAGACTCGGCCATCTGAAGGCAGATGTGCAGGGCAGAGACTGTGCGCTCCGAGGCGTCGATCACCTGGACAGGTGGATCAACGAGATATACCGGGAGATTAAGAAACACGGCCATCTGAAGGAGAACAACCTCTCCACGACAGTTGCGCTTTACCTGTATGGGAGAAGCTTCTTCCTGAAGGACAGAGCCATTGCTGGCCAGTCAAAAGAGGCAGTCGACTACTTCCTGTCACAGGCTGCACAGCACTGGCTCAAACTTGGCAACAGGATGAGCCAGGGCCATCTGGCTCTGGCCCTCAACAGATTCGGCAACCCTGCTAAGGCGAAAGAGATAATGGCTTCAATAAAAGAGAGAAGCCAGACAGATGAAGAGATGGGCATGTTCTGGAGCGAGACAGAGCTTTCATGGTGGTGGTACAGGGCTCCAATCGAGACACAGGCATTGATGATTGAAGCCTTTGATGAGGTGATGAACGATGCGAAAGCTGTTGAGGAGTGCAAGGTATGGCTCCTGAAACAGAAGCAGACCCAGGACTGGAAGACTACCAAAGCCACTTCCGACGCCATATACGGACTTCTCATGAGAGGTGATAACCTGCTGGCATCTTCGACGCCTGTTGAAATGACTGTGGGAGGTACAAAGGTGGAGCCGGATAAGATAGAAGCCGGCACAGGCTTCTATGAGAAGAGGTATACCGGAAGTGAAGTAAAGCCGAGCTTCGGAAATATCGTGGTAAAGAAGAGCGAGAAAGGTATAGCCTGGGGCGGTGCCCACTGGCAGTATATGGAGGATATAGGAAAGGTCACACCTCACACCCAGAATCCTCTTACTCTCAAGAAGACCGTATTCCTGCAGAAGAATGAGAAAAGCGGCCCAGTCATACAGCCTGTGAGCGGGGCTCTGGCGCCAGGCGATCTTCTGAAGATAAGGATTGAGCTCAGAGTCGACAGAGATATGGAATACATTCACATGAAGGATTCCAGAGGGAGCGGTCTGGAGCCGACAAACGTGCTTTCCCGGTACAAGTTCCAGGACGGCCTCTACTACTATGAATCAACCAGGGACACAGCCACTCATTTCTATATCGACTATCTCCCGAAAGGAACCTATGTCTTTGAATATCCTCTCCGTGTCGTCAACAGAGGCCGGTATCAGAACGGCCTGGCGGAGATCGAGTGCATGTATGCGCCGGAATTCAACAGTCATTCAGACAGTGTGATACTGGAGGTGAAGTAAAGCCAGGGGAAAGCAGAGGGAAGAGAGAAATGAAAAAGAATAAAAGCACATTCAACTTTGCAAATGTTATTACCTTCATCAGAATCGTTCTGCTCTTCATTGCATCTTTTTTCATTCTCTCAGACAATGGCTCCAGGCTCGCTGCCCTGTACCTGATTGTTATTATATTCATCCTGGATTATTTTGACGGTTATGTTGCCAGAAAACTCAACTGCACCACAGACTTTGGGAGCCTTCTGGATATTACCGCCGACAGGGTTATCGAGGCGGTGCTGTGGATCATATTCGCTCATCTTGGCTACATAAGCGTCTGGATTCCAATTATCGTAATCACCATAGGGTATATTACCGACTCCATCAGGGAATATGCATTTACAAAAGGTCTGAGACCTTTTGGAGAGATCAGCATGTTGAAGAGCAGACTTTCACAGTTTGTTGTCTCATCTGTCTTTATGAGATTCTCATACAGCCTGCTCAAATGCGTCACTTTTTCACTTCTCGTCATTGTCATGATAGATGAGGATAAGGGTAATGCCTCCGGACACCTCGATCTGCTCTCTGAAGCGGCAAAGTATCTTGTCATCACAACAGTAGGAGTCTGTATAATCAGAGCTGTTCCGGTAGTCATCGAAGGCTTGCGTCTGTTTCATATGGGAAAGACAAAATGATACCGGCCTGTAATCATTGAACCGGGCAGACCGGAGAAACACTGAAAATGGGCAGAGTCTCTATCATTATTGGAGGGATGAAAGAGAAATGAACAATGAACAGAGCATCCACAAGATTCGAATACAGCTTACCAGGCTTTTTAAAAACCAGAAATTTACCGTGCTGTCCACCAGCGATGCCGGGCAGCCATATAACAGCCTTGTCGCTTTCACTGCGTCTCCGGATTTGACCGGCATTGTTTTTGCAACAGAAAGAGCAACAAGGAAATATGCAAATCTTACTGCCGATCCGCGCGTTTCGCTCCTTATGGACAACAGGACAAACAGGGCGGCTGATTTTCAACGTGCAACAGCCGTAACTGCAATTGGAACAGCCAGAGAGCTGGGAATGGATGAGCGGGTTTCTCTTGAAAGAGCATTTCTTCTCCGTTTTCCTGACCTTACAGAATTCGTCAAGTTACCGGACTGCGCTCTGATGAATGTGGAAATATCAAAGTACTATGTTGTTAGCCGTTTTCAACAGATGATGGTGTGGAATGTGAAATGAAAGAACGGGGACGTATATGAAAGGAATTGTTCTGGCAGGAGGAATCCGCTGGAACGACCCAGATATCTCAATAGAATGGCCGATCTGCGATGCTGTTCTGAATCCCAGGGACGCCTGATTTCCCCTTTTCCGCGACGCGGATATGGACTTCGAATATAATGGAGAGATACACAAAGAAAAAACACAATCTCGGAACAGAGTCAACAATCATCTTGACATCGATTTTTTCCATGATATCATAAATATGAAAGACAAAATATGAAATTCATATAATAAAAATATGAAAATTTCCGAACGCGGTCAAATTACCATCCCCAAGCGCTTCCGTGACCAGTACGGATTCGCTGAGGATGTTGAAGTAGAGATAATTCCACAGGAGCGAGGCATACTCATTACAAAACGCAGCATAAAACAGCATCCTGTAGAGCTGCTGTTCGGCATCCTCGACAAAAAGAGCAGCACAGATACTTTCATTGAGGAGATCCGTGGGAGATGATCACGGCATTGGACACATGCATTCTTCTGGACGTGTTCCTCCCGGATCCGGCTCACGGCAAAAGATCCCTCAAACTGCTGGAACGTGCATATGACGGAGGGGCGCTGGTTATTTGCGAGATTGTCTATGCTGAGCTGGTGCCCCAGTTTCCAGACAGAAAGCTGCTGAACAGAGCACTTCAGAAGATCAACGTCTCCATCCAGTCGATAGATCACGACGTCGCGTACTGCGCAGGTGAGCGCTGGGCGCTCTATCGAAAAAGCGGGGGGGAAAGAGAGAGAATAATCTCTGATTTTCTTATAGGAGCACATGCGCTCCATAAAGCTGAGAAATTCCTTACAAGGGACAGAGGGTTTTACGCGTCATATTTTAAAGAACTGCACCTGCCTGATGATGAAGGGTGCAGTCTGTGATTCCTGGTTCGGCTGCTTGTGATTCGGCGGGCAGGATTGTGGCTGCTGGACAGGCCTAAACTGACTGTATATTTTCATTCCATACAGAAGTTCCATTATTATACCGACCTCATCAGAGGTGATAAAATCATTCGTCAACACACCAGATTGCTCTGAATCCTGAGATGCCTGTAAAGAGGTTTTACCAGCCACCATAATAGTAGATGTGTTGAAGGCTTTTCAGGAGATGGCGCTACCCTCCGGCAGCATCTCTCCTTCAAATATTTCTATAACTTCATCTTCTTTTACTTTATGGAAAAGAATGCGAAAAATCAGTATGTGCACAAGCCCCTTCAATACGGACGAAAGATGGTTGAACTTGGAATCTCCCCTCACCCTGTCTTCAAAGACAATAGGTATCTCTTTTATCGAAAAGCCACGGCGATGGGTTTTGTAGAGGAACTCCTGAAGAACAGAAAAGCCGTCAGAGACAGTCGCTTCTAGGCGGATGCTCTTTAAGACCTCGCTTCTCCAGCACCGGTATCCTGAAGTGGGGTCAGCAACGTGCATCCCCAGAACCAGATTCATATAATGACGTGCGCACCCTGTGATAAAGTTCCTGATGAAGCCTGAGCGCACAAGCTTCCCGCCTTTCATGAATCTGGAGCCGATAACAAGATATGCTGACTTTATCTCTTCCAGAAAAATTGGGATATATGAAGGACTATGAGAAAAATCAGCATCCATCTGCAAGACACATTCTGCCCCCCTATTGACGCAGTATTTCAGTCCTTCTATCTCGGCAAAAGCCCTCCCCCTGTTCGTCTTCCTTACCAAAAGTTCAATATCATCGTGCTTCTGCATCATTTCCTTGACAATTTCAGAAGTGCCATCCGGCGAGTTATCGTCCACCACCACAATCTTCAGATTTTCAATGCCAAGACCTCTGATCTCATCAATGAGAAGGGAGATGTTTTCCCGTTCATTATAAGTGAGAATGAGGATAAACACTCTCATACTGCTTCTCCTTAGAACTCTCTCTATCGATGAAAACCAGAGTCTGTTTTTCTGAAACAGAACAGATCATTCTGACCGCGCTGTCTATTCTCAGTCCATCTCATTCAATGCCTTATCAGAAGCCTTAAGAAGGGCGTCAGCTGAGATTCCTGTTCCAACGGCATTCTTCATCCAGAGATCAGGCGTGACCTTCCCTATCGAGCACATCCTCTCCATCTCGGAGGCCAGGCCCTTTTCCTCGATCTTCTGTTCAATCTGAAACTGAATGATCCGCCCCAGCGAATGCTGAAGCACGTAGAGGTCAGGGGTTATAAGGCTGGAATAAACCGCGAGAAGCGTCGAGTCCTTTTCCCCTATGACCGGCGCGAAGTAGGCGTTCCAGACCTCTTTCGATATCGCGAGTGTGGCGATCTGTATCTCTTCCGGCGAAGCCTTCGGATGATCGTACATCCAGCGCCAGAGCTTCAATGCCACAAGCGATGCTCCAGATCTCTCGTATGAGCTCCAGAGGACGTTCAGGGTCTCAGAGCTTTTCAGAGCCGGACCTGTTGAATCCAGTCCGAGGCTTTTCATGTCTCTGGTTATGAAGGTGAGAGCGAAGGCTTCAGTGAAAGCCTGATCAGGAACGCCTCTCATAACGGCGTAGCCTTTTGTTTCATTGGTCAAGATCTGCATTACGCACTGCCCGAGCAGATAAAGGGCTCTTCTGTAATCCTTGTAATTCATGCCTTTTTTATCAATAGGGATGCGCAGATGGACCCTGCTGTTCGGCAGCGATGACGCAACAACCTCTCCTGTCCCTCTCGAGGGCTCTACAACAATTTTCCTGCTGATGGTGTGTGCCTGCGCGGCCGGGAATCCCAGTCTGATCAGCAGGTCAGGCAGGTTCCTGTTCAGGCCGTCAACATTTCCAAACCGCTTTGCCACGATCTCATTCATCTTCTCTTCAGGCAGAGCATTCGGGGAATGGAAGCCTCCGTACCATATGTCAAATGGCTTGAGCGGTCTTCCGAGCCTCTTCGATATCAGCTTTGCCGTATTTTTTACGACCGGCGAGGTAAGCACGGCTATGAACTGAGCCTCGACCTCCTTTTCCGGAATTTCCAGATCGAGGTTGAAAGTTCGGGAGAGGATTGAGGGATATTCAGGAAAATACTGATCTACCATCCTCGTGGCCTCAAAGATCTTCCTGTAATAAACGTATCTTGCGAGATCGCTCTTTGCCGGAGCAACCTCTCTGCCTGCTGCTGTTATCCTGTTTTTAAAAGGCTCCCAGTCGACTTCTGAGCAGTTGACGACTCCCTTCGGAATCTCCGATGTGT
>Ga0302251_1000124_pt1 | contig 92287 bp, 81 predicted proteins | sample AAG_RA_Gln_MG_FD_193534 | JGI IMG/M metagenome (GOLD analysis project Ga0302251, IMG submission 193534) | Enriched activated sludge microbial communities from anaerobic digester in WTTP, New Holstein, Wisconsin, United States - AAG_RA_Gln | ecosystem: Engineered > Bioreactor > Anaerobic >... | reverse complement strand
AGGAAACTCCTGCCGCTGAGACTCCTGCCGCTGAGACTCCTGCCGCTGAGACTCCTGCCGAGGAGGTTCCTGCCGCTGAGACTCCTGCCGAGGAGACTCCTGCCGAGGAGGTTCCTGCCGAGGAGGTTCCTGCCGAGGAGGTTCCTGCCGCTGAGACGCCTGCCGAGGAGGTTCCTGCCGAGGAGGTTCCTGCCGCTGAGACTCCTGCCGAGGAGGTTCCTGCCGAGGAGACTCCTGCCGCTGAGACTCCTGCCGAGGAGGTTCCTGCCGAGGATGCTGAAATACTTCCGGCATCAGCATCTCTTGAGAAAGGCACAGAAGCTATCCGCACTGATGTCGATAAAGCAGCAGAACATTCCACTTATGCAGAGAGAGATACCGATGCTCTGAAAAACCTTCTGGATGATGCTCTGGCAGATTTTGGACTGGATGATGAAGAGATTTCGATAAAAGTGGTGACTGAGGAAAAAACCAGTGTTACCGAAAACAGGGAGCTCCCATCCCCTCTTAATGCTGATTACAACACTGAAGTGACAGAAGTTGATGATGAGTTTCTGGAAATGCTCGAGGAGCCTTCTGAAAAGGCTGAGACTTCAGCAACAGCAGAGATAACAGAAATAGGGGACCGGGCCGAAGCGGTAATCGAAACAGTTGACACGGCAGTTGAGGAAGCGTCTGGAGCAGCAAAGGAATCTCAAAAAGAAGTTCCTCCAGAGTCTGTTCCAGTTGATGAAGAAGCCGCCCCGGATGAAGAACTTTCAATAGATCCACTTCTTGATGATGAGATGTTGGGATCTATTGCTTTGAAAAAGCCATCTGTGGAAGAATCTCCTGAGCCGGCACATGAGACGGTGGCAGTGGAGAAAGTGCAGGATGAAGGTGTTGTTGAAGAACGATTTGACGATGATTCTATTAAAGAAAAGATTGTCATAGATGAGATTGTTGATGAAGAAGTCTCGGTAGAAGCAGCAGCCGGTGAGGTGGAAGCGGAAGATGTCATAGAGGAGAAGGCTTCCGAGGTTTCGGTTGAGGAGAAGGCTTCCGAGGTTTCGGTTGAGGAGAAGGCTTCCGAGGTTTCGGTTGAGGAGAAGGCTTCCGAGGTTTCGGTTGAGGAGAAGGCTTCCGAGGTCCAGGCTGAAGAGAAGGCTTCCGAGGTCCAGGCTGAAGAGAAGGCTTCCGAGGTCCAGGCTGAAGAGAAGGAATCGTCAGTTGCGGATCAAAAGGCTGAAAAGGAGGCTGAGGCCGGAGAAACTATTGAAATAGTCTTTGATGAGAAGGTTTCCGAGGCCAGGGTTGAAGATTACGCTGCTGAGGGGAAGGAAGAAGAGAAGGCGTCGTCAGCTGCGGATCAGAAGGCAGAGAAAACTGATTCCAGTGAGGCTATTGAAATAGTCTTTCAAGAAAAAGCCGATGATGTTGATGCTCTCTTCAATGAAGCAATCGCTCTTGTTGAAGGAAAATCAGGGACTGGCTCTGTCAAAGAAGCCGGACCTTCTGAAAAGGAAGCATTCAAAACCAGAGACCTTGAGACTTCGCCACTTGCCGGTGATGCCTCTACGGCAGTCAAGAAGGCAGAAGAGATAATAGCTAAACCTCCGAAAAAGAAGCCATCAGTTAAAACTCCGGAATCCAAGGGAGAGGCTGCGGTCACAGCTCCTGAAAAACCTGACAAGGAAGTGCCTCCGGCAGGTGATGATGCCACTGTAATTGATGAGGCTCAGCTTTCGAAGGTGGGAACATTCGGTGATATATATAAGACATTTCTCCACATTCTGATTAATCCAGCCAGTTATTTTGAGACAACGTACCTGAACGCCATAGAGGCACTGAATTACATCATGGTCTTTTACTTCCTTCAGGTGGCTTTCCAATTGGCGTATTATTTCATGGGCGTAAGGTTCTCTGTTAAGAAGCTGATATACATAGGAGTGTTTCTGATAATCATATATGTCGGCTTAATTGCTGCTACTGCATTGCTTTCACTGCTGGTACACATTCTTGCCAACTCTTTCAAGGGGAAGGGGCGATATGGGATTGGATTCTCCATAGTTGCATATGCAGGGGGAACAATTGCCGGATTGACGGTTGTGCTGTTGTTGTTCTACAAGATCTTTCTCTTCTCGATGGGGAAATTCTTCCTATTCATCATTCTGGCTCTCCTTCTCATCAGAGGCATAACCGTCATAGCACTGGGCCTGAAAGAGCAGTATGAGCTGAATGAGAATATGGCCTATCTTGTCACAGGTATTATTTTCGCACCGATATCGATCTATCTCTTTTTCTTCATACCAAAATATTTTACCGTGTTCACTCAGATTAAAATACCCGGTTTACAGTGATCGTTATAAACCAGATACATGCATTAACAGATAAGGGCTCCTGAGGGAGCCCTTATCTTTAGGATTCTGGTTGCCAATACCGGTGCATCTGTTACTTCTTGCTGGAGACTCCTCTTCTTGAACCGACATTTCTCTGCATCGTCTTTGAAACGTAGATTCCCAGGCCATCTGCAATGCCCTGGGCGACTCGCTGCAGGTACTCTTCATTGAGGAGCAGACCGGCCTCTTCGTCGTTGCTTATGAAGCCGGCCTCTACAAGAACAGCAGGCATCTCAGCTGTTCTGAGCACATAGAATCGATCTCGCGGTGTGCCTCTGTCTCTGCGGCCGGTTTTTTGAATGAGCTGAAACTGGATCTCCTGAGCAAGAGATTGATCAATATTCTTGTACCAGTGTGTGGAAACGCCATGGGCCTGCTTGTTGACGCTGGCATTGATATGAACGCTGACAAATAGATCGGCGTTATTGCTGCGGGCAATCTGGGTACGGGCTCCCAGTTCATCTTTGTCCGGCGAGCCTGCATACGTTACATCCCTGTCGGAGACTCTTGTAAATACTACTCTCCATCCTTTCTGTCTGAGCAGCGCGCCCAGTCTTCTGGAGATTTCGAGTGTAACTTCCTTCTCGGCAATTCCATAGCTTCTGTTGTAGGCGCCTCTGTCCGAACCGCCGTGACCGGGGTCGATGCATACAGTTCTCCCCTGTCCATTTGGTGAATATGAGCATTCCTCTGTAGAGCCGCAGCCGCAGAAAAGGGCACTTCCAGGATCAATGAGCTGATTCCTGATAATAATGGTCATTATTCTGGGGTTTTCGGCGAATGTCTTCACTTCACAGATGGCAGGATGAGTGAAATCCATGACAAGTCTTGTTATGCCATCAGGTCCGGGTTGAAGCTGTGCAGCTCTTATCTTTTTAACAAGCGGATTCTGTTGAAGCTCAAAGGAGCTGTCCGTTGCTTCAAGAGTTGTACTGCTGAAGTCGACAAAAAATCTGTTGTCCGGTGCCTTCAGCCTTCTCCACTGATATGAGAAGGGAGATGAAAACTCCAGAGATACTTTGACACTCTCCTTGCCATCATCTACAGAGACATTCCTTAGAACGGTACCTGTTGACGAGATAGTCCCAGTGACTGAAACCTCTCTTGGCTGCAGTTTGACTACCACACATTGCGGCAGGATCCTTGAGCCTATCTCCGCTTTAGTATCACTGTCTGAAGGAACTGTAAGTCTTACGCACCCGGGCTTCGATCTGATCTCTTCTATTGTGGCTTTGGCGAGGCACGGGTTATCAGGCATCTTCAATGAACGATCAAGACATACATCATCAATATCCACAATGAGGCGTTCAGGTGACTGAGCAATCTTACTTGAATACCTGATATTTGAAGAGGCTGTCAGGGTCATTGTAAGGCCGTCTGGGCTTTCCTGCAGATTAATACAGGAAATAACAGGAATAAGATAGTAGAGATCACGTGCATTGTCATAGACGATCTTACCTTTAAGGGTATCTGCAAGCGCCTGCATCTTGATTAAGAGAGCAGATTTATTCTTATGTCCGACCACCATCGTTGTGTCATTCTGCCCGCCTGCTTCTGAAGCACTGGCAGTGAGTGTGGTACCATCTTTTGAAACAGCGAAGAGATTCTGATCATCGCTTCCAGAGATGATGCCTCCCATATAGACACAAAGGTTCCCCAGGTTTTCCTGTGAAGCAACAAGATACAGTGTTCCGTCCTGTTTTCTGTATCCGTCCAGTTTTAATGTTTCCTGAGAGACGACGCAGTTTATATTGACAGGTGTAATATCATTCGCTGCCGTTGCCGCTTGTGCTGTATATATCGCGGTGATCAGGCAGAGCAGTGCCAGTGTGATGAACCTTCTGGGCATTGACAAACCTTCCTTTCCGATTAGTGTGAATTAAATTCGAGACACGTCGGAGAGGATTCTGTTGCGGTTAGCTGACGATGATGCGTCTGTGCTGATCAGGTATGACAACAATTCAAAAATTGATTAATACACTTCGGCATTCTGCGCGGGCCTTGCGCAGAACCCATGCCGACTTAATTAATTTTTGAATCAAGGGGGTGAATGGTAATACGTAACTTCTCACTCGTTCTGGTGAAATCCTCCTTTCAGAAGGAAAATGATGGAAATAATTTCTCAACATCAGAAGAGCGTGATAAGAACTTTCCAGAATAGTGAACAGGAAGATAAATTTTCTAAAAAGAAGGTGAAGCCTGAAGAGAAGGAAAATTATATCAGATCAATATGGATTCACCATTGCGATCGTTGAGGCTATAACCACAGAGGAGGAGGAACGTGGTATGGATAATGACCTTCATAATGATACATCTGCCCAGGGAAATATGGTGCCACCGCAAAAGGAAGTAAAGGCAGCTCTTCCAGAACAGAAGACCTCCGGAGAATTTAAGGCGCAGGCAGGGCAGGCACAGAAAATAGAACCGGCTCCACAGGCAGTTGCAAAGCCTGCAGCAGAGCCGAAGCAGCACGTGGAGCAGAGGAATGGGCAGGATGAAGAACTGGCGGCAATACTTGCTAAAGTCCCTCTTCCGTCTTCCGTTGAAACGAGGGAGGTGAGGCCGCAGAAAGTTGAAAAATCATCTGATAAAGCCGATTCAAAATACCGCTTCAAAGACCCTATTGAGCGTCTTGCCGGAATCAAGGTTGTTGGAGTGGGCGGCGCCGGCTGCAATGCCATAAGCCGTATGATGCAGGCAGGCCTGAAAGGCGTTGAGTTCATAGCAATCAACACCGATGCTCAGGCACTTTTTCTTTGCAGTGCCCACCAGAAGATAAGAATAGGTGAGAAGATCACAAAAGGTCTCGGTGCAGGCTCAAATCCCGACATCGGTAAGAAGGCCATAGAACAGAGCTACGATGAGATAAAAAAGAAGCTCGAAGGAGCCGATATGGTCTTTATTGCATCTGGTATGGGCGGAGGTACAGGCACAGGCGCATCGCCTTCTGTAGCCGAAATAGCCAGGCAATCAGGTGCCCTGACTGTAGCTGTCGTCACCAAGCCTTTCAGATTTGAAGGAACATACAGGATGAGAAGTGCCGACAGAGGAATAGAAGAGCTTAAGGGCAAGGTTGACACACTGATAACGATTCCCAATGAGAAACTGCTGGCAATTGCGGAAAAGAATCTCACCCTTATCGATGCCTTCAGAAGAGCTGATGACGTGCTGCGATACGGCGTGCAGGGAATCTCCGACATTATTCAAGGCACAGGCATCGTCAATGTTGACTTTGCAGACATACAGACAATTCTGGTCAATGCCGGCTCGTCTCAGGTAGGAATAGGAATGGCTTCAGGAGAAAATCGAGGTGTCATAGCTGCTGAAAGGGCTATTTCAAGTCCTCTTCTGGAAACAACCATTGATGGCGCAAAGGGAATTCTCTTCAATATTACCGGAGACAGCATGCTTTCGCTCTTTGAGGTAAAGGAAGCAGCCGATATAATTGTGGGAGCTGCTGATCCCAACGCCACTATTGTCTTTGGTGCTGTTGTAGACCCTGCCATCGAAGATGGAGTGAAGATAACTGTAATTGCCACAGGTCTGGGAGAGCATGAAGGAGAGATAGAGGATATCAGGCGCAGAGAAGTTGAAAGAGATAAGCCTCCTGCTTTCAAGGCTAATATCGATGAAGATGAACTGGAGATCCCGGCTATCCTTAGACGGAGAAAATAAGGCTATATATTCCTGCAGCTTAATCCTGAGGGGCACATTCCACTGTGCCCCTCAGGATTAAAGGGAGGTTTCATTGATGAAGCAGCGTGATGTTGGTAAGAAAGCATCAAAAGTGGATAAGAAACAAAAGAAGGCGACTCCATATGACAGAGATAGAATGGAAAAGGCTCGAAAGCGAGAGGAGTTCTGGCTTCCTGCCGGAATAATAGCCGCGATTGTGGTTGTCATGGTTGTGCTGATATATGTGTCCATAAAAACCGGTGACAAGCAGGACGAAATAAACAAGCTGGATACATGCACCATGCAGCTGAAGAAAAGAATTGCTCCTGTTTTTGCCGCCTATCATAAGGATAAAGGCGTCTATCCTGATTCCATAGATACACTGAAAGGCTATGTCAAAACAGAGGAAAATGGCAGTGATGTCGAAACGCTTAATATCTGGAAGAGCTTTTACTGTCCTGATGATATGGATAAAAAGAGCTACAGCTATGTGTATGAAAAGCCAGAGGATGGATCACCTTCTGAATATGTTGTGCTGAGATGCCGTGTCCATCAGGATAAGGTTAAGGTAACGCTTGGTGAGCTTCAAAAGCTTGAGACGCAATGAGAGCAAGCCTCTAAAAGATGAAGCAGGTGAAAGTCCGGAAAAAAGAATTACTTTGATTATCGATGTTGACTGTTCCTGGTTCGGTCCACATCAGAGAGGGCACCGGTGGCGTTATGTTTTCACTGATCTGCAAGGGAATATGTCTTATTGTCTGGGCTTTTTTCGTGCTGATGTGGATACGTACTGATGCTGCCACTGAGATAAAGAAACAGGGGGTACCCCCTGTCTTTCTGATGCCGCTGCTTATTATCGCCTTTTTTACTGTCTCTTTCTTATTTCCTGTTGGATGGACCTTTGTTGTCTTCACAGTAATCGGGCTTATTCTATTTTTTACAGGAGTTTTCTGCGCTTTCTGGGCAAAAGTTACTCTCGAAGGCAATTGGGTGAGTGGTAACGCTCTGGTAACCGGTCATGAACTTATCAGGGAAGCTCCATATTCCATTGTCAGGCATCCGTTTTATTTTGCCATTGCGCTGATGTGTCTCGGTTCATCCTTTATATTTGGATCTCTGTCCATGCTTGCAGCTACAGTGATTATGACGCTTCTGCTTTCACTCACGGCAATTCTCGAAGAAAGAATGCTGCTGGAGGAATTTACCACTCTGTATACAGAATATCAGGAGCAGGTGCCTTTTATTATTCCACCTGTCACAGGGTGGATTTCAGGTTTTAAATTCAGAGACAGGGGATAAAAGAATCCCAGGCCTGAGGCGTTGCATCAATGAATTGTATTCTGTACGGAACATTGACGATCGTTATTGATTTGTTCTTATAAAGACAAGATTATCTGTCGTTAATTGACAGAGCCGGTGGAGGATTTAATATGAGATTGATAGCTTTATGCCTCTTGGCGCTCCTTTTCATAAACGCCGCAGGGTGCGGAAAAGTGTCAACTGATTATTTCCCTTTGGAGAAGGGCACTTCATGGCGTTACAGCTTTGAAGGCCTTTCCAGAAAGGGAAGTATCGCCATGGATGCTGATGCCGAAGAGGTGCTTGATGAGGGGAAGGGCACTGTCGTTAAGTGGATGCGCAGTCTGGGGGAAGATGAAGACGGACAGTCCGGTGACAGGGAGCTCTATGTAAAGAAATCGGACAGTGGTATCATTGCATATAAGAGAGTGCATCCGATAATCGGATACATTGAGACGAATCTGAACCCTCCGCAGTGCATATTAAAGCTGCCAGTCAAAGAGGGGGACAGCTGGCAGTGGGAGGGAAAGATCTTCGGGATGAAAAGCACAGCTGTGTTCAAAACAGAAGGCAGAGAGAGGATTACGCTTGCCGGTAAAAGCTATAACAGTGTTAAAATAACGGAACAATGTACTCTTGACGATGGAAGAACCTGCAGCATAACACGCTGGTATGCTGCAGGCACAGGTATGGTCAAACAGGAATCCAAAACTGTGATTAAAAATGAATACGCAGAACAGGCAGAAATGAACCTGGAATCTTTTTCGCCAGTTAAGGTGGCGAAATAAAGCTTTTAAATAAACACCACCAGGAGAAAAACATGAATGAAGATGACAAAGATCCTGATTTGCTGAAACCCAAGATGAAGGCAACAATAAAACCTTCGAAGAGGGCCTGCATATTTCTAAAACCTTCGAAAATGATGAAGGAAGGCCGCACAGTAATGACAAAGAGATGCACGGCCTATATACCGAATTTTGAAGTCAAGGAAGATCGCCAGGTCTGCGAAATGTGCTCTGTCCCTGACTTTCTTGTAAGGGAGGATCGCTGCAGGTTTTTTGTGCCTATGGATCTGCTGAAATGTGATATGACGCGCTGGATGTGTGCAAAGACAGGGCAGAAGTATCTTGAGCCGGATCAGTGCACCGAAAAGATGTGCAGTGATTATGAACGTGCGGAGAAGATGAAATGGGAAGTGGGAATACTTGACCGCAGAGGTGATGACAAAACCGAATCATCAATGCAGCAGATATCAGGGAAGAGTGATGAAAAGGCAGCACAGCCGGAGGGTGGAGATCCTGCTGATTCTACTCGGATAAAGCGGGATGACCGCTACAGGCTTATACCCAAATCAAATATTGGGAAAAAATTTACAAAGAAATCTGATGAAGGCGAAGAGCCTTAAAATCAATAAAAGGAGGGAAAACATGGGAAAACTGAAAGGAACCAGAACTGAAAAGAATGTTCTTACTGCTTTTGCAGGAGAATCACAGGCCAGGAACCGTTATACGTATTTTGCAGGCAAGGCGCGAAATGAGGGATACATTCAGATATCCGCAGCTTATGAAGAGACGGCAAATCAGGAAAAGGAGCACGCCAAGCGCCTGTTCAAGTTCCTTGAGGGCGGTGAGGCAGAGGTTATGGCCGCATTTCCGGCCGGAGTCATCGGCTGCACTGCAGAAAATCTTAAAGCTTCGGCAGCAGGTGAGCATCACGAACACACCAGCATGTATCCGGAATTTGCTGAAGTGGCGAAGGCAGAAGGCTTCAATGATATCGCAGAGGCTTTTTTGATGATAGCCGTTGCCGAGAAACAGCATGAGAAGCGCTTTAATGCTTTTCTTGCCAATATTGAAAGCGGAAAGGTATTCAAGAAAGATACAAAGGTAGTATGGCGCTGCCTCAACTGTGGCTATATTCACGAAGGAATTGAGGCGCCGGATAAGTGCCCTGCCTGTGTCCATCCCCAGGCTTATTTTGAGATTCTGGCTGAGAACTGGTAACAGAGTGTTGCCGGAGACTCACGCCTGTATCTGAATAATTTTAAAGAACAACAGGAGGCAACTGATATGGCGATTCAGCTTGGTCTTTACAAGTGTGAAAAATGTGGAAATATTGTGGAAACTCTTCACGAAGGTCGTGGTGAGCTTGTATGCTGTGGAGAACCGATGAAGCTCATGGAAGAGAATACTGTGGATGCCTCAAAAGAGAAGCACGTGCCGGTTATAGAAATGGGTGAGAACTCTTTCAGGATAAAAGTAGGAAGCGTGCCGCACCCGATGGAGGAAAAGCACTATATTGAGTGGATAGAGGTGCTTGATGGCGATAAGGCATATCTGGAATTTCTCAAGCCTGGCGCGGCTCCTGAAGCAAAGTTCGATTTTAAACCGGGTAAGATTACTGCCCGTGCATACTGCAATTTACACGGGCACTGGAGATCATGACAATCGGGCATTGAACTGCGTGCTTGCTTGATATGGATTCAGCAGTTACCGGGGCTCGTCGAATACATTCGGCCGGAATGTTGTTCGGCTGAGCTCCGGATCTGCATTACCGTGAAAATCCCCACGGCAGATACGTCTGGGATTATTCTGAATTGATAATAGGAGGATGAAATGCCGGTTGTTGAGTTGAAGGATAAGGTATATTGGGTAGGCGCAGTAGATTGGAACATAAGAGAATTTCACGGTTACTCCACCTATAAAGGCACGAGTTACAACGCCTTTCTCGTCATTGATGAGAAAAAAGTTCTCTTTGATACTGTAAAGAAGCCTTTTTGCAATGAGCTTGTTTCTCGGATCAGAGAGATTATCGACCCTTCAGATATCGACTACCTGGTAGTTAACCACGCTGAGATGGACCACTCCGGAGCTCTCCCTGAGATAATGGAGATTGTCAAGCCGGAAAAGCTTATCTGCTCAAAGGCATGTAAAAAAGCTTTAATCGACCACTTTCACAGGGAGGACTGGCCTTATCACGAAGTCACATCAGGTCAGTCGATAAGCCTGGGTTCAAGAAACATTCATTTTCTTGAGACAAAGATGCTTCACTGGCCTGACAGCATGTTCTCATATATTCCTGAGCAGCGTCTTCTCATATCGAGTGATGCTTTTGGGCAGCACTGGGCAACAAGTGAGCGCTTCGAGGATCAGGTGGATTTTCCGGAATTAATGCGGCACGCTGCCAAGTATTATGCCAACATCCTGCTTCCCTTCTCGCCGCTTGTGCAGAAACTGTTTGAAGAGGTGCGGCGCCTCAATCTGATATTTGATATGATTGCCACAGACCACGGACTGATCTGGCGCTCCAATGCTGGCTCTGTTCTTGAGGCTTATGACAGATGGAGCAGTCAGCATCTGGAGAATGAGGCACTTGTGATCTATGATACCATGTGGAACAGCACTTATGTGATGGCCAGGGAGATAATGGAGGGATTGATAGCCGGTGGGGTCTCTGCGAAACTTCTCAACCTGAAGGACAACCATCGAAGTGAGATTATGACTGAAGTTCTCGGAGCGAAGGCTCTGATTTTCGGTTCTCCAACTTTAAACAACGGCATGCTGCCGACAATGCAGGATATGCTTTCATATATGAAGGGTCTCAAGCCTGCCGGTCGTATCGGTTCTTCATTTGGATCTTATGGATGGAGCGGTGAGGCCGTTTTACAGATGAAGGAAATCATGGAGCAGATGAAGATAAAGTTTATTGAGCCTTCTGTCAAAGTAAAGTATGTTCCCAGGAAGACCGATCTCCAGTCCTGTAATGAGCTGGGGAGGAATATTGCCTCGGCGATGAAGAAAGAAATGGCGGCAGTTTAGTTATAGTCTTATAAGACACGAATTTCTGAAGGACTTTGAAATAGAGAAATCGAAAGGAATACAGGAGTTTCACAGATATCCGCTTCTGCTCCCATGTGCGGGAGTTGATGATGCGGAAAGTAATGAAAGGAGTTCTGCAATGAAGTATAAATGTGAAATCTGCGGATATATATATGATCCGGCAAAAGGCGACTCTGACGGGGATATCCCTGCAGGAACTCCCTTTGAGGAACTGCCTGGCGATTGGGTCTGTCCTGTCTGTGGAGCAGGGAAGGACGATTTTTCACCGGTAGAGTGAATATCTCTATCTTACATTCGCATTTCAGGGTATGTAAGGCTTGCATCCAGGGTGTACGTAAAGAGAGCCTTGGATGCATTTTTGTATAGCATGGGAAGAGATTCCTCAAGGAGTGGTTCTTTTGGCTAAAAAAGGGATTTTCGATAAGATCCTGGGGAAAATCGGGCTGAAAGATCAGGTTTTCGAGACAGATGAAAGCTGCCTGGCGGCTCTGAAAGACCCTCAGGCTGAGATTCGCATAAAGGCGATTGAATTCCTTGGAATCAGAAATACTGTCTCCACAATTGCTCCTTTTGTCGGAATTCTTGAAAGTGATGAAATAGTTAAAGTAAAAGAAGCGGCAATAGATGCTCTCGGGATTATGAAAAGACCTGAGAGCTTTTCTATTCTGGCACGCATGCTTGAGCACCATGACCCATGGGTCAGAGCTAAAAGCGCCATTGCGCTTTCCGAACTTGGTGATAAAAGAGCAGTTGAGCCGCTAAGAAAGGCTTTCGAAATTACTGATGGAGAGGCACGGATACCCATATCACAGGCATTGATGAGATTCGGTGATAAGGAAGCCACTCATGAGATTAAGCAGAAGCAGTTTGAATTGAGAAAGAAGAAAACGGAATCTGAAGATGACATCTTCACTGGTGACCTTAATGAATCAGGAGGTGGAGACGCCTCCATATCATTCAGTGATGATGATCTCAGGATTGAAGATCTGTACAACAGCGTTTCTCAGAGAAAGGACAGGGCTGCGCTCGATACATTATCGGAATATCTCAGAGATCCCGATGAAGTAAGAAGGTTGAAGACTCTGAAGGTTCTCTCCAGAATTCAGAAAGAACGCCATATCCGCGAAATCATTGCCGAGGCTCTCAAAGATCAGAGTCTTACAATAGCCAGAATGGCGTCTGATGTTCTCAAGAACTATAGAAATAATGATCTGATTGGGGCATATGTAAAGCTTCTGCGCTGGGATGACAGCGAGATTAAAAAGCATATAACTCATTTCATGATTAAGAATGCCGGCGAGGATTGTTTCACCTATCTCTCAAAGGCCCTTCAGGTAAAGAATCTGGCTCTCAGATCTGCGCTTCTTCCCATTGCTGCCGAGCTGGATTTCTCAAAGCTCAAACCGGCATTCCTGCACGCGCTGCAAGACCCTGATCTTTCCAGTGAGACGATTCTGGAAGTCATTAAAAAGATGCCGGTGATACACGATCCCGACTTTCTGAAATTTCTTCTGAACACTCTCTGGACCGGCAGGGATGATCTGGTCATGCAGATTGCCGATTATCTGAAAGAGCTCAAGAGCAATAACGTAAAGCAATTTCTGATATCAGCACTTTCACACGAGACTGCAGCAGTCAAGATGAGAGCTGCCCGTGTACTCGCCAGAATGGGCGAGCAGGAGGTTTCTGCCGCACTGATGGAATATCTGGATGATCCTGTGCCCACTGTTAAGATACAGGCAGGTCAGGCGCTTACTGAGCTGTCGGAAGAAAAGGCTTTCGACAGGATGGCGCAGATATTCCTGACAGATCGTAACCCTGCAGTACGGCGCTTCATGCTGGTATATCTTTCCAGACTCAACTTTGAAAAATCCCTTGATTTTTTCTCAAAAGGCCTCGAAGATTCTGAACCGGCAGTCAGGTGTCAGGCTCTCTGGGAGATGAAGGGATATACCGGTGAGCTGGAAGAAGCTTTGCAGAACAAGGTTATTTTATCGATAGACGACCCTGATCCGGATGTTGTGAATCAGTCGGTGGATACCATGGTTGCATTGCATCTTATCGGTTACGATGATGAGAGGAGGGAAAAGGCCATCTCTCTCTGCAGAAAGGTAATGCTCGACAGCTCCGTTCATAGTTCGTACCGAAAAAGGGCTCTGGAAAACCTGGCAGAGCTGGAAGGGTCAGAGCTGGCAGATCACTACAATGATTTATCAGCTGTTGAAAGTGATGAAGAGATTGTACTTCTCTTTCTTGAAAAAGTTGCAGGTTATTCAACAAAAGAAGCCCTTGCACTGCTCATAACCTCCCTTCAGGATAAGAGAGAGTCTGTATCTCTCAAAGCAGCCGAGCTCCTTTCGAGAAGAAATGAAAAAGAGATCATCCTTCCTCTGCTAAGGATAGTAGCGAAAAATCCACACTCACCTCAGAGTGTTCCACTTCTCAAAGGAGCTTCCAGGGCACTCCAGGAGTATCATGAGCAGAAGGCAGCTCCTCTGATTCTGCGAATACTGACATCAGACATACCTCAGATAAAGGAGTATGCACTTCTCTGTACAGGTGAGCTGGGCTTTCATGAGCTGAAGGATTTCATAGTGCCGCTTACCAATGACATCAACTGGAGAGTACGTTATGAAGCGGCTATAGCCTTGGGCCTCCTGAGGGATAAGGCTGCCATGCAGGGCCTGATAGATATCATAATTGCCCGGAAACAGTGGGAAAAAAGGACCATCGTTCTGGATGATATTTCGGAGGATGAAAAGGAAAAAGTCTCTTCGGGCAGGGATGAAGACCAGGCAGCTATCAATATGCAGGAGATGGAATCAATCTATTACGACAAACTGAGAAGGGCAATCAGAGCGGCCGGCATACTGGAAGAGCCCCGTCTTGCGCACTATCTTCTGGAACTGTGCAGCAATGACAGGCCGCAGATTGCGCGGGCATCAAAGATAGCACTGGCCAAACTCAGAGATGAAGCAGCAGTTCCAATGCTGATGAAGTTTATTGATACTCGTGATCCGGAGCTTCTTCGAATGCTTCTGGTCTGCCTTCTGCCTTTTGAGAAACAGGTAGAGATTAACATTTCCAATGCACTCATCACGGAGAATGAAGAGAACCGCATATGGGCAATGAAATGCCTCGCTCATTTTCATATACACGATGTGGGCAATGCTCTTATCGAATCGTTGAAAATGAGAGGCTGGAGAGTCAGGAAGTGGGCTGCCAGAGCGATAGGCAAAATGCTGGTATACGGCGCTGAGCGTGAGCTTTGTGAGTCGCTCAATGATCATAACGATTTTTACGTGAAGGAAGCCCTCAGGACCCTGGGAAGTCTTAAGTCAAGCTCATCAGTAAAGTATCTGGAAACAGCTTTTCAGAGAAGAAATCCCGGGATCCGGGAAGAGGCAATCAGAGCATTGGGAGAATTCACCAGTGAGCATTCTGTGGAATATTTCCGAAGTGCCCTGAAGGATGAAAATCCTTATGTAAGGTACGCTGCAATGAGAGGTCTCGGTAGACTTGAAAACAATCAGTTCGTAGAAGATCTTGAAGAGCTGCTCGCTTCGGACAATGTCGGAGACAGGGTCTGGGCAGCTTTTTCGCTTGTCAAATCAGGCGATGAACGGGGGCTGGATGTATTGACCTCAATTCTCAACGAGCCTCCCCAGTATGTTTTCAGAGAGTTTTTAATGTATAAGGAAAAGCGATGTGATTACTATGCTTTTCAGCCTCCCTCTTATGCCACATGGAATTATTGCGGACCTACGCTTTTCATACGTGATGACCATTTTCAGAAGATCAAGGATGGAGACTATGATTTACTGGAAGATCATGAACTGATAAATGACATAGTGCTCTTCGAGCGAATACCTCCTGAGGTTGAGGGTATTGCTGAGGCTCTGAAAGTGCTGGTCGAGATTGGTGACAGCGATATGGATGGGCTTGTTATACCCCATCTGGACAGCCACTTCGAATATTTAAGCATGTACGCCATAAGAGCCCTTGTAATGCTGATTGGTGAAAATGCTCTGCCCCGGCTCTCGGCTCTTCTGGAAAATGTAACCACAAATACTGCCTTTGAAATCATAAGGCAGATAGAAGACCTCGAAGTAGATGGAAGAGAGGCACTCCTGTCAGATGCCCTTCATAATCTGACGCTTGACAACGAGAAAAGGGAAATGGTTGAAAACCTTCTGTTCAGACTCGAGCTGAAGAAGCGGTTCAGGTAACTCTGCTGTAAAGCTGAAACACTCCATGATTAACCTGCCACTTGTCTCTGCATCTGCCATAAGTCCTGGATACTTCTGTGTAAATGTTGTAACAACCGTTGTGGGTTAAGCAGACTGATTCCTGCAGGAAAAAGGGATGGTAAAGAAATCACTGTGAAGATCGCTGTTAATAAAACTGCATGTTTTGTTAAAACAATGTTCGGTTTTTTCAGACTTTTTTAAATCATTTTTCACTGCATTTTGAGCCTTTTGCCTGAAATATAAACATAACGAAGAAGATTTCAGAACAGCTTAGAGAGGAAGGCCAGAAAAATGATAAACGAAGTAAACTCCGTGAACGGATTCAACGGTGCAAACCTTCTAAATGGACTTTTCAGCGGAATGCCGCAGAATAACAATATTCAGAATGCCACAGCTCCCAGCTCATTAACGCCTGGCGATTCATCGATCTTCTCCCGCGAAACAGCCCAGGCTGGTCAGGGCGCTGCACCTGGCGCTTCCAGTGATTCAGGACTGGCCTATCTGAAGTCTATGTGGGAATCTCTTCTTACTCAGGACTGTGCAGCAGTGGCCAGCCAGACAAATGAAGGCGGGCAGGCAGATGGCGAAGCTGCCGCAGAGGAATCACCTGTTCAGAAGCTTCAGAAAGACTATCAGAATTCTCAGCAGCAGGGCGTTCAGCTCTCTCAGCAGGTTATGGAAATGATAAAATCAATTCTTGGCGGAGAGAGCAGCAAGGGTAATGAGCCCGCTGCCGGCGCGACTGGTGCAGTTGGTGCTGATGGAAACAACGGAGGCGGCTCAATATGGAACAGCATAGCCAACTTCGGACAGAACGTATATAACCAGGGCCAGAACCTCTACAATCAGGGCAAGAATGCAGTAAGCAACCTTTTCAGCTCCTTTGCCCAGGGTAAAGAGGGAAACTGCGCTTCAATCGGTGTCATCAAGGGAGCGATGGACAAATACGGCAAGAACGTATTCAGCCAGGTAAACCAGACAGCCGACGGCGGCTACTCAATCAAGATGAAAGATGGAAAGTCAGTCAACCTGACCGCACAGGAGATGCAGGTTGCCAAGCAGAAAGCCAACCTGAAGGGCAACGGCGGCGAAGATCAGGAATATGCAACACTCTGCTATGCTGCAATGGCAAAGAGAGCCCAGATGGATGGCCACGAAGGAGCCAAGAACTTCAGCAAAGCCTGTGACAGCCTGAACAACGGTGAGGATCCTCTCTACTCAGCAAAGATTCTCGGTCTGGGCAACAACATCAAGATGATAAATGCGCAGGCAGCAGGGAATACAGACGGAGCTGTATGCTGGACAAACAAACACTGTGTCTATGTAGACAACGGAAAGACCGATAAATATGGCCAGGCAGTGGGCTTTGATGGCACCGACACATGGGGCAACCGTCTCACCAACGCCTTCTGTTTCACCTAAACTGTTGCTGTGAAAAGAGATGAAGAGCCCGGGTCTCTGAAGCCAGACGGGCTCTTTTATACAAACGCGCATTATAAATTGCACTATCAAAACTTCTGGAATCATCTATCAACGCTCATTTGGCAATTTATACCCAGGGGCATAAGTAATTGCAGCATTGCAAATTGGATATTCAGATGAAATATATGATTCCGGCTTATTGATACTGAAATTTTCAATGCGCATTACTATAGAATGCTGCAGTTTGTTATGCTGGTGAGTATAATTTTGCGAGAGGTTGTAAAGAGTCTGGACTGTAGTTGTGACTCTCCGGCAGGCAGATAGCGTGAAAGCCGCTGCAAATGCTCAGGGATTGACAATATCATAGTACCTTGTGACTGGTGTTTTCTGCCCGGTCAGAGTCTTATCTCTGCCAGGCCTGAGGGGGACAGCTCTCACTGCTATTCTGCAGTTTCCGGCCCAATAGGCTTCCACCATGCCGAGCATATTGAAGTTGATGTCGTGATTGAGCAAGCAGATTACAGCGGCAGGCACCCTGCCCGGAGCGCGCCTGAGATACAGCACCTTAAAGTCGCGGAGCGAACTTCCATTGCTGTTTATGTATTCCCTCAGCAGCAGGATATGAGTGTTTCCGGGATTCAGGATGGTATCGTAGATGAACCAGGAGCTGTTCTGCTCTCTATAGATTACCTGGTTGTCATAAGTTACGAGGGATCTGGTGAATCTGAGCCTGTCCTGCTCGCCGGCATGAGAGGGAGGCAGCTGACAGAGAGCAAGTATTATCAGGACAGCTGCAGTATGCATCGCGTAGCGCATGTATTCTCCAACTCTTACTCTTCGTCATTTGCAGTAAGATGAGGCCGGAAGCATATTGCCAGTCAGGGCACCAGAGAGAAAGCGATCTGATTTTTTCAGTTCATCCTGTGGAGGTCGTGCAATACGTCCGGGTGGACATTTCCGCCGAACTTCTGTGCTTTTTCAGTGTAGTAACGAGCTTTCTCCATATCACGCTTTTGCCAGAAAGCCATTGCAAGGTTTCCCAGAGCACCACCGAAGTCAGGCTTCAGGCGGACTGCCTCTTCAAGATGGGTTATTGCATCATTAAGCCGGTCAAGCTTTCCGTAGATGATGGCTGTACTGTTGTGCAGTTCATGATCGCAGGGTGCCAGCTCCAGAGCTCTCAGGCATGTTGACAGGGCGCCGTGCAGATCACCTGCATCTTCCTGTACCTTTCCCAGAAGCCTGATGAAAGCAAGCTCCCGGGGTTTCAATTCCACCGCTTTCTGAAGAGCTGATAATGATTCGGTGTATCTTCGCTGCGAACGATAGGCATTTCCCATGTTGAAGTAGGCGGCTGCGTCGCCCTGGTTGTGCTCTACCGCCTTCTGCCACTGTTCTATTGCCAGATCAATACGGTGCTGGCTGGCATAGATGAGCCCGATGTTGGTGTAACCTTTTGATGGCTCTCCTCCCTCATCGATGTAGCGCTTAAAGGCTGCCAGAGCCTCGATGAAATTTCCCCTGTTCATAAACCTGGCACCTTCGTCAAAGGCTTTTTCAGCGTTAGTCATCAAACAGGCACCTCATTATAATGATTTTTATCAAGTAAAGAGACTCATCGATCCTTTTACTGAATGATTGAATGGCAGAATGCACTGTTGCCGGGAGGATTATTCAGAGCCCTTCGGCTGCGGCCGCTTGGGGAACCCTCTTATCTCAGGCATTGGTGGCTGAATATCATCAACTGTGATAGGCTCTATTTTAGGAGGTGGCAGGAAGAGCGGGATGCCCACCTTGCCGCGCACCTTAAGCTGCTCCCAGCGGTTCGTATAGTGTGAGAGAGAGCTGGAGTTGCATGAGTTGGCATCGGAGCTGACCCAGTATTCTTCGCAGTTTATTATCGTTGCCACGATAGTCTCGGCTATCTGGAATGTTCCTGACTCATTCTTTACATCTTTGTAAAATAATGGATTGAAGTAGGCGGTATCCACTTTTATTCTAAGATTGAAAGTGGGCATACTGTCCGGAATGGTTAATGAAAAGGCTCCGTTACTGTCGGTTTTGGATTTGATTGCCCGCTCCAGTTCTTCCGGCATGGCGCTGTATCGCTCAGGATCGGCGCCTGTATAGGCAATTACCGTTATTCCATCAAGAGGCTCTCCTGTATCGTCAGTCAGTTTCCCTGTAAGAGTGCCGGCCTGAGCGGCAGATGTCATCAAGAATAAAAGCCCTGCAATGCAGAACAGGATAATCCAGACAGGCATAGCTATTTTCATCATACTCGTTATCCCCCTTCGAATGGGCTGAGTCAACTTCTCTACTTCGCTCTGTGATGATCTTATCCTGCATTGATGTGAAAATAAGGGTAAAGTTGCTGGATGTGATTTTTCAGAGAGGACAGCGCTGCTTCCTCACGAACTTTCATGGGTGAGTATTAATACCAAACAGATGGAGGAAGGAAGTGCGAATCTATGGTATCAGGATCACAGATAAATCCTCTGGAGGTCTCTTTCGATGAAGGGAAGAAGTATCTGACTGCCGTTTATCCTGAGATGACTCCTCAGGAGATGAGGGAGTACTATCTCTATCAGACATTTAAAAGCCTGGAAGCGTGGGAGCGCGATAAAGGCTATCCGGTGAGGGAAAATCAGCCTTTCAGACTGGATGAGCCAGGCCCGATTGCCTATTACCTTTCACCAGATCAGGCAAAGAAGATAAACCTCAGAAAGCAGATTGAGGAGTTCGCTAAGGAGTCACAGGTCTCCACGGCAGGAGTGAGAGAGAATCAGAATGTGCTCTGCCCATGGGATCATCGCTATCGAATCAATGAGTATATCTTTGCAGTAATTGCAGAATCTCTGTCCAGAATGGTAAAGGAATATCATCAGGAGAGGCTGCAGGGCATTCCTGCCGTGCCTGCAGAGCAGGTACACAGAAACCTGGGAGAAGACAATATCAGGATCATCGAAGAAATCTACGGTATGAGCCTGGATGAGGCAGTGGCTTTTGCCCGTCAGAACCCGATTCGGATCGTAGGCGGTGAAGTACGTGCCAACACACCACGGTTTATCGATCTGGTGTCTCGTATCTATGCTGCCAACGGTCTCCACGTATTCCTGATGAAGGACTTTGAGAACAGAGACACTTCCTCCATATTCATGTGGTCCTTTCTGATCTTTATTCTGGGCCTCTCAGGCGGCAACTACTTCACAAGCAGCCACGGCGCGCCCCAGAAACAGAGTGACAAGATACTGTCCTGTGACGGCGCCCAGTACCTCCCGCCCCAATATGCCCGTCTTGTAGAGCACATGCGCGCAGTTCTGGATACTGTTGAGGCTGAAGGGTTCACTTTCAGGCTGGCGGCAAGGGATGATGTTCATCTCAGGCACTGCCTGACATATAAGAATACGGCCCGCCTCTACAGCAATTATCTTAAATGCGGACCGGCTTCAAAGCAGGCTGTCGAGCTGATAAACGACGCCTGTCAGAAGGGTTTGAGGCTCAAGCTGGATTTCTTCGGTGGCTCCGGCTATAAAATGATCTCCTCCATATTCAATGAACTTGGAATTTCCAGGGTTTTTGAGAATGGATTTATCCGGACGGAGGAGGATCCTTTCTTCCATAATATCGGCTTCAAGCTGGCGCCCAGGAAAAATAACCCTGATGAGCTGGAGGTTGTGCACCTGTCTGTAGATGCAAGTCTCAAAGCTGTTGTGGAGACTGCAGGATATACAGAGATACTGAAAGATGCTCCGGCTGGCCAGGTGGTCTACAACGTCGATCCCGATGTAGACAGGTTTGTGGCCGGTCAGGTAGTGCCTGTTTCCGAGAAATCAGCTCTCGATGAACTTGGAGTCTCGTCAATTGTATTGGGGAAAGACAGGCTTTTCGCGCTGTATTCACCTAATCAGCTGTTCCTGATGATTGCGGACAATGATATGATTCAGGCAAAGCACGATGGATGGTGGTCAGATTACTCCAACTTTGACATCCACACCTATGTATCGGCACTGTCCTGGGACGAGTGGGCTTCCTGCAACGGGATTCCTGTTATCCGCGTTCCTGTAGGATTCAAGGAGATTGCTGCCATTGAGCGCGCTGTTGAAGGTGCGATGAAGGCGCACCCCGACTCTGAAATCAAAGTCAAGAACGAGCTTAACGACGAAGCAATGCTTGGAAGGCATCCTAAGCTTCATCACGCTGGCGAGGAAAGTGGAGGCAAGATTGGAGGGCCTCGTGTGCCAGTTTATAATATATATGGTGAATTTGTTATTGCAATGAGAGAGAAATCAAGCGGAGAAGCTGCTTTTTCTGCAGTTGCCCTTCAGTCACGTCTGCATTGCGAAGCCGAAAGCAGTGGATCTAGAGAATGCATTTACCTGCATAACTACCTCAGAGAGATCTTCGCCAGGAACTCCATCAGGAATCCAATGGAGTTCAGAGGTGATATTATCCATTACAATGAGGCGATCATAGATCCTGATGAGCTGGCAAAGGCCAAGAAGGAAGGTATAGGCCAGAGAAATGTGTTTAACGGCTTCTTCCGCCATATTGCAACGGCGTACAGAACCGGAGAACGGTCAAAGCTCGGCAGACCCCTCACCATTGATGAAGTAAGAGAGCTGTTTATCGAAGCCATGCCCTCCATGGAAAAGGAGTGGAGCCTCCTTGAAAGGATTGATCTCTGGTCTGACGGACTTCAACTGTGGTTCAGTGAGCCTTCCATTGTGCGGGATATCTGTCTTCGTGCATCAGGCACCGATGCAAAATCCAAAGTCTACTTTGACGGGAAGGACAAGATATATCTGCAGAAGCTCTACAGGGAGAACTTTGAGCTCTTTGCACCTGAATATTCGAGACGTTACAGGGAGCTAATAGTCACAGAATAATACAGACTTTTGAGAAATATAAGATGAAAGTTGCATTCACTTCCGACCTTCACGTAGATGTGACGCAGAGAAACAGGGAGCTGCTGAGGTATCTGGCCGAAGAACTGTCTGTGCTGGAGCCTGATGTCTTCGTCATTGCCGGAGATGTATCTCCTCGTCTGGGTGATCTGGAGGACACACTAAAGGCCTTTTCGTCTCTATCCTGTCAAAAACTTTTCGTCGCAGGCAATCACGATGTATGGAGCAGGCCATCGCCTGGGACCAACAGGAGGGACACAAAGCTGAAGTATGAGAGAGAGATCACGTCCGCTGTGTTAAGGGGAGGATTCACCTATCTGCAGGACAGGGGAGTAATGATAGACGGTGTTGCATTTGCAGGAGCAATGGGGTGGTTTGACTATTCGCTGCGCAACAGAAAGCTTGATTCGGTAATTGTTCAGACTCAATATGAGCGTGGGAGGTTTAAAAATCTTCAGTGGAACGATTTTGTCCATACCGACTGGCAGGGCCTCTGCGCAGAAAGCGAAGATTCGAAGACAGTTCCTGCAGCTCACGTTGCCAGGTGGATGACCGACAGTATCTCAGCGCAGATAGAATCGCTTCTGCCGTCGTCTCCGCAGAGTGTTGTGGTATGTACGCACTTCCTTCCAACACCGCAGATGATAAGATTCTCACAGGATCCATATCTTGATTTTTCCTGTGCATATCTGGGAAGTGACGAGATGGAGAGCCTGATCAGGCGTTTTCCGCAGATTTCTCACTGGATATCCGGACATATTCATATAAAGAGAAGTCTGGAGTGGTGTGGAGTGCATTTCTGTACAAGTCCTGTGGGCTATCTCAGAACGCCCGATCTCGATCTGGCAGAAGTGGCGCATAACAGTATCTCATGGTTTGAGCTGTAATGGCAGGGTCTGCTGCCAGCCCTCCGAAGCGGGATGCCTGGGGAGCAGCTTATCAATTATATGAATGTACCTGGATAATGAGGGAGATATGAAGAAGAAAAAAAATACCATCACAGATCCAGAAAAGATGATATCTGATGAGCCCGATAATAAGAAGGGCAGAGGGGGAGTTAAATCCATTCTTATTCTTCTTGGAATGGTGGCTCTTGCCTATTTATTGTGGGATACGCCTCTGTTGTACCCGCTCAAGCTCTTTGTAGTTATTCTCCACGAGATGAGCCACGGTATTGCTGCAATAATGACAGGAGGAACGATACTCGAGATTCAGATAGATCCCCGCATTGGCGGATTGTGCAGGTATGCAAAGCCCCAGGGATTCATTGGAGATATATTTGTCGCCAGTGCCGGCTATCTGGGAAGCATGTTCTGGGGAGCTCTGATACTGATTGTAGCCGCTCGGACCAGATATGACAGATACGTTCTTCTTCTGACAGGTTTTATAGTGTTTATTCTGACAGTTCTCTATGTCAGAGAGCCTTTCGGAATTGCGTTCTGTCTTATATTCAGTGCTGTGATGTTCGGAGCTTTCAAGTTTCTGCCGGACTGGCTCAACGACTATCTTCTCAAGTTCATAGGGCTGACTTCCTGTCTTTACGCTATTGTGGATATAAAGGAAGATCTCATAGATCGAAGCGGGATAGGTAGCGATGCCGATGCCATAGCCAGATTGATAGGTCTTCCCTCGCTTAGCATCGCCATAGGCGTGCTGTGGATTGTTCTATCGCTCGTCATCATGTTCATTTCCATGAAGTTTGCCATAGCCGGCAATGTACAGGATGCAGACAGGGATGAGAATGGCTCAGAATCTCCTGAGTGAGTCGGTGTATTTATCTTTCAGTTCTTTGTAAGTTGCTTCTGAGATCTCTCCCAGTATAAGCCGCTCTTCAAGTGCTCCCAGCAACTTTTCGATTCGAGCCCTGTCTCTGCCTCCCTTTGACGGTTTTGGCGTAAACGTTTCAGCCGGCTGAAAGGCAGCCTTCCTGGATGGGAGCGGGAGGACTTTGCTGTCGTTATTGGAAAGCTGAATGTCAGATGTGCTCTTTTCTTCAACCAGGATCTGCTCCAGCTCTTCACGAGTCTTGTTGTAATCATCCTCGTTGAGTTGACCGGTAATAAACTGCAGTTTCAGCGATTCAAGGTTTTTCAGTATTTCCTCTCTGGGAGCTCTTGATACTTTTTTTCTCTCATCCCTGTGTTTTGTCATCTCCAGGGAGAGGGCAGCTCTCTTTTTTTCCATGTTGTCCTTCTGCACCGCCCGCTGCTTACAGTTTTCCGCCTTCTCTGCCGGCAATTGAATTTCTGCTTCTCTATGCTGCCTGGAAATATATTCCCACCGCTTTGCATCAATAGGAATTCTCTCCAGATCTGAGTTCTGGACCTTGAACTCAAGCCCAGCCATATAAGTCAGTGCGATCTCATCTTTCCCGTCGAAAAGTATGTCGTAGGGGATCTTGAAGTCGTTGAGTGCTCGAAGATCTGCATGGCAGATCATAATATCTTCGAAGGACTTGACTATTAGAGCTGTGACAGGATCGCTAAGAAGAGCCACAAAGTTTCTTCCCAGATGGAGAATCAGAAATGAGGAGGGAGGAGTTATGGTATGCTTCGTACCATCGGCAGTAATTACTCTGAGCTCTCTGGTACCTTTGTCAACAAGATCAATAAGTGCAGTGCCTGAGTTGTTAATCATGACTTTTTCTATCTGGACGTTCATGAATGAGAACTCCTGCCATACTTCATCGGTGGTTACATTGATTATTGAGAATCTCATCTTTACACCGTTGCTCATCTTCTGGGGCTCGCCCAGCAGCAGGAAGCTGAAATCCCTTGAGATATTCCAGACCGGCTTCACCTCCATCTGGACAGAGTTCAGCATCTTGTGGTAGGTGCCGAAGTTCTTGTCTGAAATGCGGTAGAAGATTATTTCATGAAGCTCCAGATCCTTCTCAGATTGTGTCTGAGTCAAAGCGCCGAGGATTTTACCTGTGAGCTTGGTTTCTCTGGTGATCTTTTCCAGACAGATCTGTGTTCCATCTTCATTGATAACTGTTCGCCCAAGAAAGGATGAGCTTTTTGTCAGGGTATTTCTGGAAAAGGCTTCAATAAAATCGAGCGATTCATTCCCATGGGCTCCGTAGATTCTTATCCCCTCGGCGTTCAGTATGGCGGCATAGCCGTTGTTGCCGATGCCCAGGATTTTTATCCTCTCTCTGCCCACAGGCATTTTCCAGAGTATTTTTTCTCCACTGGCATAGCTCAGCTCATCATCAAGCTGGAAGATGAAGTAGCGTGCATTGCAGCTGCAGTTGAAATGATGCATGTTTCAGGCTTTCCAGAATAATCGGAATAGAAAATGCCAAGAGTATCTCCGAATGATAAAGATTTCACGCCGGGTATCATTCTTCCTTCTGGGGAGGAGATAAGGTCTTCTCATGGAATTCTCTACCTCTATATATATGACAGTTGAGGTGTATGCAGATGATCTTTATCGCAGCCGGGGCATTGATTCTTCTGATAATGATTATTCTTCTGGCAGCCGCCGAAGCAGCAATGAAGAGGAGGGGGGACTGCGATCTCTGTTTTGATAAGGAAAGAGCGGATGATTTTACATTCTATCAGGATGATCAGAAGCTCCAGTATTCATTCACAATTCCTGTAATAAACAAGGGAAAGCAGCAGGGGCTTCTGATAGACTGCCAGGCCAGGGTTCAGGCCGAGGGAGATATCTTTAAATACATAGATGTCAAGGGCAGGATTGTAAACTGTGATAATCCCCGTCTTGATGATTACTGGGAAGGGAATATCATACTGGCAGGAAGAGAGTGCAGGGCAGAGGTCAGTATTACCATACTGACGCCAAAAGAAGAGCATGAAAGGATTCGTGCGCTTTTTTCCTCTTTTTTTGTGGACATCCTGTTCAAGTTCTATGGAAGGAACCTTATGACCTACAGCAGATGCACAGTCCCTGTTGAGAGCAGCCGTTGTACCAGAGCAGAGGAGTCTCTGGAAGAGAGGATACGGAAGAATGTAAAAGAAGCTCAAGACAGAAGTACGTTGATTCCGTCTAACGTAATCCCCATCAAGACACACTTGTTGAGGCCTGATGAGGATATGGCAGAGATCATAAGGAAATATGCAGATGGTAAGGCCGTCAGGGGAGACATTCTCACTATAGCGGAGAGTGCAGTGGCGATACTGCAGGGGAGATTATACTATGTTGAAGATATAAAGCCTCGCTTTCTTGCACAGAAGATCAACAAGCTCTTTAAGAAGGACAGCAGTCTGTCTTCGCCATACAGCCTTGAGATGGGCTTTCAGGAAGCAGGAGTATTCAGAATTCTTCTGGCTACAGTGATCGGTATACTGGGAAGGATTATAGGGCGCCAGGGAGATTTCTATCGTGTTGCCGGAAAGAGTGTAGCCGTAATTGATGACTGTACAGGCACGCTGCCTCCCTTTGACAAGTATGTGGTAATGGGGCCGGCAGATCTGGAAGGAGTGGTCCGCTCCATTAAGGAAAAGACAGGCCTTGAGGCTGCAATCGTGGATGTCAATGATCTGAGGAGAGTAGATATACTGGCCCTTACATGCCCCGAGCACAGAGAGTATCTGGAAAAGGCACTTGTTTCCAATCCTGCGGGAAATGCAAACGAGCAGACGCCCATTGTACTGATAAAAGCACCCTCCAATGAATGAGGATGAGGCTCTGCCCGTCAATATAAGCCGATATCAACCGAAATGCACCTTCGAATGTGCTTTATTTTTTTATATCGGTGCTGAAGCTTTCCATGGCCAGCTCCTGAGAAGGGAAGATCTTGACCACTTTGCTCAGGCCTGTGATATCAAATATCTTGTTGATATCAGTGCTGGGGCTTACAATCTTTATATTGCCACCCATTGATGTAACCTTCAGATGGGCCGAGGTGATGGCTCCAAGACCGGAACTGTCAATATAATTGACTTTCTCCAGGTTAATGATCATGTTAATCTTCCCGGATTCTATAAGTTTAAGAAGCTGCTTTTTCAACTCCGGATAGACGAGGAAATCGATGTCTCCCTCCAGAGAAACAAGATGAATCGTCTCAGAAAGGTCTTTACTCTCTACAATTGGATTCAATGAATCCACCTCCCATTTGGTCGCATTGGATTAAATATACAGAGCTCCGGAAATGATATCTTAATCGGCTCATTCCGGTACGAAAATTGAACACTCTTTAGATATACTCTCTCAATGCCCTTTTTCCTGCCTGAAGTCTCAGGAACGCAAGGGAGGGGGAGAAAGTATCGGAGGCTTTCTGTTTCTGTCTTTTGAACGTTGAAGCTCGATCTCCTCAACGAGCACACTGGGCGCTACAGCAGAAACGGGTATCCATCCTGATTCAGCCCCGCAGTATGCGTTATATACGTGGTAGGTATTTCCTGTAGCAAGAATTTTACTGATACTCGACAGAGGCGTTCCGATAAACTCTACTCCTCTCACGAGCTTTTCCTCACCGGTCTCCAGATTCACTTTATAAACCACTTTGGGACTGCCGCTGAAAGCCTGGAAGCTGAAGCGGGAGGTGTTGGTCTCTCCGCTCTCCACATTGCGGATAATCAACCCGTAAGGTTTCTTCTGACGGATCGATTCATTGATCAGCATCTCCTTGAGCTCTGTCTCATTTTTTTCATCATTCGAGAATACAAAGAAGTTGGCCATCCGCGCCGTGGGGTATTCATAGTATTCATTGCGTCCATGCCCGTTTGAGAGCTTGAAGCCTTCAACAGGCGTCCTGGAGAGTAGGTAGTTTTTCAGTACACCATCCTTGACAAGAACCACCCGTTTACCAGGTACGCCTTCGTCATCGTAGTGATAATGTCCGGCAAGTGAAGTGCCTTTGAAGCTTTTTTCACCGGGATTGTCTATTATGTTGATATAGTGAGGAAGAATCTTCTTACCGATCTTTCCTTTGAAGGTCTGTCCTTCTTCATTGGAGATCTGTCGCTCTCCCTCCAGCCGGTGGCCTATGGCTTCATGGAAAAAGACTGCTGCCGCTTCAGGAGCCAGGATGGCAGGACCGTTGTATGGCTCGAGTATCTCTGATTCTCTGAGGCGCATGAGCTCGTCAGCAAGCAACTCGCGCTCCCTGTCTATTGTTTCCATATCCGGAAATTCATCGATAGAGCGGTAGTAGAAGTTGCTTGTAATGTCGAGAGGCATCCCGTCGTCTGCAAGGGTTGCCCCATAAAGAGTGATGCGGTAAAACTCGCTTTCATCAATTATCTCTGTTCCTTCCGTATTTACGATGAACTTTATCTCCTTCAGCGCCTTGAACTGCACCCAGGAGTTGATGAGCTTTCGGTATTTTTTGAACTTCGAAGACAGCTCCCTGATAATGCCGGGCCAGTATTTCTCGTCGATATGAAATGGTTTATGAGCGCAGACGCTTACCACTTTCTTTTCCCGGGAAAAGTCCGGTGTTTTCTTATCCTTGATGAACTCCTTCAACATCCTGCTCTTCTTGGCAAGAAACTGTGACAACGCCTCCTTGTACTTCATGTCTGTCAATCTCCAGAGGCACATCCTGAGGGAAAAAGTGTCATCTTCAATTGGTGCCGACAGGAAATTGAACGATTCAGCGTCCTTGAGGCTGCTTGAGATGCCGCCGTCGATGGTGTTGTCAAAGTCATATGATCCTGTTCGCACTTCCACATAAGTGTTACGTATCTTCTCTCTCACTCCTCCGTAATGTATGGCGCCGTAGCTTCCCCAGGCGTTATAGACATCAAAGTCCTTAATGCAGTAACTTATAAAATAGGGCTTTTCAAAATTGTCCAGAGTAAGCTTTGTAAAAGACCGGTCGAGCTCTTTCTTCATGGCGTTGAGAATGACTAATCTTGAATCATTTCGACGAGTGGTTTTCACTGATTCCTCTCTTTCTACTGCTCCTGCTGCTGCGGTGCCATATGTTTGACCCATATTTCCAGACCCATTCTTTGAACCTCGACGATATCATCATTTCCGGCAAGGGCAACCTCCAGGCCTTCTGTCAGGTGGTTGACTTCACCGTCCTCAAAGAATATGTTCATCTCGATCAGCGCGTTTTCAAGCTTTTGAATCCCTTCGGCCATATAGTCGCGTGACAGTTCCAGCTTCTGTATTGTCTCATCGTCTTCTATGTTTGCAGGTATCTGCATCTTCTGATACATCTCCTTTCCCTCCTGGAGCTTCTGCCAGAGCCACTCGAGGGTGTTGGAGAGATCTTCCGGATTTCCTTCTCCCATCCTGAATCCATTCACCACTTCCATCAATTTCATTATGTTGGTGGTGATATAGCGCTCAGGCACTGCAGTGATGGTTTCCTCCACCGTAATATCAAGACCTTTGGAGGTACTTTCATATGAGGTATAATTGGGAATTACCGCCTGGCAGTGAGAGCAGACCCTGGCGCTCAGCTCATTTGCCCCTCCGCATCGCAGGCACGTTTTGACTTCATCTGCGTGAAGGGCCTGATCGATTATGGAGTATGATTCGACAAGTATATCACTGCTTTGTTTTACTGTCGCAATGCCTCTGCAGAGATGCTCCAGATTTCCATCCTGAAAGAAAAGGGCCATTTCAGCAAGACCGTCGCCGCAGTCCCTGTATGCCTCGTCCAGTATGGGAATTCTGTCTGCAATAATCTGGCTGTCTGTCTTCTGTGTCTTATAAATGTTAAACTCCTTATAAGTCTGCTCCCAGAAGCTCTGCATAAAGGTAAGCCGCTCTGTCAGCGCTTCAGCAGGAAAACGGCCTTCGATGACGCCGTTGGTGATGCGAATCAGTTCATTGAAATATGGCGATATAGAGTAGGAGTCGTATTTCTGTTCTTCTTCCTTCAGATTGTCAAAGGCGTAAAATAGATTTGCAGTTGCATTTTTCATGGAAGCAAGCGCTTCGAGCATTTTATTCTTATCTTTTGTCGAAAAGATGCTTTCACATAGTGTTACCGACTGTTTGAGAATCTCGAGGTTCTGCTCGATGATCTCATCCTGTGCCATAATAACCGGAGTCTGCTCCTGAGTAACCTTTGTCTTTGCATAGACCTCTTCCAGACTTCTGGCAACCTCCTGCATTATTGCGAGCTTCTCCTTAAGAGGCTCGAAATAGATTTCAGGGCAGGTCTGTTCATAGTAGATAAGTTCGGCATCCTTTATAAGATCATTGAGATAGGGAGAGCGTGTAAGAGAGAAGATATTCTCTCCCTGGCCGTTATAGCTGCTCCCGTTGTTCACAGAAAACTCCTTTTGCGCATGCCGTTTGTCATACTCTTGAAGTATAAGATAAAAGATTAATTATAAGGCGGCTTTTTTCCTCTCAGCACTTTTCAGAGGAATATCATCTTCAGCCACGAAACATGGCTTCTGGATCAGGAATAGCAGCAATAGCAACCTTAAGGCAGGTCATATAGATGAAAAGCAACTCCAAAATTGGTTTTTCTCCATTGAGGGTTATAATTGCACTTTTTATCGCTGGTTTGTTAACAGCAGTTCTCCTGATATTCGACAACATCATTGAACACAAGCTTGATTATAGTGATTTAAACCCTGTCTTGACAAGAGATGGGAAGGAGATGATTTTTATCAGATGGTTTTGGCGGCAGGATGACAGAATAAAGCTGATGGAGATGTGGAAGGCTCGCAGCGATGGCTCGGACCCGTCAAAGGTATATTCCTTCGATCCAGGATTTCATATCTATGGTATGCGCTTTTTCAGGCTCTCCGAAGACGGGAAATCCATTCTGGCGCGTCTTATGTTGAAAGATCCACAATATAAGTATAATATCAGGGATTTTCTCTTTACAATACCTCTCAGTGACTCTCCGGCAAAGCCGGTTATCAAAGAGCTTCCCAAGACCTCTTCATATGATATGATTCTGGACTGCAGGGACGGCACGATACTTGACAGGAGAGTCGGTGATGAGCATGAGAATAACGTCGTCTTCATGAGCCGGGACAGTTTCAGAATCCTCTCTTCCTTCAGCTACCCCAAAGGTTTTTACTGCAATGCCGGAATGCTTTATAACGAGGGCAATAACGCTCTGGTACTTCTGGAGAGAGACAGGATTCCGCCGGATTATACCCTTATCAAGCTGAAAAAGGGTCTTCCCAACTCTCAGGGAGAGTTGAAGGTAAAGGGAAATCTTCTCCAGCCTGTCTATCTTCCGTCGCGAAAACAGTTTGTCTCTGTTGATCGCAACGCAGTTGATTCATTTCTGCTGATAGATGAAAATCTATTCATTGTGAAACAGATTCCCAATCCTTTTCCAGATCGCAATGCTATCTTTGAAATGACTGTATCGCCTGATGAAAGGTTTATACTCCATTCCTATAAAAACCAGATCTGCCGTCTCGATATGGATACAGGAGAGACTGAATTGATGAGCTTTCCGGTGGACCGTATCGTTCCTCCTGTCAAACAGAATCCTGCCAATAGAGAGCTGGTATTCTCTGACGGGAAGCAGCTTTTTTCATCCCGCTTCGATGGAAGCGGATTAAAGGCGTTGACGGAGCTCTCTCCAAAGTCCCGCCTGGAACTGAACAAGAAATATATATTTTACCAGAGGATCAGAGAAAGATGCTTCACCTTTATCTGCCACCTTTTGGGCGTTGCATGTGAAGAAGATGAGAAGGAGCACGATGAAAGAAACCACGGTAATTAAGGATTTCCTTATCTCCATCAATGAAAAGGCGGTAATGCGCCATCTGGGATATCCTGCCACCAGAGCAGCAGAGAGCCCTCAGGTAAAAAGAAGTCTGGAAATGGTGAGAGGCTTTATTCGGCATTACGGTGAGATGATGAAGCCCAATGCGGTGTACCGGTTTTTCCTGTCTCTATCGGGAGATGGAGTGCTAATCCTGCCTGAAGAAGGTATTGAGCTCGGCTCCCCTTTTCTGGCCGGCAGATTCAGAGATTCAGAGAAAGTCGGGCTCTTTGTTGTAACCATAGGATCTGAGCTCGAAGAGCAGGTTCAGTGCTTTCTGAATGATGGGAAATGCTATGAGGCTATGGTGCTTGATGCAATTGGCAGTGAGGCAGCCGAAGCTGCGGCGTGGTGCATTCATAGACAGATTCAGAAATTATGTGGAAGAAGACTGGTGCGGTATTCACCGGGTTATAATGAAGGAGTGACAGACCGCACCTGGCCCATCCACGATCAGGCTCTTATCTTCAGGCTGCTTTCACCGGGACAGATCGGAGTCTCACTTTCACCTTCAAATATGATGATGCCCAGGAAGTCTGTGTCGGCAATTATCGGGAGCGCATCTGCGTCCTGATGTGCCTGTCAGGTTCGGATTTACTCTGCCGCTCATTTTATACTGCAGGGGTATGGCTTTCTCTTGCCGGTGTGGTTTCTTCCGAGGAAGAGATATCCTTCTCTGAAGCTGAGTGCTCATTCACTGAAGAGGGTGCGTTGTCGTCTGGAGAAGCTGTCTTATCGCCTGAGGAGGCTGCCTCACTCTCTGTCAATAGTTCAGAATCGCCTTTCTGATGCTCTGTCTTTACTTTATCGAGAGAGCGCCTGAGCTCCTCCATCTGAGTGTTTATATCCCTGAATCGGCGTTTTCTCATAAGGAGATACGGTGTCAGCAGGAAAAGTGCCAGAAGGAAAAGACCGATGGGCAGGTATATGCCTCCCAGTATGAAAGTTGCCATTACGACGAAGATCAGTTCAGTATTCATCAGATAATGCGGGCGGAGCAGTTTATGCACGAAAGTTACTCTGTTCCCGCAGTCACACTGTGCCTTTTTCCCTTCCTTTTCTTTACTGCAGTAAGGACAGAAGTTTCTGAAGGAGACAAAGCTCTCCTTCAGCTCAGGCAATTTTTCGCGGAGCTCGGCAAGCAATTCCAGAGCACCTTCGAGTCTGTGTGCCGCCGGGTCGTTTGTGATCTGTATCTTTCCCTTGGAATGTTTGAAGATGAACTCTCTGGGGTATATTCCCGAGGCCGGATGGAGATCGAGGACAACTCTGCCTTCATCTATATCGCGCCACGCCAGCAGTTTTTTCTGCTGGAAATCCTTGTAATGCATGCCTTTTCTGGATGTATCTATCACTATTGATGCATTTTTCTGGAGCCGCATGCTTCTCTTGCTGGGAAAATATACAAGAAGCACAAAGAGAAGAAAGGAGAATATCATGAAGTTCGAGCTTTCAAAGAGGGCTTTGAAGTTCTTTGCATTTACCCATGCGAAGTAGAGAAAGGTGAAGTATACAAAGATCCCGAACCAGAGTGAAAATTCCACCCATCTCCAGCTCTTCTTGTCTCTTCTTCGGTCTGAAAATATATACTGTGCCATGTCTCTCCCTTATCGCCTCTTCTTCATTTCTGACCGTAGTATCAGGAGGGCGAGGCCGACAAGAACCACCATACCCCAAATATCCATCAGAGTGGCTGACTTGTTCACCAGAAAGATCATTAATCCCCACGCCGTCACCAGTCCGACAGGGACAAGAAAGACTTCAGTGCTGTTCACATTGGCAGCAGTGATCTGAAATACACTCTCAAGCTGAAGCCGGGGCCTGTTCTCACCGAGTATGGCCACCTCCCCTTCGCCGGCGTATGGCATGATCTTATTGGCAAGCCAGGCGGCACCTATCACTGCAATGAAGAAAAAGAGGAGAGGAATCATCCCGCCTGTCGAGTCTTTGAAAAACTTCCATGCATGTTTAAAAAAGAAACCCAGCATTATTGTCAGGACAAAGGAGACAACAGGTATGATCCTGCCTTTCACTGAACCATCTTCAGTGTTGATGTAGAGTCCCTCGTGAATAATTATCAGCCTGGCGTTCAGCTGGGCAAGACCTGATATGGTCATCGCTGTAAGTATTGCAATAAAGGATACTGCTACAGGAATCATCAGCAGCAGTCCTGCAGGTGAAGGAGCCTGATCTCTGAAGAAGAGGACAAAAAACAGGGAATGACAGATCAGCGTTATCGCCATATACAGAAACAGCCTGCATTGATTGAGTCTGTAATAAAACCATAAGGAGAAGGCTGACAGCAGAAATGACATTCCAGCCTTCAGAAATACAGTACCTGGCGGTGTAAGCCAGAGATTCAATGCACCTTTCATAATGATCACTCCCCTTGAAGTGGATTCACATTCATTTCTCTTCTCTGTCTCTCTATACCTTCTCTTAAAGCAGGCAGAGATTCAGGTCACTTTCCGCGCAATATGGCAAATCCAAAGGCAGGCAGCCTGATGGTTCCGTTCTGTGAAGAAAGCTCTGTCTTTTTTATCACCGGACTTCCTACTCTGGAATAGATGGAGCATGAATGGAAGAGAAGGTTATTGAAGCCAAGCCGCTGCAGGGGAAAATCTCTGTCTTCCCTGTAGAAGCTTTTGAGCATTATAAGCTTCTGGCCTGCAGAGGGGTCGTCAAAGATTCGCCATTCAACCAGAGGCTGCACAAGGACGTTGTCGATTATGGCTGCCTTTGAATGGAGAAGGCCGCTGTATCTTATTCCCATGCTGTGAGGACCTGGCAGCAGCAGGCGCGGCTCCATTACTTCCTTCATAGTCATATATGAATTTTCAGGTGCACCTCCGAGGGGGATGGTGAAGATTCTGTCACCGTCCACTCTCATCATTATCGAGCTGCCCAGGTCGATTCCAGGCTGTTTCAGATATGTAAGGTAGAAAGCATATTCGTTTTCCTGCACAATATCAAACTTGATCCAGAAAGAGTTTTCCCTCTTGATGACTACATATTTTCCAGTTGTGCCGCCAGGGTAGATGCACTCTTCAATTTCGTAGTCTTTGCGCACTGCTTTCCCTTCCTCCGCTTCGAGCTCGACAAAGCTGTGAGGTGGTGATGCTTCTCTGTATTCCATGTTCTGCCACGCCGGTGTATTCCAGGCTGACACAAGTGTTGTAAGTGCCTCAACTGTAGCTTCAGTGCCTGAAGTGGAAGAGCGTCCCCTGTCAGAGAGGGAGTTGTAGCCTTTACCTGAGGTCATATCAAACATGATTTCTTTTTTACTGTTGTTACCGAGGAGCCATGAGGCGGAAAGACCGGCCAGCAGAGCATATGGCTCTTTGCCTGTGACTTTCAGCATCGAGATCAGGTTGGATGTCATTACTTCAGCAGAAGATGGCTCTTCCGGATAAATTATCGGGCAGGGCGACATACCGCTCCAGGGGCCATATGAGGTTAGAAAATGAATATACAGAGAATATACCTCCCCCGCTGCAGAATTCACCCATTCACCTGACCCGAACTTCTCGCCTGCAATGGCCAGAGCGCTTATCTGTCTGTTATGCGCCAGAGTCCATGAGCTTAGATTGTCTGTGCTCTCGTAATGAGCACCGAAGGGGAAGCAGTCAAGAGTGGAGCTCTGGAACGAGCAGATACCGTTGCAGTAACTGCTGATGAGGTCTTTTATATCGGCATTCGGTGATGCTTCATAGTATTCGAGCAGTCCGAGCACAAAGATTGATGTCAGATCACTGCGGCCGCTGATGAGCCACTCTGGTGCATCGACGCCGTTAATATTTTTATATTTTCCGTATCTGCCTGATTCCCTCAACGATGTTTTAAGGCGCTCCACTGTTCTTGTGATCTGCGGTTCCAGCTTTGCCGCATATGAGGGATCGGGCTTTAATAAGACTCTGTATCCGCGGCAGAGCGCCCAGAAGGCATAGGCATATTCATAAGTGTATATCGCAGTGCTGCCTTTTTCCAGATTTCCGTCATCGTTCATCCAGGTATAAAAAAGCCCTTCATCGTCTTCCATGCTCTGCAGGAAATCAATTGCCTCCCTGGTCCTCTGCAGGCTTGTGCTTTCATGTGATTTTTCAAAGTGCAGCGAATATAAAAGTGCAATACGGGCGACTAACTCTGTCTTGACTGTGGCTTTAGAGGTTTTTTCATCATATGAGGCCCAGATGCGCCATTCTTTTCCGGTTTTCGAGATAAATCTGGTCCTCTGTGCCTCCAGATGAGTAAAGTTAAAGGTGCTTTCCTGTCTGGCCGCTGCTGAAAGGGCCTGAGGGAGGAGAAATAAAATAAGAGCGAGACTGATTAAGAGCTGTTTCACTGAATTCCCTCCTGTGGCTTTTATAACTGTGATTTTTTCTGGGAGGCCTTTTCGGAACTGATATCAGTCATTTCTGTCAGCGTGGCATCTCAAAAACTTCGTCATAGAGTGGAGTGAGAGGTGGTGCTATGAGCCTGTCCTCCTCGATGGGCTTTTCTTCTTTTTTCTTTTTCTCCTGCTGCATCTCAACATTCCCCTCTACACCTCCGCGGGCGACGAAGGTCTCTGTCTTCAGGTCGAAATATGCTTCCGGGCAGATCATCCAGTCTTTCTTGCTGCGCTCAAAGCGCACGTTTCCGGACATGGTCACCAGGCCTGCATTTTGAGAGTAATGAACTGTATCAGCATAGGCCGTCTTCTCTTTTTTCCATATTTTGACGTTGTTTTTTGCATAACCATCGCGGGTTTCCCAGAAGAACTCTATGTATTCGCACGTCATGATGGTCGGTGTCTCATCGTCCTGGCCGTCTTTCTTCTCTTTCGGCGGAGGAGCCTCTTCCTTATCTGTTTTCTTTGGCTTTGATTCCATGATGGCTCTTACATGGCCTGTAAGCACTGCCTTCTTGTCCGCATAAAAGGCGTCAAGCCTGTCTGCAGTGATTACTGTGCCAGGCTGCCATAGTTTCACTCCACCTGTGAAATGACCGATCTTCTTCTCTCCATCAAAGTCGCCCCTGTCAGAAGTCATAACCACGTCCCTGTAGGTAATACGAACATTCCTGATGAGACGGACATACTTTTTCTTGTCGTCATAAGAGAGTTTATCGGCATTCATATGTATCTCATCCTGTTTCTTCACTGCACCTCTGGCCTTGTTGTTTTCTGCAGGCGGCGCGGTAACTGCAGGGCAGGGGCAGCAGAGTATGAGAAATACAAAAAAAGAAACTGCTGTGAGAATCAGAATATGTATCTGCTTCATGCGCACTGTACCTCAATGTTGTAATTAGACTTTACCTGTGGCACTTCCTTTTTTTGCCCGCTTTCTGTTGTGGTGCCTGCCTGATGGCCGGGGTGGAGTGGAGATTCTCCGCTCCCTGTAAATCTTTCCAAGAAGGAAGATGGTATAAATTATCATTGCATATATTGGCAAGTCTCCCAGTGATGTGTATATGGTGCCTGCCGGGACACATCTGATCCGGTCCGTGATCTGTCCTCTTTCATAGAGCTCTGTGGGACGGTGGATCCTCCCGTTATAATCAATGAAGGCGGATATACCTGCATTGGCAGATTGCACAACGTTGGTGTGATTCTCGACTGCTCTCAGAACACCCCAGCCTATATGATGGAGTGCCGCAGAGCTTCGCTCAAACCAGGCGTCGTTGGTGACAACAACGAGAAATTCCGCACCTTTGCTGATGTTGACACGCGCAATGCTGCCAAAGTCAGATTCAAAGCATATCAGCACTGAAAAACGCCCCAGCGCTGTGTTGAAAACCTTCCATTCATGTCCTGCCGAGATGTCCTGGACACGGTCAAAAACGCTGTATTTGCCGAGATATTTTCTCAGAGGGAGATACTCTCCAAAAGGTACTACATGAACTTTCCTGTACTCCCCCGCAGGGAGGCCGTCAGGCCCGAAGAGAAAGGCTGTATTGTAAGTGCTGTTATCAGAACCGGACTGAGGCGCTCCTGCCAGGAGATATGCACCAAGGTTTCTGGAAAGACTGGCGATCTGAGCCATTACCGGCTGATTCTGAGGAAGGTGGGTTGGCACTGATGTCTCAGGCCACAGAATGAGCTCACCACCTTCGCATCTGCCCTTCACTGATAGCTTTTCAAGCAGGTCCAGGGTCCGCACCAGCATAGTTCTATCCCATTTCAGGCACATGTCCATGGAAGGCTGTACGACACTGATGGCAATGGAACGATAATGTTTCTCTATGGCTTTATCTTTTACGATTGTGTAAAAGCTCCAGATGAATGAAAAGATCAGCAGAGAAAGAGTCAGCATCGAAGCTTGCGTCAGCGGTTTATCTTTTCTCCATTCGGAGATTAATCCGGAGAGAGCTTTTCTTCCACTTTTCAGGTTTTCTGTGACAGTCCAAATACTGATCTGAAATGCCTGGGCCAGAACTGAGTTGCAGAGAGCGATGATGAATGTAATGCCGTACATTCCGATGAGCCCTGCAATCTGGATGAACCAGAGAAATCTATACTGTGAGTATGCAAGGGAGCCCCAGTTCAGGGCAAGCGGCCCGGAGCCTTTGAAAACCTCGTATGACACCCAGAGAAGGGCGGGAAGCAGAATGCCGCGAAATGAACGGCGGGGCCCTTCCGCTTCCAACGCCCAGGCTGCGACAAGCCCCAGAATCCCCAGGTATGAGCCCTGCCAGAGTGACAGGGCAAGCCATACGTGGACTCCAAAGATAAAACCCCAGCTGTATATGGTGCCGCATAGAGAAAAACCTGCAATCCATCCCAGGAGTAATCCGGTTTTAGGAGAAGTGCCGCACAATGCGATTATAAAAGGTATCAGTGCAATCCAGGCAAGCCCGTTTAAATCAGAATATGGATATGCCAGTCCCAGGAGGAAACCTGACGTGAGGGCAAGAAGTACTTTAATAAATACAGTCTTCATTATATAGAGCCGCACTTTCTGAATCTGACATTGATACAGGCAGAGGCTGTGATAATCTGTTCATTGTATGAATCTGTGAAAGTATATAATATGGGAGATATTCTTTGAATCCTTCTCCAGGAGTAAAAAACATGAAAAAAAACTCATCTATCTTCCTCTTAACCTTTGTTTCACTTGCAGTTGTTCTCCTGGCAGTCTCATGCGCATCCGATCCTGAGTCTGGCTCATCGTCAACCGGGGCAGGCGGCGGCACTGCCAAGGACTATATAAGCTTCATGCTTCAGCTCAATGATGCAGGGAAGATAGCTGCCGGCGGAAACTATGTCATCCTGCTGAACAGTAGTATTGAAGCTATTGAGGTGACCAATGCTGGAACCTACACTGATGTAATCAGGCTGAACTACGAACCGAGTCTCGGCTATGTTCACAGCTGGTATCATCGTATTGCCAGTGTGCCCGGACCTGGTTACGAGTTTGTCGCTACCGCAAGAGTCGACGAATATGGCCAGGTTTCATCTGATGGACGCTCTGTCACATACACCTTCAAGACAAACGATTCTTCCGTCGTCTTCAATCAGTATATGTCAAGCCGTTTTACCTGTCACGCTATGACAACAGACACATATCAGAATTCGATTCTTGGAAGAATCCTGGATACTCTCGGCCCCGGTCCTGACATTACCCATAACGATCTTTACACAATCTTCGTTACAAAATTTACCGGACCTGAGAAGCCGCTGCCTGCAGATTATCCGCAGGATAATCTCGTCGATTGGATTACACAGAGCGATCTCTCTTCAGACTTCAACTATCAGAATTTCGATATTCAGAGCTTTCAGGTGAACTGCTACTGAGATTCCGCGCTCCGGGAAGGAGCAGATCTGTAATATGACATATCGGTGTTGATACTGGAATTGAGTGGTATTGTTCTGTATCTGACTTTATGATATACTATACGTTGAATTGAATCCTGGAAGGGTAAGAAAAAATATAATCATATTATAACGATATATCCATAGTGGGATACTCTGGCAGCACCTCTGTGATTGCAAAGTTCATCCCCGCTCATGAATCATATTTATAAAGGAAGTCAAAATGAAAAAGCTATTATTGAGTACTGTGTTCAGGCCCTTTGGAGTGGACGATCTGTATGGACGCAAAGAGATCCTCTCTGAATTCTATCATACAAACCTGACAAGGGGAGATGGAATCTTCAGCATCAGAGGTCAAAATCCCAATCTGGGCATTCACTTCATCGCGGAGAATCTGGAAATCCCCACCAAGGTTATTGAATATCCATCTCTCGAAGAGTTCAGACAGGAAGTCGGCCGCGGTTATGACTATGTGGGAGTCAACTTCCCTCCGGTTGCCTTTGAGAAGGCAAAAAAGATGTGTGAGGAGGCAAAAAAGGTCAATCCCAATATAGTTACCGTTGTTGGCGGCTACGGCACAATGATCCCCGAAACTGACACGATTGCCGATCACGTCTGCCGCGGCGAAGGCGTAAAATTCATGCGCAACCTTCTCGGAGAGCCGATGGATCGCCCTCTCAGAAATCCGGTGCTTTTCAACGATTCCAGCGAGTTTCTCGGTATCCGTTTCAGAAAAGGAGCAGGTCAGATAGCAGCGGGGCTGGGATGTCCAAATGGATGTGAGTTCTGCCTGACCTCTCATTATTTCAAGTGCAAGCACCTGCCTTTTCTGGAAACAGGCAAGGATATATACGATACTATGATACGTCTTGGACAGGATATGCCTGTGAGCGTAGGCATCAACTCCAAGGGCTTTCTGATAATAGAAGAGGATTTTCTGCTCAATCAGAAGCGCGTTAAAGAGCTTGCAGAATATACCAGGAAAGAGCTCGGCGTGCCTCTTCGCTTCTCCTGTTTTGCCAGTGCCGGGGCTGTCAGCAAATATGATCCTGAAGAGCTTCTCGAAATGGGTCTTGATACAGTGTGGATAGGCGTGGAGAGCCGCAACAATGAGTATCACAAATTGGCAGGCGTGGATATGAAGAAGCTTTTCTCCTCTCTTCACGATCACGGCATCAAGACAATAGCCTCATTGATTCTGGGCTATGATCATCACACTCCTGAGACGGTTCAGGAAGACATTGATTATCTGATCTCACTGTCACCGACCTTCAATCAGTTCATGATGTATACTCCTCTCCCGGGCACACCGCTCTATGAGCGTTACAGCAGGGAGAACAGGATCCTGGACCTTCCCTGGGCTCGTTTCAACGGATTTGAGTTCACCATCAGGCATCCTCACTTCACTCCTGAAGAGATGAAGAAAACACAGGAAGGAGCCTACAGAAAGGCGACAAAGATGCTCGGCCCTTCGGTGATGCGTCTTATCGATGTCTACCTGAAGGGCTATCTTAAATACAAGAATTCTCTCAACCCGATGTTGAAAAAGCGAGCCGAGATATTCAAGGATTTCTGCCGCTATGCCCAGCCGGTTCTCCCGGTTGTAAAAAAGTACGCTGATATGCTCAACCCCATAGAGCGTATCAATGCGCTTATGGCGCAGGTCAGGCGCGAAGCAGGAAAGTTTCCGATCGTAGGCGATTATGCACAGTATTACCTTATAATGAACATCCAGCTCAAGAAGCTGAAGGCCAGAATCTTCGGCGACAGGCCTGCACAGCCGAATCTCTGGGAGAAGTGTTATCGCTGCTGAGGGTGACAATCTGAAGTTGCCTTACCACGCCACTCTCTTATTCTATACCCACCAGCATAACAAACTGCAGCATTCTAAATTGCCAAATGAGCGTTGATAGATGATTCCAGGCTGGGATTCGCCTTGACGGGATACTTGATACGGTCCGGCCGATCCACAAGAGCCAGGTAGCCCCGGAAGTTTTTCTCAAACCGCTCAGGACAAAAGACATACACAGGCGTTCCGTACCGGCCGCCGATGCCACGGATATCGAGCTGGCGATACCAATCGTCCATACTTCTATCACCCCACAGTGACCAAAGGGGTTCCCGAACCATTGAAGAAATCATCCGAGATGGAGAATTTGAAGCTATACAATGCAGTATTCGCCACGCGGTGAATCGGCGAAGGGATACGCACCGAGATTTCGATGCCCTCGCTTTTCAAAATCTTACGGCGGTAGCGTATGGAGTAGTCTCGCAACAAGGCTTCCCCCATTTTCTTCTCAAGGTTGAAAAACCAGCCGGCATGGATGATGACCAGTTGACCGACCATGCGAAAGGCAACATCGGCCGGGAGAAAGAAAATGCCGTCAGAGGGAAGCTCGCATGCGGTCATGTTCCATACCGACTTTATGATGGCTGGCCCGACGCGGAGCGAAGTGATTTCGCATTTATTATTTTTAAAGCTGTCATCAAGATAAACCGACATCAGTGGCGCATAACGCTCCCGATGCAACTCTTGTAATTCATCTGCATACTGCTTACAACGGAGCTCCTGACATGGCATTGCGGAAATAAAGAAATAAGCCTTCTCGTGGATAAAAGTTTCCTTCTTTATTAAAACGCCACTCACTGAAAATGTTGTGTACGTGAGGGTGATGGTTCAGGAACTGACTGAAGGTATGAATTCCCCACATCGTTTCAGGTATTGCCTTTTTGTTGCCGAAATGAGTCTGAAAGGACTCATTGATTGTCTTATAGACGCATTTACAAAGCCCTGGACAGAGTGCATGGTCAAATCTGAAATGCCGTCCTTTTCTACCTGGAATAGAACAGCTCCTTGACATTTTTAAGAGTATTATATCCGTAAACAAGATGGTAAAAATGACCCTGTTCTTCAATAATATTGATTCTTACGTCTTTTGCTGTGTTCTTCAAATACTCGCTGAATTCAAGTGGTACAAAAGCATCTGATTTTCCGTGAAAAACCTCTATATGCGTTTTTATGTCGGCAAGATTAAATCCCCAAGGCTTGTAAACTGTCTGCGCGTCGTAAGCCGGCGGAGTCGATCCCTGTTTAAAAAGCTCCTGAAAGTCTTTCATAATCAGATACCGGAATTCAGGAATCGCGAAAGCCTCTTTGTCGGCTTTACTCAGGCTCGAATCAAACATCTTTGCAAACGACTCAGGTGATTTTATAACTGTTTCCATAAAGCCTAAAAGAGAAAATGGAATTTTAAATATTGAAAGAGGCAGCTTGGTTCCCATCTCGGCAAAAAATCTGTCCATTGCGCCAAGATGGCTTATCATCTCCAGGTCGCTGTAAAGTGGCATGGCACAGGCCAAATCCACAACACAGTCAATTCTTTTCGGAGCCGTGTAGGCAGTAGCCATGAGAGTCGGTCCTGCACCTGAAATACCCATAATGCCGAAATTCCTTATACCCAGATTATCGGCAAGCTCCAATATCTCCTTTGCATATTCAAGAACAGTCCAGTCGTGGCGGAACTCCGATTGTGACACACCTGGTCTTGCAGGTGCGATGATTCTGAAGCCGTTTTCAATAGCAGGTTTGTCAGTAAGAGATACATGAAAAGGCGAACCTGTCCCATGAAAGAAAATTACAGGATTGCCTGAAGGATCGCCAAACTCAAAGTAACAATGCTTCGTGCCGAAGCTTGAAGTAAAAAACTTCACTTTCGTCTCCAGTTCGTCGATTTCGGCTTTGGTGACGATACATGGCTTTCCCTTAGTCTCATTTGGTTCGATCATTTTGCCTCCAATATCAAGGATAGGGCTTTGCTTTTTTACCTCCTACCAGTTTAGCAGAAAAAAGCCATCAAGACAAGAATTTCTCACATTCAAGGAATCCTGTTTCCACAAGGGTAGATGTGTCCTCACAGAAATAGATCTAAACAGGACTGTTGTTGACTTTCGCATCCGACTTCCATCTCCCGCCCCTGCTGTAAAAAGAAAAGATGATTTCGATGAAACTGAAATTTTCAAAGCGCATTACTATATCTGGAGCTTACTGCCTTCTAAGGGGCAGGTGCGAGAACCTTTCTGCCGCCGCTGTAGATCATGAACGGCTGGCCTTCAGGGCTGGAACAGGGTCCGAAGGTGAACGTCAGTTCATCCGGTCCTGTCCCTGCTATCTTCAGGCCGTGCAGTATGTGAAGAATCCAGAGATGATGCTGGCGGCACAGGCACAGTAAGTTTTGAATGGCGTCACTGCCGCCTCTTGAGCGGAACTTGAGATGATGGGCGTGAATGTTGCGGCGGTTCGAGCATCCTGGCACCTGGCATCTGTATCCGTCCCGCTCCAGTACTTTGTTATTGTGCGCCGCTTTGTGATGCGCCTTCTCTGCGAGCAGATACTGTGCCAGGAGCAGCGCTATGAAGTTTTCGCCTCCACGAAGCTGTATAGAGGACTTTTTGTCCTGTCATTCTCCCTGAAATGCTCGAGTGCGAAATCCAAGGTGAGAGCGAGGGTGCGGGGCACATTGAACTTCATCACCACGCCGCTTCCTTCCTTACGGTCAGCCTCTTCGGAAGGTATTTCCTCTGAATCCTGCTCATCTGATATCAGCGCTTCCGGTGCCTGCTCTTTCAACGCCTGATCTTCCTGAGGCAAGCCGTAATCCACGCCATTCCCGGCATCGGCAACCGACGGAACAACCTCTGAGCCTTTTCCCGTCAAAACAGCCGCTGCTCCTCGACTCATGTGCAATTTAGAAGGTACAGGCATGAGGAATTGCCAATATACTGAGTTACAACACATTCTATTTGAAAGGAATCTCAGTATATGGCCGCATCGGTTAATTCCAACCCCGTCGATTCCGCTGAAATCGTAAAGCACATCTGTCAGCTGGTTTCGGCATTGGGCTTCATCGATTCTGCTTTCATCGGCGATTCCCAGCCAGACAGGCTGTGTTAAGTGTAATATCTGCCACCGGCAGTATTATCCTGGACGGTCTCAGACTGTCGTGAAACACACTTTGATGAGCGGTTTTCCATTCTGTATTGGTGGCCACAGGATTGCCTGTATTCTGATTCGGATTGCAGAATGGGAAGGCGCTGCTGGTGATCTCGAGGCGGATCCTGTGGCCTGGAGAAAAAGTGTGGCCGAAATCATTGAGATTGATACTGTAATTCTCCACTATTCCAGGACTCAAAAGCACCTCTTTGTCGAAGCCGTTTCTGTATCTGGCGCGGATGATGGAGAAGACCTCACAGCCAAGATTCACTGCCTTTCCATCAGAATCTACATCGAGCAGACGGGCCATGAAGTCGGTGTCTCTGGCATCTGAGGATGCATAGAGCTCCAGCGACACAGATCCTATGATGGTAATGGGAGATTTCAACGTCTCGCCGGTGTATACAAGCACATCATCTCTGAGCTCGGTTATTCTGCAGAAACTGGCAGGGGAGAATGGTTTCAGCTTCGATTATGCCGACCATTTGCTCATGGTGGATAATTTTCTTCAAATGTTCGAGATCGGTGATCAGATTACCAGGTTGCCCAAAGATATTATAGACGCCAATAACCAAAGGAAAGGTCAATGATCGAGCGATAAGAGGTCTGAAGATGTGTCATTCAAAGGTCGATGCACATCGAAGAACATGAGCGCTCTCTGCCTGATGATCGGGCTGATGAGCCACTTTTACTGTAAATGCCTTCTGATGAGAATCTTCACAAGCCCTCGCAAAGTCGGTATTTAGGAAAGGGCAGCCGCTGTGGAGCAGCGATGGAAGGTCAGACTCTTTACCATTGAAGATGTTCCAGCTGAAGTCTGCACTCAGTGCGGAGAGATATACCTGAGCGCTCCTGTTCTTGAGAAAATCGATGTTTTACTCGAGAAAGGTGAGCCTGTTGAACGTGAGATTGTAGTGCCTGTGATGAGGCATAAGGTTGCATGATCCGGTCCACGGCAGCGGGAATCGTAACTCAGCATCAAGCCATCTCCCGGCTATAATCGCTTGCGCGGCGGAAAGAGCTTAAGCTGCACCCACTCTATGGCCTGCTGAGACGGAGTCTTCGGTTTCCATTTCAGCATGGCTGCAACCTGCTCCCTTACCCAGTCTTCGAATGGCATCGGGGCTTCATAGGGCTTGGAGCAGTCATCCCACATGTTGAACTCCTCGATCGTGCTGTTTGAGTAATAGTACTGCGCACACCAGGGCCACAAGTCTGAGCGGGCGTAGCCGGACTGCTGATTCTCCTCGATATGAATCCATTCAACGAGTTGCCCGTCTTCGACAAGGCCAAAGACCCGGAGCCCTCCGCCGGGCCACCTGCTGTAATAACGGCCGTCTTTGCAGCCTTCAGCTTTTATTGCATTTCCATGAGGCACAGGCTCCCTGAGTTTTTCAGGCCATGGCTGAGCGTCATCAGAAATGGGGAAGAAGTCACTGCTCACAATACCTGTATTATACATCTGTCAGCTGTCTGATACAAGAACCGAAAATCAAATGAGGGGATTTCACAGGATATCGGTAAAATAAAGATGGGTGCGATCGGATTCGAACCAGTGCCACTGCGATACAAACTCAGCTCTCTAACCATTTGAACTGTGCGCTCCTGAGCAGCGCTTTCTTATATGGACAGGCGATTTCTATCTCGGGACTGATTCAGGCTGTACAATCTTCAATGTGTTTGACAGGACGAATGGAAAGGTATTGTGGGGCAGTTCAGGCTGAGCTGCGGCTCTCCCTGTCTACCTGAACTTATTGGGCATTATCAGCTTTTCAGGCCCGGCTCCGATAGGGACTGATTCATATGGGAAGGCTTTCAGAGCGAACTGAACCCAGAACTCGCGCTGCTCGCTTCTGTAAACGAGACGGCTGAAGAAGTCATGAGTCTCCTTGGTGATGCAGTAATCCATGTATGTATATTTTTGATGGGTCATATCATAGAAGGTCCAGTGGTCAATAGACAGCCCGTCTCCCAGGTTCAGCTTTATCTGAGAGTTGACACTGGTAAGGTGGCCTGACTGCATATCATAGCTTGAGCCAAAATCTAAATGGGTGTATTTGGTCGGCTTCAGGGACAGTCTTCCTATCATATTGTGGTAGGTGTTTGTGTTAAAATCATATCCTGTGAAGAAGCTGACTGAATACTTTTTCTTATTGAAGAGATCTATGCCGCCTGTGACCAGATTGTACTTTCCTACGAAATCTGACAGGAAAGGCGAGTATCCTTCAGGTCTCTGATAAAAGTAGTTGAAGTGCGCTCCCAGGAAGCCAAGGTCCTGGTAAAACCCTGCCCCTGTAGTGACGACATATTTGGCACCCTTGTCCTCGTAATTCATCTGTCTGAACCCGCATCCCAGATCGAATCGTCCCTTATCGCCTACAGGCCATGAAAGGTTTTTTGTCGATATCTGAATGTTGCTTCTCCCCATATTCACGTGTGTGGGCTCTTCGTGATACTGCCCCATGCTCAGCGCCGCGTTGAACGGGACATCGAACAGGCTGAACTTTTTGCTGATGAATGTGAGCTCTGGCAGTTTATCAAAGAAGAAGATCGAGTCTCCTTTGGTGTTCTTATAGGAGAGCATTGTGTCCAGATACTCGCCCTGGGCAAATATGTCGCTGTTGAACTGCCATAGAGAGCGTGTGCTGAAGTTGCTGCCCTGATAAGTTGTTACAAAGCTGCCCATGTGAAACCTCAGATTATTATTAAACCTGTAGTAGTAGTCCAGATTTCTGTTCGTATTTGTAAAGTTTTGATAGGTTGTGGAACCCTGTGAGTAAATGTAATTGTACTTCTGCCCGCCTTTTGAAATATAAAAGTTGTTATTATTCCACGAGACATCGCCTGTCTGTGGATAGGCATATTTATAGGTTGAATATCCGAAGCCCACATTCAGATTCCCAGGGAATGCATAGTTGAGAAAGTTCGAAAACTCCTGTTTGCCGACTCTTCCTTCACTTATGGTTTTTGTCATATCATTCTGCATCATCGCGTCATAGCGTGGAGAGAGTTGATACCAATGCATGTTATATCGACCGGACTGGCCAATCTGATGGGAGTAGTCAATACCGGCTCCGATGCCTGTCTTCTGGTAAACATCGATGGCGATACTGCCGGAATCTTCTTTTTTCAACTGCAGCGGCAGTTTCTCCTTGAGATAGTAACCGTCCATTTCGGTGTATCCCACGCTTGGAAAGAGATTCTGGTTTTCATCTTTCTTTTTCAGAGACAGAACCACTAGAGGCCTGTTCTGCAGCAGTTTATTGTGAAGATACACTCCGACATGCTTTGCCACCAGACGATCTTCCGGATAGATGACAGCCTCTTTGACTTTAAAATTATAGTGCTGCCTGTCTTTCGGAAGGTCGCAAGTGGTGAAGTGGCCCTTCTCTATCTTTATAAACTCTTTTTCCTTTATGATCTTGGTTCCCCAGAAATAGAGCCTTCCGGTCATCTTTTTGCCGGACATCTCCATTCTGGAGGTGGAGCCATAGCCGTTCCATAGAATGGCTCTCTCAACATCGGTGTGATATATCAGGCTTTCTCCAAAGACAGTCTCGCCTGCCTGTGTAATCCTGACGTTCCCTTCGGCCTTTACTATCTTTGTCTCTTCATCGTAATCGATCTGATCTGCCTGAACCGTAGCGCCCTTGTGCAGGATATGGACATCTCCCCATGCCTGGACCTTGTTCTTATCATATTTGATCTTCTGCGCCCTGATCTGCGCATCATCCGTGAGCTGCTTAAGCTCTTCCGCTACGAGGCAGAGAGGTGGAGAGGCAAAAAGAAAGAATAAAATGAGAAATACAAAAAGCATACTATGACAGCAGGCTTTACCTGAAGGCTTAGCACTGATGCTTATTTTGTTGTTGTTCATCTTCATGAGCGTCTCGTGGACAGACTCCGCGCTTCTGTGCACCCCACCTAGAAGTTCTGATTATTCCGGAAGCCGTCTTAATAAAAGTGAGCATTGCAGAGAAACATTCATGGAGAGTTGGACAGAGGGAAGCGCCATTCCTGCAGGAAAAAGGCTTTTGCTGTTGAAAGAAATGAATGTTGTGGAAGGCCTGCAACACGGAGGCTGAGGCGATGCCGACTCTTGGAATTATGGGCGGGACCTTCAATCCTGTACATCACGGTCACCTGCTGGTTGCTCAGGAGGCAATGTCTGAATTCCATCTGGAAGAGATACTCTTTATCCCGAATCAGATACCGCCGCACCGTACAGGAGAGAAGGATATCGCTGATGCAGAACATCGTTTCATCATGGTCAGTCTTGCCATTGCCTCCAATCCTTACTTCAATGTCTCCAGGATTGAGCTCGACAGGCTTCACACATCCTACACTTATGATTCTGTCAAGAAGCTGAAAAAAATATATCCGAAGACTGAGATATCTTTCATTACCGGCGTTGATGCGCTGATTAAGTATGAATGGTATTCATTTGATGAGCTTCTGGAGCTCCTGACGTACTTCATAGTAGTGACAAGGCCCGGCTTTCTACTCCACCATCTGGAGCAGAAAGTGAAGGAAAAGGAGTTGAAGAGCCCCGGAAAGATCAAGGTTCTGATGATCCCCGGTATCGACATTTCATCGACAGAGATAAGGAAGAGGCTTCACCAGGGGAAGCCGATTAAATATCTTGTGCCTCAGCAGGTAGAGGAATACATATACAAATTCAGGCTCTACATAGACTGAGAGATTTATTGTAAGAAGGAGTTGCCTGTGACTAGCAAAGAACTTGCTGCATTCATCATAGCACTTGCCGAGGAAAAGAAAGCCGAGAACATGCTGATACTGGATTTTGACGGTGTGTCGATTCTTTATGACTACGTTCTGCTCGTATCTGCCTCATCGAGGGTACAGACAAGGGCAATCGCCCGGGCTGTCGATGAGAAGGTAAAAAAGCTCAAGCCTTTCAGGCGTCATATTCACGGTATGGCCTTTGGCACCTGGATACTTCTGGATTATGGCAATATAGTAATGCATATATTTACTGAAAAGGAGCGTTACTTCTACGATCTCGAAGAGCTGTGGAAAGATGTTCCGCTTGTTTCGCCTTCTGAATTCAAGTCCATAGACATCTCGTCCTTTCTCACAGAGGGCGGGGAGGAGTCAGTGCCACTCGAGTGATCATTTATCTTTTCTTTGGCGTAAATGGGGGCAGACTCCTTTTCCCAAGGAAAAAGGAGTCTGCCCCCTCTTGCTTTTCTTTTTTTTCTTTACTATAATTGTAGTATTGAATTTCTAAAAAGGAGGCAAACAAATGAAAAATCTTTATCTCACCATCATTATATGTGCCCTGGCGAGCGTTCTGATGGCTTCCACAGGTACTTACCTTTCCGTGGAAAGTGGCGGAAGGCATATTGCCTCATCGGCATCAGCTTCTGAAATTTCTAAATCTGCCATTACTGATGACCGGAATGCAGTTATAAACGCTGTAAAGAAAGTCAACCCTTCAGTGGTTTATATCGATACAAAAGTCAGCAGGAAGAGCAGCAGAAGCTCCCGGGATTCCATGGAGCGCTTTATCAGAGAGTTCTTTGGCAATGATATCCCATTTCAGGAATATGAGGAGCGCACTGTGCCATCACACGGCACTGCTTCAGGTGTCATTATCTCAGCAGACGGCTATATACTTACGAATGATCACGTAGTGCGTGGTGCTGATGAGATAACCGTCACACTCAACGATAAGAAGAGGTTCAAGGGTATCATCAAAGGCTCTGACAGAGTCTCTGATATCGCTCTCATCAAAATTGATGCCAATAACCTTCCTGTGGCCAACCTCGGCGATTCGGATAATGTAGAGGTCGGCGAATGGGTAATCGCTGTCGGCAATCCATACGGCTATGACAATACAGTTACTGTCGGTGTCATTAGCGGTAGAAAAAGGAATCTCTCAGACGGATCCAAAGAATATCAGGATCTCCTTCAGACTGATGCAGCGATCAACCCCGGCAACTCTGGCGGCCCGCTGGTGAATCTGAATGGAGAAGTGATAGGCATTAACACGGCAATCATTCCATTTGCCCAGGGTATAGGCTTTGCCATCCCTGTCAATGCAGCGAAGAAGATTGAGGCGCAGCTCAAGGCACAGGGTAAAGTCGTTCGCCCTTATATAGGGATCTATATGCAGGAAATTGATGATGCGATTGCTGATTATCTGAGACTTCCATTTAAAAAGGGTGTTTTTATCAGTGCTGTTATGCAGGGCAGTCCTGCAGCTTCGGCCGGATTCAGGAAGGGTGACGTGGTGCTTGAAGTGGATGGAAAGAAGGTGGAGGCTCCTGATGAGTTCCGACGGATTATTCAAAGTCACAGTATCGGTGATGGCATCAGAGTACTGATATGGCGCTCAGGAAAACAGGAAGTGGTGAGCCTTAAAGTAGGTGAGATGCCGCAGTAAGGATGGGGACTGACTCCATTTTTCTTTTGGGGAAAAAGGAGTCAGTCCCCCTTTGCCTTTTCGCTTTCACTGGCAATCCGCTTGACAAAGTGATTGACCACTACTCTGATTACCGATGCAACAGGGACAGCCAGAAACATTCCCAGAATTCCCATTGTCTCCGCACCGATTATCAGGGAGACAATAACCACCAGAGGAGGAAGTCCCACACTCTGGCCCACTACATTCGGAACGATGACGTGGCCTTCTGACCAGTGAATGAAATACAGTACGGCCAGCACGAAGAGGGCGTAAAGAGGGCTCTTGAAGAGGGCGATTATCACTGCAGGGATCATTCCGATCACAACACCCACATATGGGATAATGTCTATCACTCCTGCAAATACACCTATCAGGACAGCATACTGTATGTCCAGGATCAGAAGAGCTATGGTCACTGAGACGCCTATTACCAGGCAGACAAGCAGTTGACCCCTTATGTATCTTCCAAGCACGAGGTCAATTTCATGGAGCAGCTCGCTGAAATCAGCTTTCCTTGAAGTTGGAATGAGAGCCATGAAGCCGTTCTTGTATTTGTCCACATCCATAAGAATGTAAAAGACTACAAATGGAGTTATGAAGATCAGGGCAAAGTAAGAGAGAAAATGCTGTACAATTGGAATGGAGTTTTGAAGCACGCCAATTCCGAAGTTTCGAAGCTCTTCGCTTGCTCTGACCCATAAATCGGGGAGCTGCCCTTTAATAGATTCGGGAATACGCGGCGTAATCCACTGACTGGCCTGTTCATATAATTCTATGGCGTGCCTTATATAAATATGCTTGTTGTTGATGAGATTGTTGAACTGTATCGAAACTATCGGCACCAGATAGAATATTATCAGCAGCACGAAAAAGAGCAGGATGAGATATATGATGATAATAGAGATAATTCGGGAAAAGCCTTTCTTGAGAAGGATTATCTTCTTCTTCCTGAAGGGGAGCCTGAGTTCCCGTCTGCCGATTCTGAGAGAATCGGCAATGTGAAGCTCGATGGGGTGCGTGAAGAATTCTACAAAAGGTGCCAGCACATAAGCAATTATGATAGACACTGAAAGAAGTATGACTACGTGTTTGAGGTATGACAGGATCGTGAAGACAACGAAGAGGAGCGTCAGGATCCCAAGAACGTACCATACAAAGTAGGCTTTTGTCTTTATCGATTCAGTCTGCACAAGAGCCTCCGAAGGAATTATACTCTATTGTTTTAAAGGCCTTGAAGAAAATTCCTTCCTGGAAGGCTGGAGATTCTGTGCAATCTGAGAATAATGCAATCGGAATCAGTTCTTCTTCGTAACAAGGATGCTCTGCGCTTCTACAGTGTTGCCGCTTCGTCTGATACCGTTAACGACCACAAAGCTTCCCTTGGGGAGAGTCTGCAGCGTCAACTGCTGCTTTGTCGTGCCATCAATGATTCTTGTTTTCTGCGTCACCACTGCTGAGCCGATTTCCTGAGCACCGACAATCATATAGAAAATGACGCCGCTTGCATAGTTGATGTCCATGACGCGGGCATTGAGCTGGCAGGGAGCCATGGCGAGGTTGCTGTTTCCTTCGGCGCCTGTGAAAGGATCGGGCTCATCCTCCTGGTCATCCTGCTCTCCTGTCATCATTGCCTGCGGACTGTTCATTCCCTGGATACCAAATCCATCTCCGCTGTTCTTCTGTTGCGGTTGATAATGTATCAGGCTGTCAGGCGTGGTTGAGTTATTGTGTGTTCCGGTCATCAGTGATGCCAGATCTGCCTGGGGTGGCGTTCCATTATCCTGGGTCATTGACTGCCCGGCATAGGGATTGTTGAGAGCCATCGGGCTGGCCGTTGGCATTGCGCTTCCTGATGTTCCTGTGGTGGGGAAGCCCTGTCCCTGTCCAGGCATCGGTACTGAATTTGTGTTGTTTTTTGTAAGCGCCGTGCCGGTCGCCGGTGAATTCATGGCAAGGGGGGAAGCGCTGAAGGGTGCATTGACCACCATGGGAGAGTTGAAGTTGCCTCCGCTCATGCCCACATGGGCGAGGATATTGGGACTTGTGCCGCCCTGGGCGGAGGGACCTGCTGACGTGGCGATGCCTCCCACCTTGGTATTGGATGGGATTGTATAGGCTGCAGGAGCTGATTGAGATGCATTGATACTGTCCATCAATGCATCTGCAACAAGGGGATCGTCGTTGAGGGGGCTTATGATTGATGCAACAACCTTTTCGCCGGCTCTGAACGATGCAAGGGATCCACCGCTTGCGCCTTTCTGGTATTTTGCATCATTGGACATCTTTATATTCACTTTTTTACCATCACTGAGGGAAATCACTACAGTCCCTGATGAGGCATTGACAGAAACTACTGTTCCTGAGAAACGGGCAGCACCATAGGCGGCCGGTGAGATGGATACAGCAAGGAAGAACAACAGTACAGACAGAGAGACGATGCAGCGTAGAATACCAGTTCTCATTGGATGCCTCCCTGTAAATAAAATGTTGATTGATCTTCTTCCCTCGAAATCTAATCTTCAGTGTCGCAATTGCTTTTGCTCCTGAATATATTATAGCCTGAACGGTGCCAACTATCAACACTTTTACATTTATTTAACATCACTTCTCCCTGCAATGGGAGAAGGAGTTGCAGGCAGTGTTGAAGTATAGTAGACAGATAATATGCTCTCTCATTCCGTCTTTCAAACTCCGGTTTTATTCCTGTTCAGCATTTGTGTGAGAGCAGCAGAGGAGAAGGAGGAGACTACACGTGACTGCACACGATAACCTGAATGAAATCAATGAAATGAGCGTTGAAGAGAAGATTGAATCGCTGCGCCGGACAAACATATTCTCATCTCTCTCTGATTCGGAGCTTGAAGCTCTCTGTGATATTCTGGTGTTGAATCGTTACAAAAAAGGCGACAGGATCTTTTCTGAGGGGTCAAAGGGCGAGCACATGTACATTGTCATCTCAGGGAAAGTTAATATTTCACGTGATCTGAGAGTGCTGAGCAGAGAGATGAATATTCTTCTCAGCGACAGCGACTTCTTTGGAGAGATGGCCATACTCGATGACTATCCCCGCTCAGCTAACGCCATAATGCATGAAGACGGACTTCTCATTTCAATTGGAAAGGGTGAGTTCAGGGAACTTCTGAAGCGATCTCCTGAGTTCGCGATTCATATAATGGCCACGCTGGCAAAGCGGCTCAGAAAAGCCAACGAAGATATTGCCCAGATGGCTCTGGAGACAATCTGAGCTGTTTCGCAGGGCATCGGTCTCTCGATTCAGTTTCCTGAAGCTGCAGAAGCAGTAATAAAAAAAGCCGCACCTTTTTGAGGTACGGCTTTTCGATTTAATTCGTTGCCAGATTGTTATGAGTCTGCTTCAATCTTATTGCCGCAGCTCATGCAGAACTTTGAGCCTGCCTGCAGCTCGGCCTGGCACTGAGGGCACTTCAATGCGCCAATGGGAGTTCCGCAGTTCATGCAGAATTTTGCGCCGGCAGGAACATCGGCCTGGCATTTAGGGCACTTGATCCCCATCGGGGCTCCGCATGAGAGACAGAATTTTGCGTTGCCTGGAACCTGGGCCTGACATTTTGCACAGACAACCATCGCACCTGCTGCAGCCTGTGGTGCAGCCATTCCCTGCGGCGCACCGCCGACAGGCGCGGCGCCGCCGTGCTGCATTGCCTGCGCCATCATCTGCGGCATCATCATTCCCATGCCGAGGCCGACTCCGGTCTGCATGGCACCGCCTCCGCCTCCGCCTGGCTGCTTTGCCATGTCGCCTATGGCATCGGCTGTCTTCATCTCCATATAGTTAACGCCGAGAGCTCCCATCGCAGAGCGTTTTCTCAGCGCTTCCTGCACATCTTCAGGAACAGAGACATCCTGAACAAAGAAATCACGCAACTCGATTCCGTATTTATCAAAGTCTTCCTTGACACGCATCTTCATCGCCGAGGCCATCTTTTCGAAGGAGCCTCTGATCTCGGCATAGCTCTTGAAGGTTTTCCCTATCATGTCATTCAGGTGGGTTCTGATACTGCCCTTCAGGAATTCATTCAACTTCTGGGTGCTGTAAAAACCTTCAGTGCCGACAAGGTTGTTTATGAAAAGCCTGGGATCGCCCACGCGGATTGAGAAAGAGCCGAAAGCTCGAAGTGATACCCATCCAAGATCAGGGTCCTTCATATCCATGGGCTGTGGTGTGCCCCATTTAAGGTCTGTGAAGATCTTCTGGTTTACGAAGTATACTTCTGCCTGGAAAGGAGTCTTGTTGTCAGTCAGAAGATGCTGAAGTACGCCGCTGAGAAGAGGAACGTTGTTGGTTGTCAGGGTGTGTCTTCCTGCCTCAAACACATCGAGAGCCTTTCCGTCACGGAAGAACACTGCACACTGCGACTCTTTGACGATCAGCTGTGCGCCTACCTTGATATTTGCCTGCCCGTCTTCAGGGACTCTGTGAACAATCTCCTGTCCTGAAGGATCGTTGTATTCTATGACATCGATTACTGCCATTTATTTCACCCCCGTCAAGAGATTCTCTCGTTCATCAAATTTCCTGTCAAGCTCTTTGATGCTCTTTTCAATAGCCCTGATTTTCTGCATCACTCCTTCTCCCGAATCAATGATGGCTTCGAGGGCAGTTATGGCTTCATTGACTGAGCTCACTTCGTTCAGCAGTGTTGCATCAAATTCATACATCTTATCCAGTTCGGCCTCGTTGATCTTGACAGCATCGAAGAAGCCTGCATAGCCATAGTCGGCGTGGCGTATCCTGTCTGTTATCTTGTCAAAGATCTTTGTTACTCTGTCAATTTCCGTGACTGCATCCAGATCTGAGCCGCGGGAAAGAGGACCGGCAAGATCCATCAACCTTTCTTTTTCTTTCTTGAGGCTGCCGGCGATATGATCTCTCTGGATCTTGTCTGCTTCCCGGCGTGCCTCTTTGTTGTGATAGCCTTCGTATCCGGGAATCTTTTTCATCAGATCCTGGAGACAGTTGGTGCTTGAAAGAACCTTCTGTTTCAGTTCGTCCATTCTCTATCCTCCTTCATACGATATTGCGAATGCGCCGCCGGAGTCTAATCAGGGGCATCTGTAAGCGAGTGCATGCGCTTTATTTATGTTCACACCATTCTCTCTTGGGCCTGATTTCCCTGCTTTGGACGGAACTGCCATATTACAAGGAGCACGGCAGCACCGATGATCCAGCCCATCACTAAGCCGTAGAGGATGCGTACAAGTGAGATTAAAAGGGGAGTGTGCAGGTGTGCAAGAGTGTCAATAATATCTGCCTGGCCTATGGCAGCCATCAGCAGCAGCAGCCAGACTCCCTTCTCGATGTTGAGCTTCATGAAAGCCACTGTTGCCATCAATGCCGGATAGGCCATCAGAAACTCCTTGAAGCGGGGGCGCACAATCATTATCTGGTTGAGTATTGCCCGTACCGAGAGCTCAATTTCAGAGGTGGCAGCCTCTGAAGCATTTCCCGTTCTCAGAATATAATAGGCTCCTGCCCCGCCCAGCACACAGAGCGCCAGAAGATGCCAGGCTTCAATCGGAAATCCGAGAAGCTGCCTGAGCGAGCTCCTGTTTGAGCTCCCTTTCAGCACATAATAGATTGCTACAAAGAGAGGGGGGATAATCATCAGAAGCTTGATCCCCCTGAAGCGGTCTATCTGAAGAAGGAACGGCGTAGTTGCCAGCAGTGCCTGAACGATGAGGCCTCCCATCAGAGTCAGCAGCGTCACTTTCAGGATTATTAACGTGGATGAGCCCAGAAGATTCAGAAAGCTCTTTGTCCTGAGGCTCTCTTTCATGGCCGGAAGGTGTATCAGTATGGACAGGGTGGGGAAGACAATGCTTCCTGCAAGTGCAGCGAGCTTCTGTGCCATTCCGAAATGTTTCGAGAATGCCAGCACTGCCAGCATGATAATCCAGAGGAGAGCCAGAACAAGAACAGTCCTTTCATTAATCTGGAAGACATGAATCAGCAGGAGCAGTGAAACTGCACCTATGCCGAGAGCAAGGATAAACAGAAGTAAAAGGCTGGGAGAGTAGTCTGGAAAGCTGGCAGCCGGACCTGGCTCGAAACCTTTATCTGTAATCGCTTTTCTGAGCAGAGAGATATAGCAGAGGTTTGTCTCCAGCAGGCTTTTATCTCGGACCGGTTTTGTGTATGGTCGGAGATAGAGGAGTCGAATGTTCCTCTCCCGGACGCCGAGCTCGAATTTGTCGATCAGGTCATTGAGCTTGAGCTTTTCCTGAAAGAGAGGCGCCACAGACTGCACTCTCAACACGAGTGGTGTGCACCTGCTGCTTATGGTCTGTATGCCTTTCTGCATTGCTTTGACGTTGGGAGCTTCTATCAGGCCAACCTGACAGCCCAGATTGTTTATGAGCTCAGCAGTTTCAGGAAGATACTCCGGGAAACCCAGCACTTCATTGTCGGACCCTGTGAAGATCAGTGCCGTCGGAGAGAAGTCCTTCAATATGTCTGTATAGGCTTTTATCATAACAGAATCGGCTTTCCGTTTGTTTTCAGGGCGGAGTATCACAGAGAGCCCCTGTGAGCTGCAGCGGGAAGTCAGATCTCTGGAAAAACCAAACCCCATGGTGGAAAGGAGCTTTCCGTCGCCTGTAACAGACAGTATGGCAGGACTATCTATGGAAGGCTGCTGATTGTCTGTTGTGGAGGTCCAGCGGCTGACCTTGCCACTGCCGCAGAAGAGTGGGAGAAATGTCAGAAGCTGGTCGAGCACTTTTCTGTCATATACTGCAATGTAAACATTGCCTGGCTTTATGGAAGGGAGGGCTTCTGCAGTGACTTCTGCAGGTAATTTTTCGAGCCCTGAATTCAAAGCTCTTGTCAGATTGTGCCCTGCATACCAGTTTATGAATCCCTGGGTTTTCAATGTTTCCAGAGTCTCCTCGTTGAAGGCCATACCGGTAATGCCGGCATCTTTGAAAAGGGTAACTGTCTCTTCAACGCTCTTTCCCTCCTGCACGGAAAGCTCCACCAGAGATGAATAGTCGATGACGAGCTGCACTTTACGGTTTTTCTGTTCGATTGAGATTCTTTCTCCGGAAACGATGATGGAACAGACTGCAGATAAAAAAATAAGACCCCAGAGTATCTTCTGAACTGTGTTCACTTTATTGTCCCTCTCAGAGTAGTATTCGATTATAACGGCTCATATGAGCGAACATGGAGCATTGAAAGCCTGAGCCGACATAGTTTTGTTAAGGCTCTCTGTCTTCAGGGAAGTTTTTTTCAGAGTCCTTCCCTTTCAGTTTGGAGATGAAACTGTGGATATTGTCCAGATAATGCTTCTTCTCCCTGTTGTAAAGCTCGCTCATTTCTTCTCTTGTCAGCTTTTTCCCATCCCTGTAAAACCATTGGGCGGCATGTCCGGCCATCATTGTGCCGGCGTATGCTATTGAAGTCTTGATAATTGGACCGCCTCCCGGTATGAATCCTGAAAGGCCTCTGGCCAGCGTTCTCCAGCCAAATGCACCGGCCAGGATTGGCCACAGCTCTGTCATCCTTTCGGTGAAGTCCACATTGAATCCATATATGCCTGCAATTCTAAGGCACATCCGGATCTGGGAAGCCGTAATGATGAGCGTTTCGCCTGCTACTGCGATAAGACCTATAATGATGCCGATTACAGGTATGTTGGTGGGAAGTGACGACGAGAAGGCTATATATGAGTTCTCCCTTGCGGTACTGGCAATGAGTTTTTTAGCCTCATCGTCACGCAGGAACTGATAAGCCCTGGCACAGGAGAGTCCTCTATCGCTTACTTTCTTCAGGATCAGCCTTGTGATGGAACTCCATTCCTCGTTTATCCAGTGAAGCTCTGACACGGCTATCTCTTCAAAGCGGTCAGTGATCTCCTCCCTCTGCATCTCGTCTACAGCACCGTCGATGAACCAGAGGAAGCGCCTGGGCTTTTTCTCTGCCCAGCTTTCCGAATAAGGGCGAAGCCCGTCCAGGGTGATGTCTTTAGCGTTAATTATGAAGATGGCAATATGGCATCTGTCGATATACTTTGCGTCTTCGTCGTCAGGCGGCCACGCACAGAGGCGGACTTTTTCAGGAAGCGCGTGATGCTCACCGGGAGAAGCTTCCTCCTTCTGCTCACCGGACTCGTCTCGCCCCTCTTCTTTCTGCATCGTATTGAACAGGCCATGAAGCTCCTGAATTCTGGGGCTGTTGCCGCACAGTGCAATCCGGACCTCTCTGGTGAGCTCGTGTTTTATATCGGACATCGAAAATACAGTGGAAAAAATGTCCCAGAGGGCTTTGACTATCTGTTCCGGATTTTTAGGCATATTGCACGTCCCCTTTATACTGAATGATTCTATCTCTTCTCCCTTATTTCACCTGTTATTTTCTCGATGAACGTATCGAGGCTCATCACGCCGAGGTTTCCCTCTTTCCTTTCGCGAACGGAAATTGTGCCGGCCTCTGCTTCCTTATCGCCAAGCACTATCATATAAGGGATCTTCTCTATCTGGGCTTCCCTGATCTTCAGGTTGACCTTTTCATTTCGGCTGTCAATGTCTACGCGCAGCCCCTTCTCGCGAAGAGTTACAGCTGTTTTCTCGGCGTATTCCTGATTCTTGTCGGTAAGGGGCATTATCATCACCTGCAAGGGGCAGAGCCATACAGGGAAAGCCCCGGCGTAATGCTCGATCAGGCATCCCATGAAACGCTCCATCGAGCCCAGAAGAGCCCTGTGAACCATGTAGACGAGATGCTCCCTGCTGTCGTTCCCCTTATACACTACGTTGAATCGGCCGGGCAGGTTGAAATCGAACTGCACCGTAGGGCCCTGCCATAGCCTTCCCAGAGCATCCTTGATCTTGATGTCGATCTTGGGGCCGTAAAACACAGCTCCACCCTCGTCTACGACATATGGAATGTCATGCTCCTTCAGAGCCTTGGCCAGCGTGGCCTCTGCAGTGTCCCAGTCTTCAGGCGAGCCGGCCATCTTGGCCGGCCTTGTGGCGAGGTTCACTTCATACTCTTTGAAGCCGAAGGTCTCCATAAGGAAGCGGGCAAAATCCACGCATCCTATCAGCTCCTTCTCCAGCTGCTCCGGCGTGCAGAATATATGGGCGTCATCCTGGGTAAAGCCCCTGACGCGAAGCAGGCCGTGCAGCACGCCTGAGCGCTCATAGCGGTATACAGTTCCCAGCTCTGCGTAGCGGACAGGAAGCTCTCTGTATGATCTGAGCCTGGAGTTGAAGATCAGAATGTGGAACGGGCAGTTCATAGGCTTCAGCTGGTACTCCTGCCCATCAATGTCGATGGTGCTGTACATGTTCTCTCTGTAAAACCCTGTATGGCCCGATTTATTCCACAGATCTATCTTGGCTATATGCGGTGAAAATACAAGCTCGTATCCTCGCCTGATATGCTCGTCTCTCCAGAAGTCCTCTATGAGCTTTCGGACCATTGCGCCTTTCGGGTGCCAGTAAGCGAGCCCCGGACCGCCTTCCTCATAGAAGTTGAAAAGATCGAGATCCCTTCCAAGCCGCCGGTGGTCGCGCTTCTTCGCCTCCTCGAGCTTTGCCAGGTGCTCTTCCAGGCTCTTCTTATCCTGGAATGCAGTGCCGTATATTCTCTGGAGCATCTGTTTTTTTTCATCACCCCGCCAGTAAGCGCCTGCAATGGACAGAAGCTTGAAAATCCTTATTCTTGCTGAGGAATGAACGTGAGGACCTCTGCAGAGATCTGTGAAATCGCCTGTTTCGTAGATACTGACGGTCTCATCAGGGATCTCGGAGATTATCTCCACCTTGTAGTCCTCGCCTTTCTCGTTGAAGAAAGCGATGGCTTCCTCTTTTTTCATTATCTTTCGTACGAACGGGATATTCTCCTTTGCAATCTTCTCCATCTCCTTCTCGATCTTTTCCAGATCTTCAGGCACAAAGGGGGTGGCGCGCTCGAAATCGTAGTAGAATCCATTTTCTATGGACGGCCCGATCGCAACCTTGACTTCCGGGAAAAGCCTTCTTACTGCTGCCGCCATTACGTGTGATGTGCTGTGGCGGAGCACGTCGAGACCTTCCTGCGTGTCGGTTGTGATGAGCCTGATTGTGCTGTCCTCTTCGACAGGATGAGTCAGATCCACCATCTTCCCGTCAGCCTCGCAGGCGATAATGCCTTTCAGGTACGTCGGGTAGTGCTCCTTCACTATATCATAAACTGCAGTTCCTTCGCTGACTTCGACCTTGTCTTTCTGACCGTTGGCTATGATTACGTTTATCAATCTGAAGACTCCCTTCGGGTAAAATGACTACTGTAGAGATTCTTTCCATGTCCCGCTCTTCCTTCAAACTGCGTATCAGAGATAACAGAGCAGAGGGAATTGGCCTGCAATGGAGAACAAGTGACACAGTCAAAGTCTCAATTCATTCTCAGGAGAGCCTGCTATCTATTGAAGCTGAATGAAAAAGGATATACACTCTCTATTGTCATCATACTGCTGGCGGCGCTGGCTCTCAGGCTGTACCGCCTGGGAGTGCCTTCTCTCTTTGTCGATGAGGCTTTTGCACAGTATCTTTCACAGCATTCAATAGGAGAGATCTGCGCCACCATAATCGCCCGCGATCAGCATCCCCCGCTCTACTTCATATTTCTTCATTACTGGCAGCATCTCGGTTCATCAGAGTTCATTCTTCGCCTCCCTTCGGCGGTTCTTTCAACGATAGTGGTGTACTTTACATTTCTGCTCGGCAGCGCTCTTGTGAACAGGTCGGCCGGCCTTGTCGCCGCCCTGCTCTGCGCCTTCTCGCCAGGAATGCTCTTTATCATGAATGAGGCAAAGACTCATGCGCCGGGGCTCCCGCTGATTCTTCTTGCCCTCTATCTCTTCATAGTTGCTGCTAGAGATGATGGTAGAGGTAAAAGGCTCTGGGCTGTTCATACTGTTGTGCTGATTCTGGCATTTCTCACTCATTACCTGACACTCTTTCTGGTCCTGGTAGAGGCTGGCTTCTGTCTTGTTTATAAGGATAACAGGAAGCTGTGGAAGCAGTGGCTGGTAAGTATCGGCGCCTTTGTCATCGTGACTCTCCCCTGGAGCATCCATATGCTCCAGCAGGCACAAAACAGAATCAGCCAGCCTTCAGTATATACCTCTGGTCTTCTGACCTTTCTGGATCTCTTCACCGTACTGATATCAGGATTCTCCTTCTACCTGGACCATCCGCTCAGCCTTACCGTATCACTTCCCTTTCTCGCAGTGGCAGTCTATGGTCTTGCAGCGCAGAGGGAGCACAGGTTTGAAGCTTCTCTGCTCTTTGTATGGGTCATCGCGCTTCCTGCCGCTCTTTCGCTCTCTTCATTCCTCCCTGTCAAGCTTTTCACGCCAAAGTATCTCTTCCTCATAACTGCCGGCGGATATTTTATCATCCTGGCAGCCGGGCTGATGGCGTTGCTGGAAAGGCACAGGATCGTCGCAGTAACCCTGATCATTGCGCTTTCCGCTCTTTATGCAGTCTCGCTGTTCAACTGGTTCTATGTTCCTTACTATGGCAAGCACAACTGGAAAGGCGCCCTGTCATATGTCTCTGCAGAGATATCACCTGATGATCTTGTCATTGTGCAGAATGACTATCAGAAATATTCTTTTCTCTACTATTACAGAGGGAAGGCGCCGGTTGAAGGCTGCGATACTCTCGATGATGTCAGGAATGCCGCTGCACGTCATCATTTCAGGCGGCTCTATTTTGTGGGAGCTTCTGTGAGGGCAGGTGACCCGTCCCGAAGTGCTGAAAAATGGCTCCAGGAAAACTACCCCGCAATCGAGGCGTGCGGATTTCCCAATATGGACAAAGATTTTATTATCACCATAGTAGTCTTTTCCGGGAAGTGAGCACACCAGACATTTGTTTCAATTATGTTAAAAAATGCCGGAATAGAATACTTTTCTGTTGATGTGGTATAATTGCCATAGAGTTTCGAGGTGCAATGCCTGAGAAGGAAATGGAGCAGCCATGGAAATAAAACCGGTTATAACCTCAGTTACCACACCGCACGACACTCTGCAGAAGATTTCTGCAGAGGCCGGTCACGCTGAATCTGTTGCAGTGAAGGGAGATGGGTATGCACCGGCCGTCCTGAATAATGCGGCAGATCCGATGAAGGCCTTCTGGGGAGCGGCAAAGGAAGCTTCCGATGCAATGCAGCTCCAGTCTCAGTTTCCCTGCACGCCTGTTTTGACCGGTGGCTCGGCTGGATGGAAGACCTCTCTTTTGCGGCAGGGAGGCACAAACTGCTTTATAAAGTCATATGGCACAGGAGATGGAAATGTGCTGGTCATTCCTCTCGAGCATTGGTGCGGAGGTAATTTCGGAACTCCTGTAGTCGTGAACAGGGAGAACGGAGTGATAGAAAAGCCCGATGTCAAGCTCCATGTCGGACCTTCCGGCACGGCCATGGGGACAAGGATGAAACAGTCTCATGACGGGAGCAGAACTTACCTGACACGCGGCGATTCGACTATTATCAATGTATATGACAGCAGCTTCAAGCCAGCAGGCCGGATAGATCTGCACTCACAGCACCCTGAATTCGTAAGAGTGCTTCATTTCGAGAGCTGCCAGAATGCCGACTATGCGCATGTACTCTCTCTGGATGGATCAGGCGATGAAAACCTGCACTGCATTGTGGCGCTCGACCCCTCCACTCATGCAGAGAAGTGGATGAAGCAGTTTGACGACGGGGGCCATATATCGAATATCTTCGAAGCGCCTGATGGCACAACTTATGTTGCCGTAGAAGAGGATAATCCTGAGCCTCCGGCCGGATCATCAGGAAGCGGGAGGGATCAGAAGCACTTTCTCTATGTCCTGAAAGACGGGATGGAGAAGGGGAAGATGGAGTTCAGCAATACCCCCCGCGATATCTCATTCCAGCACGACGGCACCATGATAGTGTCAATTGATCGTGACGGGGTAAAAAAGATAGATCCGTCCCGCATGAATCCGGGGCGGTACTCGGAGAAATGGTCGATAAAAGACAAAGAGGGGAGATATCAGGATTTTCAGCCTTCAGGTGATGGGAAGTCTCTGTACGGTGTCGATCACTGTTTAGGTTATTACCGTTCGCACAGGTTTGCAAAGATCAACGTCGAGACAGGAAAGGTGGAGTGGGAGAGAAAGGCTTATGGCGAGTCATTCAACGACTTCAGGGTGATAAACGACGAAATATATCTGCTGACCACAAGCGAGGACAGGAAGACGGTCAACATGATGAAGCTGAATCAGGCAGGAGAGGTAACCTGGAAGGATTCTGCCCAGCTCGGCGAGATGGACGAATACAAGGAAGAGGACCATAACGGCATTACACCTGACGGCAGCTTTGTCTTCGGAATGGTCAAGGATGGAAATCTTTACTATCTGCACCCTAAACAGGAAGGCGAGACTGAAAACACGATTCTGCAGGGGCTTTCGAAGAACAGCCGTGATGAGATCATGCAGGGCTTCAGGGAAACCGTGAGCGCAGATGACGGTACAGGAGAATCTGCGAAGGCGTCTGCAGGCATCGAAGAGCAAGATGAGTATGTAATCATAGACGGGATGATGCTCGAGAAGAAGCGGTCCTGAAAGGTTCAGATATCGAGCCGCGGCAGGCAGTTTTCAACTAAGGATTTTCAGCGGGAAGATCACAGCGTCTCTCTTTACAGGCAGTGCTCCCGGGCTTCATCGCGCTCCTTATCGACAGGAAGACAGCAAGAATAACTGGAAAACTCAACAGAATAATTATTCCTGCAGTGAATGATTCATCAGAATATCTTAGTTCAACTTTTTTTACGCCAGGCGGCAGAGACAGAATAACCGGCATCACATCTTCTGCAAGCCTGCCAGCTCTTTTCCCGTCGAAATAGTAATGATATCCCTCCAGAGGAACGATGCTGACAACTATATCGCCGCCTTCAGGCCTGTCAGGATGGATCGTTATTCTGTTGATATTCATTTCAAATGTGATTTTATGGCTCTTTTGATCTTTATACCACACCAGAGGGAGCGCTTTAGTGTTTTCACAGACAAGAATTCCCGGCGCTGTTGCACAGATTTTGAGCTGTGGGAAGCTGTCAAGCTCTTTTCTGTGAGCAGCGGTATCTGTTGTTATCAAATATCTGACACCCCAGAAACTCAGATATACGAGCTGCTTCTGGTCAAGCCGCTTTTCATAATTGCTTATGTCAATGCAGTATTTCACATTCAGCCTTGAGATAAGAGGCATTGGATAGCCTCGGAAATGATAGAGGTCAGTTAGAGTGGCATAATTCCAGTTCAGATATCTGTATTGCTCCTCCGCAGGGACATCGGTCATCCAGCAGGTAAGCAGCCTGCCCGGAGGTTTTTTGTCAAATATTGACAGATAATCTGGAGAGAGAGATGAGACTCTGTAATTCCCGAATGTGATCTGTCCGTGATGGGTCAGAATATAACAGTTGGATATGACGGTGAGGACAAGAAGCGAGATGACAGTTACTCTGCTTATCTTATTTCCGGCACGGAGCACGGCATCAGCTGCCAGGCCTGAAGAAAGGACAAGAAAAAACTGAAAGAAAAGGAAGTACTTGAACTGGCCTTTGAAAAAAATCAATCCCGGTACTATTTTCAGGAACAGCGAGTACAGGCTTGTTGAAAATAGAAAAGAAATTACTGCAAGAATAATAAAGACAGATGTATAACAGGTGTTATCCGCTCTCAGGAACCTTTTTCTGATGAAGAAGAACACCAGGTATATGAAAACCCCTGTGTAATAGATCTGGGAGCTGGCCAGACAGAATACCTTTTCTTTGAATATAAAGAGCTGTGCCAGAATAAAATCTTTGACAGGCAGGGCAAAGGCGGCGGCATAGTTCATATCCAGGCCTTCAGAGCGCCAGAAAGACAGTCTGGTTGCTTTGACAGAAGGCAGCAGCTGAGGGGCAGACATGAAAGCCGAACCGACAACAGAAAAGAGATACCATCCCAGGAACTGCAGAGATCCTTTTTTCTTCCATGTCATTAAAAGTACAAACAGAATCTCCAGCAATATCTGCATATGTACATATTGAAAATATCCTGTATAGACAAAAAATGTCCTGCAGAGCGCCAGAATGAGGGCAGATGATATTCCAGGCTTTTCCATGCACCTGATCAGTGCAAGAAAACAAAGAGGTATGAAGCCTGTCGAAAATCCAACAAGAAGCCAGGATTTTGGGACAAAGATAACAAAAGGAAAGGTGATCCAGGCCAGTGCACAGATAAAGCTTACTGCTCTGGAAACTGAGAGCTTCCGCATCAGTAAGAAAAATAAGGCTGATGAAAACACAAGATGAATTACAGCAAGCACATCAATGGCGTAAAATTCTGATTTGAACAGAATTTTCGAAATCAGCACTCCGAAGTAGGCAGGCAGATAAAGAACACCGGTTAATCCTTCCCCTATATGATTGACGCCACAGAACTGATGAAAGTTAATCAGCGCGATCTCTTTCTGCTGAAACAGTGCACGGTAGTTATAGCTGTAATAAGGCAGCAGCATGTTGCTGTTGTCATCCCACAGGAAAAAGAAAGGCTCTTTCATCTCGAGAAACAGGAGGATCAGGAAAACAATAACACCGAGCGCGGCAATATATGTCGAATCGCTGTCAATGAGAGTGCGTCGAATAGAATTTCCAGATGTTATTGTCGTTTCTTTCAAAGTCAAGGTTTTACAGAATCAGGATAGAGCATATTTTTTACGTCAGTCTGTTCTTCCTGAAATAGTCCTTATTTTCATTAATCTTCACCGCAGGTTCATTTCCGTATCATTACCACTCTTTTGCTCCTTGAGCCCTGAGAAGCTCGGCTATCTCGGTTTTCCCGTTCTAGTGGCAAATTTCAGCGGCGTTACACCTTCTGCGTTCTTTGCATTGATATCAGCTCCGGCGCTTATGAGAGGCTTAATTATCTCTTTCGAGTGCTCGCCTCCCATGTTTTGCCTCGCTCTCTCTGAGATGGGAGATATAGTCTCAGAAAAAACTAAAAACATTTTTAATTGTACTATATATTATAAAATCGAATTAGAAGAATGTCAATACCACGAAAAAGCCGGCCCTCTGCAAAGAGCCGGCCTCTGATGACTTTAGACAGGAAGAAGATCTGCCGCTCAGGCGTAATTTCTCTCCACCACCTTGGTAATGCAGTTGATGGCTCCCTGTAGCGAGCTGATGGCAGTCATGTCGATAGGTATGGGGTTATATCCGTATTTCTTGAATACTTCGTTTGACGGATTGTCCATCTCCGGAATGCCGAAGTTGGGAATGAAGAGATTGTCACCGTCAAATATGAGATTGTTGTAAGTGATCCACGGCTCGTTCCGGAGGCTCGAGCTTCCCAGGTAAGGGACGCGTTCTATTTTGAATCCATCTTTTTCGAAGCCTTTGGCCAGCGCATCGAAGTTCTCCTGCAGAGCTTTATCATCTCCCACTTCTTCGACGAGTTTGTCGAGGGGGCGGTCGGGAGCCCATCCAAGCTTTTTCTGAACATCAGCCTCATATTGCCTGTATTTCTCAGGGCTCTTTGCCTTTATATCCTTCAGGAGCTTTGTCGCCAGCGAAGGGTCTCCCACAATCATGACCTTCTTGCCGGTCTCAGGATCGGTCTTTCCGAGAGGAGTCATAGCCATATCTATATGGAAGGAGGGCTGCTGCCCCTTATATCCCACGATGACCACTTTCTGATTGGGGAAGGTGCGGTCGAGCATCAATTTGGAGAGCTCTTCGTGACTCATCCGGGAGGGCTCGGCAATGCCAAGATCGCCTGTCAGTTTAGTATATTTGGAAGGGTATCTCTTCATATCCTTCTGCATGAAGGCGATGGCATCTGAGCCTACATAGATGGTGTCTCTTGTGGCAAGCTGATTGCCGCCATCCACAAAGATGCCTTCCATCTTCTGGTATTTAAGGTTTGGATCTGCCTTTGCCATCTCCTCTGCCACTACGCCATCACCAGAGCCGGGGAACCACATGCGGTCCTGCTCTATCACCTTGTTTCCTACAACCAGCGTCGAATCCTGGGCCCATATTGAAAGATGTTTTCCAGTGTTCTGCACGTTGACTCTTTCAGGATTCTGGATATTTCCTTCTCTGGCCCATTCTTTGATACATTCATTGAGGTCCTTCGCGTCTCCCTTGGAAGATGTAAGGATAGTGAACTTTGCTTCCGGCATCTTTGAAATAAAGGTTTTCAGCGCATCAAGGTAGTTATCTCTGGCATTTCCAAGCGATCCGTAGGTGAGAGACATATGGGCGATCCTCCCTTCATTGCAGGGGATCATATACCCGTCCATCTGAAGGCTGCTGGCAGGGAGAGGTTTGTTTTCCGAGGCTGCAGGAGTAGAGAAGATCTCCAGCAGGTTCCTGGCGGTATCGCCGAAGATGCTGACTGTATTCCCTTCTGATGCACTGAATGAATCTATCTTCTGGAGTCCTGGCGATGCCTCTTTGACTATCTTTTCACGCTCTTCTGCAAAGCCTCCGAGGTGCAGGCCTTCTATCGGTCTGTTCTGTCCTATCTCCATAATTAACCTCCCTGAGCGGTCATCAATATAAGTATACTCAGTACACAAGCATCTTACTACGTATCTATATTACAGTCAATGGTTAAAATGTAAACGATAGATTAACATATGGTCTTTTCCGGCAGTTACATGGGAATCTCCATTGACGCACTGCTTCAGCATGAGTTGGACTTTCTCAGTGTTTTCCGGTGCCTTCAGGCGGTTCCGGCAGCAGAGTTAGCCCCGGTCTTTCCGGCAGCGGAGGTAGCCTCAGCCCATCAGGCAGTGAGGGATCGGCACCTTTCCTGATCAGAAGTTCAACCAGGTCAGCATTTTCTTTAATCGCCGCTATGTGTACTGCTGCCAGTCCATCGTGTCTTTTCATATCGATCGACGCCTTTCTCTCTATCAGCAGCATTACAACGTTTTTGTGCCCTTTCTGGACTGCCGAATGGAGAGCGGTGCATCCCCTGTCGTCACGGATATCCACATCGTGGCCGCTGTTAAGAAGAAGCTCTGCAATGTCCCTGTAGCCTTCCTGGGCAGCCAGGTGAAGGGCTGTCCAGCCCCCGCTGTGTCTGGCGTCCACATTTGCGCCTCTGGCGATCAGCAGTTCTGCTACTTCCTTATGCCCGCGATGGCAGGCGTGGTGTAGCGGTGTGCCGTCAGCATTATCCCTGCTGTTCACGGAGAGCCCCTTTGTGATCAGCAGCTCCGCCATTTCGGTAAATCCTTCTGAACCTGCTATGTGAAGCGCGTTCAGGCCGTCATCACTGGTTGAATCCAGAGGCGCCCCCTTTTCCAGCAGAAAGGCTGCCATTGAGCAGATACCGCTTGTTGCCGCATAATGGAGCGGCTGAGATCCGCTCAGGGTCCGCTCATCGATCCGGGCTCCATTTTGCAGGAGCAGCGAAGCAGTATCCTTATGGCCGTTGAGAGCAGCACAATGAAGCGGAGTGGAGCCTCTACTGTCTCGCCCGTTAATCTCGGCTCCCCTGGAAATAAAGAGGCTTACCATCTCCTTATAACCCATGAAGGAAGCGAGATGCAGGGGGCTCCAGCCATTTCCCAGACAGTTCTTCCATTCCGAGCCTTTTTCAATCAATAGCTCTACACATCGGAGGTGCCCCCGCCTGACAGCTCTGAAAAGAGGAGTATAGCCTTCATTATCACGTATGTCCAGAGGCACTCCACATGATATGAGAGCCTGGGCGGATTCACAGTACCCCTCATGGGCATACCAGTGAAGAGCCGTCCAGCCATCGTGGTCCAGAGCCTGTAGATTGGCTCCTCGGGAAATGAGCAACTCCACGACCTTTGTATTTGTCGCGAGGTGCAGAGGCGTCCAGAGATCCTCATCAGCGGCATTTACATCAGCGCCTGCCTTGATCAGGAAGGAGACCATATCTTCTCTGCCATTCATAGCTGCCCAGTGAAGAGCGGTTCCCCCGTCGTTGCTGTATTCGTTGACATTCAAGCCCAGCCTCACAAGCAGGGCTGCGCTTTCAAGCTGGCCTTTCCTGACTGCCCAGTGAAGGGCCGTCCAGCCATTTGAGTCGCGGGCACGCATATCGGCACCGCGGGCTATCAGGAGAGCAATGACGTCCTCTCTGCCTTCCATTGCCGCGTGATGCAGAGGAGTTGCATCATTGATATCACACTGGCTTACATCGGCCCTGAAGGATATCAGCAGTTCAGCCATATCTCCGGAAGCAGCCATGTGAAGAGGAGAGGCACCGTCATTATTGGCCTCGCATACCATCGCACCCTCGGAGACAAGCAGCTTCAACACATCCGGATGGTCCTGATAGGCTGCACAGAAAAGAGGCGTAATGCCCTTGTTATCCCTCACCGACACTCCTGCTCCATATGATATCAGAAGTGCGGCAATATCGGTGTGTCCGTAATATGCGGCGCTGTGAAGCGGTGTTCCACCTCCTCTGTTGGCTTTCGCTGCATCAGCACCGGCTTTTATAAAAAGCTCGGCTATCTCTTTCTGGCCTTCCCTGCAGGCCCAGTGCAATGCTGTACGACCTTCGCGATCCTCTGCATCCAGGGGAGACCCACAGCTGACAAGTATATCTGCAAAGAGAAGGTTCCCTCTTCTGGCTGCAAGATGAAGCGGATAAAATCCTCCCATATCAGGGACGCCTGCCAGTTCAGGCTCTGTTTCCAGCATCGTGCGTAACCGATATGCTGCCGCGGTGGTGTCTTCGCCTGCCAGCAGCAGAAAGAACTGCCTCTTCAACTCTTCCATATACTCACGCCTCTTGGGGAGTATCTTCGATTTTATAAACGTACACCGTGTCCCACCCCCATGTAAAGGGAAGAATCTCCTCTCCCTTATAGGCCTTCTGGAAGTGTGGTGAATTAAAGGGATGATGGACAATCACAACCCAGGAGCCTGATGGCGCTTCTGCAAGCTTCCGCTCAACAGCCTCCAGAAGATCTGTGTCAAAAGCTGCAGCAGCACAGTAATAAATACCCCGCCGATTCATCGGCATCGACAGCATATCACAGGCTTGAATCTCCATATTCTCAACGCCCAGCTTTTCCCGCATTATATGGCATTTTTTTACATATCCAGGCAGAATCTCGACTCCCACAGTCGGGCAGTTAAAGAGAAGAGACGCTCCGAAGAGCGCATAGCCTCTCCCTGAACCGAGGTCAATAAAGGGCAGACTATCGCCTGAGTTTATGCCCTGAAAAATCCTCATTATGGTGATAAGGGGAGTTTCTCCAGGGGTGTAGTTAGCCAGAGAATAAGGTCCTTGCTTTTCTCTTTCCCGAAGAACGATATGATAGCGGGTGTCCCACAGATAGAGCACAGAGTGGTAGTAGTTCAGTCTCCACCACCATCTCCTGTTCCCGAAGAGGTAACACTCATGGATTTTTATGACCTCTGAAAGGCAGATGTTCTTGAGTGTCAGAAATAATGATTCAAGAAGTTTCACGTTACTTACATGACAGCCATATCTCTGCTGATCCCCGGCAGCGGCTGCTTGAAGATTCAGATTCTATGGAGATGAAAGCTTCACCTTTATGGAAACTGGTTTCACAAGTTAAGTAATAAAAAATAGTTTTCCAAATAATAAATATTCATTTAACGGCATTACCAAAGGGTTTGTTGTTTTAGAGCCTAGAAGATTCAAATATCTCTGGAAGAAGTGATTGTGCCTTTTGTAGAGCTGAGGAGGAAATCCTGGCAGAAAAATTATGGATTGGCTTTGATAGAAAAATTGATCCAGCCTGGCTTGAAAGCATGGCTGCGCAGATCGTTACTGGTAAAACAGAATCTGAAATACGGGCCTTCCTTGGCGAATACCTGAAATCGTATATTGAAGGCAGGGAATCAATCGCAAAAACAACCACTGTAATGATGAGATTATGGTTTTTCCCCGGATGCAGAGAAAGCAGTTATAGGCAAAGCGAATGAACTGATGCGCGAAATCAGCCAGGAGGAAAGGTTATGGATACACTGGGGCCTTATCTTACTGAGGTACCCCTGTGTGAGAGATATTTCCTCAATCATTGGAAGCCTTCTTGATTTGCAGGGTAAAGTCCGTTTCTCTGACATTCGTAACAGGATTGTAAAACACTGGGGAGATCGTTCCACTATCGGAAGAGCTGTTCAGATGGCGGCAAAAACAATGGAGTATTTCGGTTTCATCAGGCAGTCGGGCCGAGGACAGAACCTGTTTTTCACTTTGCTGTCCCTCTTTGACTTGTGATCGTCACTGATTTACCTGTGATTGATCAATCAGCTTCAGGCCGCTGTCATCTATAAGCCAGCGGTTCTGCTCTTTCACAAGTAGAAACCAGCCTGTATGGACACTCCTAATCTTGACTCCATTGAATATGTCAAAGGAGGTAAGATTCACCGCTACTTTTGCCTGTGTTGAGCCCAGTTCCTGCACATGTGCCTCGTTTATTTCAACAGACAGGTTTTCCTGATAGACTTCCATGTAGTATTCCGGTGAATTCTTCCTGCGAAGTCTTTCTGAGCGAAGATTGTACACTCTGTCGAAATCTTTGTTATTTACTGAATCGTAATTGTCGTGCAGCACTCTTATCAATTCTTCGCTTTTTATGCTGTTCTGGTCGATATCAGGTGGAGGAGTCAGATATGTCTGGCTGGAGCCGTTGTACACAGGATTTGACGGGGTGATTTCCGGCTCTTTCTTCAATGATACTGTCGCAAGGATAACGGCCAGAACGATTATGACTATTCCGCCATAATGCAGCATCTTCTGATGCTTATCGGTCTTGAGAGCCGATGGTGTGATGTTTTCAGGAGTTGTTAATGACTTCTGCCGGCAGGGAGAACAGGGCGATGCTGATTCTTCCGCAGAGGCCTCACTGCCGGTAGGGTTTTCAGGCAGAGGAATTCTAGTGCCGCAGTTCCTGCAGAATACCGAATCAGAATCATTCTCAGTCATACAGGACAGGCACAGTCGAGGCGCTGCAGGAATCTGAGATATACAGGGAGTTTCGGAGCCAGGATTATCCCGCGTTGCCTCGAAAGTCTCGGAGACAGGATCCCCCTGTGCTGTTTCAGAAGAATCATCGGCTTGCTTGTCAAAGTCAGCCGTATCATCCGCTTCAGGATTTTCATAAGAACAGGGCAGCTTTTCTGCCATATCATCAAGTACAGCAGTACATTTACCTTCCATTTTATGAGTCACCAGGCTCACCGTTGGCACTTCAGCGCCGCAGTCTACGCAAAACCTGGCGCCAACTTCAAGAGTTCCGCCGCAGGATGGACACAATAGCTCAGACACGGTAATAAGCCTCTCCAGGTCTGGAGTATTCCTGACTCTTATAGTATACCAGTGATGAAAAAAATATCAATAGAAGATTGCTGCAATTGATGAAAAGGCCGATGCCTGCCCAATTGGGTTGCTGCCTGTATGATCAGATTGTAATCAAGGCTGATTCACAAGTTCGAAGGCACTTTCGAGAAGAAGGACCGGTGCTGTTTTAAGGGCTTCTTCATCAACCATCAGGGTAGGTGTATGAAGTCCGCCTGTCTGTCCCTTTTCTCTATTGCCGACTCCAAGAAAGAAGAAAAAGGAAGGGACCTTTTGTGAGAAATATGCAAAGTCTTCGGCGATGGTCTGAGGCTCTTCTGTTACGATCTGTTCTTTCGGGATTACGTGGGAAAGTGCGGCAAGAACTTTTCGAAAGAGGGCCGAATCGTTGGCGAGGAGTGGTGCCTCATTTATGAAGCTGAAGGTGTAGTCTGTTCCATACAGTGTCTTGAAGCTCTGCAGTATCCCTTCAATTTTACTTTTCAGGAGATCCCTTGTCCTGTCTGAAAATGTTCTGACTGTTCCTTCCATGTGCACTTTCCCTGCAATCACATTTCTTCGTTCACCGCCTTCAATAATGCCTATGGTGAGGACTGCCGGTTCTACAGGATTTCTCATGCGGCTTATCAGGCCCTGGAATTCAACTACTGCAAGAGATGCGAAGTATACGGCATCTATCCCCTTGTGTGGATGTGCTCCATGGGCGTTTTTTCCTGTAATGTCAATATAGAGAGAGTCTACATTGGCCATAAGAGGGCCATCTTTCACGCCGATTTTTCCGCATTCGAGCTCCGGGTCAATATGTAGGCCGAGCATGGCATCAATATGAGGGTTTTCCAGCACACCGTCAGATATCATTCTCGATGCGCCGCCTTTCTCTCCGGGAGGGGGGCCTTCCTCACAGGGCTGGAAGATGAAAACCAGCGTTCCTTTCAGGTGTTCCTTCATTTCCGAGGCAATTTTTGCAGCAATCAGCAAATTGGACATGTGCATATCGTGACCGCAGGCGTGCATGACCCCTTTGTTTTTAGATTTGAAGGGGATGTCGTTCTTTTCTTCTATGGGAAGGGCATCCATATCTGCCCTTATCCCGATGACCGGGCCATTGCCCTTTCCTCTCAGCACTGCCTTTACGCCATAGGTTTCACCGTTAGAGTTGACTTCAAGTCCCAGCGCCTTGAGATACTGTATGATGTATTTCGTGGTGTTCTGCTCACGGTTTCCAAGTTCGGGATTTTCATGAAGATATCGTCTTATTTTGACCGCTTCCGGATATAGTTTCAGAGCCTTCTCTTTCAGCAATGACACTCTTTCTTTCTCATCTGCCGTGACAGGAGTTATGGTGAGAAGAAGGAGTATAGAAAGAATCTGAACAGTTTTTCTCACAGTGGTAATTATCATAGCTTCACCTCAATGGTTACTTGCTGCCGCGATCAGGGTAGTTCAGGTGTACCTTAAGAGACGCACAGTAATCGCTTAGTTCCTTCATCATCGCCTCTGGCGGGAATGAAAGATGTGGATTTCCGACAGGCTGCATCTTATCGATGGTGTTGAACCAGAAGACCTGTTCGCCGGTTGCGAGCGTTGCCAGTTCTTTTTTAAGAGCATCAGCTCCCTTTTTTATACAAAGTGGATCGGTTACTTCTCTGTAAGTTTTCATTCTGTTAGTGCCTGGCAGCATAGAAAAGCACCATTCTCCGCTTTTACTGTCTTTCCAGCTGTAAAGCTCAACGCCCTTGAACATCGGCCTGGCATTTCTGGCCGGCTCTCTGTCGCCTTGCTCAGATGAATCTGCCGGGCCTGAACTCGCCAGACTTAGAAGTATCATCAACACGATTAAATACATTGCTGTTTTCCCTTTCTCTTGGAGAGATTGTCACTTTATACTCACCAGCATAAGAAACTGCAGCATTCTAAATTGCCAAACGAGCGTTGATAGATGATTCCAGAAGTTTTGATAGTGCAATTTATAATGCGCGTTTGTATAAGATCTGTGAGGTTATCACGATGAGATATGGATTTCTGCAATTAATCTGTAATCCCTCCGAAATATTTTTTCGTTAATTGTCTTTGCCTCCCGGCTATTATGAAGATCTTTGCTCATATTGAGACAAGTGTGGAATGAGATTCTTTCAGGTTCAGGAAAAAGATGCTCTTTCCATTGATTCTCTTTTCTGGTACAATGAATATATTCATAAATTTATATTGCAATATAAAGGTGAAATCAATCATGAATCTCGGCAGAAAGCAGATAATTGCGATTGTCATTGCTGCCTTTCTCATAGTGGCGGCAGGTCTTTTCATACTGCTGTATTTTAAGCCCCTGCCAAAGGACATCATTCTCGGCAGGTGGAAGAAGGTGAGTGGCGATGAAAATGTGTATATCGCTTTTTACGCCGACGGTAAGGTCTTCAGCTATATAAACGAAAGCAGGACCTATCTCGGAAAGTTCACCTTCATCGACAGTAATACTCTTAAATTCGATTTCTATTTTGTCAGCTCCAGCTACTTTAAGGTGAAGGTGCTGTCCCGCAGCGACATTACCCTCACCGACGAGCACGGCAAGACGTCGAGATACGTGAGGGCGCCGGAGTAGGGAAGGACGAAGATGGCAGCAGAGAACCAGGCTCTGCGCCGGATTCTCTCCAGCAGATGAGAAAAACAATGTTGAAGTAAAAGAGGCAGGCCCTTCTTGCCTGCCTGGGAAGAATTGTTAATATTGGAGTCTGTCACTATTTTTCTGGCTGGTTGTTTTGGCTGCGGCGTGCTTTTTATCTAGAAAATAGAACATGATGATAAAGAAAAGGTAAAACCCGGCAATATACACATTTATCTCCCATAATGGCCTGTCGTTTACCGTTCCATAATAATTATACATTGAGCTGCTGCGGTAAAGAGTCATCCAGTAATCCCATCTCAGGTTCACAATAATGAGCTCGAGCAATCCCAGGAGGGCCATTGCTGCAGCCAGAGTTCCGTAATATTTTTCAGGCTTTCTTATAACATATCCGGTTGTCGTGAATAACACTGCAAGTGATAATGCAAGAAAAAGCATTGATAGAAAATAATCTCTGGCGATCAGCATGATGACAAACATCCAGGATACCGCTCCAATTACTGATCCGCCCACTGAGCCATAGACCATCTTTTTGAAATCACTACCGATCATGGAAAAAGCAGCAGGAACTGGTTCGGATTCCTGCCAGGTGCCATCCTGCTGCTGAATTAGTCTAAGCTTTCGGTTTGTATATACTATGAGAATAAGCAGGCCGACAAGATAGAGTATGCAGAGTGAGATCACCGCAGTAATTATCAGACTGTCCTGTGCCTGATATCTTGTCAGCATAATCAAGGTAACTGCACCGGTGAGTAGATATGCAGATATATAGGCAGCCATGATAAAGATCATTCGGATCATGAATTTTCTCTCCCGGTCGGATCTGGTTGCAGAGATACTGGCGTAGATCCCAACCAGCGCACCAAAAACACCTATCAGTGCTCCTGAAAAGGCACCCAGAGCAGATGCTGCTGCTGCACTCCCTGATAAAGACTGCTGTACAGCAGTGGCTTGTGCTGTGACGACTGCAGAGCCTGCATCAGAAGTGATTGGAAGCGCGGCAAGAACTGATGCTGTGAAGTTTGTTGAGGGTCTGGTCTTTTCAAGCGCTCTTTCAACAAAGGCATAAACTTCCTCTCTGAGCATCTTCCTCCCTCTGGAAAGGCGCTGTTTTGCAGCATCCAGAGAGAGATCCAGTTCCTCTGCTACCTTTTGAACAGATTGACCTTCGCGGTAATATAGTACAAGAGGTTCTCTGTAGTGCTCAGGTATATTTTCCAGAGCAATGCGCAACATCGACTCTTCTTCTTCAGAGATTATCTTCTCCAGTGGTGAAGGCTCATTTTCCTCTGCAGGAACTGTTTCTATCAGGGCGGCAGTAACTATCGGCTCTTTTCTGAAACGGCGAATAGAATTATTGATGAGATTTCGTGCTATCCCGCACAACCATGCACGCAATCTGCTTTTGTCCCTCAGTTTCTTCAAATCTTTCCAGGCTACAATGAAGGTCTCCTGAGCGATATCCTCACTCCGACCTATATCACCTGTAGCGCTGTAGGCCAGTGAACAGATAAGTGACTGATATCGTTCGACAATCGATGCAAAAGCATTTGTATCCCCTGCAATGCAGGCATTCAGGACTCCGGTTTCATGATCAGATGAAATCTCCATTTTCCTCTTCCTTTCCTGTCTCTATTCTCATTGTACTATATTAGTGGTTGTTTGGGGCAGTCAGGTGACAATAATCCAGATCATTTTTCAAAGAACATCTGATGATATACTAATGCTCTGGAAGGACAGATCAAGGTTTATGTAAAATATGCCTCTTTTTCAGATATTGGTGCTTTTATGGTTAGCAATCGAATTCTTACTTCATGATCATACACGCTAAAATTGTTATACTCACCAGCATAATAAACTGCAGCATTCTAAATTGCCAAATGAGCGTTGAAAGATGATTCCAGAAGTTTTGATAGTGCAATTTATAATGCGCGTTTGTATAATATTCGAGTCTGTCCCCAAATGTTAACTTCATATTAATTGACTGAAAAGAAGCTCTCCTGTATAATCACAACGTCAGTATCTGATTCATTCTCTGTGAAGGAGGAAGGGGAGAGTCTGCTTTCCCTGTGATTGAGCATGGATGTAAGGAAGAGCGATTCATCACTGTGGTTCCCAACAAAGCTTAATATACCTGCTGCCGGATCGGTTGAGAATACAGTATCTCGGCCTGTCAAATCTGATGAGGTGACATTCGATGGGACAGGCAGGCAATCAGAGACTTTGATGAAAGGGTTGCAGTTTCAGAAGGCAGCCCATGGACCGGACACTCAGCCCTTCTGTGGTGAGATGGAGGAGCCTCACAGGGGGTTGCTGGGCAAGTGGCTCCAGAACTCGATTATCGGCCTTTTTGTCGGGCTTACTCTACTGGGTGCCACAGGATGCACTAAAAATGATACCCCACAGCCCCCAACTACTGAAAAGCCTTCAGCAGAGCAGGTCATTCCTGCCGATCAGGGCCTGAAGAAGTTCGATATCACTTCAAAAGAGGACTTTAAAAAGGTCGGTGTAGAGATGCTCTCCCAACTCTGTGATGTGGCTCATCGTTATGGCGGTGATTTCTATTCAAAGACCGAACAGGGGCCGTCGAAGGCTCCTGTAACTCCCGAAGAGGCGTATAAAATTCTGGAGAAAGGCGAGAGCTTTTACTTCAAAGGCGGCGCTGAGGCCGATCCTGTGGAAATAAAGGATATCAAACATTTTAATACAGTTTATAAGGAAGTACTCGCTGAGGTGGCTAAGTCAGAAGTGGAGTCAAAGATCAACGATCTGTCGGCACAGCTTAAAAACACTGAATTCGGCGAGAAAGTGCTTACCCAGCTTGCCAATGTCGCTCAGAAATCCGGAGGAAATCTTTATAAACAGGCAGACGGTAAGCCCTCTGAGGCTCCTGTCGCTGCTATTGAAGCCTATAAGGATCTCCTGTCCGGCAAGAGCATTTACTTCAAAGGGAGTGCAGATTCATCACCCCTGGAGATCAAAAACCTTCAGCATCTTGGAACGATATATCAGCAGGTGGCAAAAGAGGCGGCAATGCAGGGTATCACCGACATAGGGCTTCAATGGATCGATAATGCTGTACATAGCAGTGAGAAGGCTCAGCAGATTCTGACTCATCTCTCGGAAATTTCACAGCGCCTTGGCGGGAACCTCTATGGAGCCACAAAAGACGGACCTTCAGAGAAACCCATAACAGCCAGGGAGGCTGTCGAAAGTCTGACCGGGGGGAAGGCCATCTATCTGCAGGTAAGCTCTGTGACAAAGCCTGTAGAGATAGACAACCTGAACGAACTTGGCACTGTCTATAAGGAAGTTACCAGGGATGTAACTACAAACGGCATCAACCTCGGCCTTGAATGGCTCAAGAAGGGTATCGGGAACAGCAGTGCCGCCAAGGATCTACTCGTTCATCTCGCTGATTTGAACAGTAAATATGGAGGCTCTTTTTTCGAGATGTCACAGGATGGCTCGAAGAAAGCTCTCGAACCGCTGGATGCATACGAGCGTCTGGCTTCAGGCAAAGGCTTCTTCGTGCAGAGCTCTGCCAGTTCCAAGCCTGCAGAGATCCGTGAGACAAAGGATCTGATTAAGGTATACATGGATGCGCTTGAAAACTCCTCCAAAGGACAGGGCGAAAAAGATCTTGAAAAGACCGGAAGTCTTCTTCAGAAGCTGATGGAAGAGCAGCTCCAGAAATTTGCCACGCCGCAGGGGAGCTCTACTGAAAATGTGAAAGCGCAATAACATCCTAATGAGTTTGAAGGCTTTCGTGTGGCCTTCTGATGAGTCTCCGAGCTCCCATGATGCATAAGCATGCAACGACCGATAGAAGAGTAATCAGAGTAAGAATAAGACCTGTCCTGAATCCTGATGGCTCATATCTCATAGTTATCCTGTGTGTTCCGGAGGGAACCAGCAGCGACCTGAAGACATAATTGGCCCGGTAAACTGTAACTTCCCTGCCATCCACAAAAGCCTTCCAGTCGGGATGAAATACTTCACTCGCAAAGAGAATCGAAGGCAGGGAACTCTGAGTCTCCAATACTATCTCATCAAACCTGTGGCTTAACACGGAGACGTAATCCTTGCTCTCAGAGCTTTTCACATTCAGTGTCGTTATAGTATCTATGTCCTTTTTTTCAGGCTTTTTCTCCAGGAAGACTACCTGTCCGGCTCTGAAATAAGGGCTGGACAGATATTCGAGTATTCTGTCTCTTTCCGGCTCAATCAGAAATTTCTTCACCAGCAGGAAGCGCGGCAGAAATGCCCTGTTCTCATCTACCACTGCAGAGCCTGTTTTTTCATCATAGTCGAAATAGTACTTTACATTGAGAAGATCGATCATGGGTGTCCTGGCGTTGCCGAGATAAAAGGCATAGCTGGGTATTCTCAGCCTCTCAATGAAATCACCGAATGGCTTCTGATGAGTCTCATTGTAGAAGAGATATGTCACATAGTCCCGCTGTGCCAGGGCATTGAAGCCCTGTATACTTTCGAAACCGAATCGAAGGTTCCATCTTATATAGTCTTCTTCTGTTCTCCTGTCAGTATTAGTAACCACTCTGAAGGTTGAGTCATGTGCCGGCAGCGCCGCGTAAGGGGCGGGGACTTTAGTTACTTCAGAGTGAGGGACAAACTTGACATAGCGGAGGCCAAAGAACCAGAGATCAATTATAATCAGCAGCATTGCAAGAGGAATAAAAAACCTCGTCGGTGTTTTCCCTGCTGATACAGGACGAATGAGAAGGCTGGAGAGCAGAACAACAACAACGGCAACATATACCTCTCTATGCTGCGCAGCTGTGCAGGGGACTTCCCCTGTATGCAATATAAGCATCAGAAGCAATATTAAGACTATAGAGATAATATTGACCGCTGTCTTCCCAAACTGAGCTTCCCTGGAACTGTGAGCCTTCATCAGCCAGTCTACTCCGTATGCCGCGCCCACTGCCAGGATGAAGTTCACAAAGCCCATGAATCGGCTTGGCGTCCTGAAGTGGTCGAAGAAAGGCAGGTATTTATACATGAGCGGGAAGAAGATGAAGTTGCCTCCAAGAGAAGTGCCGGATGATATGACCAGAACACTGAGATAGAAGCCTTTCAGCCGATCTCTCATTACGATGAGGCCAGGGATGGCCAGGAAGAATGTAAAGATTCCGAAGTAGAATACGCCGTCAAAGAAGTTCCAGTCTCCATAGTAGCTCTCTGTCTGGGTTCCCCCGTAGAAAAAAGGCACCAGAAGCGTTTTCAGCATTCGAGGTGACAGAAAGAAGGAGTTGCAGAAATCAAAGCTGGTGCCGCCTTCTCTGAAAGTGCCCTGTGACATCTGGTGAAAAGGAATCATCTGGACTGCCGAGAGACCTGCTGCCACTGCTCCTAAGACAATATATGCAGCAAGTGTCTGTGCCGCTTTCACGAATTCCCTGCGCCACATCAGCCCTGAAAGTATCCAGATTGTATGGAGAATAAAGAAGAGGCCGCAGTAATAAAAAATCTGCGGCGCACCTGAGAGGAACATCATTGCCACTACAATGGCTCCATAGAGGATTAAATCCAGGCGGAGCCTCTCCCTTAAGCGTTCCAGAATCAGAAGGAGAAGAGGCAGCCAGCAGATGGTTCCAATGAAGTTGGGAGTTGAGATGTGCAGGATGGTGAACGATCCGAAGGTGAATATCAACGCTCCGATACAGGATCCTGCAGGTGAGAGATTTCTCGATCTCAGATAGAGATATGTGAATATGGACTGGAGAACGAAATGAAAGGTTATATAGTATGAGATGGCAGGGCCGGTTGATATGAAATAATAGATAATGTTGAAAGGATAGAAGATACCTTTCTGAATGTCGCCTGTGCAGTCCATACCGCTGAATTCATATGGATTCCACAGAAACAGTCTGCCAGCGAGACCCATTAAATGTAGAAGGCTGCGCATATTGTAAAACACATATTGTATATCGTCATAGAAAAGATCGTACCTCAGGAAGAGTGCTTTCCAGAAGAAGACTACCGGTGCGATTACTAAAACAGCGATAAATACAGTATCGGCATTGATCCGGAAGCGTTTCATTGCGATATATTTTCTCCGGTTCCATGTTCCATGGGAATCAGGTTTTTCAAGACTTTCGAGGCTTCAAACTGTATTACCTTCTGATGATGATGCTTACAGGAGTATGAGAGGACTGACAATCGCTGATGTGGAATTTCGGTAAACCATCTTTCAGAAGCAGAGCCACTGCTGATTATTGATGTGTCTGAGCACGCTTTTCTGGAGGAGTCTGTCCGTCAGGCTCGAATAATACAGCTCATTATCAGGTCATGAGGAGAAAAAGTGTATATACTCGGTATTTCTGCATATTATCATGATAGCGCCGCTTGTCTGGTAAGAGATGGAGATATAATAGCCGCCGCTCAGGAGGAGCGTTTCACCAGGAAAAAGCAGGACTACAACTTTCCAACTAAAGCCATCAGTTACTGCCTCGATGAAGCTTCCATAAACGCGGATAATCTTGACTACATAGCTTTTTACGATAAACCATTTCTTAAATTTGAGCGTATTCTCGAGACACATGTTGCATATGCTCCGCGGGGCCTCTTGACCTTTCTTCAGTCTATTCCGGCGTGGATCAAGCAGAAGCTGTGGATATCGGAGCTGATCAGAAAGCGGCTCAAGGTGGACAAACAGGTACTCTTCCCGGAGCACCATGAATCCCATGCGGCATCGGCGTTTTATCCCTCTCCTTATGAAAGGGCTGCATTTCTCACGGTAGATGGCGTAGGCGAGTGGACTACGACAAGTTATGGCCGTGGTGAGGGGAATAAATTAGAAATTCTCAGGGAGATCAGGTTTCCCCACTCACTGGGGCTCTTCTATTCTGCATTTACATACTTTACAGGCTTCAAGGTCAACTCCGGCGAGTACAAGATGATGGGGCTTGCGCCTTATGGTGAGCCCAGGTACGTAAAGACAATCATGGACAATCTCATCGATCTGAAAGAAGATGGCTCTTTCAGGCTCAATATGAGATATTTTAACTTCTGTGAAGGTTTTACTATGACCAACAAGGCTTTTGACGCCCTTTTTGGCGTCCCTGCCCGTAAAGCTGAGTCTTCAGTGACACAGATATATATGGATCTTGCCGCTTCAGCTCAGGTTGTCACAGAAGAGATATTAATGCGGATGGTGCGCCATATCCATAAGGAGACTCAGGAGAAGCATCTCTGCATGGCAGGAGGTGTAGCGCTGAACTGTGTCGCCAACGGAAAGATACTCAGAGAAGGACCTTTTGAGGATATATGGATTCAACCTGCAGCAGGTGATGCAGGTGGGGCTCTCGGGGCTGCGCTTGCTGTATGGTACAGATATCTGAACAATGCCCGCCAGATACACGGCAGGAGGGATGCACAGAAAGGCTCCTATCTTGGTCCAGTCTTCACTGATGAAGTTATTGAAAAGTTCCTGAATGAGCGGAACATCCCCTTTGAAAAGCTGGCAGAATCTCAGATCCCTGCCCGTGCAGCAGAGCTTATCGAAGCAGGGAAGGTCATAGGATGGTTCCAGGGGAGGATGGAGTTCGGCCCCCGTGCGCTCGGTTCCAGGAGCATCATAGGTGATGCTCGGAACAGAGAGATGCAGACAACGATGAATATGAAGATTAAGTTCAGAGAATCATTCCGGCCTTTTGCCCCGACCGTGATGGCAGACAAGGTATCTGAATTCTTTGAGATTGACAGGGAAAGTCCCTATATGCTGCTGTGTGCGCAGATCAGAAAAGACCGCACGAGAGAGATGACAAAAGAGGAGGAGAGTCTGTTCGGCATTGACAAGCTGAAGGTATGCCGATCTGAGGTGCCAGCCATAACCCACGTTGATTACTCAGCCCGGCTTCAGACTGTATCGCACAGGGACAATCCTCTTTATTACGATATGATAAAGGCTTTCTATGAGAAAACAGGCTGTCCTGTCATAATCAATACCTCTTTCAACGTCAGGGGAGAGCCCATTGTCTGCAGACCGGTAGAGGCATACCTTTGTTTCATGCGCACAAATATCGATTATCTCTTTCTGGGAAGCTGTCTTCTGGATAAGACCGTGCAGCCGGCCCTCAAGGAAGATAAGGACTGGAGAAAGGAGTTCGTGCTCGATTAGGGCTTACGATACCAATATCATGAAAGAAAGCTCGTCAGATAAACTGTCAAGAAATAAAGAGCTGAAAGGTTTCGGTCTGACTGTTGGCATTGCTTTTATTGTGCTGGGGCTGTTTTTTATATGGAGGGCTTCACGGCACAGTGTGGATACTCCTTCTCTCTCCTATGTCTTTCTTGGAGCAGGTGCCCTTTCTGCTCTCGCAGGTCTTATCGCACCGGCTGTGCTGTTTTATCCCCACAAGGGATGGAATTTCCTGGGAGAAAAGCTCGCCTGGATCAATACCCGCATAATACTTACCGTTGTATTTGTCCTTTTCATAGTGCCTCTGGGCCTTTTCTTCAAGATTCTGGGAAAGGATCTTCTCGGGCAGCGCTATGACATTGAAGCTTCAACATACTGGACCGCCCACAGGAAGTCCGGGGATGTCAAGCAGAGTTATGAGAGGCAGTTTTAATGACGGAAGTCATTAACCGGAGAAAAGCTGTAATTTTCAAGCTCATCCTTGTGGCTGTCGGTTTTTTATCCGGCTTTCTCATAGCAGAGATGGCTTTCAGGATCTTTCACAGACCGAAGGTCGATGCTGCTGTCTCTTACGTGAACAGGCATGGTTATTATGTCTATCCTTCCTCCGCAAAGCTCTATTTTAAGAATGAAGAGAAACGGGAGAGTATAATTACGACAGACGAGTACGGCCTGAGAAATGAACCGGGCTCACTGGAATCTTCTGAAATAATGCTTGTTGGAGATTCTTTCGTCTCAGCGGTAAACTCAACTGATGATGAGACTCTGGCAGGTCAGCTCAGAAGGAAAGGCCTTAAAGTATACAACGCCGGAATGGATGGCTTTTCCAGCTATCATGAATACCGCCTGCTCTGTGATCTTTTAGAGAAATGTCATCCCCGGTGTGTAGTGCTCTGCTTTTATCTCGGTAATGATTTTCACGACAACTACTTTCAGGAGTGTGACAATGAATGGCCCGTTCCCTCTGCTTCGGAAAGCAAAGGATCGGCTACAGCCGGAGATGCTTCATCTGCGCAGGGCACAGGTAAGATGGCAGGCATCTCATCTGAGGTCAGCTCTTCACCCTCCTCATTCAGAAGAAACCTGAAGGCTCTTCTGATGAAGAGTGCAGTTATCAGTCATCTCGTCAGCAGGAGTAAAAAATTAGCTGAGGGATCCAGAAATATCATGGCAAGCTACAGTCTCAGTGAGATGGAGTTTTTCAGGAATACTCCCGGTACCGGGGCGATGAAGGCTGCAGAAAAGACTGATCTGATAATCTCTCTTTTTGCCGATCTTTTAAAAAAAAGAGGAATAGAGTTTCTGATACTGGCGATTCCGTCAAAGGCGCAGGCAATGAAGAGCTTTCATGAAATCGCCCGTTTTGCAGAAGACAGGAATTCTCACGACCACGCACTTGATGTCATAATGAAAGGGTATTCTTTTGACAGACCTGATGCCCTGTTGAAGAAGCTTGCAGCAAAAAAGAATATTCCCTGTATTTCTCTTCTTCAGATCTACAGAAAAAATGGTGCAGAAAAAGCATATTATCGTATTGATCACCATTGGAATGCCACAGGACAGGCCATGGCTGCAGAATTGCTTTATAAGTGTTTGCAGACTCTCAGATAAAAGCCGGTAAACGGATTATCAGAGGCCTCTGTTACATCTTTCAGCCCCTGTCAACCATCACTCCTGGGTGATCACGCAGCGTACTTCAGTAAGACTTCTTTGGATCAATGCCTGTATCCTGGGATCACTCCCGAGGCGGAGTCCTTCACCGGTTGCAATGAAAGACGATTGCTGACCTTTTGAGAGGATAGGATCGGAGATGGAAGATAGAAGGCCGCTCTGTGAGAGATCGCCTGAAAGACTCTCGTTCATCAGGCCTGAGTTGACGATTCTATATGCCTTTTCGCCTGGTTTGAGAGTTATATTTATTCGCTGAGTAGCAAGCGTCCTATCCCATCGATCGACAAATCTGCATACAAGAGATTTACTGATCTCACTCTGTGAATTGTTTCTGATCTCCAGCCCTGCGCTTACATAATATTCGATTATTTCACGAACCTGTCCGGGATTTGGAGTCTGATGTTGTGATGTATAAACCGTGTCACGCACAGGAACAACTTCCTGAGAATAGAAAAGAGCACTCTGTACGGAGACTTCTTCTCCGGAAGCGACTGTTGCCACACAGGTCAGCAGCAGTATTGGAAGAAGCAATAGACTTGGTAATCTCATGACATACCTCCCTTTAATCTCCCTGAAACCTCCTCTGCATTTTCGTCTCATAAGCTGTTTTACCTTCATCCCGTGATCTCTGTCGAGTTCTGATCACACCTGTATACTTGAAAGAAGAGCAGAGAGCGTGTTATAATCGGCTTGTATTACTGACGCCTGCTGAAGAAAAGTGCAGTCAGCAACACACGTTTTTATATTCTGAAAGGGGGAAGGTTAATGCTGATAGTGCTAGTGCACGTCCGTGTAAAAGCTGAATATGTTGAAGCTTTCAAGGGAATCTCTGTAGAGAATGCAAGAAACAGTGTAAAGGAACCTGGAATTGCCCGCTTCGATGTAATAGAGCAGAAAGACGATCCAGAGCGCTTCGTTCTTGTAGAGGTCTACCGTACGGCCGATGACCCTGCAAAGCACAAAGAAACGAACCATTACAAGGTATGGAAAGAAAAGGCCGAAGTGATGATGGCCGAACCCAGGGTGAGCTATAAATATGAAAACATATTCCCTGATGAAACAGGGTGGTGATGTGATGTGAGCTTTGAATTCAGAACTGCTGCGACTGTTGTTTTCGGCTGCGGCACTGCCCGGCAAATCGGTTCATATACTGAAAGTTTTGGTGACAAGGCATTGCTTTTAACTGGTCATGATCCTTCGCGGGCCTCTGTGGTAATTGAGTCGCTCAAATCTGCAGGGAAGGAAGTATCACTCTTTCCTGTGAAAGGTGAGCCTTCCACATACAGCATCGAAGAAGCTGCAGCTCATGCCAGGAAAGGCTCGTGCACTTTCATTGTCGCCGCAGGGGGCGGGAGTGTAATCGATACAGGTAAGGCTGTTGCTGCTCTTCTCGCTAATGGTGGAGAGCTTATGGACTATCTGGAGGTAGTCGGGAAGGGGAAGCCGCTCTTGAAGCCGTCATGCCCCTTTGTCGCTTTACCTACCACAGGAGGTACAGGAGCGGAAGTGACACATAATGCTGTCATGGAGTCTACAGTTCATAAGGTAAAGGTAAGCATGCGCAATCCCCATATGTTTGCAAGCCTGGCTATTGTAGATCCGGAGCTGGCCATATCATGCTCACCTGAAGTAACTGCCCACGCCGGACTTGACGCGCTGGCTCAGCTGATTGAGCCTTTTGTATCTCTGAAGTCAATGCCTCTGACCGATGCGCTCTGCAGGGACGGGATTGTGCGTATTGCGCGCTCCATTCGCCGTGCATTTCACAGGGGTGATGATATGGCTGCACGGGAGGATATGGCTATTGCTGCTCTTTACAGTGGAATGGCACTTGCTAATACCAGGCTTGGAGCCGTTCACGGATTTGCCGGGCCTCTGGGAGGCATGACGAAAGGCGGACATGGCGCCTTATGTGCCGTGCTTCTTGTGCCTGTAATGGATGTCAATATAAGAGCGATGAATGAGAGAGAGCCTGACAATCCTGTATTGAAGAAATACCGGGAGATATCAGGAATCCTCACAGGGAAGCCAGATGCTTCGATACAGGAAGGTATGATTTTCCTGCATGATCTTGTTCTGTCGCTCAGAATCAGGCCTCTCTCTGTTTTTGGAGTCAGTGAACAGGACTTTCCCGACATCATTTTGAAAGCAAAGGCATCCGGAAGCATGAAGGGAAATCCTGTCAAACTCACCGACAGTGAGCTTGAAGAGATACTGGAAAGGGCGCTCCATTTTCATTGATTCATCAGGTGTCAGGCAGTATTTAAAACCTGGAAATATTTTCAGTTGATGATTGTCCTTGTGGAAGGTTCTCTTCAACTGATGGAGAACACTTCATTCAGGGCCTCATTTTGCTGTCCTGTCTTAAGAAGGGTAAAATACTCTGTCAGGAGAGGGGGCAGGAAGCAGATCAAGGTTCTGTGTCTATAAATCTAATCAAATCGAAGGAGGCGGTTATTACGGCAACAAAGACTAAAGAGGCGGCCTGCCCGCCGGCAAAGGCAAGTGTATATCAGAATGTGGTTTCGCAGTTCAATCATGCGGCCGATATCATGAAGCTTGATCCGGATATCCGGAAGATTCTGTCAAAGACGACCAATGAGGTGATTGTAAACTTTCCGGTCAAGATGGATGATGGGCGTATTGAGATGTTCACAGGCTATCGCGTGCAGCATAACAATACCCTCGGCCCATACAAGGGCGGCCTCAGATTCCATCCAGCCGTTGAAATTGATGAAGTAAGAGCTCTTGCCACATGGATGACGTGGAAGTCTGCTATTGCAGGCATTCCTTACGGCGGTGCCAAAGGCGGGATTCAGATCGAGCCATCAAAATACAGCATGGCCGAGCTTGAGAGAATTTCTCGTCGATTCACCTTTGCACTGGGTGAGAATATCGGACCTGAATATGATATTCCGGCGCCTGATGTGAATACGAATGCGCAGATCATGGCATGGATACTCGACACCTACCTCTCCACCATGCCGCCGCTTGAGCGTCAGCGCTGTACTCACGTCGTAACTGGAAAGCCCATTGAGTCCGGAGGCAGTATAGGCAGAGACAAAGCGACCGGCCAGGGTGTCGTCTTTACCATCGAGGAATGGGCTAAAGACAGGAAGTTCAAACTGAAGGGCGCTACCTATATGGTGCAGGGCTTTGGAAATGTGGGCTCCTGGGCTGCCAGGCTGCTCCATCCCCACGGCTCAAAGCTCATTGCTGTGGAAGATGCAACTGGAACATTTTCAAACCCTGAAGGGATTGACCCATTTGCACTGACTGAGCATGTGAAGGAAACCAGAGGCGTGGCAGGTTTTGCCGGACTTAAGAAGATTAGCCATGAGGAGTTTCTGTCCACCAAGGCAGATATCTTTATTCCGGCAGCGCTTGAGAATCAGATTACAAAGGATACTGCGCCTCTTCTCAATGTGAGGCTCATAGCCGAAGGCGCCAACGGACCCACCGATCCTGAAGGCGACAAGATCCTGCAGAAGAAGAACATCGATCTTATCCCTGATGTACTGTGCAATGCAGGCGGAGTAATTGTCAGCTATTTTGAGTGGCTCCAGAACAAGAGGAGTGAATACTGGGATCTCCAGGAAGTCGATGGCAAGCTTCACAAGATAATGGTAAGCAGCTACGAGCGCGTTCGTGACGCGGCAGCCAACCACAAGGTTGACTGGAGGACAGCAGCATACATAGTCGCTCTTCAACGACTTGAAAAAGTCTATAAAGAACGCGGAATTTTCCCTTAGACACAAGACAGGAGAAGGGGGCTGCCTTTATGGCGGCTCCTTTTTCTTTTTGCCTTTTCGTGTCTGAATCTCCCTGGCTTTCTCATTTCAGCCGACTATCTGGAATTACTCCCATATTGATATCCATTGAAGGATTGTTCCAGGAAAATCTGTCTGCCACATCGAATGGACCTAGTTAAACGATGGTGGGAAAGGAAGTATACAATGGGGAACTCTGATGGATTTGAAACCACTGAACCAGTCTCCAGACCCTTGAGTATGTCAGGTCATCTTATCGCCAAGGGTCTGGAACTTGAAAAAAATGGCAGACTCGATGACGCACTTGCTTCCTTTGAAAGAGCTCTGGCTATCGATCCCGGTTCAGTAAATGGATGGAAAGCCAGAGGTACGGTTATGCACGTCCTCAACCGGGAAAGAGAAGCAATTGAAAGCTATGACAAGGCTCTTTCTATCGAGCCTGAAAACGCGGATATACTATTCAGCAAGGCAGAGCTGTTTCAGAATTCTGTATCACTGGATATGAGGCTGGCCCTTCCTCTATATGACAGAGTCATTGAACTGCTCCCTGATAATTGGAGAGCATGGTGCAGCAAAGGTTTCATTCTGGAAAAAACCGGAGATTATGAGGAAGCCCTTAAATGCTTCGAGAGAGCAATTGAGCTCAATGAGCGGGACGTTCTGGCATGGTATGGAAAAGGAAAGGTGCAGAGCAACAGGAAAAAGTTCGAGGAAGCGCTGCGTTGCTGCGAAGAGGCGCTGGGACTGGATGGATTGAATCCTGATGTCTGGCATCTCAGCGGTCTCATTCTGAGTGTTCTTGGAAAGGGCGATGAAGCCTTCAGAGCATTTATGAAAGTACTTGAAATAGCTCCAGACAGAATGGATACCCTTTATGAGGTTGCGGTAATATGCTATAAGTCCGGTGACTTTGAAAGAGCTTACAGAGCCTTTTCTACAATAGTTCAGGTCGAAGAGAACCGCGCCGATGCCTGGTCCTTCATGGGGCTTCTTATGCTGCAATTCGGCAGATACAGGGAGGCGCTGACTTACTTTGACCGCTCTATTTCCCTTAATGACAAGGACTACAATACCTGGCAGAATAAGGGATCTGTGTTTCTGATGATGAATGAGCATGAAGAGGCTGTCATGTGCTTTGATCGTGCACTTCAGCTTAATCCCGACAGTGTGATAGCCTGGGATAACAGATGCACAAGCCTTCGCGCGCTGGGAAAATATGATGAAGCGCTTGCAGCCGTTGACAAAGCGCTTCAGGCAGATGACAGCGATGCTCTTGTATGGTGCAATAAGGCGGATACACTGGCCGGACTTGGTAGATATGAAGAAGCGCTTCGGTGTTATGATCAAGCCAATATAAAGCTGGATTCCATACCCATGATCTGGAACAACAGGGGGTTGGTGCTGAAAAAAATAGGCCGCTGTGATGAAGCCTGTCAGTCTTTCCTCCGTGCCCTTTCCCTGGACCCGGCTTTTACCCCTGCCAGGAAAGCTCTGGAGGAGCTGAAACAGTGTTGAAGAAGAATAATAACAGTAATATTGCCACTGCTCATGCTTTTAAGCATAAACAGTGTGACAAACTAAGAAAGGCGGAAATTCAAATGAAGCGTGTGTTGCTGATCTTCTGTTCTTCTCTGCTTGTTGCTATCGTTCTGCTGGGTGGAACTATCTGTGTTTCCGGCGGCAAGTGCTCCACAGCTGTTCTACTGGCTGCTGAAGAGGCTTATAAGGTGTTTCTTAACAACTCACCTTCCACAATGAAGCCGGTTGATGAAAAAGGTACGCTCTTTGTGCCTCTCAACTTTCCTGTCGAAGAGGGAAAGACAAACTGGACAGTTGCAGTGGAGTATGACAATGCCTCCAGGACAGTGAGGATTCAGAAAACAAAGGTGAAGCAGAAGCTTAGAGGTGATACTAAATGCAACCGGTGTGATGGCTCTGGCAAATGTCAGGCCTGCTACCCGGCCGGTTCAGGAAAGAATATCAGTGATGGCACCTGCAATGCCTGTGATGGAACCGGAAAGTGTTTCTACTGTGATGGAAAAGGTAAATATTAAAACAAAAGGGGGTATATGATTATGACACCGTGTCCTCGATGTTCAGGTACAGGACTCTGCCAGGCCTGTTATCCTGCAGGTTCCGGCCAGAATGCAAGTGGGGGAGTATGCAGCGTCTGTAATGGCAATCACAAGTGTTTTTACTGTGATGGCCGGGGCTACATTTAATGTTCAGGCCTGCTCTACAGTAGATATCTGCATCGCGAAGCCTCTTTCGCTTCCTCTGTGTTCGATGAATGACACAAGGCCGCTGATAATCGGCGGAGTGACAATAACAGCCAGGATCAGTTCCGGGACGCCGTGAACGAGCGCCATGGTCCATGCCGCAGAGGGTGTGAAATAACCGTGAATTACTGCCATCGCCAGTACTCCTGCGGTATTGGCCACAGTTCCTGCTGCTGCTGCTGAGACTGCGGCAGTTGAGAGCCTCAGGCGGCGTGGTGCGGCTTTCAGCATATGTGAGATCAACAAAAAAGCTCCCCAGGATATAATGCCAATTATTACTCTCGGCAGTATATGAACGAGAGGATCAAAGGCAGGGAAGCGCTGCCATGCAAAGAGTCCGAATATCAGTCCGGAACAGGCTCCCAGAATGGGACCGCCCACCACACCTGCGCATATGACAGGAAGATGCATTGTGGTTACAGCCCCGGCAGGGGTGGGGATGGCAATCAATCCCCATCCGGTGGTGGCGAGTACAATCGAAAGTGCCAGAAAGAGACCTCCGATGGTTATCTGATGGGTTCTGATCTGTCTGCTTCTGGAAGGTGTACTGTCTGATATGACCATGATTTTCCTCACTTGATACATGGATTGTGCGATGGGGAACGGCAATAATTAAAACACACTCCAGGGAAAAAATCAAGGTTCCCAAAATCCACCGCCCTATCGTACACGTCTTATAAGAAGCGTGGCTTCCCGTTTTCGCGGCTCTCACCTGACAGGTGACGCCTCATACATCACACACAGGTATTGAATCAACCCTTCAGAGAAC
>Ga0302251_1000123_pt1 | contig 92382 bp, 82 predicted proteins | sample AAG_RA_Gln_MG_FD_193534 | JGI IMG/M metagenome (GOLD analysis project Ga0302251, IMG submission 193534) | Enriched activated sludge microbial communities from anaerobic digester in WTTP, New Holstein, Wisconsin, United States - AAG_RA_Gln | ecosystem: Engineered > Bioreactor > Anaerobic >... | reverse complement strand
CGGTGACACAGCGCTGGAGAAACTGGGGCTCAAGATCATCGACTGGTCTTATGAACTCGGATGGGACAGAGATTTTGGCGGAATCTTGTACTTCAAGGACTGCAAGGGACTTCCGAATCCGGAATACTGGCAGGACATGAAGTTCTGGTGGAACCACAACGAAGCCATCATCGCAAACCTCCTGGCCTGGGAACTGACAGGCGATGCGAAGTACGAACGAAGACACGCGCAAGTGCACGACTGGGCGTACGCCCACTTCCCGGATCCGCTGTACGGAGACTGGTTCGGATACCTGCACCGCGACGGCTCCGTAGCCAACCGGTTGAAGGGTAACATGTGGAAAGGACCGTTCCATCTGCCGCGTATGCAGTGGTACTGCTGGAAACTGCTGGAAAGAATACCGGAAGAGCGCTTCCGTTGAGCTGAAGGACGAACGTATGCCTCATCGAATATTGCTGTTGCCGCTGGACGAACGTCCGTGCAATTACTGGTATCCGCGCTACCTGGCGCCCATCGCCGGCGTCGACCTTCTGATGCCCCCGGCGGATATGATGCCAGCGTATCGAAAACCGGGGAACACCGACGCATTGTCGCACTGGTTCCTGGATAGGATCGGGGCGGCGGATGCCGTGGTCGTTTCCGTCGACCTTCTCGGGTACGGCGGCCTGATTCCGAGCAGAATCGGCGGTGAGGCGTCCCGGGAGGTCATTGATCGCCTGGATATCCTGCGTGAGGCACGGCGCAGAAAACCGGACCTGTATATGGCGGGCTTCAACGTGATCATGCGCGCCTCCAATTCGTACTCGAACTTCGAGGAACCGGAGTACTGGAGCCGGTTCGGCCAGGATATCTATCGTATCTCTGTCCTGACGGATCGAGTGGAACAATTGCATGAAGCCGGAGATGAGGCCGAGTTGTCTGCCCTGAAGGAGAAAGTCGATCCTGCCGCCGTTGAGGACTACTTCAACCGCCGGTCGCGGAATCACGCGGTGAACCGCGCGATGATTCAGATGGCTTCCGAGGGCGTGCTCGACTTCCTCTTCTTGAGCCAGGACGACGCTTCCGAATACGGAGTCCCCGCCCGCGAACAAAGGGTTCTGCGAGCCGATATCCGGGAAGCCAATGTCGGCGACCGCGTTGTTGTATATCCCGGCGCTGATGAAGTCGGTTCGGTGCTTCTGGCCCGCGCGGCTTGCTACCTTGCCGGCTACACGCCGACTTTCTATCCGCGCTATGCTTCCACCAACGGCCCGAACATCGTGGCCCTGTTTGAAGACCGGCCCCTGGACCAGACCGTTCGCGGCGAGGTGTTCTGCGCGGGCGGAGTGGTTGCCGATGCCCCTCGCGACGCGGACATCATGCTCTTCCTGAACACGCCGGGCACGAGCCAGTCTTATCCAGGCGTCGATAACGTTTCGACAACGGTGGAAACCCCCGGCCGCAATCTTCCCGACTTTCTGTCCGCATTGAGGCATTATGCGAGAAAGAACCAGGTCGCTGTCGCGGACGTCGCATACTGCAACGGTGCGGATCCCGCATTGGTGCCACTGTTGCCGCGTTTCCTCGGTTTTCCGCAACTGGCCGGTTATGCCGGTTGGAACACCGCCGCGAACACAATCGGCACTGTGGTGGCTCACGCGGCGATGAGGCTTGTCGGCGTGCATTCCGCGCAATCCGAATCGCTGGCCCGCGATGCCGCGCATCAGACGTTCCTTTTCCACCGCGTTCTCGAGGATTGGGGCTACCAGACGGTGATCCGGACGGAACTGCAAAACGAACTGCTGGCGGCGGGCGAGGACGCATACAAGCCTTCAGATATAAAAAAAGCGCGGGGAGACGTGGAACGCCGCCTGTACACACTCGGCTCGAAGATATTTGGCGAGTGGTTTGCGGATCAGGGAAGCAGTCCGGACCCCACCATCAGGCCGGAAGGCTGGGAACTGAAGGGTGTTACGTTGCCCTGGGACCGCATGTTTGAGGTCGGCATCGACCTGGAAGTCGGTGTCGAGGGCGGTCAATCCGACGACCAGCAACCGAGCGATTAACGTGAGCCGGAACTCGATGTATGATCGACTGGAAGAAGTCGAGACACGTTATGTGGAACTGGAGCGTCTGCTGGGCGATCCGGCCGTCCTTTCGGATCAACAGGAATACCAGAAGATCGCCAAGCAGAGGGCCGATCTGGAAGAGGTGGTGACGCGGTACCGCGAACTACGCGACATCGAACAGCAGATTGACGAAGCCCGCGAGATGATGGACAGCGATCCTGAATTGCGCGAGATTGCCCGCGAGGAATACGACATCCTGCAGGAGCAACTGCCGGAAGCCCAAGCCCAACTGAGGTTGTTGTTGTTGCCAAAGGATCCGAACGACGATAAAAACGTTATCGTGGAGGTCCGCAGTGGAACGGGCGGGGAGGAAGCCTCTCTATTCGCGCAGGAACTATACCGGATGTACCTCCGCTACGCGGAACGCAAGGGCTGGAAGATCGAGATACTGACCGAGCAGGAAACCGGTCTGGGCGGCATCAAGGAAGTCATCTTCAGCATCCAGGGCAAGGGCGCCTACAGCCGTCTGAAGTTCGAAAGCGGAGTGCACCGCGTACAACGGGTGCCTGCCACGGAATCCGGAGGGCGTATACATACCTCGGCCGCCACCGTCGCGGTTCTGCCCGAGATGGAAGATGTGGAAGTACACATCGCGAACGAGGATATCGAGATCGACACCTACCGCGCCAGCGGCGCCGGCGGCCAGCACGTCAACAAAACCAGTTCCGCCATACGCATCACGCACAAGCCGACTGGTATCGTGGTGGCCTGCCAGGACGAGCGAAGCCAGTTTCAGAACAAGGACAAGGCGATGCGCATGCTGAGGGCGAAGCTGTACGAGGCACAGTTGAAGGAACGCGACAGCGCGCAAACAGAACGCCGGCGGCTTCAGGTGGGTAGCGGCGACCGCAGTGAGAAGATCCGCACGTACAACTTCCCGCAAAGCCGGGTCACCGACCACCGGGTCAACGTGACCGTCCACAACATCCCGGCCATCATGGACGGCGAACTGGATGCCCTGATGGACCGCCTCATCGCCGAGGATCAGGCGGAACGCCTTCAAAGCGAATCAGCCGAATAATAGAAGGACCAGCATGCCCTCGCAACCGCAAGCACATCTCGATACGTTCCCGAATCCGTACCCCGAGCGCGAGTACACCATCGATTTCACCTGTCCCGAGTTCACCTGTGAATGCCCGATGACGGGCCAACCCGACTTTGCGACCATCCACATCACATACACGCCGGCCGACACGTGTGTTGAACTTAAGTCCCTGAAGTTGTACCTCTGGTCCTACCGCAACGTGGGCGCGTTCCACGAGAAGGTAACGAACAACATCCTGGACGACCTGGTTTCGGCCGTAAGCCCGGTCCGCGCGAAGGTTGTGGGCGACTTCGCCGTTCGCGGCGGTATCAAGACGGTGGTGACGGTGGAATATGAACGACCGTAAGGACACGTCCGAACCGGTTCGGGTGACCGTTGTGATCGCGGGCAGGGTGCAGGGTGTGGGTTTCCGGTGGTGGGCGGCTCAGCGCGCGCGTTCGTACGGCCTCACGGGTTGGATCCGCAACGATGACAACGGGAACGTGATGGCAGTCGCGGAAGGCCCGCAATCGCTGGTACTCTCCTGGCTGAGGTTCCTGAGGGAAGGACCGACCAACGCCCGCGTGGAGCACGTGACCCCGGTTTTCTCGAAACCGACGTCGGAATCGCGGTTGTTCGAGATACGATAAGCCTCATGCATACTGACGTGCTTCAGAGATATGGGAACGACGAAAAGGGCAGAAAGCCGGGGCAATGCCCCGGCTTTCTAACTGAATGATGTTGAAGCCTCTGAAGTGGTGACTAATAAGTGCAGGTCCCTAGACCGGCCCAGACGCGTATGACCTGCAGGGCATCCTCAATATCGACAGCGCTACTACGATTGACATCTTCGCGACAAGCAGTTTGTATTGCCGATGTTCCAACAGTCAGCCCAGCCAGGAAAATGCGCTGGCTTGGAAATTCCGGTTCGTCAATTCCATAGTCTGACACTAGAATGCGATCCAAGCGCTGAGTGCGGAACTCAAATGGCAGAACGATCGCCTGCTTGTCGAAACGCACTTGGTTGATGAAGCCTGAACCTGCGACAAACACGTTCGTAGTGGTAACGCCATTGATATAGTTTGTGTGAGCGCTTAATAAATGGTCTCTGATGTCATCGTCTCCGATGAGTTTCTTCACATAATGCGCTCCTGCGGAGCCAATAAACTCTATTTTGGCATAGTCTTGAGGGCCAGGAATCCCGACACCAGTATTGATGAGAGTATGGACTATCTGAACGCCGTCGATTCCAACCGGTAATTCGAGCACCTTGGGATTGGGTCCTGGAACTGCCCAAGCGGCCCATTCATTCAATCCACCAACAGGGATGTAGAACGGAACACCACCCAGATTAACCCTTCCCTCCGGATACTGATTCGAAGCACCTGACATCTCTTGCAACCGCCAGTTATACAGCGGAAGAGGGATCATCTGATATCCCCCCGACGGCGCGGCAAGCAAAACGTAATTGCGCTCAGAATCGAGTTGCCCACCCGATAAACTTGCCACGCCGGCAACCGTGACTTTGTACACTTCACCGGGAGTCAGGGAGTTTGTGGTCAAGTTGACCTTGCTCGAATTCGCTCCATCAACCGCCGCTTCGGTCACGTTGACGGGCGCCAAGGTGAGGGCGTTGGAAATGGTGTAGTTCGCGGCCATAGTGGCGCCTGTCCCGACCGGGGCAGAAAAGGTCGTATAGACGTGCGTCGCATCGGTGTACCCTCCACCCGACACGTGAAACTGGTCTGTTGCCCCCTTCATTGTGTAAGGGGCATAAGACGTCAGTACACCTTTGTTCGGTTCTTTGGTAACAGAATCAACGCGGCCGTTGTCCTCGAATGGAACCAGATCCGTGGCGCCACGCGTATATGAATTATCATTCTGCCGAACGGTTCCGTAATATTGAAACTGTATCAGGTCACCCGCAAGGGGTGCGGTCAAGGTAGCACCGCGCGCAAAATCCGCCAACGGGATTTTCACCTCGATGGCACCCGACTGGCCCTCTGAAGGCTCCCGGTAGCCAATCAACGCGCCTGTTGATCCCGTGCTGGTCGTAAGAGGATGGGAGATAGCGACTACAGAAGTGCCAAGGTAATCGCTAGGACCATAATCCCATGCACTACCAGCGCTATTAGGTAAACACAAATAGGACCATCCATTGACGCCGTCTGAATACGGGGCACTGGATTTCCAATTTGAGTACAGGACAGCGTTGTGGTTCTTCTGGCCTGTAATCGTATTGTGACTGTAACTAATCGGTGCGTTATATGGGTCGCCTGTAGTCGATACCGGCAGTTCTTTTGAGTCGTTTAGGCCTCCAAGGTGCATCACGATGGCCCAGGAACCGTGCATCGTGCTCAGGCTCAGATTCGGAAGTGCAACGAACACGTAGAGGGCATCGGATGTGTTCGTAACATACAGGTCCGTTACATCAGTTGCTACTGCCTTTGGGTTGCCTTGATCAATGGCCAGGAGATTCGAAGAGGGAGACGTGGCAATTGGGGAGCCGTATTCCGCGTCCAACAGACCATCGATTGTCGGGGCTGATGAAGCAGGCGTGGAGATGACAAAGAACGAGGTCGTTATTGCCGCGAGCAAAGCGGAGTTAAGAAAACGCCGCAACTGAGCCAGCGGGGGGGGGAACAATTGTTCTAGCATGGCCCGAATCCTTTCTTTTTACGCGCAGTGGCGCAATATAACTGTCAGTGACGAAATCGGAGGCATCAACGGATTACTGATAGTCTGCACTGCTGGCATGAGTCAAACAGCCATGAGAAGCACGCCCGGAGCGGAATAGTCAGTGACTCTATCAGCCGAGAGGAAAGGGTGTAGATTGAACAGACTGGATGTAGAAACCGGCAATCCTGGGGATGTGCTTGGTGGACCCAGCAGGATTCGAACCTGCAACCAAAGCCTTATGAGGGCTCTGCTCTGCCGTTGAGCTATGGGTCCGTCAGACACATCCTAACACGAGAACGGGCTTCGCTTCAACGGGAGGCCGGCGGGGAGTCCGGCGCTTTCTCGCCGGATTTGCTCTCTTCCTCGTCTTTCACGTGGAATGTGCCTGAGAAGGACGTCGCCTCCAGGCCCTCCGCGCCTTCCTTCAGAAAGACCTTCAGCGACGGGGTTTCGAAGGTCTGGTTCTGCTCGTCCCGGCCCTTTACGTTGCCGGTTATCTGCAGTGTTTCGTCGGCGCCCCGGTAGGTCGCCCAGTCGCCTGTAAGCACCTGGTCCTTGCGCGTCATTCTCAAGGGACCGGATACCTCGGCGCGTTTTTCCTTGTAGTAGTACGCAACCTGCGGGCATGTGATGGAAACGGGATCCTTGATCTTCGCGCGAACGCCCTGAGCCTGTTTGATCGATGCGCCGGGTGTGAGCACGATGGAAACTCCATTCGCGCCCTTCAGACGCACCACCTTGTCATCGAAGTCGACGTCGGCGGACTCGCCCCGGGCCTTCACTTCGCCGGCCTCGACGGTGATGTTTCCCGTGATGCTGGCGGTGTTCGGGTCCTTGCGGTAGACAACGTTGTCGGCGGAGAAAGTGGTGTCGCCCTGGGCGATCTTCACGTTGCCCTTGAAGTGATAGGTCCCGGCCGGTTCGTCATACTTCCAGACGTCGGCGTTCAGGAAACGGACCTCGCGGTAATTCGGCGGAGTTGGTTCCCTGGCCGGTTCGGAGAGGAAAACGGCAATCGTTTCATCGGGAGCGCCCGCGCGCCTGGCAAGACTTCTCGTGGCGGGCGAATCGAGTCGGGCGGTCATTTTCGCCCGCTTGCCGGTTATGCTTTTCGTGCGGGTATTGTATTCCACGCTTTCCGCCGAGGCGGCGCCGCCCTTCCATGCGAGGTTCGTGACGCCGGACACGCGCAGAACGGAATCCGATTTCTTCCAACTCAGACGATTGGTCTTGATGGTCAAATCGCCGGAACGGATGGTAACAACCCGGTCGGCATCGAGGCTCTTCTCGACATTGTCGTAAACGGCGCGGCCGGCGCGAAATGTCGCGATAGCCTCCTCGTTCCGGTACAGGATTCCGTCGGAAACATTGACAAAGGTAGTGGTGCGGCCGTCTCTCGACGCCTGAACGCGTTCCGCCTTCATACGCCAGACACGCTTGCCTTCCTCCCGTCCGACCAGCGTGGCGTTCGGGATGTCGGCCACAATATCCCCGGGAGAGGGAAGTTTGGTCACGGGGCGCACCGGCCTGGCGCTTCGGTGCGCGAGGATAAAGGGGACGACGAACAGCACTGCCAGTGTTGCCACGGACGCAATTCCCAGCCATGTTCGCGACGCCCTTGCCAAATCGTACCTCCCGCTAAGCATGATAACACAGTCACCACGCTGAAACCGGAACGGCCGATTCCCTACCGCTATGCCCATCATTCGAAACGCCCACGCAAAGATCAACCTGACTCTCGAGGTTCTCGGCCTTCGGTCCGACGGATTCCACGAGATACGCAGTGTGATGCAGATGATATCTCTCTGCGACACGCTGACGTTCGAGAAGGATGCGTCCGGAATGTTGACGCTTACGGGCGGTACGGACGACGCGCCGCCGGCAGAAAACAATCTGGTTCTACGGGCGGCCAGGGCGTTGCAGGCAACGATGAAAACCAGGCGCGGCGCGCGGATTCATTTGGAGAAACGGATTCCTGTTGGCGCCGGGCTCGGGGGGGGATCGTCCGACGCGGCGGCCACCCTGAAGGCACTTAATGCGCTTTGGGGCGCACACCGTTCGGAGATGCAACTGACGGAGATAGCCGCATCCCTGGGATCCGATATCCCGTTCTTTCTGTCGAAGGGGAGCGCACTTGTAACGGGAAGAGGAGAGAGGATCACGCCGGCCGGTCCACTACCGGAACTGCAACTCGTGGTTGCGAAACCGGCCGAATCGTTACCCACCCCGAAAGTCTACGCGGAATGGGACAGAAGGGTAGTACCCCACGACGGAGTGAACCACAGCGCCAGATTACTGTCGGATCCTGCCAATGCGGGTTCACTGCTCTGGAATGATTTGCACGGACCCGCCGTTATTCTCTGTCCGGAGATTGCGCGGATTCTGGACCACCTGAAAACGCTGGGGATTGCGAAAGCTATGGTCTCCGGTAGCGGTTCGGCCGTTTTCGGAGTCTGCGAAAGCGGCGAACAGGCAATGGAAGTGGCGGAAAGCCTTACCGGAACGTTCAAGGGAGTGTGGGCGGCGCCGGCGGTTACGATTCAGGATGTCATCGGGGAGGTGGTTTCGTGAGCAGTCAGGTTCAGGTTCAGGTTGTCATACTGGCGGGCGGGCGTGCAAGCGCCGACGCCGTCGCCGCCGGGTGGCCGGAATGGCGTGCTCTCGCACCCCTGGCGGGCCGACCGACAATCGCCTGGGTCCTGGACGCCTTCCGCGCCTCGTCCACCATTGGAGACATCTGTGTCGTCGGACCCGGGGATCTTCGTGAGGTTATTGGAGACGCGAAACTTATCCCGCCGGGCAAAGCCATGTGGGACAGCGTTTCGGCCGGCCTGAGAAGCGTCGGGCACGGCAAGGCCCTCATTTCCAGCGCCGACGCGCCCCTGCTGACCCCGGAATCCATCGATGATATGGTGAACCGCAGTGTCGCCCTGGACGCGGCTTTCGTGTATCCGTACGTCAGCCGCGAGGACAGCGAATCCCAGTGTCCGGGGCTGAAGCGCACCTACGGCTCACTCGCCGAGGGCGTGTTCACGGGCGGGAACCTGATGCTGGTGGATGTCGACATCGTTCTGAGGCAGGAACCGGTGATTCGCAAGGCGCTGGACGCCCGAAAGAAGCCGTTCACGCTGGCCCGCATGCTCAGCCTGCGCATCTTGGTCAAGGCGCTGATGAAACGGGTCACGGTAAACGACCTGGAACAAAGGATCAGTCTGATTCTGGGAGCAAAGACTCGCGGATTGCTGTCGATGTATGCCGTGATTGCCGCCGACCTTGATGACCCAGCGGAAGCGCCGGTCTTCGAGCAACTTATCCGGAGAGGTTGAACAGGAGAGACTGATGGGCAGGTACGGTGTTTGGATCGTGATTCTGGTGCTGTTCGCCGTGGCATCGCGCATGGCGCTTACGGTGGCGTATCCGATGGACCCGATCGAAAAGATGCGCCAGAAGCCGGGCGACGAGCAGTATTACTTCTACAGCGCCGAAAACCTGATCAAGCACGGTGAATACACCGGGACGAACGGTAAAAAGGCGTACATTCCTCCCGGTTACCCTGTCTACCTCGCCGGCAACATCCTGGCATACGGATCGGAGAGGCGTCCAATCCAACTGACGCAGAACGGCCTTTATTTACTGAGCGTCCTTTTGCTGGCATGGATCGTCCGCAGGGCCTACGGAATGCGGGAGGCGCTGATCGCCGCCGGCTGGCTTCTGCTCAATCCGGTTTGGTTCATCGTGCCTCAGCAGGCCGTCAGTGAAAACCTGTTCATATTCCTGGTCGTTCTTGCGCTCAGCCTGTTCCTGGCTCTGGCGAAGAGACCACAACCGGTGTGGGCCTTGCTCATGGGTTTGTTGTTTGCCGCATCGGCCCTCACGCGGGAAGTTGGCCTCATTTACGGTCTGGTGGCGGCGCTGGCTTTGTGGCGTATCGGCTACGGACCAAAGGGAAAAGGTTCCCGCTGGGCGATCCCGTTGATCGCAGTCGGCGGCCTGGCGATCGGCATCCTGCCGTGGACCATACGCAATGCCGTGGTGTATAAAAAACTGGTGCCCATCACAACCAACTCCAACATCAACCTGTATATCGGCAACAATCCCAAGGCGACCGGTGATTTCATCTGGGTTCTGCCCGGCGACGGCATCAAACTGTGGAACACCTACGCGCCGAACGGAGCCAACGAGATAAAGGTTTCCGAGATGGCGGGGCGTGAAGCGGTGCGGTACATGAAGGACAATCCGGACAAGGTGGTGGCGCTGTGGCCGTGGAAACTGGCGAAGGTATGGTTGCCGCCGGAACCGGGCAAATGGGCGCTCGACAAGGACTCGGTGTTCCGCTGGTACCGTACTATGTTCTGGATCGCAACGCTGATCCTTGGCCTGTGGGGGTTGCTGATGATACGCGGGACGCCACTGGGTTGGTATCTCTGGGGCATCATCTTTCTGACGACGGCGGTCCATGTCATTACGTACAGCCGGATTGAGCACCGGTCGCCACTGGACTTTCTGCTTGTTATTCCCGTATCCGTGGCCATCGCGGCGGCGTTCGGTGTCAGGACCGCCGCAAAAGGGCGGGCGTAGAAGGATGTCTCGCATCGTCTGCGCCATGAGCGGGGGGGTCGATTCCTCTGTCGCGGCGGCACTGCTTGTGCAACAGGGGCACGAAGTCATCGGGATCACTCTGCGCCTCTGGCCGGAACAGCAGGACGGAACCGAAAGCGGATGTTGCGGTCTCAGCGCGGTAGAGGACGCCCGTCGCGTTGCCTCGGCGTTGGGAATCCGCTTCCACGTCAAGGACGAACAAGCGCTTTTCGAGGAACAAGTCGTCCGCCCGTTCGTCGATGAATATGGACGAGGCCGAACTCCGAATCCGTGCATCCGCTGTAACCGGTACATCAAGTTCGCATCGCTGTTGCAGTTTGCGGACCAGTTGGGCGCGGATGCCCTCGCCACGGGCCACTATGCAAGGATCGGATTCGACGATACGCGACAGCGTTGGACACTGGCACGGGGAGCGGCGCGGGTGAAGGACCAGACGTATGCATTGCACACGCTGACACAGGACCAGTTGTCTCGCACGATCTTTCCGCTAGGCGACATGGAGGGCAAGGAGGACGTTCGCGAAATGGCAACGTCTCTGGGGCTTCGTGTGGCGTCCAAGCGCGACAGTCAGGATATCTGTTTTGTGCCCGATAATGATTACAGGAAGTTTTTGAGCGCATATGCCCCGGATATGAACCGACCCGGAGAGATCATTGATGAAACGGGGGTTGTCAAAGGAGAGCATTCGGGCATAACGTACTATACACGCGGCCAGCGGAAGGGGATCGGAGCGCAAGGTCCGGTGCCACGTTATGTGGTGGACCTGGACGGCCCGAGGAATCGTGTCGTCATCGGCCCGGACTCCTCGCTCTGGTCGCGATTGTTCGGAATCGAAGACATGAACTGGGTATCGTACGCAGGACCGGAGGAGTGCCGGGAACCGTTAACCTGTAAAGTGCGGTACAATATGACAGACAAACCGTGTCGCCTGGAATCTCACGATGGTGCGATGACAGGCATTTTCGAGGAGCCGCAACGCGCAATCACGCCCGGGCAGAGCGCCGTGTTCTATGCCGGGGACGTGGTTGTGGGCGGGGGAATCGTGGCGCGCAATCTCCCCGCGGAACCGTGACAGCCGTGTAGAGCCGCCATTACCTGACATAGTTGAAGCAGTCCGGCGGGATCGTAGCCGGTCGGCTTCTGAATTCCATATACAGGTGTATGCCGGAAGCGTCGAGACCGTGGGTGCTTCGGGCCGTTTGCATCAGGAGACATCGAAAATGTGCGATGAACAGAGCAACGTTCCGATTTACGATATGAACTACGACAAAGACGACTTCAGCGCTTGCGATTTTCTCTACGGGCTTGTTGTGGGCGCGGCCGTTGGAGCCTTGACTGCCCTCGCCCTGGCCCCCAAACCCGGAGAGGAACTGCGGCACGACTTGTTTACCGTTGGCGCGGATTGGAAAGACCGATCCGGCGAAACCCTGGCCGGCGCTCGAGAGCAGTTGAGTGAAACCATAGACACGGTTCGCGAGAAGACCTCCGAGGCGTTGGACCACACGCGTTCCGCCGTAACGGAATCCGTGTCCCGGGCAAGAGAAGCCATCGAAGACGCCCGCAAGCGCCTGGACGAGGCCGTGGCGGCCGGCAAGGCGGCCTTTACCAGCACCAAGGAAGAACTGACGGCACAGGTTGAGTCCGTGCTGGAAGAGTGACCTTTCGCCGTTCAACGGGCACATACGATGGCCTTCTCAGTAACCTCTGCAGACGTATCGTCGGTCATCGTCCTGCGCCTGCAGGGTGAACTGGATATCCACTTCGCGCCTCGCCTGGAGGAGGAGATTCGGGATCACTTGACCGCGGGCAGGAACCTCATCGTCCTGGACCTCTCAGAGGTGTCCTACGTGGACAGTACGGGTCTGGGCGTGATGATCGGAGCCCTGAAGAACCTGCAGGCGGCGGGTGGCGGTCTTGCCCTCGCCGCCCCAACAACCCGCATTGTCAGGATTCTGCAAGTGACGGGACTGGACGGCATCTTCTGCGTGAGACAGAGCGTGGACGACGCCGTCCAGTTTCTGCTGAAACCGTCGTCGTGAACGACAATCCCCCCGACCTCACCGCCCTCTGTTACCCGGCTCCCGGTGGTTTTTCGTTCCCCAGGCCCATCCGTTGTAGAATATAGTATCGATGACAGACCAGCCATCGTTCGCGCCCGGTCGAACGGATTCCCTCTGTCAACCGATTACGATCGATGATGACACAAACCACGAGACTCGTTGTCCTACTGTCCGCTCTTCTCACTCTCACCATCGCTTCCCGCGCCTTAGCCGTCACGGAGTACCGCGCCCAGTGGGCCGACGCCTTTCACGACGGCTTCCTGTCGAGCGGGCAGGTGACCACCATGATGAACAACGTTCGTTCGGGCAACCTGAACGTCATCATACCGGAAGTCCGCGTCTATTCGGATGCTTACTTCAATCCGACTTCCAGTTATTACCCGAATCTGGGTGGTACCATTGTCAGCGATGGAACACTGATAGCGTGCGACTTGAACAGCGATCCGGAGCCTCGCAAGAGTTCGTCTTACGATGCGCTGGCAACCGTTATTCAGCGAGCCCACGACACTTCTGACGGGAAACAACGTTTCGAAGTCTGGCCGTGGCTTGTTTCCTTCCGAACGGGCGCGACGATGCGCACCGCCCACCCGGAATGGTTGACCCAGACAAGAGACGGCACGGTGGTAACCGGCGATTTTGATCCCGGCCATCCCGGCGTGCAACAGCAATTGTACAACGTGTGCATGGACATCATCGACCATTACGCCGTGGACGGTCTGAATTTTGACTATATTCGGCACACTTCTTCTGTTAATGGTTTCAATCCGGTCAGTGTGGCACGGTACAATGAGATTTACGACAAGACCGGCATTCCGACGGATTCCGACGCTCAGTTCAAGCAATGGCGGCGGGACCAGATCACGAATGTTGTACGCAAGATTTATCTGAATATGATCGATCGCAAGCCGAATGTAAGGCTGTCGGTCGACACGATTACGTGGGCCCCCGGTCCGGTTCCTCCCGCCGCCAATGATCCCAATCCGATGCAGACATGGGAAACCAATTTCAAGACTACCGCCGCCTATGTCAGTTGTTATCAGGACTGGAGAAGCTGGATGGAGGACGGTATCATCGACATCGCATTGCCGATGAATTACTTCAGAAGATGCACACACCAGACGGCCTATGAACGCTGGTTGCAATTTACCAAAGACAATCAGTTCGGGCGGCAGGGAATGAACGGTCCCGGCGGCTACCTTAACTCAATCGAAGACGGACTATACCAATTAAGGCAGACCCGCGACCCCAGCCCTATCAGCGGTCTTGCCGCGTCGGGTACCAGCAACTATTCCTATGCGATACCTTACTCAGATTCCTGTGGAGGTAATTATGTCGCGGATCCCGCGGGATTCTGCGCCGCGCTGGCCAACGGCATCCCGACTTCTCCGGATCCATTGTTTCCGACACGCGCGGATATTCCCGATCTTCCCAGATGGACCAACGGCAAGGGCCACCTGAAGGGCACCGTCACGTCCGTGGCGGCGCCTGCGCCGGGTTGGATCGACGGAGGAATTGTAACCATTTCAGGACCCGTGTCCAAGTCCATGAGGACCGACGGTACCGGTTTTTACGGGTGGGCGGACCTTCCTCCAGGTACTTACTCGGTCACATTCAGTGCCAGGAACCTCCCGACAAGGATCCTTTCGGCCACAATCATCGCTCACAAGGTGACGACGCTTGACTGCCGGATGTCGCTTCCCACAACAGCGAAGATTCTTGAGTTCACCAAACAACCCGCACTGGGACGAACCGGAATACCGTTTATCCAACAGCCGGCTCTGGTAGCCAAGGATGACTACGGTAATGTTGCGGAATCGTTTACAGGTCCGGTAACCCTTCAGATCAAGGCCGGTACGGGTACGCCAGGCGCATCGGTGATCGGGACAGCCACTGTCAATGCGGTCGCAGGTCAGATCAACTACACGGACGTGGGCATCTCTTTACCCGGCCAGGGGTATGTGATTGTTGCCACGAGTCCCGGGCTCGCCAGCGCCGAAAGCTCTCCGGTAAGCGTCACACGCGTGCCGACACACGTCTTGTTTACTACTCAACCACCCAACGGAACTTCGAACATTCCACTGAATCCCCAACCCGTTGTGGAAGTGCTCGACGCCTATGGCGAAATTGTCACGGATTATACCGGTTCCGTGGCCATCGCATTGAAACCCGACACCGGCGCACCCGGAGCAGTCTTGAAGGGAACAAAAACGATCCCGTGCGTCGGCGGAAAGGCTTCCTTCCTGGATTTGAGCCTTAGCCGGTCCGGCTTAGGTTACATTCTGGTGGCATCCGGTGAAGGTCTTGCATCGGCGGAATCCGTTCCGTTTGACATAGCCAAACGCATCATACGCGTCTCCAGCGGGGGTACCGACGCTGACGACGGATCAAGCTGGGAGTTCCCGATGGCCACCATCCAGGCCGCCCTGCAGAGGGTAGGGTACGGCGATGAGATATGGGTTAAAGCAGGGCTTTACGGCGAACGCGTAATTCTGACGTCCGGCGCAGGCCTCTTCGGCGGATTTGCCGGAACCGAAACATCACGCGATGAGCGTGACCCCGGTGCGAACAAAACAACCATAGATGCAGGCAACCTGGGTTCGGCGGTAACATCTCCGGCCTACTCGGGAACAGGCACTATTCTGGACGGCTTCACCTTAACGCACGGCATCGGATCCGGCACGGACCTCCAGAAGCACGGGGGCGGCCTGCTGTGCGCGGACGTCAATCTCGTCGTCAACGATTGTGTGTTTATGGAAAACACGGTCTCCGCATTCGGCGCCGGCGCTTACCTTACCGGATCGAATGCCACCTTCACGAACTGCACCTTCACGGGCAACACGGCGAACCAGGGTGGAGGCCTGTATGCCGATTCTGCTTCATCACCGACGGTAACCAACTGCATATTCACTTCGAACACGGCGGGCGGCGTCGGTGGCGCGGTTGCATTGGATGGCGGCCAGGCCGTTATTCAGGACAGTCTGTTTGACACCAACGGCTCAACGGCAGATGCCGGCGCTGTTTACGTGGGCGGGTCCGCCGCTCCTACCATCAGGCGTTGCACGTTTGTGTCAAACACAACTTGGGGCCGCGGCGGCGCCTTGTTGATGGAAGGTACCAATGCTTTCGTACGCAACAACCTGTTCTGCAACAACTGGGCGCTCTACGCAGGCGGTATTGCGGTGGCTTCAGGCTCGCCGGTCATTGTCGGCAATACACTCCACAACAACACGAGCGACCTGTATCCGGGCGGCATCGGTTGCGACGGCGCCGGAACCCCGGTCATCGTTAACAACATTATCCACGGGGGCTCCAGCGGATATTCAGAGACTTCCGGCGCCACCCCGGATTTCCGTTTCAACGACGTGTTCGCCAACGCAGGTTATGATTATCCCGACGGACCGGACCTGACGGGAGCGAACGGAAATATATCCGTCAATCCAGCATTTGTGAATCCCGCCGCGAATGACTACCGCCTCACGGCAGAATCGCCCTTGATCGATCTGGGAGATGAATCAGTGGTTCTTCCCGATGAGACGGACCTGGACGGTCAGCCGCGCCGGCAACGCGCAGGTGTGGACATCGGAGCCTGTGAGTATCCGGCAAGCGCGGGTTACGGGATGGTGGAACTCGTGGCGTCTCTCCGAACAGCCGCCGGATTTGAAGCGCCAAGCGCGAGCCGGTTTGCCTGGCTCAACGTTGTGACGGGCGAGGATTCCGCGGCAACAATCGATATCCGGGACGCGGTCGCCCTGGCGCGAAAAGTGGCCGGGCTGGATCCAAACCCCTGATATTCCGACACGCAGGAGCCCATGCTCGATAACGCGACACTGCGAATACGATGCGTGGGCTCCCGCTCGTTTTTCTCAGGTCGGGGATGAGACGTTTACACATCCTCGCGCGAAGCCAGGGTAATCAAAAGACGAGCGATGAATCAAGACGGACTGGCGGGTTGGGGTTCAAACAGATGAAGAGACCGACGAGGATGCACTCTAGGCGTCATCCTCGCGTTCGGCGTCTATCCAGATGTTCTCGGCGTCCTCAATGACGATTGTCACGAGGTTGGGACGACAGCACACCTCACAGTCTTCCGTAAACTGCTGTCGGTTCGCGACGGTTCTGTCCACAAACAACTCGTTTTCCTCGCCGCAGTAGTCGCACACGAAGTAAAGTGTGTCGCCCATCTCGGAGATGTCGAGTTCGTCGTCTTCCGGACTGCCGTCGTCAAGATCGTCTTCTTCCTCTTCAAAGTCGAAGTCGTCCTTGTCCGGATCCTGCTTGAAAAATAGGTCGTCCATTATTTCGATGATAGCGCGTTCGGGGAAAGCCTGCCACTGGGAGTTGGTGCGAAGGGGCTAACGGTCCACGGAATGGTTGCGAAGCAGGTTCCAGGCGCGCATTCCCTGTCGATGCAGAGTGGGCACCAACAGCGCCCTTCCGATATCCGAATACATCATCGCCCGAGCGCATGCGCCGCGCCACACGCCAAGCTTCTCTTCCTTCATAGGGTGGGTTATCCCGGTGAGGACGACGCTCTGGATACGCAATCCCTCGGCCACGGCAAAACGGTAGAGACCAATCTCGATTCCGAACCGCATCTGGGCGACCTGACTGGCGCGGAGAAAAACGTCGCGGTAGAGACATCGCTGGCCAGAGATCTGGGGAGCGATGATCTGAGCCAGGTCCGTGAGGAATCTTCCTCCCCGAAAGACGCCGACTGCCATATCCGCTTCATCGCGGACAACGGGATCGACCAGTTTGCTGACATGCCCGGCTGTCAGACCCGAAAGATCGGCATCGATGAAAAGGAGGATGTCTGCTTTGGTGGCCTGGACTCCCGCCAACAGCGCGCCGCCCTTGCCCCGGTTCTTGTCAAGGCGTATGGCTTGAACGCCGGGATGCTGAACGGCGACTTCGTAAGTGTCGTCCTGGGAGCCATCGCTGACAACGATAATCTCATCCAACTCGGTGGCTTTTACGAGTGGGGCAAGAACTCCTGGCAGGCGTGTAGCCTCGTTATAGGCGGGAACGATGGCGGCTATATGCAACAAGAACTCCCACTGGGACGTATAGGTGTGAAACGCTCTATCACATGCTATGTACGGAACAAAACGGATTCCAAACCGGGTTGAGATGCCGGTCTAATCCAACTTCAAAGGAAGTTCCAGCGACACGCTTGGATCCGATGTACGGGCTGTCGCCTTGACGTCCTGGGCTTCCGCCAAAAGCGAATCCACGTCTTCGAAGCGGCGGTAGACGCTGGCAAAGCGGATGTAAGCGATGTCGTCCAATTCGCGGAGATGATGCATCACGATGGCACCGACATCGCTTCCGGGAATCTCAGCCTGTCCGCGCGCCGCGGCGGCCTGTTCCACCTGATCGGCAACGCGGTTCAGGTCATCCTCACTGACGGGGCGCTTGGCGCATGCCAGTCTTAGTCCGCGCAAAATCTTGTCCCTGTTGAAAGGTTCTCGCCTGCCGTCCGCCTTGACCACGACGGGTAGGGCGATTTCCACGCGCTCGAGGGTGGTATAACGCCGATTGCACCCCGTGCATTCGCGACGGCGGCGGATAAACTCTCCGCTGTCCGGGCTACGGGTGTCAATCACCCGATCATCCTGGTTTCCGCAATACGGGCACTTCATTCGAATTCTCTGGCAGACGGTTCAGACGAACGATTCCCAGACTTCGTTGCCAAGCAAAAAGCCGCGCGGCGTCATCCTGACCGCCGATTCCGTGACCTCCAACAGACCGTTATCTACAGGGACGGCGATTTCCGAATTGTAACACTCAACAGGGTCCACACCATACCAATCGGCGAATCGACGACGATTGACGCCATCCGCCAGGCGAAGGCCCATCATCATGGTCTCGGTCATCCGCGTTGACGAATTCAGGTCTTCGCAGGATCCTTGTGGAGACTCTTGAATATCGATTCTCCGCGTATATTCCTTAGGGTCGGCTGTGTTCGTCCAACGGAGGTAACCTGCCTGCGAGGTGGCGGATGCGCCGAAACCCAGGTAGTGATCGTAGTTCCAGTAGTGCAGATTATGGCGGCAATGGAAGCCTTTACGGGCAAAAGCCGAGACTTCGTATCTCGCATATCCGTTTGAATCGAGAATCGCGACAGCATCAGTGTACATCGCGGCCTCAGTGTCCTGTGAGGGCCGAGGAAAGTCGCCTGCGGTCTCCAACCGGCCGAAGGGCGTTCCTTCCTCTACGATAAGGCTGTAAGCGGAGAGATGCTCTGGAGCCAGCGCAACGGCCGTACGAAGCGTGTTTGACCATTGCTTCCGAGTTTGACCAGGCAATGCGAACATCAGATCGATGTTGATGTTTGAAAATCCGGCCTCCCGAGCCTCCCCGTAAGTTCGCCGCGCGGAGTCCGCGTTGTGAATCCTTCCGAGAGCACGGAGGAGGGAGTCATCGAACGACTGGACACCGAGGCTCAGCCGGTTGAATCCGGCTGAGTGGAGGCTTTGGAGAAATGCACTCATTGATTGCTTGCGCCATCGGTCCGACTGGTCGTCGCCGGGATTGCATTCGATGGTGATTTCCGCGTCGGGAGCGACGGTAAAGGCGCGTCCAACGGCATCAAGAACCCGGATCAGGTCGTCCGAAGCGATGACGGACGGGGTGCCGCCGCCGAAGAAGATGGAGTCGGCCTGTACACCCCGGTACGGCGAACGCTCCACCTCGCGGACAAGCGCCGACATATATGCCTTCCTGATCGAAAGCCGCGCCGGAGCGGAAGCGAAGTCGCAATACAGGCACTTTCGCACACAAAAGGGTATATGAATGTAAACGCCCACCGGTTGGCGTACCGTTGGGCGTTTCTGGGTGTATGGAGAATGCGGTTCCGTGTCGGGTATCCTGTCTTGTTCGGACGTTCTCGGATTCACGTCCCGCCGTTCAGGCTCGCGCCGCTTGCAGTGCCTCTTCTTCGGTAGCAAACATGCCGAAAACCGCGTCCAACTGCATCAGTTTCACGATTCTCTGAACCGCCGTGTTGCATCCAACGAGACTGACACTGCCTCCCAACGCACGCACTGCCTTGGCGGTACCGAGTATGGCGGCGAAACCACTGCTGTCCACATAACGGACGCGCGACAAGTTCAGGATGATATGGTCCGGATTGTGACTGGTTGCCTCGCTCAATATCGAGCGGAAGGCTGGCGCGGAATCCAGGTCAATCTCTCCGGCTAGTTCCAGAATGCAGGTGGAATCCATCTCACGGAGACGGCTCTCCAATCTTGGATTGTTCATAAGAATCTACCCTTGACCGGTGTTGTCGCTTTCAGCCGTTGGGAGGCCCATCGCTTTCAACCAGGTGGTCAATCGTTCCACACGATGAGTATTATCCGCGGGGAGAACAAGGGGTCGCGGGCGGCCGTCCAGCAACAATCCTACGACACCACCTTCGACCGAGGCGTTCTCCAGGTTTCGACCCTTGCCCGCGCCGAGATTCCAGCCCTTGCCCGGGATGATGGTTACGTTTCGTTTTTCACCAAGGCCCAACGGGACAAGTTTCAGCTCACCGGCCTGGACCGAAATGGATTCGTTCTCCATCACCACGGTAAACGCCGTTCCGGTGGCGTTGGCTGGACCGGTACCGGCGACGCAGTCGCCCAGTTTGATCAGGCAGTCCCGCTCGAACACCTGCGCCGCGGCTTCCGGGTGAACGGTGGAAAGAATGCCCAACTGAGGCATCATAAAGATCGAGTCGACGGCCAGCATCGTGATACCTTCCGGTTGGTAGGCATCCAGCATCATCAACGCGGCTTGTGCCCGCAGGGGGGCGTGGCTCAAAACGCCGCCTGAACCGACAATCATGTCCAAGGCATACATGTTGACCAATGTGGCGCCGCTGGCATCCTGCGAGATGGCTTCGCTGATGGAACGGACCTTTTGGACACCCTTCAGTCCGCGTGCCAGGGACTTGTGGTGCTCGAAGGCGAGACGCAAAGCCTCCCGCGATACAGCCTGTTCAATTAGAAGATCGGACAGATCCTGCGGGACAGTCGTCGGCCGGATCATTTTGTTCCGTAACCGGTTGCGAAGGTCGTCGTCGTCTATCGGGAACGGAATCCAGCGCTTGATATTGTGCACGCCGGCTTCGACCAGAACGTTGCAGATGGAGTAACTCATCCCAAGGTTCGCCGATACCGTCCGGTTGAAGATTGTGTTGAACACGCTGAAGACATCCGTGGTGGCGCCGCCGATGTCAACAGCAAGGACATTGATGTTCATCTGGTCGGCGATCGTCTGGATAATTTTTCCGACCGCGTTCGGGGTGGACATGATGCCGGTGCTGGTCCAAGTCATCAGTTTGCCGTATCCGGGCGCCTGTTGCATGACGTGTTGAAGGAATAACTCGTGAATCGCCTCGCGCGCGGGGAGGAGGTTTTCCTTGTCCATCTGCGGGCGCAGGTTGTCCACAACCTTGAGGTCAACCCTGTCACCCAGCACCTCGTTGACCGGTTCGACTGCGTCCTTGTTGCCCGCGTAGATGACAGGGATGCGAAGACCGATGCCCAGCCTCGGGCGCGGATCGGCGGCGACCAGAATCTCGGCCATATCCACAAGGTGCGACACCGTGCCGCCGTCTGTTCCGCCGGACATCAACAGCATATCCGGGCGCAATTGCCGGATGCGTTCCACTTTCTCGTAATCCTTGCGTCCGTCGTCCACGGCAACGGTGTCGATAACGATGGCTCCTGCGCCCAGAGCGGCCCGGTTGGCGGACTCTGCGCTCATGGACTTGACCACGCCGGCAACGCTCATCTGCAGGCCGCCGCCGGCGCTGGATGTTGACAGGTACAGATCAACACCGGTGCTTTCGTCTCTGGTTGGGATAATCATCGGCGAGGTATCGGCGGCAGTTTCGGCCATTATCGTCTTGCCGGAGAGCTCCTCCACCTCACGGACGGCATTCACCACACCAACCGTAACGTCGTCGAACGGAACCTCAACCGTTGTGGGCGCTTCACCGCGCGTCGTCAATCGGTACTCGCCGTCGCGTTTTTCGATGAGAATCGCCTTGGTCGTTGTCGAACCGCAGTCTGTGGCCAGTATTCGTTCTACCTTCTCGGGGGCGATGATATTGTCACTCAATGCCGGTATCTCCGTAATGGGATGTTGTCAGTGATTGTTTCGAAGTCGAACCTTGATCCGACTCCGAAATATGATAGCGGTTTGCGGCGCGACATGCACAAATCACGCTTGTCAGTCGTCCGCTTCGCGCAACAGCGAGTATCGAATCGGCGGCTTCGGGGTGTGCGTTCCCATCACCGCGTGCCACAGCACGTCGTTCATCAGGTCGTCCGGTACCGCGTCGGCCACGTCGAGAATCATCCGCGCGCTGTCCTTCGATCGGTACGCCGTGGCCTTGTTGACCTCGCGCAGAATCTTCCCGGATGGACGAACGGCCTTGTAGGGCTCGATGTTCAGCGGCTTGGACGTCCAGAAGTCGAACACCGGGGCCGTGGCGTCGAAACGGTTCATCGGCGGCATCTTGAGGATGTTTTCCATCGTCGCCAGGGTACTGTCCGTGTTGTAGAAACGCCGGTCCACCGTGCCGCGCTTGACGTACGGACTGATGACGAAGCAGGTGGAACGGTGCGCGTCCACATGGTCGAAACCATTCTGCGCGTCGTCCTCAACCACGAAGATCGCCGTGCTCTTCCAGTACGGGCTTTTCGATATGTCCTCAACGAACTTTCCAAGGGCGTAGTCATTGTCGGCAACCATCGCGCGCGGGGAGGCCGAGCCAGGATCGGTTCCCGCCGTATGGTCGCGGGGCAGGCGAATCATGATGAACTGCGGCAGATCGCCGCGCTGGACGTAGCCGTCCCATTCGCGCTTCCACTCGGCGTACCTGCTGGGCGACTCGTGAGGCCCGTATTGCTTCATTCGCACGGTATCCGGAGCGTTCAGTTCCACCCAGGCGTTACTGTCGGCGTAGTTCATATCGAACTCGCGGAAACCTTCGTCGGTGGATTTGGCGAGGGCCTTTCGTGTGGCGGCGTTGTACTGCTTCATCGTGGTGTCCTTCGTCTTGCGTTCCAGGTCGGTGACGAAGAATCCATAGTTGCGGAACGACACGTTGTTCCGCAGGCAGTTGTCCCAGATGAATCCGCAAGGCGCGGCCGAAACGTCCGGTATGCCTTCAAGGTCCACCTGTACACCGTTGATCGTACCTTCGGAATCGTAGCGGCGTCCGTGCCCTCCGTAGTTGAACGGTACGTTACGGGCGGTGTATTCGCTGATCATTCCGGAGGTGGACCAGTTCCAGCCGTCCGCGCTGACATCTGCACAGCAGTAATAGTTATCCAACAGAACGAAGCGGTCCGCCAGAGCGTGCTGGTTCGGGGTGACGTCCTGACCAAACATCACCAGCGACGGATCGCCGTTGCCCTTCTTCATATCCCCAAGAATCTGATCGTATGTCCGGTTTTCCTTGATAAAGTAGAAAACGTGCTTGACAGGCAGTCCGGCGACCGGATTCGGCCGATTGGCCACCGAAGCCACGCGGTTGTTCTTCAGCACCTGAACCGTCATCTCGCGGAGCGTTTTGATGTCCGGGGTGAGAACGCGTGATACGGTGCCTTCCAGCAGGTTGTTGACATACCTTCCGAAAGCGCCCTTGGGTCCTTGCGCGACATCATTCGGAGTGCGAACAAGGTTTCCACGCGCGTTCGCCACCAACAGGGACTTGCCGTCCGGTGCCACGACGACGCTGGTCGGATACCAGCCGACGGGGATGTAGCCCAGAACATGGGGAATAGGGGACTTGACGTTCACCACGGCTACCGCGTTCAGGTCACCCAGCGTGACGTAAAGCCTGGATTCTGAAGGATCAAGCGCAAGGCCAGTTGGTGTCGCGCCGGCGAGCCCGCGAACGGCAGGTGGACGCAGGAGAACGGTTGAGACAACCTTGTCGTCGCCCGGCCGAATAATACTGACTGTGTCACTGCCGGCACAGGCAACAAACAACCTGCTCTGTGACTTGTCCAGCAAGAGAGCCATGGGATGATCGCCGACCGGGATGTTCCGGCGGACCTTCCGGTTGACCGGATCCACGTCGGTCACGACACCGTTCTGTTCACTGGTGACGAATATCTTGCGGTGCGCCGCCGGTCCCTTGGTTACAGCCGCGATGGCGAGGGGGAATCCCGGTAGTTCGATGACGGCCTTGCGAAGACCTGATCCGGTTTCGTGGATCGACATCGAGCCTTTCATATTCGTTTCCCTAGTGGAGTTGTTGTTCACGGCGTACAAAGCGTTGCCGTTGGCGCTCAAAGCGAGTCCGGCGATGTGATGCGGGGGACCCGGATTCTCAGGCGCGTTTCGTATCACGCGGAGCACTTCACTCAACTTACCGTCGCGCGACAGCGTATGGACCGCGACCACGTCCTCCGGGCCGCGCGAGACATACAAGGTCATATCATCACCGGAAACCGGAGGAGCAAACGCCAGACCCATATACAGGGCGGGCGCGCCGTTACTGCCGTCGGCCCGCTTGCCTGTGATGGGCACGCTGTGAGCCACGGAGCCGTCCTTAACCCGGAGAACAGACAGGGACTGCCTGGCGCCGGTGGTGCTGACAACCACGTACTTACCGTCCGGGCTCAAGGCCATCGAAGCCGGGAAACTGCCCACAGCGACGGAATCTCCGGTGGGAGTGATACGATCACCCGTAACCAGCGGTTGTGAGCGGGCGACGAAGGGATACGCTACGAGAAGGGTCAGCAGGAAGGAACGAGCTTTCATGATGTGAGGTCCTCTATGTGGTTTTCGCACCGAAAGGACGTCAAATGGCGTCTACTGCATGATATCTCCTTAATGAGCGAGCACTCAAAAAGCAGTTTCAATGCAGATGGTGCTGCGGCTATCGACTTGAAATCTTTCGGTTCCTGCGGGTAGACTTGGGATGCGCTACGCGTAGACGGCCCGTTCGTCTAGCGGCCCAGGACGCCGCCCTCTCAAGGCGGAAACCACGGGTTCGAATCCCGTACGGGCTACCATACACAAGCGGGGAACCTGATTTCTGGTTCCCCGCTTTTTGCCATTTTGCGTACAGCAGTATGGTCTGTGTTAGAATGATTACAAGACCGAAGGGCGCGGCGGGAGACACAACAGCGGCGCCCTTCCGTGCTATGAAAGGGGATGCCAACGTGACGCTTCGGTTCTCTCGGTTCGTGGCGGTTCTAATCGTTCTGGCGACGACCTCCGTTCTGGCCGCGCCTTCGTCGGTTCTTCCGCCCGCAACCTCAGTTCCCGGCTGGAAACAGACCTCGCCACCGCGTACCTATACTTCGTCCAATCTCTGGGACCTGGTAAACGGTGAAGCCGATGCGATTATGGCATACGGCTTTATCTCGTGCTCGCACGGGGAATATGGTCCAAAGACAGCCCAACGACCGGTCGTCACGGTGGACGTGTATGACATGGGTACCCCCTTGAACGCTTTCGGTTTGTTTTCATCCAGTGACCGGGGAGGAACATCCGCGGGTGTGGGAACAGAGAGCGTGCGGATCGGCTCGACAGGATTGAATTTCTGGAAAGGCCGCTACCTGGTAAGAACCACGTTGATTGGCTCCGGCGCGGCAACGCCAGCCAACAAGTCCGCTCAAACGGCTTTGGCGCGAGCGGCGGCCGGACGCATCCCCGGCGGAACCGCGAAACCCGTTGAGATCAGAAGACTGCCCTCCGGCTACCAGGCCGGCACGGAAAAGTACGTTCGCAGGAACTATGCGGGACAGTCGTTCCTAAATGAAGTCGTGGTAGCCCGTTATCCTTCACTCGGTACCGGCTCCGAGTTGTTTATCGCGAAGACGGGATCCGCATCGACCACGGCATTCCGCCGGTACAAGGAGTTTCTCGGCAGGCGCGGGACCGTCACTCCTCTCACAGGGGTGGGGAACGAAGCATTTGTATCCGCCGACCGCTATTCCGGAAACACCGTGGTGGCTCGCAAGGGCGGATACATCGTGGGCGCAACCCGCGCGCGAAACCCGGCTCAAGCCAAGGCCCTTGTCTCAAAAGCCGCCCAGGGCCTTCAATGACGGGATGCGTTGATGGCTGACAAGTTATCCAGGCGCCGGTTCCTGGAACTGGCCGGCGGCGCCGTGGCGCTGGGCGGGCTATACAGTCTGACCTTCGTTGATGAAAACGCCAAAGGCCGCTTGAACCTGCGCGCGCCCGTCAAATCCGAAGGTGTTGACCTCGCCGTGGTTGAAGGGGCGACAACGGATTATGCGGCCATCACCGAGCGCGCCGTGAATGAATTGGGCGGTATCGAGGCGTTCGTCAGGAAAGGTGATCGTGTGGTCATCAGTCCCAATATGGGATGGATGCGCACGCCGGAACAGGCCGCCGCCACTCACCCGGACGTTCTGCGGTCCGTCGTGATGATGTGCAAGAGGGCGGGAGCCTCACACATTACCTGCATCGACTACACCCTGGATGACTGGCGGATGGCGTTTGACATCTGCGGCGCCAACGCGGCCGTTGAGGGCACGGGCGCGACGCTGGTTTCCCCGACAGACGTGACGATGTACCGCGACGTGGACGTTCCGGCTGTTGTCCCCGCGAAAACCCGCGATGATGTGCCGTATGCGTGCATCCACGCTCAAGACCGTATCCATCAAAAGGTCCCGCGGGCACTCATCGAAGCCGATTCCTACATCTGTCTGCCCATCGTCAAGGATCACGAAGCCGCCGTAATGACGGCCGCGATGAAGAAACTGATGGGCGTCATCTGGAACCGCAAGGATTACCACCGCTACGGCCTGCACGAGTGCATCGCCGAGATGAACCTGGCTCTGCGCCCGACGCTCATCATTGCCGACGCAACGCGCGTTCTTCAAACCCGGGGTCCGAAAGGGCCGGGCGAGGTAACCGTTCCCAACCAGGTGATCGCCGGAATCGATCCCGTGGCGATTGATTCCTACGCCACCCGCTATCTCTCCGTGAAGGGAGTGACACCCGACGCCGTTCCCCACCTGATTCTGGGAGACCAACTTGGCGTCGGCAGAATCGACGTGGAGAACCTTCGTGTCCGAGAGATCGCCGGTCCGACAGCGGGATAACGCATGAATCCAGAACACCCGGTCATCAGCATCGAACGCAAGCGCAAGATGGCCGCGCATCCCGGCAATCCTGGAGCGCACCGCATCGTCAAGATACGACGCGCGGTTCAGGTCGGCACGTTCCTGCTGTTCGTCCTCTTTTTCGCCATGACGACTTCCGGCCTTCAGCACGTTGGCTGGATACCGAAGAACCTGTTCATGTCGATGGACTTTCTAAACACGCTCAAGAATTCCATCGCGTCGCACCACGTATCCATTCCGGCTCTCGGTCCGGGCTTGTTGATTCTGTTGCTGACCCTCGTTGGAGGAAGGATTTTCTGCGGGTGGATTTGTCCGCTCGGCACAACTATTGACATTGCAGACCGGTATCTGTTCCGACGAGGAAAACCGTTCTATAATCCGAAACGTTCCGAAACACATCTATTTCGCAACTGGAAGTTCATTTATCTGCTTGCGGGCCTTGGAGCGATTGTCTTTGGTGTCGATATTCTGGCCTATGGAGATCCTTTATCGCTGATTACGCGCACATTCACATGGGTTGTCTACGGTCCGGTGGCGTATATCTGGAACGGACTTATCGGATTGGGTGAGCAAATAGGAATCGCGCGAGTTCTGAACCGGGGAATTGGCCTTGATACGGCTTCTTGGTATATTCCGAAACTCGTATATTACGGTACACTTCCGGCGCTTTTGATGTTCGTCGGCCTGATCGCGCTTTCTTCTTATCAGGAACGGTTCTGGTGTCGTAACCTGTGCCCATACGGCGCTCTGTTGGGCCTGATATCCCGGATATCAATACTTCGCCACTATATCAATCAGCACGAATGCATCCATTGCGTGAAGTGCGAAAACCTGAGCCGAATGGGCGCTTACGACAATATGGAGCGCCAAGCCGATCACCCCGCAACACACGACATCACGGAGTGTATTCAGTGTTTTCGATGTGAAACGATATGTCCTCCGGACGTCATCCAGATTAGCGTTACGCCTCCGGTTTTGGAGGAGGGCAGGGGAGACCAGCCGGCCCCGTTGCCACCAATGAACGTCGGAAGACGTCGTATATTGCAGGGGATCGGCGTCGGAGTGCTGTTAGGAACGGCGGCCAAGTCGGGCGCTTCAAACTACCTCGGACCCCTGAAAGGCTACCCGCGCAACAACAAGGCTGTCCGTCCGCCTGGCGCGTTGCCGGAACGCCAGTTCCTGAGTGCCTGCACGCGTTGCGCGGAATGTATGAAAGTCTGCCCGACGAATGCCCTGCAACCGGCGGTCTTCGAAACGGGAATGGAAGGAATCTGGACACCGATCCTGGTCCCCGCCATCGGACCCTGCGCGGAACGTTGTACGGCATGCGGCGATATCTGTCCGACCGGCGCGATCCGACCGTTTACTTGGCAGGACAAGCGCTACAAACTGCGCCTGGGCCTGGCGTCGGTCAACCAAAACACCTGTATCGCCCATAACGGCGGCAGGGACTGTGTGGTGTGTGCCGAGGTGTGTCCGTATTCGGCTGTTGTGTTCCGGGATGTCTACGACGATACCTTGCCGAAGGACCCGGCTTATCCCATCAGCGATCCCGGCAATCGCGGCCGTCGGAAGCGCGTTCCGACTGTTGACGAAAAACTGTGTACCGGTTGCGGAATATGCGAATTCCAGTGCCCGGTGCTTCCGGAACACGCCATTGTTGTATATACACTGCAGGAGGATCGGCAGTATCGTCCGCCGAAACAGAATGCGTCGGATGGAATAGCGCGGCCCGGTTGGAATAGACGGAAAGAGACTGGCAAGGATGCCGAATACAAGGATATCAAGGAACGATTTCAGCGGAGAATTGATCTTGAAAGCGGTGGCGGGGTAGGGGAAGAGTAGGGGATGTGCGCCTCCGATTATACCTCTCCCATTCATTGGAGATACTCCCTATTCCCTTTATCCGATGAAGCCGGGGAGATTATCGATCTCGAACTGATTACGGATACTGCAATCTATTTGGTTGACGAAGACAACGACAATGGTATCGGCGCCGTGATGCACTGGGCGCACATACTAAAATCCGAACAGACTCCAGAAGGCCTCTGGCCTCGATTCGTAAACGCCAGAACCGGAGACATGTCCGGTCGGCAAATGACCAATTCACCCGCCCGGATTATGGAATCATTGGCGGTACTACTGGACACAACGGAGTTCGATGACGCCATCCGCAGATCAATGGAGGCGAAATCAAGGTCTACCACAGGAGATCCACATGACAGCACCGAATGAACCTACCGAACCGAGAGTGAAGCGCCCGATCTCGCGCCGCGACTTCATCAAGGCGCTTTCCGCCTCGGCCGTCGCCGGTGGTGTGCTTGCCACGGCCTTCAAGGGGTATCTGTTGACGCCGTCGCAAAAGGAAGAGTACACAGAAGCGCTGGCCGACACGATGGGCAAACTTCCCAAACGCCGTTTCGGCACCCGCATGGGCAAGATGGAAGTGACACCTATCGTGATGGGGCAGGACTGGTCCAGCGAGCTGTATGCGGCGGGCCTGGCGGCCGGCATCAACTACGTGCATAAAGCAGGCTACTGGCGCCGCCTTCCCGAGGAGTTCGCAAAGGTCAAGCGCGAGTCCATCATCATGGAAGTGTGCGTCGATTCCACGCCGGACAACCCGGACGACGAGGAAGGCGCTTACCGCCAGGTCACGACCGCGCTTGAACGGACGGGATTGAAGTACTTTGACATCTTCAAGGCCCATTACGGATGGAAAACCGTAAAGGAGATGAAGGAAAAGCGTGGAACCTACCGGGCGTTCGAGCGCTTGAAGAAGGAAGGAAAAGTCAAGTACTTCGGCGTGAGCCAGCACGAGTACATTCCGTATCCCGAGATCATCGCCGCACAGATTGAGGCCGGCGAGATCGACAGCATCCAGTTGTTCTTCACGTATGGTGCGCCTCAGGCAACCGTGGACATCCTGGAAAAGGCCCACAACGCCGGAATCGGCATCATGGCGATGAAGGTCTTCGCCACCGGAAGCAGAAAGATGGCGGCGAATCCGGCCCGTATGACGGCTTTGCGGTCATCAGGCAAGGTCGGCCGGGCCTGCTACCGGCACGTTCTGGAATTGCGCGGCAAGAACGGCAAGCCTATTGTCGACTGCGCGGTGACCAACGTCAGGAACTTCGACCAGTTCGAAGAGAACATCGGCGCCGTGGCCCTGAAGACCACCGCACTGGACGGGTACGACTTCATCGCCTGAAACGAATAAGGGACAGAAGCCCGGAATGGAGAGAGTAACGCTTCACGTTGGAGATGAGCGTGACGGTAACGATAATGGGAATTATCATTACCGCAATACCTTTACATTTTGGGCTTCCGTCCTGACGGTGTCACCGGTCTACATGCTGTAAACTTCGTCGCTTGGCACCACTCGGATACCGGTCGGCTCCAGGGCATTCACGGCGGCGTCCACATCCTCCACCCGAAAGATTACCAGTGCGTTGTCGCGGCACTTTTCGCAGAATGCGTACAGGTACTCTATGTTCACGCCGCCGGCATCCAACGTTTCAAGGACAGTAGCCAGACCGCCCGGGCTGTCCGGCACTTCGACCGCGATAACCTCGGCGAAATTCGCCGTGAAGCCTTCGTCACGCAAGGCCTGCAGGGCTTCCTCGGGATTGTTGACGATAATCCTCAGGATTCCGAAATTCGCCGTGTCCGCGATGCAGAAAGCCCTTAGGTTGATTCCGCGGGCCGCCAGCACGCGGGTTACTGCCGCCATCCGACCCGTCTTGTTCTCCAGAAACACCGATACTTGCTTGAGGCGCATGTACGAGACCTCCTGATATCATGCGTCCGGCCGTCGGCCGGTTCTACAGTTCGCGCCGATCCATCACGCGTTTGGCCTTGCCTTCCGACCTCGGAATGGTGCGCGGTTCCACGAGTTTTACCCGGATGGAAATGCCAAGTGTGGTCGAGATACTGGCGCGGATTCTGTGTTCCAGGTCTTCGATCCGGCGTACTTCGTCGTTAAAAACGCTCTCCGATATCTCAACCCATACCTCGACTTCGTCCATCCGTCCTGCCTCGCGGTCGACAATGAGTACGTAATGCGGTTCCAGATAGCCGACATCCAGCAAAGCCGCCTCAATCTGCGAGGGAAAGACGTTCACGCCGCGGATGATCAGCATATCGTCCGTCCGACCGAGAATGCGCTCGATTCGGACCGCTGTTCGTCCGCAAGCGCATTTTTCGGTGAAGAGCCGGGAGAGGTCGCGCGTGCGGTACCGGAGCACAGGTGCGGCCTGTTTCGTAACCGTGGTGAACACGAGTTCACCAACTTCGCCCGGCGGCAGGTTCTCGCCCGTCTCCGGGTTGATAATCTCCGGGATAAAGTGGTCTTCCGCAACATGAAGACCGCACTGATGCTCGCACTCGTAAGCGACGCCGGGACCGATGACCTCGGACAGCCCGTATATATCGAGCGCCAGGATGTTGAGCGAGGCTTCAATTTCGCGGCGCATTGCTTCGGACCAAGGTTCGGCGCCGAAGAAACCAACCCGCAGTTTCAGCGTGCTGAAGTCCACTCCGGAATCGCGAAGTGTTTCTGCCAGATATGCCGCAAAGGACGGAGTACAGGCGATGGCCGTGGCGCCAAAATCCTGCAGTAACATCGCCTGGCGCTTTGTGTTTCCTCCGGAAACCGGAACGGTGACGGCACCCACCTGTTCGGCTCCGTAATGCAGGCCCAAGCCGCCAGTAAAAAGACCGTATCCGTAGGCAACCTGAATGACATCATTGCGTCCCACACCGCCTGCGGTGAGGGTTCGGGCGATGCACTCAGCCCACAGGCCAATGTCTTCCCGTGTGTAGCCTACCACGATAGGCTTGCCTGTGGTGCCGGAGGATGCGTGAACCCGCACAACGTCCTCCAAGGGCGCGGCGAACAGGCCGAAGGGGTAATTGTCGCGAAGGTCTTCTTTCACAGTGAAGGGAATGCGGGGCAGGTCGTCGATGGATCGGATGTCGTCCGATTTGAGTCCTACGCCGTCGAAAGCCTTGCGGTAATGCGCCGTGTTGGCGTAACACCTGGCGACGGTGGCACGCAGGCGGTCGCTTTGCAGTTCGCGCATCGCGGTACGGTCCAGGCATTCCGCTGAAAGGTCCCAATACATACAGTTCCCCTACCCTTCCATTCGTGGTCAATTACCAATCACAACGCGTTCCAACCGAGTTCGAAGGCCTTGCGATTCACGGCGAGGTGCCTGGCCGGAATCGTCTCCGAAAGAGCCTGGTCCCACAGATCGCGAGAGAACGGCATCAAACGGGCAACGCGACCCAGCAGAGCTACGTTCGCAGACTTCGGATTGCCGGCCTGCAACGCATAGTCTGCCGCGTCGATCGTGATGACGTGTGCACTTTCGGACAAGCGGTCCGGGATGCCAAGCGGATACTCGGCCGCGCCGGTGATGACCGGCATCGGATCAATCGTGGTGATGCTCATCACAATCACGCCGTCCGGACGCATCATGTGCGACCAGCGCAGTGCCTCCAGTTGTTCGAAAGCCAGCATGAAGTCCGCCGTACCCGGGTCGATGGTCGGTGACCACACGCGCTCACCGACGCGAACCTGCGTGACAACGCTTCCTCCGCGTTGCGCCATGCCGTGGATTTCCGAGAACTTGACGTCCCTGCCCGACAACACGGCCACCTGGGACAGCACTTTACCGGCCAGGATGGTCCCCTGCCCCCCTACCCCGACGATGAGAATATTCACAGGTCGCGAGTCTGTCATCCTATTCCTCCACCGTCGGGAAATCAACGGAAATCGCATCGAACGGGCAGAGGTTTGCACACAAGGAACAACCGCCGCACAGGGATTGATCAATCACGGGATGATCGTCCATCCAACTGATAGCGGGACAGCCAATGCGCGCGCAGAGTTTGCATCCCTTGCATACGTCGGCGCTCACCATCAGCGGTTCCGCGTCGGAAGGCTCCGTAAGCACGCACGGGCTTCGTGCGATGATTACCGAGACTTCCTCGGCTTTAAGTTCTTCCCTCAGTACCTTTTCCAGGTTCTTGATATCAAACGGATCCAGAACGGTTATCCGCCGTACCCCCACCCCGGCCGCCACATCCTCGATCGCCGTGATGCGAGTTTCCTCGCCCTGGGCCGTCACTCCGGTCGCCGGGTGGTCCTGGTGACCCGTCATCGCCACCGTGCCGTTATCCAGGATGATGACGGTCCCCCGGCTTTTGTTGTACACCATATCCATCAGGCCGGTGACGCCCGAATGCAGGAAGGTGGAATCGCCGATGACGGCAACCGTGCGTGAAGCCGACGCCGGATCGGCCTTCTCCATACCGAGCGCCATCCCGATGCTTGCGCCCATGCTCATAAAGATATCCAGAGCCGAAAGAGGCGGCAATGCACCCAGCGTGTAGCACCCGATGTCGCCGGATACCATCAATTTCATCTTCTGCAGAACGTAGAAAACACTGCGGTGCGGACAGCCCGGACACATCACAGGCGGGCGCATGGGAACCTTGGCCGGGACGGTTAAAACAGGTTCCGGTTCCTCGCCCAACAGGCGTGCCAGCGCTTTCTGAACCTTTGCCGCGCTCAACTCCCCTACCCTCGGCAATCCGCTGTGGACAGCCTCCACACCGGTCAGCAGGACGTTCTCATACAGGAAAGGCTCAAGCTCCTCGATGACAACAACCGTCTCAACGCCCTTCGCGAACTCTCGGATAAGATTCACCGGCAAGGGATAAGTGATTCCAAGTTTTAGAACACTGACGTCCGGATACGCATCTTTGACGTATTGGTACGCGATTCCTGCCGTGATGACGCCGATGCGGCGGTCTCCCCATTCGATACGGTTGAGCGGTGAAGTCTCTACGTAAGCCTCGATGCGGGCATGCCGGGAAAGAACCTCCGGCTGGCGGCGGAGTGCGTTGCCGGGCACCATCACGTACTTCAGGATGTCCTTGCTGTACGGGAGAAGGGGCCGTTCTTCACGACTGGAAACGGTTACGAGGCTCTTGGAATGGGATATGCGCGTAGTGCTTCGCAGGATAACCACGGTATCCTGGTCTTCCGACATGTGCAAGGCGGCACCCATGAAGTCCTTGCATTCCTGGCTGTCGGAAGGTTCAATAACCGGAATTCGGGCAAAGCGTCCGTAGAAGCGGTTGTCCTGCTCGTTCTGACTGCTGTGGATACCGGGATCGTCGGCGCTGACCAGTACCAGGCCGGCATTGACACCGGTGTACGCGAGCGTCAGCAGAGGATCGGCGGCCACATTGACACCGACGTGTTTCATAGACGCCATCGCCCGTCCGCCGACCACCGAAGCGCCGATGGCGACTTCCAATGCCACTTTCTCGTTGGGAGACCACTGGGCGTAGATCCCGTCGTATTTGGCGATGGCCTCCAGAATCTCCGTGCTCGGCGTGCCGGGATAGGCGGTGGCGACGCGCACTCCGTGCTCCCATGCTCCCCGGGCAATCGCTTCGTTGCCGGAGAGCAGAATCCTGTCGTCTTTCGTTGAACTCATGGTATTTCACGGTGTACACCCGAACGCAAGGGTGTCAACCGTTGTCAACACCAAGACGTTCCGGTACCGCGCATTCCCTCTGTATCGCTTCCACCGTAACTATCAGATCGCTGAACAGACCGGCCACGCATTCCTTGCCGGCCAGGCACTTGACTACCTCGCTGTAGTACCACAGAGTACCTTCCTGTTTGCCCTTGAAACGCTCGAATACCGAAAGACCAACCACCCGGAGATCCTGCAGGATACTGCAAGCGTTGTACAGTTTGTCAGCGGCGACGACAAGCAGAACGTCAGGATCTTCGAGTTCGCGCAGATGGTCAAGATACTTCCGTTTCCTGGGAAGCCAGGCTTCCTTCTCTCCACCGGGATCGTCCGGATCGGAATCAGTACAGCCCACGACAATCTTCTCCACTACGCGGCCGAATCGATCGGCAATGGCCTTGCGCGTCAATCGACCCTTTCCATCTTCCAGGGAGTCGTGCAGGAGCGCCGCGATAATCTGGTCCTCGGACCCGCCGGCTTCTCGTACCAGCTTTGCAACTCCCATCAGGTGCTCGATGTAGGGAATCTGCGTGCCCCTGCGTTTCTGTGTAGCGTGCAAGTCGCGAGCGAGGGCTTGTGCCTTCCGTATGCGGGGTGCAATAAAGTTCGCCATTCTGGGTCTCCTGTATATGCGCTATACTTCCGGTTTCCGCGTATGGTCCGAGGTGTCGCGGTCCAGCCTTGTCAATCCGAGTTCCGTCACCATATCGATATCGAGCCAGCCGAGCACTTCGTCAAGCCGGTTGTCCGGGATCACTCCCCCTCGACTACCTACCTGTCGTCCCTCCCAGCCGCCGAGGACGTGGACATCGGGGTACTCGCCTTTCACCAGCGCCTTCAGGTAACTGCCGGTTAACAAGGCCGATTCGTCGACTTCGTCGAAGTAGTGGAGCTTCCATCCTTTGCGCCGGGCAGGTGTCAGCGACATTCCGTATCGCGGATTGCCCGTAAAGACCTTCAGGAATCTACCCGGCAACCGTCGGCAACATTCCTTGAAGTAAAGATCCCTTGGACTCGGAAGTCTCAGTTCTCCAATCAGTTGCTCAAACAAGGGCAAGGAAAAACCCAACTCTTCCAGTTCCAACGACACCTGCAGGGGCGTTCCCTTGTGTATGGTATCGATTCGTTCGGTGATGTTGTCCGCCGACCGGCGAACGATTGTGCCGCGAAAGATGGCCCATTCACCGTCTATGAAACCGATTGAGTACACGCAACCGGTGACCGCCGGTTCCTGTTCCACCGGTACCACGCCAGGCAGGGCAATCTGCAGGTTCTGCCAATCCCGTTTCCTCACGCGCATCGCCGTCCCCCTTTCGCTTGTCTCAAAGACCACCGTCTCTCCACAAACATGGTACGGTGGCGGCATGGACAACAGGGTGTCCGGTCGAGGGCTCCGGCGGAAATTCGTCCTCTCTACGTAGGCGGGAAGCGTGCCTCTGATGCAAAAAGCGGCCGGCTCCGTCAGGAACCGACCGCGCAAGGTGTTCGTCTGGTGGGCGGTATAGGATTTGAACCTATGACCTCTTCCGTGTCAAGGAAGCGCTCTCCCCCTGAGCCAACCGCCCGCGAGTGCGCCGGCTTGGTCGCCCTCGCCGGTACTTTGGTATTATACACAGGCGGGGCGGGAAGTTCAAGCGCTCGAACGCGGTCCTGGCCAGCCCTTACCCGGATACGCTTTACGGATCTTATAGATGAGGCCTAGAAAAGAAGGAAACGTTGCGCTTGCCGGCGAGGCGTGCCTGGATCGTCGTATGAACTGACGGGAATCGAACGGGTGAAAGCGTTAGCTGTTCAGGAATGCCACGTGTCGGGAAGGACCGGCGGGGAATCGTTATCGTGCACTTGCTGATCGAGGTGATCATGATCGTCATCGCCCTCGTATTCGTAGCGCAGACAGCACTTCAGTTTTCCGCATGATCCCGAGAACTTCGCCGGATTGAGGAACAGGCTCTGGTCCTTGGCCATCCGCATGGACACCGGTTCGAAGTTTTGCATCCAGGTGCGACAGCATGTTTCGCGGCCGCACGAACCGATACCGCCGATGATGCGTGCGTGATCGCGCGCGCCTATCTGGTGCATGTGAACGCGAACACCCAGGATCTCGCTGAGTTCGCGCACCAGGGTTCGAAAATCGACGCGTCCCTCGGCCGCGAAATAGACGATGATGCGGTCGGCGTCCGGATCGGCCTGCACTTCCACCAGTTTCATCGGTAAATCCAGATATTCAATCTTGCTGACAACAACTTCGGGCGCCCTGAGTTCCAGTTCCTCGCGCCTGTGATGCCTTTCGAGATCGTAGTCGGTAGCCAGACGGGTCACCGATAGCAGAACGGCGGGCAGTTGATTGTACGGCACATTGCGCGGACCCTGGACCACCCGCCCCACAACCGCGCCTTGAGGTGTGTCGATGACGACCATGTCATCGCGCCCAAGGGGAAGATCAGCGGGTTCGTAGTATCTGATAGCGCCGTGACGTCCCACCGTCACAGCGACGACAATTGGCATTTGGTTACTCCTGAGGACATGTCAATTCTACCACTTTCCCTCAACGTTCCTCCAAGCCTTCGCGGCGTTGGCCTCGGTTGCGCCCTTTCGCCACATAATGCAGGGGAGGCCCGAGTAAAGGAGATTGCCCGTCTTGAAAACCGTGAAAATTGGAGTTGTGGGCGCCGGCGGCATCGCCCGCAACGCCCATCTGCCAGCATACAAGAACGTCCCGAACGCTGAAGTCGTCGCCATCTGCGACATCATCGAAGAACGCGCCATCAACGCATCGAAGGACTTCGACATCCCGTATACCTTCACGGATTACCACGAGATGCTGAAGATGGACGAACTCGATGCCATCGACGTCTGCACGCCGAACTACATGCATATGTTGCCGGCCGTGGACGCGATGCACGCCGGCAAGCACGTTCTTGTTGAAAAGCCCCTGTCGATGAACGCGGAGGAAAGCCAGAAGATCGTGGATACAGCTCGCGAAACCGGCAAACAGGCGATGACGGCCTTCGTGATGCGGTTCGGAGCCGACGCGAACGTGCTGAAGCGCTACATCGACGCCGGCAAACTGGGCGACATCTACTATGCGCGCGCCAACTACCTTCGCCGGCGCGGTATTCCCGGTTGGGGCGTGTTCGGCGAGAAGGACAAACAGGGCGGCGGAGCGGTTGTTGACATCGGCGTTCACGTGCTGGACCTCACCCTCTGGTTGATGGGCTTGAAGAAACCTGTTACGGTCAGCGGAATCAGCGTTGCCAAGTTCGGAAACCGCCGGGACGTTCTTGGTTTGATGGGCCAGTGGAACGTGGACACGTTCAGCGTTGAGGACTTCGGCGCCGGCTTCATCCGGTTCGAAGACGGTTCCGTGCTGATGCTGGAAGCCTCTTTTGCGGCTAACATCAAGGACGAACACCAGAATCAGATTTCGCTGTTGGGCGATCAGGGCGGCGCCGATCTGTATCCGCTGTCGATTTACCGGGAAGAGCACGGCGTTCTCGTGAATCTGGAACCCAAGCACATTCAGCCGGTAAAAGGATTCGAACTCGAGATGGCCGCCTTCGTGAATGCCATCGCCAATGACACGCCGGTGCCGATCACGGCGGAAGACGGATTGCGTGTGAGCAAGATCATCGACGGCATCTACAAGTCCGCCGAACTCGGTCGCGAAGTCGAGATTTCCTGATTTTAATGCAGTCGGGAATCGGGAACCGGAGATCGCGCTTGATCCCGGTTCCCGTCCTCATTTTCGGAGAACCCGTTGACCGAATCGCCAACCATAATCCGCAATCCTGACGACCCTTGGGCTCGCATGATGCGCCAGCCGCTGTGGCGCCGACTGTCCGGCCTGGTGCTCGTGTCCCTGTTCTGCGAAATCGCCATGGCGGTCGTCGTTACGTTCGCCCTCCCTCTGTACCTGAATGAGCACCTCCGCTGGCGTGAAGACGATGTCGGACCGGTAACGTCCGCGTTCCTGCTCGCGGAAACCATTACCAAGCCGTTCTTCGCATGGATCAGCGACCGGTTCGGTCGTAAGATCCTGATTGTCTTCGGCATTGCGCTTTCATCATTCGCCGTTTACAGGATGAGCACGGCAACCGGCCACTGGGAGTTCATCACGCTTTCGGCACTGAACGGGATTGGTGGAGCGGCGCTGTGGCCGAACGTGTTTGCGGCGGTAGCCGATGTGACGTCCGAAAGGGAGCGCGTCGGCTCCATGAGCGTCTTCAACATGATGTACATGATCGGTCTGGGTTTGGGGCCGGTTGTGGGAAGCGTGGTCTACCGGCTTGCCGCGGCCGGACGGGCGAACACCGCGCCGGCGTGGCTGTGGATTCCCAGCAGGGAATCGGACATTTTTCGTGTGACAACCGGCATCCTTCTGATTGCTCTGGTTTCGGCGCTTTTCCTGATTCCGTGGTTGCACCACAAGTACGCAACCGCGGGTTCGGCGCCGGGATTGCGCAATATCCCCGTTCGTTGGCCGGTGCTCGGATTCTTCATGGCGATGTCGTTCTTCCAGACGCTCGGTATTCAACTGCTGAACAATCCGCTGGTGTTCTATCTGCGGCAGGTACTGAAACTCGACGCAGGCGATATCGGCCTGCCGTTCATTCTGCTGGGGGCGGCCGTCGCCGTTCTGGCGATACCGGTAGGCACGTGGGGAGGCAAGTGGGGCCGCGTGCGATCGGTGAAACTTGGCATCGGTGTTGCCGCACTCGGGATGATCCTGTTGCCCTTGCGGCCTTCCCTGGGCTACTTCATGATCATCGCCGTGCCCATGATCCTGGGTTTCCTGTTGTGCATTCCGGCATGGCTGGCGATGATCACCGAACTCGCTCCGCCCGCCTACCGTGGGCGAATCTACGGTTGGGTGGTGACGATGCAGGGATTGGGTGCCGCGTTTGGACCGTGGCTGGGGACCAAGGTCCTTGTCAAAGTAGGGCATCACGCCCCGTTTATGCTCAGCGGAATCGTGCTTGGCACAACACTGCTGGCCGCTTTGTTCTTCCTGCGGGAGGGCATGCGGGCAGTGGATGATCCGGCTGTGGCGGGAGTACCAGTGTCATGAAATTCACACTGCTGGGCGCCGGCGGTTGGGGCGCCAACTGGACAAACCTGTTGATGTCCGACGCGGAGATCGATCTTGTGGCTGTGGCTGATCGGAATCCGGAGGTGTTGAAAAGGCTGGCTGATCGCGGATTGGACACATCCCGGTTGTTCGCGGATTCGGATGACGCGTTGGATGTCCCCAGCGACGCCGTCATCGTCTCAGTGCCCAATCCCGCGCGGGTACCCTTGCTGTTGAGAATCGTTTCAGAAGGCCGGCATCTTCTCGTCGACAAGCCGCTGGTTCACACAACCGGAGACTTGAACGCTCTCCTTACTGCGGGATTGCACAGGAAAAGCGTGTGTATGGTCGCACAGAACTACCGTCTGTTTGCGGGAATCCAGATGGTTAAGAACGACCTGCAATCCGGCCGGATCGGTCCCATCGACACCGTTCAGGTCCAGTTCCTGAAACACACGGAACACCGGCCCGAGTACTTCGTGGGTAACCTGCCGGGTATCCTGCCACTGGGCGTTGAGATGTGCATCCACCACTTCGACCTGATGCGCTATCTGTTGAATGCGGAACCGATCAGGGTGACGGCCAGAGGTTGGAGGCAACCTTGGTCATACGGGGTTGGCTGGACATCCATGGATGCCCACGTCGAGTTTCCGGACGGTGTTTGCGTGTCGTATGCCTCGGCGTGGAACAAACCACGAAACGCCACCTGCTGGCCGGGCCGGTGGGATATCTGCGGACGCGACGGGTCAATCTGCTACGGCGAAAAGGGCAGAAGTGTGGAATTCTTCGATTCCTCTGCCCGCTCCGTATTCCACGATCCGGGGCCGGAGGTCGTTCCGGATTCGCAGGCGAGCATGGCCGCCGTGTACCGCGACTTCAAGGCGTCTGTCAACCGGGTCAACAGTGGTTCTTCACCGTTCGAAACGGGATTTCATACCCTGGAAGACAACGCGCGAAGTCTGGCTTTGGCGCTGGCGGTCGGCGAGTCCGCCGAGACGGGGTGTCAGGTTGAAATGGCTGAGTTTACGGCCCGGCACGGGCTTTCATTCTGATAATATGGAGGTTCTGATATGGTAGCGGTGTTTATGGCCGGCGGAAGCGGGACGCGGTTGTGGCCTCTTTCCCGCGAAAACAATCCCAAGCAGTTGCACGCCCTGGTCGGCGAGCAGTCGCTGATGGCGCAGACGGTATCGCGCGTCCTGCCTTGCATTGATCCCGGCGATATCTGGATCGTGACATCGGAGAAATACGCCGACCGCATCGCGGAGCACGCGCCTTCGGTACCGCGCAACCACATTATCGCGGAGCCTTATCCTCTTGGCACCAATCTCGCGGTCGGGTTGGGCGCCATACACGTGGCGAAACGCGATCCCGACGCCGTGATGTTCGTTGGCTGGGCGGATTCCTACATTGCCAACGATGTTGAGTTCCGACGCGTTCTTCAGATCGCTGAACGCGCCGCTCCGGACGTGGACGGCATCATCATCGGCGTGGAACCAACCTACCCCGCCACCGGATACGGGTACATCGAAATGGGCGACCCGTTGCCGAATCACAGTGAGGTCCATCAGATCGTCCGCTTCGAGGAAAAACCGGGCGAGGAAAAGGCCCGCCACTTCCAGGAAAGCGGGCGCTATCTGTGGAATCCGGGCATCAGTGTGTGGAAAGCCTCGCGCCTGTTGTATCTGATTCAGAAATACAAACCGGATCACTATTCGGCGCTTGTTCAGGTCAGTCGAGCTATCGGCACGCCCCACGAAGCAGAGGTGATGCGGGAAGCCTTCCAGGGACTCGACCGCGAGGCCATCGACACCGCGATATTTGAACATGCGGACAACCTGGCCACGGTGCCCGTTGATCTGGGTTGGAGTGATGTCGGCTCCTGGTCGGCTTTGCACGAGGTACTGTCACCGGAAGGCGGCAATGTCATTCGCGGTCCGGTGATTGCCGTGGAAACGAACAACACCCTCATCTTCGGCAGTGAGCGGCTGATTGGTACGCTCGGTGTGTCGGATCTCGTGATCGTGGACGCTGGAGACGCCATCCTCGTAGCGCACCGCGATTACGCCGAGCGTTTGAAGGAATTGCACAGCGCCATCAAAGAAGCCGGGCGAATGGAGTTTCTTTAAATGACGATGAAGGAATCGGCCGCCCGTGCCGCTGTTGCCTTGGTTGAGGATGGAATGGCCGTGGGTTTGGGAAGTGGTTCCACGGCGAACTTCGCCATCAGGGCCCTGGGCGAACGCGTAAGGAATGGTCTCCGGATTACCGGGGTGCCGGCTTCCGGGGAATCGCACCGCATCGCCCAGGAAAGCGGCATCCCCCTGCTGTCTGATCCGCCGCTTTCCGGCCTCGATATCGTCATAGACGGCGCGGATGAGGTGGACCCTCAGTTCAACCTCATCAAGGGCGGCGGCGGAGCCATGGTCCGCGAGCGACTGGTCGCGGAAGCGGGACGAAGGGTTGTCACAATCGTAGATTCAGCGAAACTCGTCGACACGCTGGGCGCCTTTCCGTTGCCGGTTGCTGTCCTTCCTTTCGGCGCGAAACGAACCCAGGCTCTCTTGTCAGCTTACGGCGGGAATCCACGATTTCGTGTGCGGGACGGCAAGAAATATGTGACAGACGATGGTCTGTTTGTCATCGACCTGGATTGCGGTGCTATTCCCGATCCGAAGGCGCTCCATGCGGCCATCAGGCTACTGCCCGGCGTTGTGGATACAGGATTGTTTGTCAATCTGACCTCCGATGTCTTCGTCGGCCACCCGGACGGAAAAGTGGAGCACTTTCTAGCGAACGACCGCCCCGCCCCCTGGCGTCAAACTGCCTGAAGAGCCTGTTTCAATGCCCGGATGCCCCGGTCCGCCATCGCGGCATGGCGCTCCGACTTGCGCCCCCTGAAGCGCAATGGAGGCAGTATACCGAAACAGGCGTTCATCGGCTGGAAGCGCTTCTCCTCCGAGTCGGCCACGTACCGGCACAGGGCGCCAATCATTGTTTCTTCGGGAAAGACTGCAGGTTCCGTGCCCCTGAGAACGGCAACCAGGTTCCTTCCCGCAACGATTCCCGTCGCCGCCGACTCCATGTAGCCTTCCACGCCGGTGATCTGTCCCGCGAAGAACAGGGGCGCGGAGTTCGAATCGCGACCTGGCCCGACGTACCGGAGAACCGAGTTCAGCAGGCGCGGCGAGTTGATGAAGGTATTCCGGTGCATCGCTCCAAAGCGGGCGAACTCCGCGTTCTCCAGGCCGGGAATCATGCGGAAGATCCGTTTTTGCTCCCCCCACTTCAGCCGCGTCTGGAATCCAACCATTCCATACGTGGTGGCGTCTAGGTTTTCCTGTCGAAGTTGAACAACGGCGAAGGGCATCCTTCCGGTGCGAGGATCGGTAAGCCCAACCGGTTTCATCGGACCGTGCGCAAGCGTCAACCGGCCTCGGGCGGCAATCTCCTCAACCGGCATGCAACCCTCGAATACACGCACGTCCTCGAAGTCCTTCAGCGGTACCCGGTCGGCGGACATCAACGCGTCGATGAAGGCTTCGTACTCGTCCTCGGTCATCGGGCAGTTCAGATAACCGCCTTCGCCCTTGCCGTAACGGGACGCGTGGAACACGATATCGCGGTTGATGCTGTCTGCGTCGATCGTGGGCGCAATCGCATCGTGGAAGTACAGATGCTCTTCTCCGGTCAACGCGACGATTGCTGAACCGAGCGCCTCGGAAGTGAGAGGTCCCGTGGCGATGATTGTGGGGACGACCAGCGGGATTTCCGTTACCTCCGCGCGGATCACGCGGATATTCGGTTTTTCGGCGATCAGCCGTGTGACAGCTTGCGAAAAGGCGTTTCGGTCCACGGCAAGCGCTCCCCCGGCCGGAACGCTCGATTCGCTTGCGGCGAGCAGGGATACGGAGCCGAGTATGCGCATCTCGTCCTTGAGCATGCGCGAGGCGGTGCCCGGCGTATCCGACTTGAACGAGTTACTGCATACGATTTCCGCGAGGTTACCGGTGCGGTGAGCGGGCGTCATGGTGTCGGGCCGCATTTCGACGAGTGTGACGGTCAACCCGGCGTCAGCGACAGCCCAGGCGGCTTCCACGCCCGCGAAACCGGCCCCGACGACAACCACCGTTGTATCGGACGGCCATGGATATGTGCTCAAATGGGTATCCTTTGCGAAACCGAATGGAGAGGCTGTGGTGATTCCAGATTAGTCTATGTCGCACGCAAAAAAACTGGTATGTTTCTGTTGATGCGCATGAATACGTATTCATACGCACAGGTTACATGCTACAATATTTTTCGAACGGGATACCGTTCGCACGTGATCGGCGCGCTTCCTTCCTGTTGGCACAACCATTTCATGACACCAGACAAATCCTTCCAGGTTCACCGTGACGGATCCGGTTTTGACTGCCCGCTGGGAGTTGACACCCTCTCAGTTACCTTCGTACGTGATGACGTTGTTCGCGTTCGCATCATCCGGCCCGGCACCAACGGACCGGAGGCTTCGTGGGCGGTTCTGCCCTCGGAACACATCGTAGCGCAAGCCAACGTGGCGGAGTTCAAAGACTCGATACTGGCCGTCACGCCCGAAGGCGGAGTGTCCGTGGACATCCGTAACGATACCTTTTCCGTTCTCTCGGCCCACGGCGACGGCTTGATGACCAACGTCACGGTTACACGCGAGGGCGAATCCACCACGATCACCTGGAACTGTCCGCCCGATCGCCGCGTGTACGGATGCGGCGAAAAAACCGGCGGCATGGACCGGCGCGGGCGCCGGATGGTGATGTGGAACAAGGACAAGTTCGAGTACGGCGAGCACGAGGAACCGATCTACTATTGCATCCCGTTCTGCGTTTCCCTCGACGGCGGACAGGCCCACGGTCTCTTCGTTGACAATACCTGGAAGCAGATATGGGAACCCGGCGATTCCGGATCAACACAGGCGAGCGTCACATTGTGCGGCGGCGATGTCGACTTTTACGTCTTCACGGCGCCGGACGTCAAGACGATTTTGAACCGCTTCACGGAACTCACCGGCCGCCAGCCACTGCCACCGCTGTGGTCTCTGGGTTACCATCAGTCCCGATACTCGTACTACCCCGAGTCCGAGGTCCGGTCCATCGCGGAGGAGTTTCGCAAGCGCCGCTACCCCTGCGATGTGATCCATTTGGATATCCACTACATGGACGCCTACAAGGACTTCACGTGGGACCCCGTTCGATTCCCGAACCCGCCCAAACTCCTTTCGGACCTGAACGACATCGGCATCCGGAGCGTCATCATCCTCGATCCCGGAATCAAGGTCGAAAAGGGCTATTCAGCGTACGAATCGCTGTTTGAGAGCGGTTGCTTCGCCCGGAATCCGGATGGCACGCCTTTCGTTGGAGAGGTCTGGCCCGGCCCCTCGATCTTTCCGGACGTCACGGACGGAAAGTGCCGCTCATGGTGGGGCGACCAGATGAAGGTCCTCGATGAAATTGGCGCGGGCGGTTGGTGGCTGGATCTGACCGAGCCGGAGGTCTTTCTGTACGATAACCACACGATGCCCGATGATGTGGTCTTCCCCGGGGAGGATTCACCACGGACACACGCCCAGGTTCACAATATCTACGGCATGCAGTTGGCGCGCGCGACGTATGAGGGGGCTTTGCGCCATCGGCCGGAGGAGCGCCCGTTTGTTTTATTCCGATCGGGATACGCCGGAGCACAACGATACGGAGCCACGTGGACCGGCGACAACGCGGCCTCCTGGGAACACTACCGGTTATCCATACGCATGGTCCTCGGTCTTGGCTTGAGCGGACAGGCCTTCAGCGGACCCGACATCGGCGGATTTGCCGGCGACCCCTCTCCGGAACTGCTGACCCGGTGGCTTCAGGTCGGCGCACTGATGCCTTTTTGCCGCGTTCACAACGCCATTCCGACACCCGACGGCTCGATCGAGACCGAGAACACCAATCCCCAGGAACCGTGGGCACACGGCGAGCCCTACGATACATACAACCGCACGGCAATCGAGCGGAGGTACCGCCTTCTCCCCTACCTCTACACGGTTTTCGAGGAGAACAGCCGAACCGGCGCGCCGGTTATACGGCCGTTTCTGATGGAATATCAGGACGACCCGCGAGCCGTGACCGTGGAAGACACGTTTCTCATTGGGCGCGACCTGCTTGTCGCCCCCATCGTGGAAGAAGGCGCCGTATCGCGGACCCTCTACCTTCCGCGCGGATTCTGGCGCGACTATGAAACCGGTGAGTTGATTGAGGGCGGCCGGGATATAACTATTTCGGCGGAACTGGACCAACTGCCGATGTTGGTACGCGCGGGTGCGATTATCCCCACACAGGAACCGGTCCAGCACACGGGTGAAATCGGCAGGCAAAGGATTATCTGGCGCGCCTACCTGGACAACGAACAATATGCCAAGGGCGAGCTGTACGAAGACGACGGGATTTCCTTCGGCTACCGCTCATGTGACTGCCTTCGCACGACGCTTCGTTCCGGTTCGGACGGTACCTTTGCCAGAATAGTCGAAGGCGCGTACATCAGTCCCCGCCCGCCGGACTTTGTTCAAATCATCGGCGACTAGAAAGAGGATAGAAACCGGATATGCCATCTCGCAAGAATACGACACCGCTGGGACCGATACGCAAGTTCACGATTACGGAAGAAAAGGCGACGTTCAGGAGCCGACAAGGCACACTGGATGTTGTTTTTTTGAAGGACGACGTTGTCCGCCTGCGCGCCGTGAAGAAAGGGCAGAACGAGCCGGACCGCTCCTTCGCCGTCATTCCCACCGGCTGGGACAAACCGGAAACTCGCATCACTGTCAGAGGCGACAGTGTTATACTTGCGACTTCAAACCTTTCTGTTCGTATCAGTCTGAAGACGGGACGCATCCGTATTCTATCCGCCGATAGGACCGATTTGTTCCGGAACGCCGAAATTGCGTGGAGCGGCGCCGGTGTCGGCCTGATCTGGAAAATGCCGAAAGATCGTCACATCTACGGCACCGGAGAGCGTACCGGTCCGCTGGACAAGCGCGGAACGCGGATGGCTTATTGGAACACCGACAGGTCCGGTTATCCCGTGGAACAGGATCCGCTGTATCAGTCCATCCCGTTCGCTCTGTGTATGGACGGTCCCAGAGCCCACGGATTCTTCTTTGACAACACGTTCCGCCAGGACTGGGAGTTTTCACCACTCGGCAAGACCAAAGCCAAAATGACCGCTGATGATGGCGCATTGGACCTGTATGTGATGGCAAGCGGCACACCCTCGGCCGTTCTGGAACGTTGGACAGAGTTGACCGGCCGAATGTCGCTTCCGCCGCTCTGGGCGCTGGGATACCAGCAGTGCAAGTGGTCTTACTACCCGGAATCCGTGGTGCGGGACATCGCCGACCAGTTCCGACAGCGAAGCATTCCGTGCGATGTGATTTACCTGGACATCGACTACATGGATGCGTACAAGGACTTCACGTGGCACCCGGAACGCTTCCCGGATCCGCCGAAACTGGTGTCAGACCTGCGGGACCAGGGATTCCGAACCGTCGTGATGCTCGATCCCGGTGTCAAGGTCGAAGAGGGCTATGACGTTTATGAAACGTTGAAACAGGCCGGCTTCGTGGTGCGCAACGCCGACGGCACGCCGTTTATCGGTCCAGTGTGGCCGGGGGACTGCCTGTTTCCGGACTTCACTGATGCCGCCTGCCGCGAATGGTGGGGCAAGTGGTACAAAGGCCTGCTGGACCTCGGTGTGGCCGGCTTCTGGAACGATATGAACGAACCCGCGGTGTTCGACGCGCCAGGACACTCGCTTCCGCTGGATGCCGTGTTCTCTGGTGACGGATACCCGGGCGATCACCGCAGATTCCACAACATTTACGGTATGCAGATGGTCAGGGGAACCACGGAAGGGCTGAGGGCATTGCGGCCTGATCAGCGGCACTTCGTTCTGACAAGAGCCGCCTACGCCGGGACACAGCGTTACGCCGCGGCTTGGACCGGCGACAACTGCTCGGACTGGCCCAGCCTGAGGATCTCCATCCCGATGTTGCTGAACTTCGGCCTCAGCGGCCAGGCGTTTTGCGGACCGGACATCGGCGGCTTCGCTGGAACGGCCACACCGGAGTTGTTCGCCCGCTGGTTGCAGGTCGGTGCGCTGTATCCGTTCTGCCGCACGCATTATGCCGCCGCGCCGCAGTCGGGGCACCCGGACATCAACGCCGTTCCTACCCAGGAACCTTGGAGTTACGGTGATGAATGGGAGGAGATCAACCGCGCTTCGCTGGAGTTGCGTTACAAACTGCTCCCCTATCTGTACACCGTCTTCGAGGAGATAACGCGCACCGGTATGCCGGTTATGCGCCCGTTGTTCCTGCAGTATCCGGACGACCCGAAAACGGCTTGCATCGAGGATGAATTCCTGATCGGATCGGACCTGCTGTGCGCGCCGATACTTGACGAGGGCCGCTATTCGCGCGAATTGTACCTTCCCAAAGGTCTGTGGTACGACTACTGGTCCGGAGAATGCCTGGAGGGTGGCCGAAAGATCACGGCCTCCGCGCCGATCGACGTGCTACCCCTCTTCGCCCGGGCCGGTTCCGCCATCCCGACCCAGGATGTGGTCCAGCACACGGGAGAAGCAGTGAATAAGCCAATCGTCTGGCAGGTGTGGCCCGATTCAGGCTTCAAGGCCATCGGGACTCTGTACGAAGACGACGGCGAGACGCTGGCCTATACCCGCGGCGACTTCAAGCGAACCACGCTGACGCTGTCCGGGACGAAGGAGAACCCGGAAACTTCGCTACAGCACGAAGGCGGATACACGGGACGCCCGCAGGAGATCGTCATCGCGGCGTGACACACGGAAAGGGCGGCCCGATGGCCGCCCTCTTTCACATTCTGGCGGAGAGAGTGGGATTCGAACCCACGGTACGGGGAACCCCGCACAACGGTTTTCGAGACCGCCTCCTTAAACCGCTCGGACATCTCTCCACGCTTGTTCATGCTACCCCGACACCCCGGCTTTGTCAAGCCTGTCCCGGTGAGTGCTTTGACCCCTTTTTCATCGTTCGGTCCATAATAGCCTGAAACGGAGATATTGTGACACCGATCCTGCTGGTCACCGAAAGAGATTGTATCCGCGACCTGATGACACGCGCGTTGCGGCGCGAGGCGCATCTGCGCGTGGTGACACCGGATATGTGGCTGAAAAGCGAGATGGGTTCATTGTCCGCCAACCTGGTCATCCTGGACCTTCCCGATAGGACAGCCGCCCATCAACTGCTGACCCCCGCGGAAACCGCCGTCCAGTCCGGCGCGGGAGGCCTGGTTTTGATCCTCAACCAGGCTCTACTGGATTGTTTCGAACCAGGACAGGCCGTGGACGCTTACCTGGTGGAACCGTTCTGTGAAGCCGAGGCTGTTCTGCGCATTCGGATGGTCCTGCGGCGTTTTCAACCGGACTCGGATTCCGCGCCAATCCGTATCCGCGGACTGTACATCAATCCGGCCGGATATGAGGTTTCCCTGAACGACATTCCGCTCACCCTCACGTTCAAGGAGTTCGAACTCCTGCGCTTCCTGGCGTCTCACACTGACCGTGTGTTCACCCGAGATGAGCTGTTGAGCCTCGTCTGGGGTGAGGATTACTTCGGAGGAACGCGCACGGTGGACGTGCATGTCCGGAGACTTCGCTCAAAACTGGGCTCTCGTTACGAGGCGCTGTTGCAGACAGTGCGCAACGTCGGATACCGGTTCAGCGTTCCGGCGGGCTTTTAGTGCCGCTGGAAGGTGTACATCAGCACCGCCGCCGCGCAAAAGACGAGGCTCACGGCGTACAGCACATACACTGTCTGCCGTTGCGTCAGCCCTCTCTTCAGAAGTCTGTGATGCACGTGTCCCTTGTCGGCTTTGTGGAGCGGTTGCATCGTTACCAGACGCTTCAGGGTGACGAAAGCGGCGTCAATCACAGGCACGCCCAGCACCATCACACTGATAAAGACAGTCGTAACGGTGGCGACCTTGGTAAGGCTGATCATCGTCAGGCATGCCAGCATGAAGCCAAGAAACTGGGCGCCCACCGTGCCCATGAAGATGCGGGCGGGATTGAAGTTGTGGCGCAGGAATCCGACGCAGGAACCTGCCAGTGCCGCCGCCATCAGCGCCGCGATGACGTTGCGCTGGGCGGTCTGTTGAATCGCCATCAGCGCAAGCGTGCCGGCGGAAATTGCGCTGATTCCCGCCGCCAGACCATCAACTCCGTCTATGATGTCGGTAGCCTTCGTTACGCAGACGACCCAGATTATGGTGACTGGAACGCTGAGGTGCAGAAGGTCCAGGTCGATCGTGCCCGGTCCGAAAGGATTCGAGATGAACGACATTTTGATGCCGAACACCGTGATCAGCCACCCCACCCCCATGAGAATCAGCAACTGAATCAGAGCGTGCAGGTCGTACTTATCGTCAAGAACGCCGAACATCGTGATGATGAGCGACCCGATCACGATTCCCGCCAGCGATCTTTGATGCTGTCCGGTCAACGGCACGGTCAGCAGAATCGCCATCAGAGTGGCGACGACGATAGCGAGGCCTCCCCACAAAGGCATCGCGCCGACATGCACATCGCGAGCGCGGGGTAGACGCACCACGCCGGCCGTGCGGGCCAACTGCTCGACAACGGGTGTCAGCAGGTAGGCGCCGAACGCGGCCAGAATAAACGCGACCAGACAGTGGAAAAAACTCGTCATGACGGTACCGGCCCTTCGCCGTGTCAACGAACGGGCGTCTGAACTCTCTAAAGCGGACAACGCGGGGCGCAGGCGTGTGTCACACCCCAAATTCATTATGGGGCTTTCAGTCCCGCGTTTTGACGGGCCATGCCTGCGTCCTTAGAATAAAACGTAGGAACACAGTCGGAAAGGATAATAAATGATGGCGGAAACACGAACCGAACGGTATCACCCCCACGATATCGAGGCCAAATGGCAGAAGAGATGGGAGGATGAAGGGACCTTCGCGCGCCCCGATCTCGCTGGAGCCGAAAAGGAATACGTCATCGAGATGTTCGCCTATCCCAGCGGAGACCTGCACTGGGGTCACGTGCGCAACTACACCATCGGCGACGTTTACTCGCGCTATCGGGCCGCCCGCGGCCGCGCCGTTTTCCACCCGTTCGGTTTCGACGCCTTCGGACTACCCGCGGAGAACGCCGCCATCAAACGCGGAATTCCCCCGGCGGATTGGACTTACGCGAATATCCGCAAGATGACAGGGCAGTTGAAGGCCCTTGGGTACTCCTACGACTGGGATCATACCCTGAACACTTGCGATCCGGAATACTATCGGTGGAACCAGTGGTTATTCCTTCGCTTCTATGAACGCGGCCTCGCCTACCGGAAACGCTCGCTCATCAACTGGTGCCCGAACGACCAGACGGCCCTGGCCAACGAGCAGGTCGTCAACGGCGCCTGTGAACGGTGCGGTACTCTGGTCCAGAAACGCGAACTGGAACAGTGGTTCTTCAAGATTACAGACTACGCCGACCGCCTGCTGGAGAATCACCCCCTACTCGACTGGCCGCAATCGGTCATCGAAATGCAGAAGAACTGGATTGGGCGCAGTCCCGGTGCGCGAATCGAGTTTCCGCTGGAAGCCCCTTTCTGGGGCGAATCGATACCGGTGTTTACCACGCGGCCCGACACGCTGTTCGGCGTGACCTATATGGTCATCGCTCCGGAGCATCCCCTCGTCGCCCGCGTGTGCCTCAAGTTCCCTGAGCAGGCCGAAGCGATCAAGGCATTTGTTGAGTCGGTCAGCCGTGAAACGGAAATCGAACGAACCGCGGAGGATCGGCCGAAGGAAGGTATACCGTTACCTGTCAACGTTGTGCATCCCTTCACCGGCGAGCGCATCCCCGTGTGGATTGCCAACTATGTTCTGATGGAATATGGAACCGGCGCTGTGATGGCCGTTCCGGCGCACGATGCCCGCGACTTCGCCTTCGCGAAAGAGAAGAACCTTCCCATCGTGGAGGTCATTCGATCCGAAGGCGGCGGACCGGAAGAACTGACATCGGCTTACGTTGACGCGGGCGTAATGGTCAACAGCGGACCGTTTACGGGCATGCCGAGTGAGGAAGGCAAAACCGCCGTAGCCAAAGCCCTCGCCCAACAGGACAAAGGCGGTCCGACCATCAACTACCGCCTGCGCGACTGGTGCATCTCGCGTCAGCGCTACTGGGGTACGCCTATCCCGATCGTCTACTGTCCAACGTGCGGCACCTTGCCCGTGCCCGACGACCAGTTGCCGGTCCTGCTTCCCACTGATGTGGAGTTTTCCGGCGCAGGCGAAAGCCCGTTGGCAACCAGCGCCACCTTCTTGAACACGACCTGTCCGGAATGCGGCGGCCCGGCGCGCCGTGACATCGACACGATGGACACGTTCTTCGATTCTTCGTGGTACTTCCTGCGCTACCTGAGCCCGAAGGACGAGACGGCGCCTTTCTCCCCGGACGACGTGAAAGCGTGGATGCCGTTGGACATGTACATCGGCGGGCGCGAGCACGCCACGATGCACCTCATCTATGCGCGCTTCTTCTGCATGGCCCTGCACGATATGGGTCTCATTGATTTCGACGAACCGTTCAAAAGACTGTTCAACCAGGGCATCCTGACCATCGCCGGTTCGAAGATGAGCAAACGGCACAACGCGACACCGCCGGATCAGTTGCTGGAGAAGTACGGCGCCGACGCCTGCCGGTTGTTCATCCTCTTCGTCGCGCCACCTGAAGAACGGACTGAATGGAACGAAGCCGGCGTGGAAGGCACGTTCCGCCTGCTTACTCGGGTGTGGAAGTTCGTATTGGGACGCCCCGTTCCGGCTGATACCACTGCCTTTGCGCCCGCGGATGAACCCGTCCGACGCGCCGTGCACGCAACCATCAAAAAAGTTACGGAAGATATGGACGGACTGCGCTATAACACGGCCATCGCGGCGATGATGGAGCTGATGAACACACTTTCATCGGCCCAAATCTCTGACGCCGCCCATCACGAAGCCGCATCAGCGCTGATCCAGATGCTGGCTCCCTACGCCCCGCACTTCTCGTGCGAACTCTGGGAAAGGCGAGGTCACGCAACAATTCTATACTCAAGCGCCTGGCCTGCGTTCGATGCCGAACTCGCTAAGCCGTTGGAAGTTGAGATCGTGTTGCAGGTGAACGGCAAGGTTCGCGAGCGGATCACGGTACCTGCCGGGACCGGTGTTGAGGCGCTGGAGAAGCTTGCGAGGGAGCATCCCAGAATCATCTCGGCCGCCGAGGGAAAGACGATTCGCAAGGTCATTGCGGTGCCGGACAAACTGGTTAACGTTGTGATCGGTTAGTTCGTACACGCCACAAAGGAACGAAACGGGGAAGCAGACCAGAAACCTGCTTCCTCGTTTTGTTATTTGTTGGCGGGAGCGTGTGGGAATCGAACCCACCCGGGACGGCAGAACCGCCCCGGTCACGGTTTTGAAGACCGGCCGGGCCACCAGACCCGCTCCGCTCCCATGAACACATTCAGGATAGCCCCTCTGCACCAAAGGCAGAGCATAACACGCAGTTCGAGCCAACCCCTGTTTGCGCACAGCCGTTATAATGAGCGTGGAGGATCCGCATGACCAACAAAGCAACCGCCGCGCCGGAGGCGGCGCCTTTGACACGTTTCAATATCGACGACCTGCTCCGTGAACTCGTTCAGAAGGAAGCCAGCGACCTGCATTTGCGTGTCGGCGAACCGCCCGTCATGCGCGTCCACGGCGACCTGATGCGGACTTCCTACCCGGTTCTTACCCCCAACGATACCGAGGGAATCGCCAGGCAACTATTGATTGGCGAACGGCTGACACGGTTTGAGGAGTTCATGGAGGCGGACCTGAGCTACAGCCTCCCCGGCGTGTCCCGTTTCCGTGTCAACTTCTTCCGACAGCGCGGCCACATCGGCGCGGTGATGCGGGCCATTCCGATTAAGATCAAGACGATTGACGATCTCGGCCTGCCGCCCGTTACCAAGGAACTGGCGCTCCGCCCGCGCGGACTGGTGCTCGTGACGGGCCCAACGGGCTCGGGCAAGTCAACTTCACTCGCGGCGATGATCGATCACATCAACGTCAACACAAAGAAGCATATCATCACGGTTGAGGACCCGATCGAATTTCTGCACCAGGACAAGATGTGCGCCGTTGAACAGCGCGAACTGGGAATGGACACCCACACATTCAACGATGCCCTGAAGCACGTGCTTCGCCAGAATCCGGACGTCATCCTGGTTGGCGAAATGCGCGACCTTGAAACCATTGCCCTGGCCATCACCGCGGCCGAAACCGGCCACCTTGTATTTGCGACGCTTCATACAACAGATGCGCCCCAGACGGTGGACCGGGTAATCGACGTTTTCCCTCCGGAACAGCAACAGCAGATACGTATGCAGTTGTCTGTTACCCTTCTTTCCGTCATTTCGCAAACCTTGTTGCCCCGGGCGGACGAGAAGGGACGAATCGCGGCATTCGAAGTAATGGTCTGCACACCCGCCATCCGCGCATTGATTCGCGAGGGCAAAACGCACCAGATGTACACGGATATCCAGACGGGCGGCGACTTCGGAATGATCAGCCTGGACCAGTACCTGCTGGACCTGATCAAGCGCCGATTGATCAAATACGAAGACGCCCTGGCCAAATCCAGCAATCCGCGTGACTTCGAAGCCCGCGCCAAGCGCATGATGGCCGAGATGGAAGCCCCCGCACAACAACGCCGCCGCTAGAAGCAAAAAGAAGAATCTCGAACAACAATGCCGTACCCGATCAAATCCGAAACCGTAGATGCCCTCCTGACCGAGATGGTGAGAAGCGAGGGGTCCGACCTTATCCTGAAGGCCGACGCCCCGCCGCTTTTCCGTCTTCACGGCGACCTGAACCGCACAAACTATCCGATCCTCACTGAAGAGGAATCCAAGGGTCTGGTATACTCCGTCCTCACGGAACGCCAGATCAAGACGTTTGAGAAAGCGCTGGAACTTGACTTGGCGTATGAGATTGCCGGCGTAGCGCGATTCCGGGTAAACGTGATGCTTCAACGCGGCACGGTGACGGGTTGTTTCCGGACCATTCCGTTGCAGATCCGGACGATGGATGAACTGCACCTTCCGCCGGTTTCACGGTACTTCTGCGAACGTCCGCGCGGGTTGGTGCTGGTAACGGGTCCGACCGGTTCCGGAAAAACAACCACGCTCGCCGCGATGATCAACTACATCAACGAGCGGTTTCCGTTGCATATCATGACGGTCGAGGACCCGGTTGAGTTCGTGCACGAAGACAAAATGGCGTTGATAAACCAGCGCGAATTGGCAACGGACACTCTATCGTTCGCCAACGCCCTGAAATTCGTTCTGCGACAGGACCCGGATGTGATTCTCGTAGGAGAAATGCGCGACTTGGAGACGATCCAGTTGGCCATCACTGCCGCGGAAACCGGCCACCTGGTGTTCGGGACACTGCACACGACCGACGCTGTTCAAACCATCGACCGCGTGATCGACGTCTTCCCGCAACACCAGCAACAGCAGGTCCGAATGCAGGTCAGCGTCAACTTGATTGGCGTTGTTTCGCAGACCCTGCTTAAAACAGCCGACGGGCGCGGACGTATTGCCGCGTTCGAAACAATGGTCGCCGTTCCCGCCATCCGAAACCTTATCCGCGAGGCAAAGACCCATCAGATTAATTCCACGATACAGACTGGCGCCCGACAGGGAATGATGACGCTCGACCAGGCTCTGGCCGACCTTGCAAGAAGGCGCATCGTGACCTTCGAGGACGCCGCCGCAAAGGCCGGAAACCTGAACGAATTCATCAACCTGTTCGGGGAAGCGGTTACTCAGGAACAGCTGTCCGCCGCCCAGGCATTGCGCTCATAGTTCAAGCGACACCGGTCGCACAAATCAGCAGAGGGGGAATCCTCTCGGAATCCCCCTCCTTTTGATCTCCGGTTACCCGGATCATGGCTCACACCGTTATTTTCGGCAGGCTCCACGGCTTTCGATAGGTGCGCCGGTACGGCAACAGGTCCATCGCCTTCCTGACGCTTGGTTCCTTCCCATCCCAGCCAAATGATCCGTCCGCAAGGTACGCAAGGTTTGCCAGGTGGCACAGCGTGGTCGTCACATGAAGCGCCGCTACGTCGGCCCGAGCCGTCTCTCGCGTTCGGATACAGGAGAGGAAATTGCCGATGTGATCGGCAACCTTTCGAGGTGATTCCTCTTTCGGCCGTTCACTGCCGTCCTGACCTATGACCTTCCAGCCCCCCCTGTCGATCATCAGCCGAGCGTCGGTTCCGATGAATTCGGTGCCGTGGTCCCCTCCCCCGTCCATGCCGTAAGACCCGGCGTGGGTTTCCCACTGAAGGATGTAATCGGGGTATTGGAAGATGGCAATGTGGGTGTCCGGCGTCGTCCGGTCGTCATCCGGCGCGCCGAACTTCCCTCCCCACGCCGCCACGCGCGAGGGTTGCGGCATATCCTCCGCGCTGTCGGACTTCGCCATACCCAGAAGGGCGATATCAATCATATGCACGCCCCAGTCGCCCGTCATACCGGCGGCGTAGTTGAAATACCACCGGAAGTTGTAGTGGCACCGGTTTTCTCGGTACGGTTCGTAGACAGCCGGGCCGACCCAGAAGTCGTAGTCCAGTTCCGCGGGCGGCGAGGAGGGTGTCTTTCTGCCCATCCGGGCGTTGTCCGTCTTCCACGACCGAACGACGGTTATCTTGCCAAGTTTACCGGAGCGCACATAGTCAATGGCGTCAATGAAGTGCTGTGTTGACCTTTGCCACGTATTGACCTGCGTCACCGCTTTGTACCGCCTGGCCGCGTTGACCATCTGTTGGCCTTCGGTAATGTTGTGCGAAATCGGCTTCTCGACGAAGACGTCCTTGCCCGTTTGGCATGCGTAAATGAACGGCAGTGCGTGCCAGTGGTCGGTGGTGCTGATGACGACAGCATCGATGTCGTTCATCTCGAGCACGCGGCGAAAGTCCTTGATCTCAGCCGGCCGTTTTCCTCGCTTGTCTTGCACCATCTTCGCCGCTTCGGCCATGTGGCGGGTATCAAGGTCGCACACGGCGGCCACATCGACCTCCTGGTGGTCCAGGAAGCCGTTCAGGTTGGCACGTCCCATCCCGCCCGTACCGATGCAGGCCACGACGATTCGGTCGTTGGCGCCGATGGTTCGCCGCGGTTTGACTGTCGGTTTTTCGGCGGCACCCGCCGGCAGATTGCCTAGAGCCGCGGCAAGGCCGATACCGGCGGCCACCTGTCCGGACCTCGCCAGCAATTCGCGCCTGGTAATCGATTTCGAGTCTTCCATGATTTGGTCTCCATACGAAAAGGGCACCCGTTCGGGTGCCCTCTGAATCGTTACTTGCTCTTTTTCGGCTTGGCCTCGGAGGCCCACTTGATGCCTCCCAGGAGGTGTTGGAGAAGCAGTGGTTCCTTGAAGTTTTCCGGGAAATGTCCGCACCCCGTATACCAGGAACGGCCTCCGTCGAACTCCTGCCGCCAGACAAACGGGTGGTCGCCCATCGTGCCCCCCTCATAGGTCGTTTCGTCCAGCGAGGCCAGCACGTGCACCTTGCCGCGTGGATTCTCGCGGAACTCGTACCATTCGTCTTTGTGGGTCCAGCGTTTCGGCAGATGTTTCGTGGAGATATCCTTGCGGTCTTCGACCACAATCACGGCTTCGGCGGGCGCCGGGTGCGATTTGAAGTATGCCCCGACAAGTTTCCCGTACCACGGCCAGTCGTACTCGGTATCGGTTGCCGCGTGGACACCGACGAAACCGTTGCCTGCGCGGATGTATTCCTCGAAGGCCTTCTGCTGGGCGTCGTTGAGTATGTCGCCCGTGGTATTCAGAAACACCACGACCTTGTACTTTTTCAGGTTCTCCGGCGTGAACGCTGTGGAGTCTTCGGTGGCGTCCACCTCGAATCCGTTCGGGTTCGCCAGTTTCTTAACAGCCTCGACTCCTGCCGGAATCGAATCGTGCCGGAAACCGGCCGTCTTGCTGAACACCAGAACCCGGAACGGTTTCGGTTTGGCTTCAGCGGAACCAATCAAAGCCAGTCCCGCCAGGGCGGACAATCCGATCAAGGCGTTATTCATATTCTACGGCTTTCTCAGGCAGGAGCGGCCTGTTGTTCCGCTTCAGCAGTCATCGCGGCGGAATCGGCCTGGAACTGTTTCTCGTTGAACAGCAACAGGAAAGCGATACCGGCGATGACGGTCACGACAATCGGAACCATGAAGATACTCGGCCAGTGCTGACCAATCAGCGGTTGCCCGTCGGTACCCAATACGGCCTTACCCGCCGCGTCCACAACAGGGTACTTGAAGTAGTCATGCACTTGTCCCGACACGAAGTGCCCGACCAGCATACCGAGGCCGTTGGTGGCGAATACCATCAGGCCCTGGGCGCTCGCGCGGATGTCCTTGTGCGCCAACCTCTCAACGGCAATCATACCGCCTGCGAAGAAGAATGAATAGCAGATGCCGTGCAAGGCTTGCGCGCCGACCACCAGCCACCAGGGTGTTCCGATCGCGAAAATTGCATAACGAACCGGCCAGGCAAGGATGCCAAGGAAAATCGTCCAGCGCATCCCTCCGTACCGGATCATCGGCCACAGGAGAAGCATCAAAGCAATCTCGCCCCACTGGCCAATGGTCATCGCCAACTGCGCCGTTCCGGGCTCCAGACCAATGCCGCCCTGCAATTTGGATCCGCTCAGGAAGAGGTAGGTCAGGTTGTAGTAGAAAGGCAATTCGATGGCGACGATGAAGGAGATGATGAGTAGAACCGCAAAATTCCGGTTTGCCATCAATTTCAACGCTTCCAGGAATGCATACGGATTCTTGGCGTTCTTCGACGGTGGCGTGTTGGGCAGTGTGAAACAGTAGATTCCCATCAGTATCGATGCAATCGCCGCAAACATCAGACAATCGTGCTGATGTATCTTGCCCAGGATTTCGCCTTTCGCGGACCATCGGCTGAGATACCACGCCAATCCCGTTTGAACGCAGATCCAACCAATCGTGCCCCAGACGCGTATGGTGCCGAACTTGTTGGAGTCCTTCATGTGGTGGAAGGCAATGGCGTTGGTGAGGGAGATGGTCGGGAAGTAAAAGAAGGCATAGACAATCATCGTCGTCCAGAGCGGCCAGAACGGCGCCACCTCACCGGCGGCGACCGGATGGCTGATGCTCCACGCATAAAACAGCAGACCGGCGCCGACCAGGTGGCATAGACCGGTGAAAATCTGGTTCGGCATAAGGCGGTCGGCGATCCAACCGGCAATCAGAGGCGAGATGATGGCGCCGAATGCCGTGGTTCCAAACACGTAACTGATCTGCTTGCCGTCGAAGTGCAGGTTGTCCTGCATATGGCCCGCAATCATAACGGACCAGGCTCCCCAGACGGCGAACTGAAGGAACATCATCAGCGACAGGCGGAAGTAGAGAGAACCGTCGCTTTTCGAGGAAGGTTGCATGAGTGTCTCCTGTGGAGCGGAAGTTGGTGGGATCCGGATTCCCTCAACCGAAATGAGTAAAATCACCGAATCCTATTCCCATAATGAACACACATATACACCTTTTGGCAAACTACGCGATTTATGTATGTTTCAGCGTGACGAAAGAATCGGAGGTGTGCGATGAACGAGCATTACACGGAACGGGAACAACGGCCGCGCCGGCGGCAACCGCGAACCAGCCCGCTCGGCCGCTTCCTGGAAGGCTTCACTCTCGGCTTCCTGGCCTGGACGGGCCTGCTACGCCTGGGAATCCCTCACACCCTGGGCCTGGGAAAGCCTTCTGTTATGCTCATCTTCGCCCTTCTTCTGGCGCTACTCTCCCTATCGAGGCGCCGAAGATATGCCTGGTGGGCCGCGGGGTTCACAACCGTTCTGGTGCTGATCATCGGATACACACCGATGATGCCCCGGTTGATGAAATCGCTGGTCCTCACCGCGCCCCCCCAGAAGGCCGACGCCATCGTGGTTCTCTCATCCTCGACGAACGCGGAAGGTCGGATGAGCCTCGAAGCGCTGGACCGCCTGATTCAGGGCGCTTCGCTCTATCGCCAGGGTTACGCGCCCGCCATCGTGCTGACAGAGTTGGATGACTCCTATCCGGAACCGAAGAAGGATCTCGACACGGTGTTCGGCCTCCTGCCCAACAGGCCGTACATCGTTTCCGTTGGACCGGTTCACAGCACGGCGGACGAAGCCAAACTGGTAAGCAAGGCGGCGGAAGAGCGCAACTGGAAGAAGATACTGCTCGTCACATCGCCGACGCACTCAAAACGTGCCACCCGAATATTCGAGAAGCAGAAACTTGAGGTCGTCTCCGTGCCCTGCCCCGAGAGGAAGTTCACCATGTCGTCCATGAAAAAACCGGTGGAGCGCTGGGACGCATTCCACCGGTACTTCTACGAGAAACTGGCCTGGTTTACCGGCAGGGTCAGACGGCAGTTGTGAATCAATCGCACAATGTAGGGGCACGGCAAGATGTGCTCCTACGTACCAACCACTCGAAACCTGGCGTAGAGGCGATTCGCAAATCGCCCAAATCAAGTCCTATGACGCTCTTTCCGATTTGACCGCCCGGGCGCTTTCCGGGCTCCACGGCGCGTTCAACCGTTCCGTCAATCGCTCCGCCAGACCGGCAATAGGCACGCGTTCCTGCATAAGCGAATCACGGTCGCGGATCGTCACGGCCTGGTCTTCGAGGGTCTGGAAATCCACCGTCACGCAGAACGGCGTCCCGATCTCGTCCTGCCGGCGGTACCGCTTGCCGATACTCTGGCTTTCGTCATAATCCGTGAAGAACCGCGTGCGCAGATCCGCGGCGATGTCTTTCGCGACGCCCATCAGTTCCGGCTTCTTGCTTAGCGGAAGCACCCCGACTTTGAAAGGCGCGATGGCCGGGTGGAACCGCAGAACGACGCGCGTTTCCTTGTCCTGAACGTCCTCATCGTAGGCGTCCAGCAGGGTCACCAGCGCCGCGCGGTCGGCGCCGTCCGAGGTCTCAATAATCCACGGGATGAACCGCTCTTTAGTTGCTTCCTCGAAAACGCTGAGGTCCTTGCCGCTGTACTCTGAATGGCGTCGCAGGTCCCAGTCGCTTCTGTTGTGTACGCCGGCCAGTTCCTTCCATCCGAACGGGTAGTTGTATTCGATATCCACGGCCGCTTTCGCGTAGTGCGCCAGTTTTTCGTGGTTGCGGAAACGAAGGTTCTCCGACCGGATACCCAGACGTTCGAGATACCAAGCCATACGGGCCGACTTCCACGCGTGGTAGTGCTTCTCGGCCTGGTCCTCGCGCACGAAGTACTGCATTTCCATCTGCTCAAATTCGCGCGTTCGGAACGTGAAGTTGCCGGGCGTGATCTCGTTGCGGAATGCCTTGCCGATCTGCGCGATTCCGAACGGCAACTTGCGCCGGCCGTTCATCTCCACGTTTTTGAAGTTGACGTAGATGCCCTGGCAGGTCTCGCCGCGAAGATAAGCCACGTTGGATCCGTCCTGGGTCACGCCCAGTTCGGTCTTCATCAGCAGGTTGAAGGTTCTCGGCGGCGTCAGTTCGCCCTGGCATTCCGGGCACTTCAGTCCAACCAAGGCCTCGGCCAACTGCTCTTCGTTCGGTTCGGTGGTTCCCAGCGCGGTCAGGCGTTCCGGCGCGATATCCTCCAACAGCGTGTCAGCGCGGAAACGGCGCTTGCAGTCCTTGCAATCCACCATCGGGTCCGTGAACGAAGCGAGGTGTCCGCTGGCCTCCCACACGCGTTCCGGCATCAGGATCGCCGCATCGAGACCTTCGATGTCGTCGCGTTCCTGGACCATGGACCTCCACCAGGCGTTCTTGACGTTGTTCTTCAACAGAACGCCAACGGGACCGTAGTCAAACACGCTTCCCGCTCCGCCGTATATCTCACTGCTCTGGAAAACGAACCCCCGTCTCTTGCAGAGGGAAACCAGGGTATCCATATCAACCATGCTTTGTCTTGTCTCCTATTGAACTCGGTAACCCGTTCATGGTAGGATTAACGCCCAAACTCCGCTTGATTGCCTACCCTGAGCGTGCGTGTTTATGCTAGAATGCATCCGGCAGTGACGGCCACCCGGCCGCGCGTAGCCCTTTTCTTGAGGACAACCGAATGAAAAAACGCACCGCCCGACGTCTGGCCGCCGCGACCGCCTTTGCCCTTCCAGGCGCCGCCGGCGTAATGGCCGCCACCCAGCCCAATCCCGTGATCCTGACCCCCGCTATCAACAGCTCCGTCAGCGGTCGGAATGTCATCGCCCTGGCCCGCTTCAACGCGCCGCGCCCCGTGGCGATGGCTCGCCTTCTGGTGGACGGTCAGGTTGCCGGTGAGCGCAGATTCAGTCCGGCGGTCGGAACCGGTTCGGTTACCTTCGGCTGGGACTCAAACACGGCAGGTTCGGGCGCTCACAAGATCGTCATCCAGTTGTTCGACAAATCCAACCGAATGATTGGTCAAAGCGGCGTTCCCGTGAACGTCGGCGACGACGTGGTCGGCGATACCACGCCTCCGCAGATTGCCATCGTGGAACCGGCCAACGGCGCCGAGGTGGAAGGCGTCATTGACGTCAAGATCCTTGCCACCGACAACAGCGGCCAGAATCCGTATGTATCCCTTTTCGTGGACAAGGAATTACGCTCGGTAACCAACAGCGCTCCCTACTCTTTCCCGATTGATACCACCAACCATCCGAACGGCAAACTGACGCTGGAAGCGTACGCCTATGACGCAGTGGACAACAAGGGTATCGCCAATACGGTGACGCTGAACATCAACAACCCCGGCGGCGCGACGGCATTGGACGAAGAGATCAACACGCCGACTCCGGCCCCGGTGGCAGAACCGATTCCGACAACGGCCGCGCCTGTGGTTGCCGCCCTCGAAGCGCCACAGCCTGTGAAACCCACCGCCCCGGCCAAGCCTGTTCGCATGGCCGCCGAAGCAGAGAAACCGGTCATCGTGTCACCCAAACCGACGCCCATCACGCCGAAACAGAAACCGGCAGTTCCAATGAAACCGGCGACTCCGCCCCAGGAACAGAAGACTATCGTCGCACCCGCCGCCGATAAAAAAGTAGCGCCTGCTCCGAAACCTGTTATTCGTGAAATCACTCCGAAACCGGCCAAGCCTCTGACGGCTCCGCCGGCCAAACCAATACTAATCCCTAAGCAGAAATCGGCAACTGCCCCTCAACCGGACAAACCGGTTCGCATGGCCAAGGCCGATATCGCCGTTCCCAAACCGATTGTCACTCCGGCGCCGATCGTTGAATCCGACGTCATCGTTCCGGCGGCTCCGAAACCGGTCCTCATGGTCAAAGCGCCGGCGCCGGTGGCTCGTCAGGAGGTCAAACCAACCTTTACCACCGAGCCCGTGGTTCACGTTCCGAACGTCGCCACCCGTCAAGCGGCCCCTGTCACGCCGGTCAGAATGGCGAAATCCGAAACGGTGCTGGATCCCGTATTCGTACAGGAATTGCCCGTTGACCGCGTGAAGAACGGCAACATCATCCACGCCGCGCGGCCCGGAGAGACCGGAGCGAAGATTGCGAAGCGGTACGGAGTGCCTGCCAGGAAACTGGCGTCCGCGAACCATATCAAGCCCAAAGCGCGCTTGGAAGTTGGACGCCCCGTGGTGGTACCGACTCCCGTGCGCATCGCCATGAACGGCATTCCGGTGCAGTTTGACGTCGCACCGCGAGTTGAGGACGGAATGACCCTGGTGCCGATTCGCCATTTGTATGAACGCTCCGGCGGAAGCCTGACCTGGGATCCGAAGACCCGCATGGTTCGCGCCACCGGCGCCCGGGCCGAAATCTCGCTCCGCATCGGCGCCGACTTCGCCATGGTCAACGGCAAGGCCGTCAGACTTGACGCCCCGATCCGCATTGAGAACGGGCGCACACTGGTTCCGACCCGCTTCCTTGCCGAAGCACTGGACTTGAAGGCCGAATACGACCTGCGAAGCGGATCCATCAACCTGACGCGGTAGTTATCCATCACCCCGAGTCATCGTTTGTTGAATCGGTAGGGGCACGGCATACCGTGCCCCTACGTGTGTATCTGAGAAGTGATGGATCATTCCGGATTCTACGGAATTACGATCTCCACCTGCTTCACGTCCAGCGCCACGCCCCGGCGAGCGCCGGCGGGATAGCGGACCGGACCCACCAGTACGGTGTAGCGACCCGGAAGTGATGGCGCCTGGATGCGCATCGCATCAACCGTAGCCCACGTTCCTTGCGGTACCGGATACGCAAAACCAACCTCACCGGAGCAATTCGGAACCGGATTGCCGGAACCGTCCACAACCATCGCGCTAAACACCACCCGGTCCGGGCCGAACAGACGCCACACATCGGTCTGATCGTTTCTCAATCTCGCACGGACGACAATCGACTTCCCTTCCACCCGGGCCGTTGCCTCTCCCCAGAAGACCGCCGGCTTCGGCCCGGCGCTGGTTGTAAGCGTCAAACCAAGCAGGAAAACGAAAAAAGAAGAAAAACCGAACAGGCGTTTGCCTTTACCGAACAGGCATTCGTATAATGTCTTCATACAAACCAACTTCCTGTCGATGTTAAGGAAAGAAACTTGTACAAGGAGATACCGATGGAAGCCATCTCGTTCCCGTCAAGCGCTGGCAGACTGGTCCACGCTCCGCTCCGGCATTCGCGCCACCTTCGAGCAAGCATCGTACAGAAACGGATTGCAACCGTCCTGGTTACACTGGCTCTCGCGTGGCTGGCGGTCGGTGCTTACCTGCCGCCTGCTCCGCCCTCTTCCACTGTATCCGTACAGGTTCAACAGGGCGACACGCTTTGGGCCATCGCTGAAAGATACGGAGACCCGGACGAGTACATTCTGCGTCGTATCGCCCGGCTTGAGGAAATGAACGGACTGGAGAACGGCGGAAGCCTGCGTGAGGGCCAGACCTTGATGGTGCCGACGCGTCTCCAATCCCTTACCGAACATATGATCGCGTCTCGATAGGGCAATCAGCGGCGGCCGACCAGACACAACCAACCGTCTTCCTCCAGGTTGGGTTCCATTTGGAATCCGGCTGAGACCATTCGATCGCGCACCAGAGCATCCGTGTTGCGTGTGAAGCCAGAAGTGATGTAAAGTCCCCCGGAATCAAGACAGGCGTGTGCCGATTCCGCCATTGCGGCAACGACGTGCGGCAGAATGTTCGCAACAATCACATCGAAACGCTCTTCCACGCCCTCCAGCAGGTTGCCTTGCCGGATACGGACTCTGTCGGATACTCCGTTCAGCGCGATATTTTCGTTCGCCACCCGTACCGCCACCGGGTCATCGTCGATAGCCAACACATCCCGTGCGCCCATCAGAGCCGCCGCTACAGCGAGGATTCCGGAACCGCAACCGATGTCGGCAATCCGGTTCTTTCCGGGCGTATACCTCTCAAGTGCTCGCAGGCAAGTACGTGTAGCCGCATGACCGCCGGTTCCAAACGCCATTCCGGGGTCCATTCGTATGATCCGTTCATCCGGTCGGGGTTTGTATTCCTGCCACGCGGGGACAACAGTCAGCGTTGGGGTGATTTCAAGGGGGTGAAAGTGCTCGCGCCACGCATTGGCCCAATCCCGGTCATCTTCGAATGTAATCGTGATCTCAGCCGGCCCGGGATCGATGCCGAACTGCCTCAGTTCGTCCAGAGCCGCTCGAAGGTTCAGGAGGGATGTTTCCAGGCGATCGTCAACCGGCAGAAAGCAGACCACGCCGGGTCCTTCCTCGAAGAGCACCCCGTTGGCGCCGATCCTTTCGGCCAGCGCGTATACAGGTTCCAATGCGGAGTCCGAGGTGCGGACTGATATGCGCGCCCACTTCATGACAGCGTGTCAGTCCCCGAAGATGGCGTCCTTGATGCGCCCGAGCAGTCCCTTGTCTTCATCCAGGTTCGGATCGTCCTTCGCGAACTCGCGGAGGAGATCCTTCTGGCGGTCGGTGAGTTTCGTGGGTGTAATCACACGTATATGAGCGTGCAGATCTCCCTTGCCGCGACCGTGAAGACCCGGCATGCCCGCCTCACGTATACGGATGACCTGTCCGTTCTGCGTGCCGGCATTGATGGACAATTCCTTCGGTCCGTCCAGGCCCGGGATTGTTTTCGTAGCGCCGAGAGCCGCCTGCGCAAAGGTGATCGGAACTTCCAGGTGCAGTTCCCTGCCTCGCCGCTCGAAAATCTCGTGCGGTTCAACGGTAATGAAAACGTAGAGGTCTCCCGGCGGTCCTCCGCGCGTTCCTGCTTCGCCTGCTCCGCGAATCTGCAGTCGGGTGCCGTCTTCCACGCCGACCGGGATGCGAATAACCACAGGCTCATCCGTATGAACACGCCCTTCACCACGGCAGGAGACGCACGGATCCTTGAGTATACGGCCCGTTCCCCGGCAGTTGACGCACGGTGACACCGACGAGAAAGAACCCAGGATGGTCTGCTGTGCGCGCCGGATCTGACCCGTACCCCGGCAGACGGAACACGTATCGAAGGAGGTTCCGGGTTTCGCTCCTGTGGCTTCGCAGTCCGGGCACGGCTTCGACCGGGGAATCGAAACCGGTCGTTCCAGTCCGGTGGCGGCTTCTTCCAGAGTGATGGAGATGTCGAACCGAAGGTCGTTGCCGCGTTCGGCGTCTCGTTTTGGCCTGGCGCCGCCGCCGAAAAACTGATCGAAGATGTCGCCGATATCGAAGCCGGTGAAGTCCGCGAATCCGCCTGACTGACCGTTGAGGCCGTCGTGTCCGAATTGGTCGTAAACGGCCTTCTTGTCCGGATCACTCAGAACAGAGTAGGCTTCACCAATCTCCTTGAAGCGCTCTTCCGCGTCGTGATCCTTGTTGACGTCGGGATGGTACTGACGGGCCAGCCTGCGGTACGATTTCTTGATGTCGTCCAGCGTGGCCGTGCGTCCGACACCCAAAACTTCGTAATAATCGCGCTTCACAGTTCGGCTGTCTCCGTGCCGCCGCCGTATTACTCGGCAACCGGATCAGCGGTTTCTTCGATTTCCTCGGTCTCCGGGGAGATGGTCTCTTCCACGACCTTCTTGCGGCGGGCGCGAGGTTTGGGAGCCGGTATTTCCTCGGTCACGGCAGAGGCTTCAACGGTCTCAGTGGACGCTTCCGGCTCGGCTTCGGCCGGCGCGGCTTCCACATCGTCAGCCACCACCGCCACGGGTTCGTCGACGACGGGGGCCGTTTCCTTCAACAACGCGGCCATCTGCGGGTCCGGCTCCACGGCGTTGTCCGCTTCAAAATCGGCGTCGGTTGCCGGGGCTACTTCGATTTCCTTTTCCTCTGGAGCGACCGGAGCCACCGGATAAATGAGACCCGCTTGAATTTCCTGAAGGGCGATAACCACCGGGTTGGTGGCTTCCGTGGTGACCAGGCGGTCCGATCCGCGACGAAGTTCCTGGGCGCGTTTTCCGGCCAGAACGGTCAGGGCATAGCGACTACCCAGCTTGATCTCTATCTCTTCCAGCGACAAATTGGCCACAGTTAACCCCTCTTTGGAAAGACGACAAAAAATGTGGTAGCGGCAATGCCGCTCCCAGCCTACAGCATTTTAGTCGTTCGGAACCCGCGCGTCAATGTTTTCCCGCATATACACTATTTCACTTGCCCGAAGTCAACCGGGGTCCTATCCTTTCTTACGTGTTACAAAGAACTCCACTATATCTAACGCACGCGTCGTCGGGCGCCCGACTGGTCCCGTTCGCCGGATGGGAGATGCCGGTCCAGTACACCGGCATTCTTCAGGAAGCACGTATCGTACGCTCCGCCGCCGGCCTGTTCGATGTCAGCCATATGGGACAGGTGGTTGTCTCGGGACCCGGCGCCCTGTCCGCCGTTCAACGACTGCTGACCAACGACGCATCGAAGTTGGCTCCCGGACGCGCACAGTACAGCCTGATGTGCCGCGACGACGGAGGCATTCTGGACGACTTGATCGTTTACCGCTGGGACGACGGTACTGCTGAACCGGAGTTCCTGATTGTCGTCAACGCCTCCAACCGTGAACAGGACTTTGGATGGATGTCTTCCCGCGGATCCGGCGATGATGTAACCTGGCGTGACGCGTCTGACGACTACGCTTTGATCGCCCTGCAAGGTCCGAACTCCCAAGACCTGCTCGCACCCTTTGTTTCGGGAACCGACCTCGCCGGCCTGCGTTACTTCTCGCACACGAAGGCGGAGTTTCGCGCTCTGACGAAAAGGACTGCCGTTCACATTGCCCGAACTGGCTACACCGGCGAAGACGGTTTTGAGTTGTTCTGCACTCCCGATGACTCGCCTGAGATCTGGGTGACGCTTGCCAATGCCGGGGCCAGACCATGCGGACTGGGAGCACGGGATGTTCTTCGCATCGAAGCGTCCTATCCGCTTTATGGTCACGAGATAGACACCACCACAAATCCCTATGAAGCAGGCCTGGGTTGGGTGGTCAAGCCCGCCAAGGGGGACTTTGTCGGCCGGGACGCAATGCTTTCCGCCCGGGAATCGGGAATCACCCGTGTTCTTCGCGGTGTTGTGCCTGTAGACGAGCGGGCCGTTCCCCGTCAGGACACGGTCATCACGTTCGCCGACGGGCGCGAAGGCCGCGTCACGAGCGGCACGATGTCGCCGACACTGAACCGCGCCATCGGTATTTGCTACGTCCCGTCCCATTCGCCCGAAAGCGCTTTACTCGAAATGCGCGGGAAGCAACTCCCCGCGTCCATCACTTCTCTTCCGTTCTATAAACGCTGATAAACGGAAAAGACCCTTACCACACTGGAATACAAAGAATGGATATACCCGGAAACCTCAAGTACAGCCAGACCCACGAATGGGTTCTTGACAACGGAGACGGTACCGTCACGATTGGAATCACCGACTATGCCCAGGCAGAACTGGGTGATATCACCTATCTGGAACTGCCCGATCTCGGCCGCGAACTGACATACGACGATCCGTTCGGAACGGTGGAATCGGTGAAAGCGGCTTCCGAACTGATCGCGCCCGTCACCGGAGTGATCACCGAACTGAACCAGCCCGTTCTTGATGATCCCGAAGTCATCAACGGAGATCCGTACGGTTCGTGGATGCTGAAGGTCCGCCTTTCCAATCCCTCGGAACTGGAAAACCTGCTGACAGCGTCGGATTACGCCGAATTCACGGAGGCCTGATACGTGCCAGGCTACGTTCCACATACGCCGGCCGACCAGCAGGCGATGCTCGAACGCATCGGGCTTTCGTCTCTGGAGGACCTGTTCGCGTCCATACCGGCATCGTTGAGGGTAAACGGACTGCTTGACCTGCCACCGGCTTTGTCGGAGCCCGAAGCAGTACGCGAACTGGCCCGCATCGGCGCGAAGAATATGGACGCCACACAGGCTCCGTGCTTCAGCGGCGACGGTGTCTACCGGCACTTTACCCCCAGCCTGGTACCCGCGATCATGGGCCGTGCGGAGTTCTTCACCTCCTACACGCCCTATCAGCCGGAACGAAGTCAGGGCATGTTGCAGTCCATCTACGAGTTTCAAACACTCACGTGCCAACTTCTGGGGATGGAAGTCGCGAACGCCAGCATGTACGACGGAGCCTCGGCGCTCGCGGAAGCGGTTGTGATGGCATGCTCCATCAAGGGCATCAACCGCGCGATCATCCCGACGACCCTGCACCCTGCGTGGACGAAGGTGGTCCGCACTTACGCCCAGGGCCAGAGCATCGAAGTCGTATTGCTTCCACACGAAGGTGGGGTAACCGATTTAGAGGCGGTCAGGGCCGCGCTCGCGATTCCAGCCGCGGCGCTTGTGATTCCCCAACCGAACTGCATGGGACGCCTGGAACCGGTTAAGGCGCTTGCCGAAGAAGGCGCCAAGGCCGGAGCACTGGTTATCGCCGCTGTCAACCCCATTGCCATGGCATTGTTGAAGCCGCCCGGCGAGTGGCCCGCTGACATAGCCGTAGCAGAAGGCCAGGCCCTCGGATTGCCGATGAACTACGGCGGCCCTCTGGTCGGTTTGTTCGCCTGCCGACGGCAGTACATCAGACAGATGCCGGGCCGGCTGGTGGGCGCAACCGTGGACGGGGAAGGACGCCGCGCGTATACGCTTACGCTTCAGACACGGGAACAGCATATCCGCCGCGAGAAGGCATCTTCCAACATCTGCACCAATGAAGCGTTGTTCGCGCTTGGCGCCACGGTGTATATGGCGCTTCTAGGCCGGCACGGCATGAAGCGGGTGGCCGAACTCTGTGTGGAACGCGCCCACGAGGCCTACGACGCCATCACCGCCCTGCCCGGTTGGGAACCGGTTCATCCGGGACCGTTCTTCCACGAATTCGCCGTCCGCGCTCCGTTGCGTGTCCCGGAATTGAACGCGATCCTGGCCGGGGAAGGCATCATTGGACCCGTGGATCTCGAGCCGGACAATGCCATGCTGGAGCAGACCGCCTTGTTCTGCTGTACCGAGATGATCACACCGGACGACATTGACCGCCTGGTGGGTATCCTGCGCAAACTGTGACGAAACAGAAATCCGATATGGAACCGATTCCGACATTGTTCGACAAATCGCGGCCCGGACGCACGGGCGGGCGCTACCCCGAACCATCCGGTTCAGCCGAGCGGTATCTACCGGCGTCGGAACTTCGCGAAGACCTGCCTCTTACGGAACTGAGCGAGGTCGATGTCACGCGTCATTTCACGCTGTTAAGCCAGCGCAACTACGGAATTGACATGGGCCTTTACCCGCTGGGTTCATGCACGATGAAGCACAATCCGCGATTGAATGAACGTATCGCGGCCATGCCCGCGTTCTCGGAACTGCACCCCTCCCAACCGTCGGCTACGTGTCAGGGCGCGTTGCAGATTATTTTTGAATTACAGAACGCCCTAGCGGAAATCGGGGGTATGGACGCGGTCACCCTGCAACCCGCCGCAGGCGCGCAGGGAGAGATGACGGGCCTTCTCCTCATCCGTGCGTACCACCGTCATCGCAATGATCCGAAGCGCACCGAGATGCTGGTGCCGGATTCAGCGCACGGTACCAATCCCGCCACGGCGAATCTCGTCGGTCTCAAGATCGTCAAAATCCCGAGCAACAGCCGTGGTCGCGTGGATGTGGATGCGGTTCGCGCGGCGGTCGGACCGAACACGGCCGGCATGATGATGACGAATCCCAACACGCTTGGGCTGTTCGAGGATCAGATTGAGGAGATCGCCGGTATCGTCCATTCGGCGGGTGGGTTGATGTACTGCGACGGAGCCAACATGAACGCCATCGTCGGTATAGCCAGGCCGGGCGACATGGGCTTCGACGTGATGCACTTCAACCTGCACAAAACGTTCTCCACGCCGCACGGGGGAGGCGGCCCCGGTTGCGGCGCCGTGGCTGTCAAAGAAGTTCTCAAGCCGTTCCTGCCTGTCCCTTACGCCAAAGAGACAGAAGATGGAACGCTGGAATGGGCCGCCGACTTGAAACACAGCATCGGCCGGTTGCATGGAACCAGCGGCAACTTCGCCGTTATGCTTCGCGCGTACACTTATATCCGTTCGCTCGGCCCTGACGGCCTCCGCGCGGTTGCCGAAAACGCGGTACTGAATGCCAACTATATACGCGTTGGTGTCGAGAAGACCTATCCTGTCGCCTACCCCGAGACGTGCATGCACGAGTTCGTAGCCTCGGCTTCGGAACTCAAGAAGGCCCGCGGCATCCGCACACTGGACATCGCCAAGCGGTTGATGGATTACGGATACCACCCGCCAACCGTGTACTTCCCGCTGATCGTGCCGGAAGCGCTGATGATTGAGCCGACCGAAACCGAAACCCGCGAGACGCTGGACGCCTTCATTGACGCCCTGAACAAAATCGCGGAAGAGGACCCGGTACTCGTTCACTCCGCGCCGCATACGATGCCGGTGACTCGTGTGGATGAAGTGGAAGCCGCCAAGCGGTTGGACGTACGGTGGATGCCTCCTGCGGACGAGTGACAGGCTGTCTTCTCCCAACCCTTACGGCTACCGGTGAGGAGCAGATGCGCTGCGACAGTGATCTGCTGGACTCCTGCGTCGCCTGGTTGGCCAACCGCCATCCCGTCGGCGCTTTCCCCTGCCTGCGCTTCTACCGGTGGAAACCGCCCTGTATCTCGCTGGGGCGCAATCAGGACCTCAACAATCCACGGCACGGCGTCATCACCCAAATCGACGGAGTCGACATCGTTCGACGCCCTTCCGGCGGACGAGCAATACTGCATTATCATGACCTGACCTACGCCCTCGTCACTCCTTGTTTCTCCACAAACGTCACAGAAGATCATCGACACATCGCGGAAGGCCTGGCATATGGGCTCCGATTGCTGGGCGTGCCGGTTGACGATGGTTTGCGAACGATGCCGGAAGGCCGGAATCCCGCGGACTGCTTCGCGGCGGTTGCTGGAGCGGATCTGCAGACTTCGGGCCGCAAGGTGATGGGTAGTGCGCAGAAGCGCTCGCGCGGAGCCTTGCTTGAGCACGGAACACTCTACCTGGGCTCGCCGGAACCACTGTACAGCGAGGTCTTCTCCGGCCCAATTGGAGGTTCGGTCGCCGCTCTGGAAGAATTGCTGGGCAGACCGGTAGCGTTCGCGGAAGTCGCGGAGGCCCTGACTACCGGGTTGGAACAGGCTCTGGGCGTGCGCTTCGTTCCGGTGGCATAGCGGGCGTCGGTGACAGCCTGAGCGAAACCTCCGGCAGTTCGACATAACCCAACGCGCGGGCCCTGAAAATCTCGGCACGTTCGATGTCACTGCTCCTTCCGACCTGGGATATCCTTGCCGGTTGTGGAGACGCTCTTTCGGAAAGACCAACCGCACCCTGTGGAGCCAGGCCGAGACCAAGCGCCAGAACCGCACACAGAGCTATCACGAACACCAGTCCCGGCGCGTTTCGGGCGGTTTCGACCGGCGCCTCTTCCTCGCGCATCCACATCGCAACCACCACCCGAAGGTAGTAATAAGCAGACACCACGCTGGTGAGAACACCGACGATAACCAGGCCGGTCAGTCCGGCGCGAACCGCGTTTCCGAACAGCAGGAACTTGCCGTAGTAGCCGATAGCGGGCGGGATGCCGGTAAGGCTGAACATGAAGATGGTCATCGAAACCGCCGCCCACGGGTGCTTCGCCGCCAGGCCGCGGAAGTCATCCACGCGTGTGAACTCGCGATTGTTGCCGGACAGGAACGCCACCACAGCAAACGCTCCCAGGTTCATCACCGCATAACACAGCAGGTAGAACAACACGCCGGTGTAGTCCCGCGCGGCGATTCCGATCAACAGGTAGCCCGCGTGCGCGATGCTCGAATACGCCAACATGCGCTTGATGTTGTCCTGCCACAACGCGACCAGATTGCCGATGATCATGGTGGCAAAAGCCATGGCCGAAACCAGCGGAATCCACAACCCCGCATTTGTGGGGAAAACGCCCAACAGAATCCGCGCCATCACGCCGAATGCCGCGGCCTTGGTGGCGACAGACATGAACGCCGTGATCGGGGTTGGCGCGCCTTCGTAAACATCGGGTGTCCAGAGATGGAACGGCACTGCGGCTACCTTGAACGCAAGGCCCACCAGTATCAGGCCTATTCCCACAGGAAGCATCGCGCCCGAACCGCCGGCGGCGTTCACCTGGGCCAGTTTCGCGGCGATATCGGTGAGGTTCGTCGTCCCGAGCGCTCCGTAGACGAGGGCGATGCCGTACAGAAGGAACGCGGAGGAGAAGGCGCCCAGCAGTAGATATTTGAGTCCGGCTTCCGATGAACGCTCCTTGTCACGCGCAAACGCCGATAGAACGTAAAGCGAGATCGAGAAAGTCTCCAGCGCCACAAAGATGGTAATGAGTTCCAGAGACTGGACCATCAGCATCATCCCGCTGAGCGCGAACATCAACAAGACGTAATACTCTCCGTGATGCAGATGTTGTTCCCGCAACCAGTACAGCGACATCAGGACCGTCATCAATCCGGCACTGAGGAAGAGAAGGCACAGGAACAAGGCGTAGTTGTCGGCGGTCAGGACTCCGGACGATACCGTTTCTGATCTTGCGCCGGTATTCGAAACCACGCCCATTGTCGACGCCAGGCTGTTCCCCCACAACAGGAAGCAGTTCAAAAGGGCTCCGATAATACCCGCGCCGGCGGTGAATCCCACCCACTCCTTGCGCTTGACGAACACATCGACCAGCATGGCAATCAACGCCGAGGAGATGACAATGATCAGCGGTCCCAGGATGCGGTATTCCAGTTGAACGCTCATCGGGTTCCCTCCGCATCAACCGGCCACGTTGTGGTCGTTCCCCGCTGGTTCATCGTGTTCAGCACGGCGTTGATGGAGGATTCCGTCTTGTGGAACACCGTGTTCGGCGCGACCCCGAACCACACCATCAACGCCAGCAGGGGCGCAAGGTACGCCCACTGCCAACGTGTCATGTCCTTCAGACCGCGGTTTTCTTCGTGGGTGATCGGGCCGTGCATCACCCGCTGGAACATCCACAACAGATAAACGGCGGCCAGAATGACGCCTGTGGTTGCGATGATCGTCGCAACCGGGTGACTTTGATAGGCGCCAACCAGAATCGTGAACTCGCCGACGAAACCGTTGAGCCCGGGAAGGCCAACGGACGACAACACAGCAACGAGGAAAACAACGTGAAGAGCCGGAACGACTTTGGCAATACCTCCGTAATCGCGTATCAACCGCGTGTGACGCTGATCGTAGATGAGTCCCACCAGGAGGAACAACGCTCCCGTGCTGATCCCGTGGTTCACCATCTGCATCAGGGCGCCCTGCCATGCTATGGAGTTGAACGCGAACAGGCCCAGCATCACGAAACCCAGATGGCTGACCGATGAATAGGCCACCAGCCGCTTCATGTCGGGTTGAACCGCCGCGACAATGGCGCCGTACACGATACCAATGACAGCCAGTGTCACAAACAGCGGTGCGAACTGATGACTTGCGTTCGGGAACATCGGGAAGCAGAACCTAAGGAAACCGTAGGTCCCCATTTTCAGCAGTACGCCGGCGAGGATCACGGAACCCGCTGTCGGTGCTTCCGTGTGGGCATCGGGCAACCAGGTATGCAGTGGGAATAGCGGAACCTTGATGGCGAACGCCAGCGCGAACGCCAGGAACAGCCATATCTGCGTCGGTTCCGCGATGGACCGCGTCGACAGTGTAGCGATATCAAACGTTCGACCTGCCGAGTTCCACAGCCAGAGGATGGCGACCAGCATCAGCAGACTGCCTACCAGAGTGTACAGAACGAACTTGATGGTCGCATAAATGCGGTTCTCGCCGCCCCACATCCCGATCAGGAAGTACATCGGAATGAGCTGGAACTCCCAGAAAACGTAGAACAGGAACAGGTCCCTGGCCACGAACACGCCGATGATGCCCGTTTCGAGCAACAGCATGAAGACCAGAAACTCATGAACGCGGCCCTTGATGCTGTTCCACGACGCCATCAACGAAATCGGCACCAGAAGAGTCGTCAACAGAACCAGAAAAAGGCTGATTCCGTCGATTCCGATGTTGAATCGCGCGCCGATGGAAGGAATCCACGCGCGGTCAAACACAAACTGGAATCCACCCTGCTGTGGCTGATAACCGACAAACAAGCCGAGCGAGACAAAAAAGATAATCCAAGTACCGATAAGCGCGAAGGTCTTCGCCTGGTTGGTGTTCTCGCGGGAAGTCAGCGCCACAGCCATGGCCAGAATCACCGGCGCCGCCAGAAGGTAGATGAGGAAGAGGTCCATTATCCCGCTCCTCCTGTCGGTAACACCGGTATCGCCGAGGCCTGGGTGATTGACTGAACAATCAGCCATCCGACAATCAACACCACGCCCACAAGCACGCTGAACGCGTAGGATCGAACGTAACCGCTTGTCCACAGCCTCAATCCGCCGCCAATGGCCCGCACCGTTGAGGCTGTCCCGTTCACCGCGCCGTCCACAACCAGCGTATCAAACACCTGCCACAGCCACGCGCCGATTCGCTTGCCGGGATCGATGATGAGCGCTTGATAGATCTCGTCCACGAAGAACATCCCGCGCGACAGGTTGTACAGCACCAGAGGCAGTCCGCACTTTTCGAGGCGCCCGCTTCTCTCCAACACAAAGGCTGTAACGATTCCCAGCGCCGCGACGACCAGAGAGATGCCGGCCAGAGCCACATGGCTCAACGGCCCGTGGTGGGCGCCGTGCGTAGTGTGCCCCGCGTGTTCAGCGGCGTGCGGCCACCAGGCGCCAAGGGCAGGTTCCAGCCATTTTTCGAAGTTCAGGTTGGCCAGCGTGTTCGGCGACAGCGACGATATCCCGAAAAGGAATCCGACAAGCAGTGACCCCAGCGCCAGCGCCGCCAACACGAAGTTCATACCCGGCAGTTCGTGGATCAAGCCGTGCTTCTCGTATTCGGCGACCGGTTCCTGATGCTCTTCGTGAGATTCAGTACCGTGCCCATGTCCCCCGTGCTCTGCCGCGGACTTCAGCGCCGGCCAGTCAACACGCTCATTACCCTCGAAAGTCAGCAGGTAGGAACGCGTCATGTACAGCGCCGTAAGGAAGGCGGTCAACAGCCCTACCGCCCAGATGCCGGTGTAGAAACCTCCCCGGTCGAACGCCGCGGCCAGGATATCGTCCTTGCTGAAGAATCCCGCGAACGGGAAGATTCCGGCGATGGCGAGCACGGCGACGAGGTAGGTCCAGCGCGTATAAGGCATATACCGCTTCAGTCCGCCCATTTTGCGCACGTCGATGTTGTTCGCCAGGGCATGCATCACCGCGCCGGCGCCGAGGAAAAGGCAGGCCTTGAAAAAAGCGTGCGTGAACAGGTGAAACACGCCTGCCGCGTAAGCGCCGGTTCCGACACCGATGAACATATATCCCAATTGCGAGACCGTGCTGTAGGCGAGAATCTTCTTCAGGTCGAACTGGGTCATCGCGATGATTGCCGCCATCAGCGCCGTCAACGCCCCGATTCCCGCCACAACCATCTGCGTGGCCGGTGTGGCGGTGAAGAGAACGTGGCACCGGGCAACCATGTACACTCCGGCGGTAACCATCGTCGCGGCGTGGATCAGCGCAGAAACCGGCGTGGGACCGGCCATCGCGTCCGGCAACCAGACGAACAGCGGTATCTGAGCCGACTTTCCGGTGGCCCCGAGAAACAACAGCAGGGTCACGCCAAGAATAACGGTTTCCGACAGCATTCCGGCCTTAGCGAAGACTCCCGCGTAGGTCAGCGTGCCCGTCGCCGCGAAGAGAACGAACATCGCCGCCAGGAAACCAAAGTCGCCGATGCGGTTCACGATGAACGCCTTGGTTCCCGCCGCCGCGTTGTTCACGTCCTCGTACCAGAATCCAATCAGAAGGTACGAGCACAAACCCACGCCCTCCCAGCCGATGAACATCAGCGGAAACGACGCGCCGAGTACGAGGACCAGCATGAACGCCACGAACAGGTTCAGCAGGCTGAAGAAACGGCTGTAGCGCTCGTCGTGGCTCATATAGCCCATCGCGTACAGATGGATCAGTCCACCGATACCGGTGATCACCAGCGTCATCGTGATGGACAAGGGATCGGCCAGGAACGTGACATCCAGATCCAGCGGCTTCGCGCCGCCGATGGCAATCCACGAGTACAGCGTCGCCTGAATACTCCGGTGATTTTCCGGTTGCGCCAGAAGGTGGAAAAACACGCGAAGGCCGAGCAGGAAGGAGATAAAGACACAAGCCGTGGCGATCGCGCCCGTCACCAGCCGCGAGAAACGGCCGGCGATTGTTCCGCAGAAGATAAATCCCAACAGCGGGAACAACGGGATGAGTTTGATGATGAGAGATATGTCCATCAGATTGAATGGTTCGCCTTGCGCTCTGTCGGTGCTACCACTTCATCACGTTCAATGAATCGACATCAACGGATTCGTGGCGCTTTCGGAAGATGGCAGTGATCAGGCCGAGGCCGACTGCCACTTCCGCCGCCGCGACCGTCATCACGAAAAACACCATCGTTTGCCCGTTCAGGTGCTTCCAGTGCATCGAGAAGGCGACCAGAGACAGGTTCACGGCGTTGAGCATGATCTCGATGCTCATGTAGATGATCAGCGTGTTGCGCCGCGTCAGCACCCCCAGCACGCCAATGGTGAAAAGGATGGCGCTCAGTGCTGTGTAAAAACTCAGCGACAAAGGCATCTCAGGCGCCCTCCTCCCCACTTGACTCGTTCTCTTCGGCGCTCACATTGCGCCCGAGGTACAACGCCCCGACCAGCGCCGCCAACAACAGCAGTGAGGTTGCCTCAAACGGCAGAAGGTACTGGCGGTACAACAAACGGCCGATCTCGTCCGGAGTTCCCACCACCTGACGACCGTTCAGCACCACGGCCGGCAGTTGGACCTTCACAACATACACCATTGAGAAGAGGTAAACGATGCCCAGCGCGACCGAAGCCGGCCTCAGCCACTTCAGCCCGCCCTCGAACGGATTCTCGCCCTTGGAACTCAACAGCATCACAACGAACAGGAAAAGCACCACGATGGCCCCTGCGTACACGATCAATTGCGCGGCCATCAGGAACGGAGCCTGCAAAGTGTAGTACAAAGCGGCGATGCTGACCAGATTCAGGATCAACGCCAGCGCCGAATGCACGGGATTCGTCACCGATATCACCAGCAGGGCTGAGATGACGGCGATGACGGCAAACACGATGGTTATCAAAACGATGCCGGACAAGATCAATTATCTCCGGCCGGTTTTCATACCGGCGCTATACGGACTCCAGCGGGCTCAGCGGCGCGTTGTCCTCAGGACTGGCGACCAGCAGACGGTCCTTCGTGTAGATAAAATCCTCGCGGTCGTAGTTGGCCAGCTCGTATTCGCCGGTCATCACGATGGCGGTTGTCGGGCAGGCTTCCACGCAGAAACCGCAGAAGATGCACCTCAGCATGTTGATGGTGTAAGTTTTCGCGTAGCGTTCACCCGGCGATTTCGGATCGTCCGGCGGATTCTCGGCGGGTTCCACGAAAATTGCGTCGGACGGGCACGCCGCTTCGCACAGCGAGCACCCGATGCACATCTCAAGCCCGTCGTGGTAACGGCGCAACTGATGCAAGCCGCGAAAACGCGGATACGGCACCCACTTCTCTTCCGGGTACTGCATCGTCACGCGCGGCCTGTAGAGATGTTTGAATGTCGTGGCGAGGCCGATCGAGAAGGAGCGGATCGTGTTGATCGCCTTCTTAATCGCGGACCCACTGCCACCTACGTTTTTAGCCATATCCTTATGCCTGGTCGTTACATCGATCCAGGTCGCATTTCTTACTTGACGAACGTCACCCACGTTGCCGTAATCATCACCCACAAGAGCGACGCCGGCAACAGCACCTTCCAACCCAGCGACATCAACCGGTCATACCGTATGCGCGGCAGGGTTGCCCGTATCCAAACATAAACGAACATAAACACCACGATCTTGGCAAGGAACCACACGACGCCCAACAGCGGGAATCTGTCGACGAACGGTCCGTGCCACGCGCCGAAGAACAGCACCACCGCCAGTGCGGAGAACGTGATCATGTTCACGTACTCGCCCATGTAGAACAGGGCGAACTTGAACGACGCGTATTCCGTGTGGAAACCGGCCACCAGTTCCTGCTCCGCCTCCGCCAGATCGAACGGCGCGCGGTTCGTCTCGGCAATCATGCAGATAAAAAAGATGACGAACGCCGGAAACTGGGCCAGCCACAGGGCCGGTTTCGAGGCGATCTCCAATGTGTTCACCGAACCGGCGGCTATCAATACCGAAACAAGCGCCAGGCCCATCGCCAGTTCGTAACTGATCATCTGCGCGGAACTCCGCAAGCCTCCCAGAAGGCTGTACTTGCTACCGGATGACCAACCCGCCAGCACGATGCCGTAGATACCCAGGGACGCGACCGCCAACAGCATCAGGAAGCCAATGGATAAATCCGCGGCGATGTGCAACGGCACCAACCGGCCGAATATTCTGAAGTCGGGCGGACCGAACGGGACCACGGAAAAAGCGACCAGTGCGGCGGTCATCGACACCATCGGCGCAAGGACAAACACAACCCTGTCCGCCTGCGACGGAGTCAGGTCCTCTTTCATCGCCAGCTTCAGTCCATCCGCGGCGGGCTGGAGCAATCCCAGCGGTCCCACGCGGTTCGGGCCGATGCGTACCTGGAAGCCGGCGATCAGGCGGCGCTCGAACCACGTCATCACGGCGAAGCCGGACAGCAACGCCACGGCAACGACGAGTATTTTGACCAGCAGTATGATGACTTCAATCCAGTCCACTCTAAAGCCTCACAACCCGGTATCTAAGCCTTCGTAACCCGGACACGATGTGTTTTACGGGTAAAACTGCACAGGACGTTGACGCTGAACGAACCAACCTTGCGCGGAACAAACACCGTTCCTTCCGACACCCAGTCACGAACCCGTGCCTTCAGAACCGCCGACCCGAACTCCGATGTGACAGTAACCGTTTGGCCGTCCTGGACGCCAATGTGGTCGGCATCGTGATAAGAGAGATCAATCCACTCAGCCGACTCCAGTTCGTCGAATCCTTTCGTGTCGCGCGTCAGAGGGCCCCTGTCGTAAAGAATATCGCCTGTCAGCAGGATCAATGGGAAACCCGCGCTTCCTTCGGCGCCGGTCTGCGGAACGGCTGTCGGAACGCCGATGTGCTCTGCGCGCCGGTCCTGTTGCAACACGCCGTCCAACGGCAGTCGTTCGGGAATGGCGTTTTCGTATTCCGGAACGGCTTCCGCGATCTGACGTGTCACGTCATCGATGCCAAGCACGCCCGGAGCAACACCGAGACCCTGCAGGACAGCCGCCAGAATCTCCCAGTCCGGACGCCCGCTTCCGATCGGATCAACAGACCGCTTGAAGTACTGGATCCGCCCCTCGGTATTCGTAAACGTTCCGTCTCGCTCCGCGAAGGTCTGGCCCGGCAAAATCACGTGGGCGCATTCCATCCAGTCGGATCGAAGGATATCCTGGACCACAATGAAAGGCACCATGCTGAGCGCCCTTTGCACCAGGGATACGTCCGGGTAATGGGCAAGCGGGTCGGCGCCCATGATGTACAGCGCCTGCAGTTGCCCCGAAGCGGCTGACTGCAGAATCTCCGTGGTGTTCATGCCCGGTTTGCGCAGGGGTTCCCAACCGGGTCCGTGGTCGGGAACCGCGCCCATATCATATGCGCCGCGCGTGTTGTTGTTCGGCAGAAGAAGCCCTAACCGGGAATTCGGCACGGAATCTGCCACGCTCCAAAGCGCGCGAACGATATCCGAGCCCTGGTAATGCCTGGTGACGCGCGGACCGGCCAGCAGAACAAATCCGTCCTTCATCAACTCCGAGGCTTCACCGGACACCAGCGACAATGCCGTGGCAATCTCACTGCCGGGCTTGATGCGAACGGTCTTCACCGCAAAGGAGTCTGCTTCGGAAGCCTTTTCGTCGATGACGACCAGTTTGGCTCCGGCCTGCAAAGCATGGTGAACGCGCAACCAGACAAGCGGCGCTTCTTCGCGGACATCAGCCATGAAGAGAACGATGACCCTCGCACGTTCAATCTCGTCCAGCGGAAGCCCCGAACCCGGAATCAACGCCGCGCTGAAGTTCTCCCCGTCACGACTGTCGATGTTCGAAGTGCCGATTCCCTCGCGGGCCAGCCTCTGGAACATGAAGATATCTTCGTTGCTTGTCTTCTGCGAACCGAGGAATCCGATGGAATCCGGACCGAACTTCTCCTTGATGTCTCGAAGCCGGTTGACCACGGTCAACAGGGCTTCCTGCCACGACGCCGGCACGAGTTGGCCGTTCTTTCGGAACAACGGCGTCTTCAACCGGGCTTCGCTGTCTACGAAATCAATGCCGAATTTGCCCTTGTCGCACGTCCAGCAGACGTTGACGTGAACGTTCTCGCGGGCAGTGATTCTCAGCAAGGCGTTCTGACGCGTTGTGTGGATTGTATTGCACCCTACCGCACAGTGGTTGCACAGGCTGGTCGCCGCGCGAACCTCCCAGGGCCTCGCCACCAGGCGGTATGGCTCGGCGGTCAGCGCGCCCACGGGGCAAACCTCCGTCACGTTGCCGCTGAACTTGCTGAAAAACGTACCCTTGCCGAAGGTATTGACCGTCGTCGCTGAACCCCGACCGAAAAAGTCAATCTCGCGGTCTCCGGACCACTCGTGCCCGAAGCGTATGCATCGCTGGCACTGGATGCAACGGTCCATATCGCGCACCACGAACGGTCCCATATCGTAGTCAGTAAAGTGGCGCTTCCCTTCGCGGAACAGGCTGTGGTCCGGCCCGTGCGCAAACGATATGTTCTGCAGATCGCACTCGCCGCCCTTGTCGCAGGTGGGACATTCCAACGGGTGATTCGCCAACAGAAAGCCGACGATACCCTCTCTCCATTGCTTGACCTTTTCCGAGGAAGCATCCACGACCATGCCCTCGCTGACGGGCGTGGTGCAGGATGTCACCGGCTTTGGCACGCCTTCAACCGCAATAAGGCACTGCCTGCACGCGCCGACCGAGGACATATGCTTGTGGTAACAGAAGAACGGCACGTCGACGCCCTCTTCGAGGCAGGCGTCGAGCAACAGCGTCCCTTTTGGAACGCTGATCTCCCTGCCGTCGATGCGGAGGGATACCATTTCTACCTGTTCTATGTTTTCGGGTGTCGGCATAACTTTCTAATGGGAAAGGCGAAGGTCATAGGGACATCGGTGTTCACGGATATGACGTTCGTAATCCTCCCGGAATTTCAGAACACTGGTCCTGACAGGAACAAGCGCGCTTTCGCCCAGAAGGCAGAAACACTTTCCGTCCATATTGTCGCAAAGCTTTAACAGCGTTTCCAGGTCCTCCTCGCGACCGTGGCCGGCCTCAATACGCCGCAGTAATTTGAACAGCCAGTCCGTTCCCTCGCGGCACGGTGTGCACTTCCCGCATGATTCGTGCCGGAAGAAGTGAATGAGGTTCAAGGCCGCGCCGACCATGCACGTCGTGTCGTCCATGATGATGACGGCGGCCGAACCGAGCATACTACCGGCCGCGGCAACGCCCTCAAAGTCGAGTGTCATGTCAAGGCAGTCCGGACCAAGGATCGGAGCAGATGCCCCGCCCGGAATCACCGCCTTCAACGTTCGCCCGGGTCTCATACCGCCTGCATAGTCATCAATCAACTGGCGCAAGGTAATCCCGAAAGGCGCTTCGTAAATGTCCGGTTTCTGAACGTGTCCCGAGATGCAGTATAGCTTCGGTCCCTTGCTCTTTTCGGTTCCGATGGACTCAAACCAGTCCGCGCCTCTTTCCACGATATGCGGCACACAACAAAGCGTCTCGCAATTGTTGACAACAGTCGGGTCGTAATAAAGCCCTTTGGCGGCCGGAAAATACGGCGGTCTCAGCCTCGGTTGTCCCCGGTGGCCTTCCAGGGCCTCCAGCAGGGAGGTCTCTTCTCCGCAGATGTACGCTCCGGCGCCCCGGTGGATGTGGAGATCGAAATCCCACCCTGTGCCGAGGATGTTCTTGCCGAGATAGCCTTTTCGATAGGCCTGTTGGATTGCGTATTCCAGGCGTTCCGCCGCCAGAACAAACTCGCCCCGGAGGAAAATGAAACTCAATTTCGCCTGGATCGCGTAAGACGACAGGATCATCGCCTCGATGCACTGGTGCGGATCCCATTCCAGCAACTGCCGGTCTTTGTAAGTCCCGGGCTCCGATTCGTCCGAGTTCATCACCACGTAGCGCGGAATACTGAGGTCCTTCGGTATGAATCCCCACTTGCGCGCCGCCGGGAAGCCCGCCCCTCCCCTGCCCCTCAACTGCGCCTTGCCCACTTCCTCGGTCACCTGGTCCGGCGACATCGTTTTGAGGCCCTTGCGAACAGCCGCGTAACCGCCCCGGGACTCGTACACGTCGATGTCCCAGATGCGGTCTACATAACGGTTTTTCAGAAGGACCGGTTGAAAGTCAGGCATAATGATTCACAGCGTTATCAGGAAAGGTCGTGGTTATCTCCAAGACCACCGCCCGCAGAAGGAACGTTATCTTCACTTAAGGACGAGAACCGGTTACCGCTCCCCAGACCCAGGTAATGCGGGTCGTAGGTGCCCGCAATCTGGCGTCCGAAGTGGCCCGGTTTCGCTCTCAATTCCGCAATCAGTTCGTCCACGCGTTCCAGAGTCAGCCTCTCCACAAACAGGTCGTTCACTTGCATCATCGGCGCGGTTCCGCAGGAGGCAAGGCACTCAACCGGCAACAACGTGAACTTGCCGTCTGGCGTGGTCTCACCGGCGTGGATGCCGAGTGTCTTCTCCAGGTGCTTGAGCATCGAGATGCCGCCGCACAAGGCGCACGACAGCGTGGTGCACACCTGCAGTACGTATTCACCTACCGGGCGCTTCGCGAACATGGTATAGAACGTCGCCACGCCTTCCACGTCCGCCGGAGATATTTCCAGAAGGCCGGCGATCTCGCGCATCGCACCGTGGGTGACATAGCCGTGATCGGCTTGAGCCACGAAAAGAGCCGGTAGAAGAGCCGACCCTTTGCGCGGGTATCGCTTCATCAACTCGCGGATACGCGCCACGGCACGCTCGCTCAGCGGTCGCATATCGAGCGGTTGTCTGGTCTGTATGCGAATGGGTGTCTCTGTCATGAATCTGTATCAACCGGCAATGTCAGCGGTCAATCTCCCCGAGCACGATGTCCAGACTGCCGATAAGAGCCACAACGTCGGCGATCATGCGTCCCTTTGCCATAAGCGGCAGTGCCTGTAGGTTGAAGAACGATGGAGGCCGCACGCGAACGCGCTGTGGCTTGCCGGTGCCGTCGCTGACAATAAAGAAACCAAGTTCGCCTTTACTGCTTTCGACCGGGACATACGCCTCTCCCGGTGGTACCGGGAATCCGGACGTCATCTGTTTGAAGTGGTGAATCAACTCTTCCATCCCGACCATGATGGTGTCTTTGCTGGGACGCCGGAACTTGGTGTCGCTGATGTTGATGTCGCCTTCCGGCATACCGTCCAGCACCTGGCGTATGATGCGAATCGACTGCCTCATCTCAGCCATGCGCACGAGGTACCGGCAGTACACATCACTCGCTGTCGCCGTCGGCACATCGAACTCAAACTCGTCATATACGAGATACGGTTGGTTCTTGCGTAAATCCCATTTCAGACCCGATGCGCGCAGAACCGGTCCGGTGACTCCAAGCGCAATCAGATCCTCGGTGGACACATATCCCACGTTCTGAGTTCGTTCCTTGAAGATCTCATTTCCGGTCAGCAAGGCTTCATAATCGTCGATTTTCGGTTCCAGTTGATCCAGAAACGCGCGGCACCGCTTCTCAAAACCCGTCGTCAGGTCCGCCGCCATACCACCCACGCGCGAGTAACTGGGCGTCATTCGCCCGCCTGCGAGTTCCTCGAAGAAATTCAGCAAATCCTCGCGGTCCCGGAACGCATACAGGAACGTCGTCGAAGCGCCGAGGTCCATTCCTGTCGTTCCGTACCAGACCATATGGCTGGCAATCCTCTGAAGTTCCGTTACCAGAACGCGAACATAGGCGCAACGCCGCGTGATCTCGATACCGCACAGTTTCTCCACACTCAGGACATACGCGACGTTATAAATCATCGCGCTGAGGTAGTCCATCCGGTCGGTGTACGGAATGGCCTTGTGGTAGGTCTTGGCCTCCATATTCTTTTCAAAACCGGTGTGGAGATACCCGATGTGCGGCGCGCAGGAAACCACGGTCTCGCCGTCGAGTTCCAGAACCAGGCGCAGGACCCCGTGCGTGCTGGGATGCTGGGGACCCAGGTTCAGCGTCAACGTTGTGTCCGTCAATCCCGCGGATGGGTTCGTGTATTCCGGGTTTATGAAAGGCGATACGCGCATGGTTGTCAGATATCCTGATCTACAGGACGTCGGTCACATCCTCATACAAACGGACCATTCCGGGCCCCTGCAACGGGAAATCACGGCGCAGGGCGAAGTACTCCCAGCCTTCCGGTGTCAGGATGCGTTCCAGGTTCGGATGCCCCGTAAAACGGATGCCGAACATATCCCACACTTCGCGTTCGGGCCAGTTTGCGCCCGGCCAGACGGAAGTCACCGACGGACACCGGCAATCCGACTCGGGTACGCCAACCTTCACGCGAAGCCTGGCGTTGAGGTCAAAACTTAACAGATGATATACCACGTCGAAGCGGGGATCCCGGTCCAGATCATCGGACGCTGTCAGATCCGACAACATCGTAAAACGAAGGCCGGCATCGTCCCGAAGAGCCGTGCACACTTCCACTATCAGTTCACGCGGAACGACAATGGCCGGCATGTCGACGCCCCGTTCCACGCGAACAACCGATTCGGGATCCGCGTTCCGCACGACCTCGAGCGCCTTGTCCAGCCAATGGACCTTCTGTTCTGTTTCGTTCATCGCGTCAAATCCACTTCGCGCCTTTGTCGATCTTTTCCTGCAACTTGATGATTCCGTACAGCAGGGCTTCCGGCCTCGGCGGGCAACCCGGAACGTAAACGTCCACGGGTACGATTTCGTCCACTCCCTGAAGGATGGCGTAATTGTTGAACATTCCGCCGCAAGAAGCGCACGCGCCCATCGCAATGACCCATTTCGGCTCAGGCATCTGGTCGTACACACGGCGAAGTACAGGAGCCATCTTCCTGCTTACACGGCCGGAAACAATCATCAGGTCGCTTTGCCTCGGGCTTGCGCGGAACAACTCCATACCAAAGCGGCTGATGTCATACCGACTGCTCGCCGTGGCCATCATCTCAATGGCACAGCAGGCGAGGCCGAAAGTCACCGGCCAGATGGAAGAACGCCGCGCCCAACTGACCACCTTGTTGACCGTGGTGAGAAGGACCGAATCGTTCAGGGATTCATCCTCGCCAAGATGAATCACCGTGCCCCTGGGCAGTTGCGCCAGGGGGTCGTCCTTCATCTCGGGTCTCGTCAAACGATCGCTCAGTCCCATTCCAGCGCTCCCTTGCCGATGACGTATACGTAACCGACCAGCAGTATCAACATAAACACCATCATTTCAACCCATCCGAAAACGCCGAGTTCACTGCGAAGTATGCCGGCCCACGGATAAAGGAAAATTGTTTCCACGTCGAAGATGATGTAGACCATCGCGACAAGGTAATAGTGGATGCTGAAACGGTCGCGTGTGCTTCCGACGGGATTCATGCCCGACTCGTACGGCATGGCTTTCGGAGTTGTCGGCCGCTTGGGACCAAGAAGCACGCTGACAAGGGTGAAAACGATGGCAAGGAAAGCGGCTACCAGAACCGTTGCCAGGACAGCCGTGAATCCCGTGATCGCCGCGTGTGGAAAGAGGTTGACCATACTTGACCCTGGTTCGTTGCTAGCTGAATTCTGGAACGGTCCTGACTGCGCATCGATACGGAGTCAGAAACGGGTTACGATCGATTTCCTCACCGATTGATGTGCTCGGTCCGTGCCCCGGAAACACGCGTGTTGCCCGGGCTAATGTTAGAAGATTGCGCTGGATGCAGTCAATCAAAACGCCGTGGTCGGCGCCCGGCAAATCGGTCCTTCCCACGCTCCCAGCAAACAATGCGTCACCGCTGAAACAGATATCGCCGGTGACGAATGCCGAACCCGCCGGGCTGTGACCGTGAACGTCCCGGACCTCGAATCGACCTGCCTTGAAATCGAGGATATCCAGGGGCTTGAACCAGCAGTCGACATACGGACGCATCTCAAGAGGCATTCCGAAAAACGCCGCCATATCGTCCGCCGCGAGGAGGAGGTCTTCTTCACCACTCGGTCCGTAGACTTTGACGTCGAACTCGCCGGCCACTTGCGGAACGGCGCCCACGTGATCAAAGTGGCAATGGGTCAACAGCACGGCATCCACGGTCAACGAGAGGGCACGCACTTCGGAAATGATACGGTCGGGCTCATATCCCGGATCGATGATGACGGTGTGCCGATTGTCCGGATTGCCCGCGATGTAGCAGTTCTCCTCGAGCGGCCCGTTCACCACGGTACCAAAGACGACACTCACTGGCCGGCCGCCTTCCGGTCTTCAATCAGTTTCGCCAGCGCCGCGGGTTCGAGCGAACCGTGCGCCGTAACTGCCGTCGGAGATATGGTAACGCTTTCCAGGAGAATGGCCGGATACACTTTGCCCATGTCAAGCGTCTTGCTGATTTTCAACGGGGCTGTAAGGCCAACCGCCGTCACGCTGTCACTGGTGAAGCGAAGGATGCGTGGAGGCTCGACAGTCATGCGCCCCCGGGCCCTGATCCGGAACGGCACTCCCATCACGTCGTATACACCCCGCACCTCGACCAGGTCGGGTTCGAAAGTGACGGAGGGCTCGCGGATATCCGTCATCGATTCAATCATCAAGGCAAGGGACGATGGAGACAGTTTTGCCGAAATCGCAGTTTCCTTCACGCTGTTCAGAGTCTTGTTCTTGACGTCGACATTCAAATCACGGGCTTCGAGGACAACTTCATCGATAATAAGATCCGGCCTCGGCCGAACCCTTTTGCCTTTCACGCTCAACTGACTGATATCTCCTTCGACCAGATCCGTGATTTTGTCACGCGAGACTTTCGCGCTCCAGGATTCGGCCGGCCCCAACTCGGTCTGAATAGCATTCACAGCGGTCCGTTCTATCTTGCGATACACACTTGGCGGAGCACAACCGATTACGAGACATGTGGCCAGAGCCAACACCCACAATCGTTTCATCTCAAGCCCAGCCTCCTGGCCGCCATCAGCAGGCCCGCCACGGATTTGGTATCGAGAAACTCGCCGGCGTCCACTTTGCGCAAGGCTTCCTCCCACGGTATCCTCACAACGTCGATGAACTCGTCTTCGTCGTGCTCTGCCGTCACCGGGGTCAGGTGCTCTGCAAGGTAGTACTTCTGCAACTCGCTGGTGTAACCGGGCGACACATAACCTTCGCACAGGTACGTAACCTTGCCGGGACGAAAGCCGGTTTCCTCTTCACACTCGCGTTCGGCGCATACGGTGTAATCCTCGCCGGCTTCCACGCTTCCCGCCGGTAATTCCAGCAGAGTCAAACCTGTGGCATGCCGGTACTGGTTGACGAAGTAGACGGCTTCCCCGTCAGTCGGAATCACCACCACGGAACCATTGTGCTCCACAATCTCCCGTCGGCCTTCCTTGCCGTTCGGCAGAAGAACCGTGTCCAGGCGCAGACTCAGAATACGCCCTTCATATATACGCTCCGTTTGAAGTGTTCGTTCCTCAAACCTGCTCATAGTTCTTCCAACCTTTCCAGCAAGGTTGCCGCGAGAATCCCCGCCGCGGCCGCGGCCTCAAAAAACAAGGGGTCGTCCCGGCGGTTTCTGCCCATGGAATGCAACCGGTGACCTTCCGATTCCCACTCGTCCAGAGCGTCCGCCGAACCGACCACCCGGTGCCCCGTCATACGGCCGTCGCTCATCTCGAAAAGATCGTTCCAGTCGTCCTGGTATTCCTCGCCTGAGGGCAACGGCCATGCGGCCTGAAACCGGCCCAGAGCGACGCGGGAGAAAACGGTCTGCGTATGGTGGCTGATGCCTTGATGCCTCGGGCGCGGGTCGGCATTGGAAGCGCGTACGACGCCTATCGGCGTTCCTCTCAAAGCACAGGCGGCATTCAGCGCCTGCCCCTGTGCCACTCCGCCGAATCCCCAGCGTGTTCCGGTGCCCACCGTCCCCGGCCCCGGCGTAACGAAGACAACGCTCGCCTTCACAACGTGTTTCGCTGTGAGGAGCGCCGAATAGAGGTTCACCGCTTCGTAGTCGCCGCCGAAAGCCTGGCCCGACGAGATGATGCCAAGGCCGGGAATACATGCTCGCAGGCGCCGCAGATCGTCGCTCAACACCACCGGCAACGCGGCTTCGTCCGTAACCACCACGGCAATCCGACCTCCCCGATTCCGGTAGCGGAATCCGGCAACCGCCGCAATGGACTGACTCAGGAGTTCACAGCATACCACGGGCATCCCTGAAAGAAAATCCGTGTTTCCCGTTAGCCCACCGGATTCCTCGGCGGTCTTGACAACGCACTGCAACGGCGTATATCGCGCTTTAACCACATGCCCCCGGGGAACTTCCGGTTCGACTTCAGGTCTGGTGAGATTTGCGACGACAAAGTGACGACCGCCCGAGCCCAGTGAGAGGTCAACCGCGGTCGTATTCAACAGAAGCCGGTTGAAGCGGCGCACGGTACCGACGAGTGCGGTATATGCTACGGCTTCGGCATCAGTTGCATCTTCCACCGAGCATTGAACAATCTGTAATCCCGGCGCCTCATCCGTGATGCTCAACGCGACGCCTGCGCGAAGTCGCAACCACGGCGGGCCAGGTGGATTTCCCGGGTCGTTCATCCGGCGAGGCCCGACAGCATTTCGCGCACAACCGCATTGACCGCGGACCCGTCAGCGCGGCCCTTCACCCTGGCAAGCGCCTCTTTCATCACCTTACCTATATCGGACGGTCCCTGAGCCCCGACCGCGGTGATACTTTCGCGAACGATTTGCCTCAGGTCCTCCGCGCTCATGGCCTCCGGCAGATACGACGCAATGATCTCCAGTTCGGCCTGTTCGCGGTCGACGAGGTCCTGACGGTTGCCTTTTTTGTACTCCTCTATCGAATCCCGGCGTTGTTTGGCTTCCTTTGCCAGCACGCGCAGGACGGCTTCATCAGTCAGAGGTTCCCGGCTCTCTATCTCGGCGTTCTTCAAGGCGCCGCGCAAGAGGCGCACGGTATCGCGTTTGAGTGTATCGCCGGACCGCATCGCGGCCTTCAAATCCTCGTCCAACTGCTGAATCAAAGACATAAACCTCTCCCCTCCACAGCGGCGTTGTGCTATCATCCTAGCGTGCGCCCGTAGCTCAGTGGATAGAGCATCTGTCTTCGGAACAGAGGGCCGGGGGTTCGAATCCCTCCGGGCGCGCCACGCCTACTCCCATCCCGCCACCTTCCGAGCGATTTTCACCGCATCCAGCGTGTCGACCCTTCCTGCCGACTGTCCTTCGTTGGTCACGTTCAATCGTGTGAAGGCCGGTCCCGTTACTTCCCGGTTTCCCAAAGAAACCAGCAAGGCATCCACAATGTCGCCTGCGCCGTACGGTGGTTGCAGGATGTCGAACGGTTGGCTCAATGCATAAAAACCGGCGCATTCCGCCTTGAGAATGTAGCCTGTACCGGGAAGGTCGATGCTGAGGTCCGGGAACTGCGCCTGCTCGTTGATAAAGTGCCGTTCCGTCGATCCGCTCAGAGAGGCATCCGCCGTTCCCGTTCCCGGTACGATGGAAACGACGCACATCTGCCAGTCGGCGCAGGACGTCGGGCTTCCCATCTTGTCCAATGCCCGCACGACACAGTCGAAAACCTCGCCGGCTTCCGCGTAAACGGGTTGTCTTTGAAACTCCAGGTAAAACATCGCGGCGTTGAGCCAGAACGAGAGGCTGACTGCAGGATAGAATCCTGATGCCGAGACGGTAAACGTAACCGGTCCGGAGCCGCTGTTTCCGGCGACGGCCAAGTCTATAAAGCAGGCTTCTCCGAAGGTCATATCAACGGTGGTGGTGCCGGTTAGGTAAGCGCCGTCTGGTGCGTTACTCAGGAAGATATCCACAGGTCCGGAATAGTCATAGAGGTACCCGGTACATTGCTCCATCGCGCGGACGCACACCGGCGGCTGAAGCGTTATACCGGCACACGGTCTGGGGCCGTATGCATTCCAGGGTCCGTCCCAGAACTCGAACCATCTCGCCAACGGAGGCTCCAACCGGTTGTAGGTGAACGTTATGTTATCGCCGGGATCGCTTATGTTTTCCAAACGGAAGGCGTCGTCCGGGTCGTCGAAGTCGGTGTTGGCGTACGCCGCGTTGGCAGGATCGCCCATCCCGCCGCCCGGTCGGCATACATACACCTCATCCGGTGGGCCTTCATAGTTGCCTTTGCTTTCCCGCGTCTTGTTGATGCGCGTGATGATGAGACCCTTGCCGGGAAGTGAAGCGTCAAACAAACCGCCCCTGTCGCGGTACTCCACAACGCAATACGTTTCGGCTTCGGGCGGCGACACGATCCGATAACCCACGGCATTGGAGCGAAGCGGCGCCACGGATACCGCCCCCGGGCAGAAAAGATCGTTTAGCGTAAGCCACTTGTTTTTCGTGTAATGCGCCTTCATATACGCTCCGATGTGCTGGGGAGGGTTCTGGTTGTACGCCATCAGGTCCCATCTACCCACCGGGTTATCGGTTCCCGATCCGCGGTAGAGGTCCGGGAATCCCAGCGAATGCCCCATCTCATGGCACAGGACGCCCACGCCGTCCACCGGCCCGCCTGTGCCGCCTATCACGTTCTCCTCTATCTGGAAATTGTAAACTCGCACCGGCTTGCCGTTGATCTTTACGTTGTCCGTGTCCAATTGCCATTTGTGCGGCCAGAGGATACCGGGACCGACCGCGCCTCGAATGGTAAATACCACGTTATCAACGCGACCGTCTTTGTCGGCGTCGACATCAACTTCCGGCCCGATGGTTGCGTAATACGCTTCGACTGCCGCCGAGATGAGAGTATGTTCGCGTGTCTTCCTCTCCGCGTCGGTCGTATAGCCGATTGGATTCGTTACCGCATTGAAGGGCTGGAAATAGTCGCGCTTGTGCAGGTCGCGAAACGAATAGACCTTGCCGTCTCCCGGCAGGGGGCGGAAGATACTGTTGATGGTGAGTTTGTTGTAGGAGGTTTCCTTGAAATAGTTCCTGAGACTGCTCGTGTTCTCCACTCCGTTGAAGAGGTTATCCCTGGTCTTCTCCCCGAAAACAGAACCACCTGAGTTGATAGGATGATTACTGGGAGAGGAGTCATCCGTGAAAGGGAAACGCTACAGCGAGGAGCTGATTCTACGCGTGCTGAAGGAGATCGAAAGCGG